>Ga0209186_1002066_pt1 | contig 14495 bp, 13 predicted proteins | sample SidtaG_FD_187426 | JGI IMG/M metagenome (GOLD analysis project Ga0209186, IMG submission 187426) | Marine algal microbial communities from Sidmouth, United Kingdom - Sidmouth_Male2 metaG (SPAdes) (version 2) | ecosystem: Host-associated > Algae > Red algae > Unclassified | place: Sidmouth...
TCATTTTTAATAATAAATAAATTACAAAATAATTTTAATTAATTAAAAAATGGCTATATTTCAGTGCGACCTTAGAAGAAAAAATTACGGCGCATTATGGAACAATTTATTTAATTTCTTTCACTTAGCCAAACATATAAAAAAAATAACTTCTTCATTTGGGGTAGATTATTTTTTTCGTCTTCCCTTATTATTTACTCGTTACTAAAATCATTTTCCAGCAATCAGATAGAGTTGATGCGTTGTAAAAATTATAAAAATCTGGAAATCAATACTTCAAAGAATGCCTAATTTTTGAAGAAATGGTTTATCTTTGTTTCTATTAGGATTTTAATTTTTTATAACTAATTTATTATCAATAACGTATCAAGTCTAATCATTTACTATGAACACTTTAAAATTAAAAATAATCACTTGTTTCTCCATATTTGCAATGATATTTACGGCATGTGAACAGGATTTGCTTATTCCGAATGTTACAGAACAATTAACCCATGATGAACCCATGACTCCTAGACTCGTGCAAGGCAATACACCTCATGTGTGTGCCACTTACCGCCCGTCGGGTCATGACGAAAATCATTCGGCAAAAATGAAGATAAAAGATATCTACGACAATTATGCTAATAATGTCAATTTTAGAAATAATGCTCAGGTTTATACCGTTCCAGTTATTTTTCATGTCTTTTGGAAGGAAGACGAGGGAATAACCTATGGTGATATTCAAGCCAGTCAAATTGATAGAGCTATTGAAATACTCAATGCAGATTTTAACCAAACCAACGACCAGTCATTTATTCCACAAAATTTCTTAAATATCGCAGGCGATTCGCAAATAAAGTTTGTCCTTGCAGAAAAAGACCCTAATGGGGTATGTTTATCCGAAGCGGGTATTAGTCGGGTAGAATCCGATAATGTTTTTGACGGCTCAGAAGCAATCCCATGTGAAAATTCATATGGTAATGAGATGAAAAGAGAATTTCATTGGCCCAGAGACAAATATTTGAATATGTATCTAGTTAATTATATTTCATTAGACGATGACGGCGACTGTGAGGCTGACTCAGATTTGCCTTCGGATTCGAGTTCGGGTTATGCATCGTTTCCGACAGATGAATCTCCAAGCCTTGATGGGATAGTTATGAATTATCATAGTTTAGGTGATACGGGAGAGGCAGTTGACAATAATAATCCGAGCGCTATTAGTCACGAAGTGGGGCATTGGTTGAATTTGGATCATACTTGGGGTCAGGGTGCCTTTGGTACTTGTGGAAACGATGGAATTGATGATACACCACAAACTTCCGGTAATGATAATGATGATTTTCCTAACAGCTGTAGCAATTATACCAATAATACATGTGGTAGCGATGACAATGTCCATAATTTTATGGATTACGCCTGCGAATCAATGTTCACAAACGGGCAGGTAGCGGTCATGCGCAGCGTACTCACATCTAGTCTGTCTGATCGCAACAATCTGTGGAGTGCATCCAACTTGAGTGCCGTAATGGATTGTACAGGAGGAAGTTGCGCTACTCCATCCACATCAGAAATTACCCACACCGAGTATAGCACTCTGATATATGTATATGCCCTAAGTTATAATGGAATCAATCATCAATTTCGTTACAGAGTCAATGGCGGATCATGGGTAAATCTACCTGCCACAAATTCTTATTACAGTACCATTACCAACAAACAAGCTAATTCAACTTACGAAATACAACTACAGTTATGCGGTAATAATTGGAGTGACACCGTAACTATCGGCAATGGTGGAGGAAGTTGCGCTACTCCATCCACATCAGAAATTACCCACACCGAGTATAGCACTCTGATATATGTATATGCCCTAAGTTATAATGGAATCAATCATCAATTTCGTTACAGAGTCAATGGCGGATCATGGGTAAATCTACCTGCCACAAATTCTTATTACAGTACCATTACCAACAAACAAGCTAATTCAACTTACGAAGTACAACTACAGTTATGCGATAATAATTGGAGTGACACCGTAACTATCGGCAATAGTGGATGTAGTACTCCAAGTCCATCCACATCAGAAATTACCCACACCGAGTATAGCACTCTGATATATGTATATGCCCTAAGTTATAATGGAATCAATCACCAATTCCGTTACAGAATCAATGGCGGATCATGGGTAAATCTACCTGCCACAAATTCTCATTACAGTACTATTAATAACAAACAAAATTGTGCTACTTATGAAATACAGCTAAAAGTAAAGTGTAGTGAATGGTCAGGTACAGAAACAATCACAACTAGTTGTTAGGTATATCAACTTTTCGACTACCCGTCTAACGTTGGACACTTTGACAATCAGTGAGTTATAAGGTGTTGAAATTCAAGCGACTGTAACAACCACAGACTGTCCGACTGCGGACTGATAGCCAGCTTTTCCATAACACTTTTCCAATAAGGAAGAGGAGTAATTACCTCTTCCGTATTTCAATAGTCCGTGTTAAGGGAAGACGAAAAAAATAATCTACCCGTCTGAATTGTTCTTTTCCTTATATGTTTCACTAAATCTTCCTTACATAGCTCGGCTATGCGCGTCAAATTTAGTGAAAGAAAATAAATAACTTGCCCCATTATGCTTGTTCTTTTCCCTTCTAAAAAACACAAAAAATAGTTCCGTAGCTATGGCTATGCAACGATTTTTTGAATTCTTTAGAAGAAAAAATTACGGCGCATTATGGAACAATTTATTTAATTTCTTTCACTTAGCCAAACATATAAAAAAAATAACTTCTTCATTTGGGGTAGATTATTTTCTTCCTCTTCCCTAAGTACATTGTTTATTAAATTTCTTATCGTTTTTGACGTTTATTTTGAAATGAATCGACCCAAAAATGACACGAATACTTACTGTATTTAAGGAGTTTTTTGGGGAAGAGTCGTTTCAAAAGAAATACTCAAAAACGTAAAGAAATTTATTAAACAATGTACTAAGTATCAGGAATTAAATAAATGTATATTCTTCACGTCGTTATTTTTTCCTTATAGGAGCTAAATTTGACGCAAATAACAGGTTATTTAAGGAGAATTTGGTGAAGTATAAAGGAAAAAGAACAAGTCAAGTTTTACGTAGGTCTTAAATAAATCCGGTGAAATGAATAATAATTTGGGCGTATCCCCCTCCTTATCAGTCGGGGGTCGGGCTATCCGGCACTCTCTCCATTCCGCTATCGCTACATTTCGTTCAAACAACACCTCCTATCCCTTACGCGAGAAACGAGCAATCACGAAACTTGTCAAAGAACCGTAAATCCTTAACTGCAAAGTAGTAAAGTCCAACGACTTACTGCTAAGGAACGAGGTTTCCAACTTGTATCACTTCCCATTAATATGTTGAAAACCACGCATGATACCACGCTGTGAATGTTCGATAAAATCGAGAATGTGGTCGCGTGCGTTGGAAGCTGTTTCGTGTGCGGTTATGTGGCGGACGGCTTGGGTAGTGTTGTGTCCTTTGACAAATAGGGTGCGGTAGATGTTTTGTATTTGATGGATAGTAGCTTGATCAAATCCACGGCGTTTGAGTCCGATAGAGTTGATGCCGACATAAGAAAGTGGGTTTCGGGCGGCTTTGACATAGGGCGGCACATCTTTTCGTACCAATGAACCTCCGCCAACCATAGAGTGTGCGCCGATTCGGACAAATTGATGTACCGCAGTGAGCCCGCCGAGTATGGCGTATTCGCCGATTTCGATGTGTCCTGCGAGGTTGACGCCGTTTGCTAAAATGCTGTGTTTTCCGATGAGGCAGTCGTGGGCAACATGTACGTATGCCATGAGCATGGCGCGATCGTCTATGATGGTTGAACTGCGTGCTTTTGTGCCTCGATTGAGGGTGCAGTATTCGCGGATGACGACATGGTTGCCGATTTCGAGGGTCGTTTGTTCGCCTTGAAATTTGAGGTCTTGTGGGATTGCGCCTAAGACTGCTCCGGGAAATATTTTGCAATTTTTCCCAACTCGCGTACCGTCCATAATCGATACATGCGCCGCAATCCAAGTTCCTGAATCTATCGTGACATTGCCTTCAATAGCGACAAATGGACCTATGCTGACGTCTTCGGCAATTTGTGCACTAGGATGTATATATGCTGATGGATGTACCATATATTAAGTTCGTTTAATAATTTGAGCGATCATTTCGCCTTCCGAAACAATTTTGTTACCGACATAAGCGGTACCTTGCATGTGTACGAGTCCGCGACGCACGGGACTGAGAAGTTCCATTTTGATAATGAGTGAATCGCCGGGTACAACAAGGTTTTTGAATTTTGCTTCCGAAATTTTGAGGAAATAAGTGTCCCAATTTTGTGGGTCGGGCAAGGTGCTCATGATGAGTATACCGCCTGTTTGTGCCATTGCTTCGAGCTGCAAGACGCCGGGCATGACAGGGTTTCCGGGAAAATGCCCCTGAAAAAAGTATTCGTTGAAGGTGATGCTTTTTACACCAACTACGTGTGTATCAGATAGTTCGATGATTTTATCAACGAATAAAAACGGATAACGATGCGGCAACAATGCACGAACGCCTTCGAGGTCGTATACTGGTGGTGCATCGACATCGTACTTGGGTTTGCCGCGTAGTTTGCGTTGGACTTTATAGAGTTTTTTGAGTTTTTTGGCAAATTGTACATTGACAGTATGCCCTGGTTTGGTGGCTACGATTTTACCTTTGATATGTTTGCCGACGAGTGCCATGTCACCTATCACGTCAAGGAGTTTGTGGCGGGCAGGTTCGTTGCTGAAGTGCAAATCTGTGGTGTTGAGGATGCCTTCTTGTTCTACTTTGATGCTAGGTTTGTTGAGTTTTTTTGCGAGGCGATCGAGGTCGTCTTGCTCCATGACTCTATCAACGATGACAATGGCATTGTCAAGGTCGCCGCCTTTGATAAGGTTGAGTGAGAGGAGTTTTTCTACTTCGTGAAGAAAGACGAAAGTACGACAAGGTGCGATTTGTTTTTTATAGTCTTCAATGTTTTCAAGCGAAGCGTACTGCTGTCCCAATACGGGCGAATTGAAGTCAATCATCGTTGTTATCTGATAACTGTCGGCAGGCAGGGCGAGTAGCTCTGAGCCGGTCAATTCATCTTTGTAAGAAATAGGTTCTTCGATTTCAAAATAATCGCGCTTGGCATCTTGTTCTTCTATCCCGGCTTCTTCGATCGCCCGAATGATACGGACAGCACTTCCATCAAGTATGGGGGCTTCGGGTCCGTCGATTTCTACGAGTACATTGTCGAGATTTGAGCCGATAAAAGCGGACAGGGTATGTTCGACGGTGCTGACCTGTGCATCGCCGTATTGTATGGTCGTACCGCGTTGGGTGGAGGTGACGGCGTCGGCGTTGGCATTGATGATGGGTTGTCCCTCCAAATCAATGCGCTTGAATTTGAACCCGTGATTGACAGGCGCAGGATGTAAGGTCATGCTGACTTTTTTGCCAGTATGCAAACCAATTCCACTGAGACTGACCGATGCTTTGAGAGTGTGCTGATTCATGTAGACATATTGTTTTATTGCTGTACTATTTTGTTGTTTTACTGTTGTTTTGTTAAGTGAAAGAAATTAAATAAATTGTTCCATAATGCGCCGTAATTTTTTCTTCTAAAGAATTCAAAAAATCGTTGCATAGCATCGCTACGGAACTATTTTTTGTGTTTTTTAGAGGGAAAAAGAACAAGTATAATGGGACAATTTATTTATTTTCTTTCACTAAAGAGGTTTTTTGCTTCGCAAAAACCATTGTAGTAGTACGGTAATAAACGAATATAATAAAACAGTAAAGCAATTAAAAGCAAAGATAGGTATTTTTTTGAGCGTTTTGAGTGTAAGTATCAGGAACAAAATAAATGTATATTCTTGACTTGTTCTTTTTCCTTTATACTTCACCAAATTTTCCTTAAATACAGGGAGTATTCGCGTCAAATTTGAGAAAACAAATAGAAAAAATAGCTGCGTCAATTCGGGTAGATTATTTTCTTCGTGTTCCCTTAGTAGTAAGTCAAACTAATTATGATAAGTTCATTTGGCGAAATTTGTCCGATTACTTTGTTGGAGAACATCCAGCGTAGCTACGGCTATGCTGAATAACCTCCGCCTCGTACTCGAAAAAATTTCACTCAAAGCAACATATCATAATTAGATTGACTTACTACTTAGTTATTTAAATAGTTTTTGATATTGTAAAGCAAAAAGTTGTTCCATTGGGTTTTTTGACATACCATATTCGACCTCCGTGCATATTTATTGTTCTCCTGCATATAGATAAACCAATTCCATTTCCTGCAAATTTGCGCCTATTATTTAGTCTTTTAAACGGTGCAAATATGTAATCTTCGTCATCGCTATTAATCCCAATGCCATTGTCCGAGACTGTAAAATGCCATTCGTTTTGTTTGTCCTCAAAGTCTATTTCAATGCTTGGAACTTCTGATTGATTGAACTTAATGCCGTTAATAATTAAGTCGTGAAATACCATTTTTATTCTTTCGGGTTGGCAGATTACTTTTTGATTTGGGAGGTTGATAGCTACTTCGGCTTGCGTGTTTTGTATCAATAAAGCCAAGTCTTTTAATGTTTCTTTTAATAATAATTCGATATCTACTTCTTCTAATACTTTAGGTGAATCTATTTTAGAATAAGATAAGATTTGGTTGGTTATTGTTGACATTCTTTGAGCGGATTCTTTTATACGTTCCAAATATTCTTTCCCATTTTCATCTAAAATTTCTTCATATTTTCTGTCAAACAATCCAACAAAGCTCGAAATTGTTCTTAGAGGTTCTTGCATATCATGGGATGTAGCATAGGTAAATTGCTCTAAGTCGGTATTTATTATTTCTAATTTTGAGTTTAGGTCTCGAAGGTTTTTATTGCCTTCTATGAGTTTCAATTCCATCATTTTCCTTTGGGTAATATCTTCGTAGGTTCCCATAATCCCTATGATTTGGTTTTCATCGTCGTACAATGGAATTTTACTGGTTCTCAACCACTTAGTCTCGTTATTTATGGTTTGTGATTCTTCAAAATTTATTTCGGCTTGCCCCGACTCCATTACGATTTTATCTACTTTTCTATAATAATCAGAATCTTCTTTAGTCCATGCAAGGTCGTAATCACTTTTGCCTATTATTTCATGGGGGGAATTTAAGCCGGCTGATTCTGCAAATTTTTTATTACAACCTAGATAGATACCATCTCTATCCTTCCAAAAAACATAAGAGGGAATATTGTCCAATACCAATTGGAGGAGATTGCCTCTTTTGAGTAATTTTATGTTCATTTTTCAATAATTCTTTATGTGCGGTTTTCGTCTTTTGAAAAAGAAAAAAAATAACGGCATCAAAAAAATTGGAACTGTTCAATTTTCTGTGTCACGCAAAGAAAAAAGAGTTCGTGGAGAGTTGATTATCAGACATCTACGGACTTTTCGCCCTCTGCGTGATATACTTTTTTAGACACTATCAAAAACTAAGTCTTCCCTTATCCCTAAACATGCTCTAATGTAGCATTTTAGCGATTAATATTAGACTTTATTCCAAAATAAGTTGTATTGCATGAAAATTAGGATTTTTTCGCTAATCGAAGCTCATTTCGAGTCGCATATCCTGAGGTGCGAGACGAGAAATAGATGAAGAGTAGCGGAAAAAGACAATTTAGCTGCTTACAAATTATTTTGGAATAAAGTCTATTAGGAACAGGGTTTTAATAAATGCAGGTTCTTGACGACTTTATTTTTTTCGTCTTCCCTTAGATATAAATACGGACATTGAATACCAATATACTCGCGAAGTTAAAACCCAAAACAATTCAACAATCACCTCATTCGCTTCTTCAATTCTCCGTCTAGTTGTGTCTTGGTAAAATTTGCATTGAGCCAACCGTCTTCCATTTCTGCGTCGTATTTTTCATAGAATTTAATGGCAATATCGTTCCAATCCAAAACCTGCCATTTCATGCGATTCGCACCCATACGACGGGCTTCTTCTATGACTTCTTCAAATATCAATTCGCCGACGCCCTTCCTGCGATAGCTTTGGGTCACCACGAAATCTTCCAAATACAACATCCGCCCTTTCCATGTCGAATATGCCGGATAATACACCGCCGTACCCACGATTTCACCACCTACTTCCGCCACGAGCGACCTGAAAAAACCTGCTTCAAAATCCCTCTCGTAATCTGTCAAAGAAGCTGTTACCGCTTCGGGTTCTTTTTCGTAGACCGCCAATTCCATGATCAGTGCGTACACTGCCGCAAGGTCTTTTTTTTCCGTTTTTCTAATACTTATCATAGTTTTGGTTAAGAGCATGTCTAAATTTTTTCAAACTGATAATCAATCCGATAGCTATCGGGATGGTTTTTGTGAAGCATCAAAGAAAGAGTTTATAGAGATAAATGATTGATTTGATATGAAGTCAAGTTCACAAGATATTGGCTTTCAGGCAAAAAAAATTTAAACATGCTTTTAATTCTACATTAAGACTCTTGATTTACTGACCTTCAGAGAGTTATATCAGTGCGATTTAAATGTTATTTTTTAATAATAAGACGACTACAAAAACTAACCAATTCGTACAGTGTGTGTTAAATTTAAATTATTTAAATGCATTTATTTTCCATTTAAATGAAATCACTAATACACACATAAATAACTGATAATCAAGTTATTTTAGAGTCTTAATGTAGAACTACCCACTCGAATTAATTAGAAAACGCCTTTTCATACACCGCAACATTTCCCCGATTATCTTCCACCACCAATTTTAACTGATGCTTTCCCCTCGGAATTTTGCCATCAAACTTATGCGTAAGTTGGTTATTTTTTTCATCATATTCCATCAATATCCAACGCCCATCCACCGTAGCCCGATAAGTTTTTATACCTGTAAAATCATCGTCAATCTTAAAAACCATACGATAATTTTTGCCCATCGTCTTAGCGATTTTGGAAACCTTAATAGTCGGTGCGATAGTATCTAACATGATAGTCATATTGCCCAATTCGCGGGCATTGGCTTTCAGCAAATCACCCTCCCAGCGATTGCCCGAAAGTGCCTCTTCCTCCATCCCTTCCGGGCAAAATGCGATGACCGCTTTTTCGCGCAAATGCTCCGGCAAACCTACCGGACGAATACCTACGGTAAAATATTTGTGCATCGGAATTATCTTATCTCCTAAATGGTAAACAGGCGAATACGTATCACCCGATTCTTCATAACTCACTTGATAATTCAAGTATAAATCCTCATAAAACGTCCCTTCCGGAAAATCAACTTCAAAATTACCATTCAGAATCATATTTTGCTGATTATGCGGTAAAATATAATTATAATTTTGTGAAATATCCGCTACTTGTACCTCATCTCGTCGAATATAAAACCAAAATTTGGAGCTATTGCCATAAGTATCTTTGACGATGTATTCTATCTTTTTAGCACGATTTTTTTCCAATGCAATCACGCCTCTATCCACTACATTCTCATAAATAGATAGTTCATTTCCGGGTAAAATAAAAGAACGATTGAAATAGCTGCGATTGGTCAATCGCTCCTTATAATCGCAGTGAGCGTTGATATAGCGCGATTCATCAAAAGAAATTTCATCCATCCGAAAACTATAATGTAGCGAATCATCGACCCGCATTTCCATCGAATAAATACCATTCCAATTCGATACGCCATCCATAAAATCAAAGGCTTTGAGTGCCAAACCCACGCGCCACGCACCCACACGCAGCGTATCGCCGCCTACATAATAGCCATTTTGACCTTTCTTTAAGCTATATTTTTTGCTGTCTATTTCTCGTAATTCGGGCGTCAGCGAATAGATTTTTAATTGGGTGATGCGCGGTGCGGTTTTATCCTTTATTTTTAATCCAAAAAGTAGCGGATTGATAGCTTTTTCGGTCTTAGTATCGCGCATTTCGAAATGCAAATGCGTACCAAATGACCGCCCCGAAGTTCCCATATAACCAATCAATTCGCCTTTTTTTACTGGAATTTCGCCAGCAGTAGGATATAAATCTACGCGAAATTGTTCCTGTTCGTATTGGCGTCTTTTGACGTATCGCGCAATCGTATCATTATAACGAAAAAGGTGGGCATAGACCGAAGTATAGCCATTCGGATGGTCGATATAGACGACATTTCCGTAGCTATTCGGCAAGGCTTTTACACGCGAAACGTAACCATCCGCTACGGCGTAGAGGTTGTCGCCAACGCCTTTGAGTGGCTTGATGTCGATGCCCGCATGAAAGTGATTGGGGCGCAACTCGCCGAAAGTGCCGGAGAGCTTCATCTCATAACCGACAGGCGAACGAAAGTAGTCTTGCGGATAGGTATTTTGTTGGGTGAAAGTAAAAGCAGCACCTAAAACGATGACTGCCAAAACGATGTATTTTATTGCCTTATTCATTTGGCGCAAATATAGAAAAAAACATGCCGTAATGGGTAGGTAATGATAAGATGAGTAAATAGACTTTATTCCAAAATAATTTGTAAGCAGCTAAATTGTCTTTTTCCGCTACTCTTCATCTATTTCTCGTCCCGTACCGCAGGGTATGCGACTCGAAATGAGCTTCGATTAGCGAAAAAATCCTAATTTCCATGCAATACAACTTATTTTGGAATAAAGTCTAATGATAAGATGAGTAAATATTCTCATTTTTTGACAAGTATTTACTTGCTTTTTTGGCAAAAAAATAATAATTTGCCAAAAAATATACATAATGAATGTAACTGTTGATAAATTTGGTCGAATTGTTCTGCCGAAATCTCTACGTGTTTTGTTGGGATTAACGCCAGGCAAACAAGTTAATATTGAAGTGACTCATGAAGGTTTTATTGCTAAACCTGTGGTTACAATCAAGCCAATTTTAGTGGAAGAAAGTGGTTTTTTATTCGTAAAATACGTTGATGATAATGGAGATGAAGCGGATATAGATGTGGATATGGATTTCGACAAAATTTTACAAGATGTCAGAAATGAACGAATAGATAAATTTATAGAACCACTCAAATGAAATATTATTTAGATACTAATATCTGGGTAAGTGCCTTTACCCCAAAACATTCGAAAAATAAGGCATCTAAACAATTACTTAAGAATTGTTCAAAACAAAATATTGAAATAGTAACTTCGGGGCATTGTCTTGCAGAAGTTTACTCTGTTCTAACCAAACTCCCCACAGGGCTTCGTCTTTCACCTCACATGACGTTTAATCTAATTGAATACGATATGATTAACAAATGTCAAATTATAGATTTGACCTATCAAGAATATGCTGAAACGATTAAAGATGCCGCCAACAAAAATCTGATTAGCGGTGCTATTTTTGACGGATTACATGTAAAGGCAGCACTGAAGGCAGAAGTGGATAGAATTTATACTTATAATTTGAAGGATTTTGAAAGGTTTGATATTCCTGCGTCGATTATTTTGTGCACGCCTGAATATACTTCTTTAGGCTAAAAAGTATGACAAAACGAAAACTCTTTGCACTTGATTTTTAATTTATCGAAAATAAAAATAATTAAAATGACTTGACTTCAAGTCATTTTTTACCTAATTTTGACTTGAATACAAGTCAAAATGGAGCAATTAATTCAATATCAAGCCAATTTACTCAAAAGCATCAACAAAGATTTTACGCGATATGCCTATTCAAAACTGCCTTGGCAATCGAGATTTTTGGGTATCAAGGGCTTTCATGGCGTGGGGAAAACGACAATGCTTTTACAGTATTTAAAATACGAATTAAAGGACTTGTCAGCGCATCTCTACGTTACTTTAGACCATCCTTATTTTTACCAACACAGTTTGTATGAATTAGCGGAACAGTTTTATCAATTAGGTGGAAAAACCTTGTTGGTAGATGAAGTGCATAAACTACCAGATTGGTCCAGACAGATAAAAATCGTTTATGACGGCTACCCTGACTTACAGCTTATTTTTACGTCGTCTTCGGCTTTGGATATTCTGAAAGGAGAGTCCGATTTGAGTCGAAGAGTACTGACTTATGAATTAGGCGGATTGTCTTTCAGGGAATATATTTCATTCGTACATGGCATAGATTTGCCGGTCTATTCCTTAACTGAAATTACGAAAAACCATCTACAAATCGCCTCCGAAATTGCTGCAAAAGTAAGACCTATTGCCTTGTTTAAAAGCTACCTCCAAACTGGTTATTATCCTTATGGACAAGCCGAACCAAAAGAATTTTTCCAAAAAAGATTATTGCAAGCATTGGAAGTCGTTTTACAATCAGACATCAATTATATTTATGGATATACCTCCGAAAACACCGCTAAAATTAAAAAATTATTGAGCGTAATATCTGAATCACCCCCTTTTACCATCAACATTGCGGCGGTAGCAGACAAGCTGGGTATTGGCAGAAGCACAGTTTCCAATTATTTGTACGCACTATACGATGCAGGTATTCTTCGTTTTTTAAATAGAAAAGGAAAAGGTGTCGCAAGGTTACAAAAACCGGATAAAATTTACTTGGACAACACTAATTTATCTCTAGTTCTTCAAGCCAATATTGACACCGGAACACAAAGAGAAACATTCGCCTTAAACCAACTACAACATGCAGGTTATAGTACTGCCTTGCCTACAAAAGGCGATATTTTCATCGAAGAAGAAAACCTAACTATCGAAATCGGAGGAAAAAATAAAACTGCCAAACAGATACAAGGCGTGCCGAATAGCTACATCTTTGCGGATGATATAGAAATTGGTTTTGGGCAAAAAATCCCCTTATACCTATTAGGTTTTTTGTATTAGACAACACAGTTAAAAATCCGTAGTTCTTCATGAAATCACGTAGTTTTAGTCGGCAGACGAAGGTTTTTATAAAGCGTTTCCGGTTAATTTGGAGGCTTTTTAGTCACCAACAAAGAGAGAGTGTTCAGTAAAGTGTGTCTCGCAGAGGACGCAAAGTTCGCAGAGGTCTAATAATCAACTCTCTGCGAACTCCGCGTTCTCTGCGTGATACATAACATTGAACAGTCCCAACAAAGATATTCGGCTGACGACACGCTTATTGCACGACCACATGAAATTATAAAGAGCAAAATCCGTTTATTCCTCTTTCAACAACTCCGGAAATTTCTTCTGAAAACGCTTCAAACGCGGAACAGAGACACCTCGCACATAAGGATTATTCGGATTCAGACGTTCATAATCTTGGTGATAATCTTCGGCAGGATAAAATTTTTCCAAAGAAACTATCTCCGTCGCTATCGGCTTATCGTACTCGCCCGAAGCGGCTAATGCAGCCTTTGCAGCCTCCGCGATTTTTTTCTCCTCATCATTCTGATAAAAAATAATAGAACGATACTGCGAACCAAAATCGGGGTGTTGACCATTCACCGTAGTCGGGTCTTGCGAACCATAATATACATCCACAAGCGTCGCAAAACTCACCACTTCGGGGTCATAATAAACGGCTACTGTTTCGGAATGTCCTGTCGTGCCTGTGCCGATGAGTCGATAAGTAGGGTTGGGGTGCTTGCCGCCTGCGTAACCCGAAACCGCCTCTTGTACGCCGCGCACGCTTTCATAAACGGCTTCGACACACCAAAAACAACCACTGGCAAAATAGGCTTTCGCGTATTTTTCTAATTCGGATGGCGTTTTTTGAACGACCTGAACAGCTTGTGAATCAAGGGATTCGGCATTAGAAGATTCATTGGTCAGACCGCAGGAAGCGAATATCATTAACAAAGAAAATAACAGCGTATATTTCATGAGTAAGTTTAAGTTTCGACTCGCACAGGCGACTTCAGTCGCCATGTTGCAAATAACAATCGTGAAACATGGCAAATGAATTCGCCTATACGAGTTCATTTCATTTCAATTCAGATTATTTTAAACGAAATATGAAAGGGATTTTTAAAATAAATGAATCACGAATTGCGATACTGTTTAAAAACGAATGAATGAGCTATTTGTTTTCACAAAAAAAATACATTACCTTATATGTCATTTTGCTGACACGACAATTTTGATTAAAAAAATATTTCCATAACTTACGTGAAAATGAGTTGACGAGTTGACGAGTTGACGAATAACGAATAACGAATAAACGAATAACGAATAACGAATAAACGAATAACGAATAAACGAATAAACGAATAAACGAATAACGAATAACGAATAAACGAATCACGAAACTATGGTAAAAATAGCCACTAAATCCCTTCCGACTGCCCGTTTTAAAGGGCGTTTTTCCGATTTGCGTACCTTTCGCGCCGATCCGCCTGTGTATATGCGTAGGTGCAAAGAAAAATTTGGAGATACTTTTGAGTTGGATTTGATTTTTCGAAAAGCAATGGTGACTTCTAACCCTCAAGTGATTCGGCATGTCTTGCAGACGAATAATAAAAACTACATAAAAGACCTTTCCTATCGGCAATTAAAACTTGCACTCGGCAATG
>Ga0209186_1002068_pt1 | contig 14482 bp, 15 predicted proteins | sample SidtaG_FD_187426 | JGI IMG/M metagenome (GOLD analysis project Ga0209186, IMG submission 187426) | Marine algal microbial communities from Sidmouth, United Kingdom - Sidmouth_Male2 metaG (SPAdes) (version 2) | ecosystem: Host-associated > Algae > Red algae > Unclassified | place: Sidmouth...
TCGTCCTCGTCCGGATGCGACTCGCCCGCCGTGAGTTCGCGGGCGAGAAACAAATGCCCGGTCTCGTCCGAGCAACAGTTGGAAACGTCGAACGAGCAAAGCCGCTCCCAACGGCCCGCCGTCAATCCCGTCTCCTCGGCCAGTTCGCGCTTGGCTGCGTCGAGTGGATCCTCCCCTGCCCCACAGCCGCCCTCTGGCAGTTCCCAGGAATAGCGAGCGAGCGGATAACGGAACTGACCAACCAGCCACGTGTTGCCATCAGCGTCCACCGGCACGATACCGATCGCTTGGTTCTTGTAGTGAACGACGCCGTAAATCCCCTCCCCGCCGCCGGGATTTACCACCTCGTGTTCGGTGACAGAGATCCAGGGGTTGTCGTACACGTGGCGACTCGAACGCGTGGTCCAGGGAGTGGGATGCATGGGGAGGTCAGTTGGGTTCGTCGAAGGTGGACCAGGGTAGATTTTGGCGCAGCAGCTCCGGCATCCGACACACCCGCTGACGCTGGTAATCAAAGCAAGCCATGCCGGTTTGGGCACGTAGGATCGGCGTCCCACCGCGTTCGATTTTGTAGTAGATATCAAAGCGGCTGCCACCGGGATTGGCGGCGGCGGCGGCACAATCAAGGTCGTCTCCGTGAAAGGATTGGCCAAGGAAATCCATAGCAACATCGCTAAGAATCAGGCCAACCCCCTCGTTATTTGATTCCGAAATGTTAACTTGGCGCAGAAATTGCACCCGTATCTCATGTAAAAAAGCAAGGAACTGATCATTTCCAACGTGTCCCCCATAATTCAGATCTGTAATACGCACCTTCAGCCTTGTTTCAAAGGTAAAGAGGCTCGGAAGGGATATGGATCGACGTGCCATTTTGCGGGTCTGTTTAAGTTCGAATTTGGAACTTTGTTCGCAAGTTCTCAGGTCTGCGAAGGGTTTAGATCGTGAAACGTGACGATGGCGACAAAAAAGTGAGTCGCGAGGACCTGATGCGGATCATGCAGCGATTCGCAGGCAACACCGCCCATGACATGAACAACGTGCTGACCCCGATCGTGGGCTTTGGGCGGATGCTCCATGAACGCTTAACGGACGAAGACGACATCGCCGACCTCCATGAACTGCTGACCGCAGCCGAACGCGGCATGAAGTTGTGCGGCCGCTACGGAGAGATGGCCAATTTTAGCCATGCGGAAACCCTGCCTGGAGACGTGGTGTTCGCCTTGCGCTCGGCGGAAACGATGTTCGGCAAAAAGCTCGGCGACGGCGTGACGATCAAATGGCATCTGCCCTCGGAGCCAATCGGCGCCCTGTTCGACCCGGTCCAAATTTTTATGGTGCTCGACCACATCGCCAGCAATGCCGGCAAGGCGATGTCTGCCGGTTCTGCGCAAGGGACCTTTACAGTGTCGCTGGCGGAACCGTCTGCGGACGGTGAACTCGTCGTGACCTTTGCTGATACCGGCCGGGGATTTCCCGAGGAGGTGCTGAAAAAATTCGGCCTGCCCTTCAACACCGATGGCCACGAGCACAAACTGTCCGGCACTGGCCTCGCCCTCTGCCGTTCGGCGGTGATGGAATGGGGCGGCCAACTACGCGCCGAAAATACCGACGAAGGAGCCCAGTTGATTCTGACGCTGCTTCCGGGAGTTGTCGGCAAAACCAACATCGAGCCAGCTGCGCCAACGGCCGCACCAGCCAAGCCAAACGCGCTGGGATGCGTGTTATTGCTCGAGTCCGACGAGGCCGAGTCCGAGCGCATGGCTGCCGACCTCCGCTCGTCCGGCTACGACGTACACACCACGCTCGACGCCGTCGGCGAACGCCCCTTCGATTTCGGCCTCATCGCACTCGGCTTTCCTGACGAAATGGACCATCTCGTTACGCTGAAAGCGCATTCGCCCGAAGCCGTGCTGTACCGGATGGCGGCCGGCATGACTGGCGGCTTGTTTATCACCAAACCGGCGACCAAAGAATCGCTCCTAAAAAAACTCTGCGGCAAGTAACGCGGGGCGCGTCACAACGAACCTCAGTCGGTCCGAACCGCAGCCTGAATCCCGGACTTCTGCGGCAGCGTCAACGAGATCGGTTCCGGAGTGCGGTTGTCGCGCGGACCGTTTTCCAAACTGAGAACGCCACGCGGGCAAACAGCGGCACACATGCCACAGCCCACACACGAGGCACGCACCACGTTCTGGCCGCGCTGCGCATACCAGCGGACGTCGATGCCCATCTCGCAGTACTTGCTGCAATTGCCGCAGGAGATGCATTGGGAGCCGTTCGTGGTGATGCGGAACCGCGAGAAAAACTTTTGCAGAATCCCGAGAATCGCGGCCATGGGGCAACCGAAGCGGCACCAGACACGGGTGCCGAAAATGGGATAAAACCCGACCCCGATCACGCCGGCAAAAGCGGAAATGATGAACCAACCATAAAGTTTTCTGGCCCATTCCGAGACGCCACTGGTTCGATCGATGAAGATGTAAGCGGTCAAAACCGTGACGATCACCAATACCGAATACACCGTAACGCGTTCGATTTTCCATGCGCGAAGCGACTTGTCCGAGAGATGTCGCCAGGGGTCGCCGAACGTATTGGCGAGTCCACCGCAGCCGCAGATCCAACTGCAGTACCATCGTTTGCCAAAGTAATAAGTAAGGACAGGGGTGATCACAAGCACGGCCACGAAGGACCATATGACAATCCATTGCGTCTCATTTTTCCACATGGACTTTGGCTCGAGCGGCCAAAAATAACTGGGATAAAATTCCGGCTGATTCAGCCCGGAGAGAATATGGGGAATCAAAAAGGCGAGGCCGAATTGAGCGGCCATAACGACCAAGGTCCGCACAATTTGATAGCGATTGTGGCGATATCGAAGGATGGCCCGAATGCCCATCAACAACACCGCGAAGGTATAGGTGGCGCCATAGGCGAACCATGTGGACGCCGCGCCATGACCGAACAGCTTTGCCACCGGGTCGAACATCGCGGTATAGGCCTTGTACGGCGGCGTATTGGGGAAAAAATAATACAAGGTGTAAAACGCGGTGATGGCGACACCGAGCATCCAGCCCCCGGTCCCGCCACTGGTGAACACATGGCGAACCATGTTGTCGTTGCGGATCCCCGGCGGCGTTTTTTGATACGTCCGGAACGTATGAACCAGCGTTCCGATGGCGATGAGGCCGAACACGGCGAGCAACATCCAAAAACGCTTTGTCCCGCCGAATCCCATAAAGAGAAGCGGCAAGAGAACGACGCCGAACGTCAGCAGGAAGAGGCCGATCTTTTGAATCGCATCAAGATTTGCATGGCTCGCTGCGAGAGACAGGCTTTTGTCAGAGGTTGGGAAGTCGAGGCTCATTTCGGTTGAAGACTCCGCATGATTTTTGTGAACAGACCCTTTTGAACCGGGGAGGAGGTCGAGACACCGCCGTGCGTTTGGCGCACGGCGGGTTCAAAGCGACGGTAAAATTCGGGGTCGAAATTGAGGGCGCCGAGTTCGTCCATCACCTCGGCCAAGGTGGCGCCACGTTGGATCCAGTGTTCGCAGACGACATGCCGTCCGCGCAGGCCGAACAAATTGAATCCGGTCACCTGTTCGCCATCGGCTTTGTAGCGAATGCGTAGCGTTCGCTGCGCCTCGGGGTCCCGCCAAAAGAAATCGCGTTCGTCGTCGGGGCACTTGGCCAGCACCGTGCCGTAGGTCTGGTATTCGATGTCCATGAACTTGGCCGAGTTCCACCAGATGCCGGGGTCGTAGGGTTTCGGATGGCCGCAGATGGTGGCGGCGATGTATTCGCCGTGCATTTTGCCGGTGTACCAAACGGCCTCGACACCGCGCCGCCCGGGCTTGGGTTCGCGCACCTCGACGCAGTCACCGGCCGCGTACACGTCTGGAGCGGAGGTGCGGAATAGCTCGTCGACCAGAATGCCTCGGTTCGTTTCGATGACCGAGTGGTCTTTGAGAAAGGCGATGTTGGGGTGCACGCCGGCGGTGAGTCCGACGAATTGGCAGGGAATCTCTTCGCCCCCTTTGGTGCGCACGGCGCGCGCGCGCCCGTGGTCGTCGGCGAGCACTTCGTCGAGTTCACCTTTGAGCCGAAGATCGACGTGGTGTTCGACAATGTGCTCGTTGATCATCGCCGATTCCTCCGCCGGCAGGACGCCGTTCCAGAAGCTGTCCTCGCGAACCAGAAAGGTGGTGTGGATCCCGCGCGACATCAGCATCTCGACCATTTCGATACCGATCAGCCCGCCGCCGACCACCACCGCGCTGGCGATCCCCGCGGTATATTGCTCCATGTATTCTAGATCCTGCTTCGAGTAGAGGCCGCGAACGCCATCCAAGTCCTGCCCGGGCCAGCCCCACTTGTTGGGTTCGGAACCAAGCGCGAGCGTCAAGGTGTCGTAGCTGAGCGCGCCACCGTTCTCGAGCTGGAGGGATTTCGCCGCCGGGTCGAGGGCCAGCACCGTGTCGCGAACGAGTTCGATCCGGTTCTTCGCCCAGAACGAGTCTTCGTAAGGCTTGGTGTCGTTGTAGGTCATGTGACCCATGTAGATGTACATCAGAGCGGTCCGACTGAAGAAGTGGTCTGACTCCTTCGAAAGGATGGTGATCCGGTCCTCGGAAGAATGCTTACGCAAATGTCGGGCGGTTGTGGTTCCCGCGATGCCGTTGCCGATAATAATGTGATGCCGCATGATGCTTTGCTCCGAAGATGCTCCGGTCGGTGTGGACGCATGTGCGGCCTCCGCCTTACGGCGAAACTACCACGGTTCCCGAATATACCAAAAGCATCTAAATTCCTGATTCGCTTCCCCCCGAGGATGAACGGGAGTAATCGACGCCATGGAACTGCCGCTGTACCACCTCCTGATCGCCGTCTTCGGCGGCTTCGTGGCGGGCTGCATCAACACCCTCGCCGGCAACGGTTCGGCGATCACCTTGGGCATCCTGACCGAAGTCATCGGCCTTCCCGGAACCACCGCGAACGGCACCAACCGGCTCGGGGTTCTCGCCCAAGGCGCCAGTTCGACCTGGGTGTTTCAGCGCAAAGGAAAATTACACATGAGGCAAAATCGACTCCTGGTCGCGTCAGTGTTTTTCGGCGCGCTGTTCGGCGTCTGGGCTGCTACCCAGATCTCGAACGAGCAGTTCCGCTTGGTCTATAAAGGGTTGATGATCGGCATGTTGTTCGTGGTGCTGGTGAAACCGAAACGCTGGTTGAACCCGGCGGGTTCGGACGCATCCAAACCCTCCCTCGCGTGGTGGATCACCGTGCCGGTGTATCTCGCCATCGGATTTTACGGCGGCTTCATCCAAATGGGCATGGGCATTTTATTTCTCGCCGCGCTGGTGCTGGTTTCGCGGATGTCGATCATCGAAGGCAACGCGGTCAAATCGTTCGCAGTGTTCCTCTATACCATCGCCGTCATCGCCATCTTCGCGCGCAACGGGCTCATCCATTGGGAGGCTGCGGCCGCACTTGCGATCGGTCAGTTGGTCGGTGGCTGGCTGACGGCGGAATTCGCTTCGACCTATAAGAACGCCGATGTTTGGGCCTACTGGATCTTGGTGGTGATGGTGGTGCTGATCCTGCTCAAGTTGTTTTGGCCCGCCGCGACGAATTAGTAGATACGAACACTGTTGATGTTACGGCTCACGGGAGTGGGCCTTAAAAAGACGAACCTCGCTGGCGAGATGTAGCTTTTTCAACAGGCAAAAAAGCCCCATGCGGGATCCAGTTCGCCGGGGCCAAAGTGTATTGTCGTGCCCCGTTGGGGCATCTCATCACCCCCACCACCACGACCCGGGGCTGCGCTCATCCCGCGAACGCGAGATTCGCTGACCCCAGGCTACACTGTCTCGCCCGCTTTGGGGCTCTCCCCCCCTAGAGAGGGGACTCGAACACAGGCGGCCTTCGTTTCGACCAAACACGGTGGAGACATCCGAGGCGGAGTATTCCGCGCCTCGACCCCGACCAGCCTAGGAAGCTGTGGGGCCAATCTTAAAGGAAGTAGAGCAGCGCGAACAACAGCATCCCGAACAACGCGGCGAGGCCGATGGGAAAGGTGCCGGTGCGCAGGCGTTCGGCGATCTTGTCACTGGACTCACCGGCGAACATGTCGCCCAGCGCGCCGACCACTTCCTGAGGGCCCTTCGCGAGGAAGGCGCTGAGTCTTCCGAGACCGGATTTCACCACCACGCGGTGCACGGTGGCGTTGAGCGTGTTGAACAAACCGTCCGCGAAGCGGTAGCCGATCTTGCCGAACTTCCGGTAGAACCAGTCGGTATCTAGGACAATCGTCGGGGTCCGCTTCAGCAGCTTGAGGAAGAGAAAGAACACCAGCGCGCTGAACATCAGCAGCTGCATCTGGGTGATGATCTTGGCCCACTTGTACGGCTGGTAGGTCTCACCCGTATAGCTATCGAGTCCGCCGTTGGGGAGCAGGGAATAAAGAGGGGCCTTCCAGCAGCCGAGCAGGATGCAGAAGAAGGCAAGGATCCCCATCGCAATCAACATCGTCTTCGGCGCCTCCTTCGGTCGGTGGCCCCGGTCCTTGTTGAAAAACACGAAGTAGGGGAACTTGATTCCCGCGTGGAGGAAGACCCCAGCCGAGGCGATCTCCAGCACGAGCCACGCCCAGAAGAGTTCGGCGTGGTGGTGGATGTCGCTCACGATCATGGTCTTGCTCGTGAACCCGCTGGTGAAGGGGAGCGCGGAGATGGCAAGGGCGCCGATGGTGCCGAAAATCAGGGTTAGTGGCATCGTCTTGTAGAGCCCGCCGAGTTCGGTGCACTTCGATTTCCCGACCCGGTACAGCACAGCGCCGGCCGACATCCACAGCAGCGATTTGTAAATGATGTGGCAGAAGGCGTGGGCCACGGCACCGTCCACCGCCATCGAGGTTCCTACGCCGGCGGCGCAGACCATGAATCCGACCTGGTTGATGATCGAGTAGGCGAGGATCCTGCGCATGTCGTTCTCGAGCAGCGCGAAGATGATCCCATAAAGGGCCATGACGCAGCCGACGACGATCAGAATTGGCCAGGCCTCGTGGGCGGCGTTGCCAGGATCGGTGAACCCCCGCAGGAGCACGTAAACCGAGGTCTTTGTGGTGTAGGCGCTGAGGATGAGCCCGCCGGTGACCGAGGCCTCCGGGTAGGCGTCGGAGAGCCAGGCCGAAAATGGGGGCGCGGCCGCGTTGACGAGGACGCCGACGAGGATGAGCCAGGTCCCGAGGTGCCGCGCGTCCCAGGAGAACGGCTCAAAGGCGATCGATCCCTGGGCTCCGATCGTCAGCAAGATCCCCGCCAGCAATATGAGGCCACCGACGATGTGGATGAGCAGGTAGCGGAACGCCGCTCCCTTGGCGCGTTCGGTCTGGCGGGCGAGGATAATGAAGGTAGAGGCCACCGCCATCAGTTCCCAGTAGATGTAGACGGAAATCAAGTCGCCTGCAAAGACCACGCCGAGGGCACCGCCGATGTAGACGAGCGCCGCGACATGCTGGTCCGAACGTTTCACATAGAAGGCGAAGAGGAAGGCGATCATCGCATTGAGCGTGAAGATAATTCCGAAGGCCTTGCTCAGCTTGTCGACCCGCAAGCCGGTCATCTCCCCGAATCCCTGGAGGAGGGTGATCTGGGCGAATTCCCCGTGGGGGAGCCCGAAGATATAGGCGAGCGCAGCCAGTGGCAGGGCGATCACATAGATCCGCCGTGCCGCCAGCGGCAGGATCGGCACGAGGGCGGCGCCGAAAATCAGAAGCAGTGCGGGCGGGAATTCAGGCATTGTCTTCGCCTCCTTCCACATCCCAGGGGAGGCGGTCCTCCTCGGGTTCGTAGTAGTCTTCGGGCACCTTCAGGATATACCCGAGTCCCTTGGCAATCAGGATGCTCACCGCGCAGGCCACGAACCCGAGGATCGCGAAGAAGAACGGCATCTTCTCGATCGTGAACGCCGCCTTCCGCTTGATGGTGAACTCGAGCAAGAGGAAAAGGCCGCAGACTCCCCAGAGGAGAATCCACAGCAGCCGCCGCGACTTCGGGCGGTCGAACCAGTCGAACTCCTTGTTCTGCTTTTCCTGTTTGGGTTGCTCTTCGGGCATCGTTTCAAATTCGGTGGAGGCTATGATCTGGGTACTACAGTCCCGGCACCATCAACGCGGCAAGCCGCTGTCCCAGTTCGGGCACGAAAAACGCGAGGAGGGTGATGGTGGCGGTGATGAGGATCGGAATCAGGCAGGCCTTCGGCACTTCCTGAACGCGGTCCCAGCGGAAGGGTGCGGTGGGTCCACGCGGAAAGAAGGCGCGGAAGACAATCGGCATGAAGTAGGCCGCGTTGAGGATCGTGGAGACGAGGAACACGACCAACAGCGGGATCTTGCCGGCCTCGATCGTTCCCATCACGAGGTAGAATTTGCTGATGAACCCGCCGGTGGGCGGGAGTCCGATGACGCTGAGCGAGCCAATAAAGAAGGCCGCGAAGGTCAGCGGCATGGTTCGTCCCATCCCTTCCATCTGGCTGATGTACTTCTTCCCGGTCGCCACGAAGATGGCTCCGGCGCACATGAAAAGGGTGATCTTACCGGTGGCGTGCATCGCGATGTGGAGCATGCTCCCGGCCACGCCCTTGGGGGAGAGGAGGGCGACCCCGAGCACGATGTAGCCTAGCTGTCCGATGGTCGAGAAGGCGAGCATCCGCTTTAGGTTGTCCTGAGAGAGCGCGATTAACGAGGAGACCACCACCGTGATTGCGGCCGCCCACTGCAAGGCTGTCGCGGCGTCGACCTCCAGCAGGAAGTCGGTTCCGAACACGCCCGTCACTACCCGGATGACGCAGAAGACACCCACCTTCACCACGGCCACGGCATGGAGGAGCGCGGAGACCGGGGTCGGTGCCACCATCGCGCCCGGCAGCCAGGAATGGAGCGGCATCAATCCGCACTTCGCGAAGCCGTAGGCGAACATGAGGAGGAGGATGGCCGCTTCCGTCGCCCCCACTTTCCCCGCCATGAAGCCGCCGGTCATGAAGTCCATGCCCTCGGGGGACCGAGTGTAGCAGAAGATCAGAGCGGGCAGGGCGAGCCCGATCGAGGCGCCCAACAGGTAGCTGAGGTAGGTCCGGCCGCCCGTTCGGGCTTTCTTGTCACCGTGATGCGAGACCAGCGGGAACGTGGACAGCGACAGCATCTCGTAGAAGATGTAAAGCGTGAGCAGGTTGCCAGCGAACGCGACGCCGAGGGTGGCGCAGAGCGACAGCGCGAAGAACGAGAAGAAGCGCGTCTGGTTGGTCTCGTGGTGCGCGCGCATGTAGCCGATGGCGTAGAGCGTGGTGCACAGCCAGAGGAAGGAGGCGACGATGCCGAACAATAGACCGAGTCCGTCGACGCGGAACTCGAGGCCGACGCCTTCGACGAGTTCGAAGAAGCGAAACTCGTACATCTTCCCGCTCAGCACGCCCGGCACCATCATCAGCACGAGGGCGAGTTTGATCCCGCCCGCGATGAAGGTTACGCCTTCGCGCGCGTTCGGGGATTTGCGGAACGCGAGAATGCCTGGAATCGCGAGAAGCGAGGCGAGGCAGGCGAAAACGGGTAGCAGACTGGGTTCGGTCACGGTCGATGCAGTCGACCCTAAAATTGGCATCATGGTGCGACCTCCACGGCTTGGCCGATCCAGGTGGCGATGAACGAGGCGATCGGGCGGTTGAGCAGGCCGATCGTCAGCACGGCGGTCGCGGCAACGATCATGGCGACGATTGTCCCGACCGGAACGCGTTCCCAGCGGTCTTCGGGATCTTCAGGCAGCGCGTCGACGTCGAACGAGCCGGATTCCTCGACTTCGACCTTCATCAGGGCGATTTCAAAAATGCGGAAAAACAGAACGGCGTTCACCAGACTCGAGATGAGCAGGCAGGCGACGTAGTGCCATTGCCCCGCCTCGACGCCGCCGATCAGCAGATACCATTTGCTGAAGAAGCCGCAGGTGGGTGGCAGGCCGACCATCGACAGCGCGCCAACCGTGAACGCAGCCATCGCCACCGGCATCTTGCGGAACGCTCCGCGGAACGCGCTCAGGCGGTGTTCGCCCGTGCGCAGGATGATCGCCGCCACGGCCAGAAACAGGCAGAAGGTCATGCAGGCGTCGCTCAGTACATGATAGGCCGCGCCGGTGATGCCGGCCTCGTTGCCCAGCCAAGCGCCGCCCACCATATAGCCGACCTCGGCCACGATGAGGAAGCAGAGCATGCCGCGGATGTCGCGCTGCGCGAGGGCGAAGAACGAACCGGCGAGAATGGCCACGCAGGCAATGCCGACGATGACCGGGCGCCAGTTGAGTTCGGCGAACAGGTAGTCCAATCCAAATAAGCTCACCATCATCCGCAGCATCACCACCACCATGACCTTGGTCACCAGCGGTGCCATCAGGCTACCGGTCGCGGTGGGGGCGTAGCGGTAGGCGTTCGGCAGCCAGCCGTGGAGCGGGAACAACCCCATCTTGAGCCAGAGTCCGGCCATGATCATCATCGCCGCCACCTTGATGCTGGCGAGCTCGCGCAGTTCGGAGGAGGCCATCAGTGCTTCATGGATATCGCCGATGTTGAGCGTTCCGACTTGGATGTAAAGATAGCCCACGCCGAGCAAGAAAAAGGACGCGCCGATGGTGCCGGTCATGATGTAATTGAACGTCGCGTGCGCGGCGCGGCGCCGTCCGATGCCGATCAGCGCATAACTGGTGAGCGAACTGATCTCGAGCAGCACGTACAAGTTGAAGGCATCGTTGGTGATCACCATGCCGCACAAGCCGACGACCAGCAGCAGGTAAAGGATGGCGTACAAGATCTCCTTGCCGGCGCATTCCACCGCGAGCCGCGTTCGCAAATACAGCGCGTTGATCAACGCGATGGCCGGGATCAACACCAGCACCAGCGCATTGAACGCATCGATCTTGTACTCGATGCCGACCGCCATGCCCGCCGCTCGTTCGGGCAGCCTGTCCCATCCCGAGAGCAAGTAGGTGATGGTCCCGTTGGCGAGCACCTCGCGCAGCGTCAAGACGGCCGCGAGCACGGTGATGGCGAGCGCGCCAAACACCACCGGCATCGCCGCGGCGGGTCGACGCCAGGCCAACAGGCTGAGGCCAACCGCCCCGATAAAAGGCGCCAGCATGAGGATGGTCGGCATCTGATCCATCATGCCTCTGGCGTTCCTTTCACCGTGCGGTCGACCGTACTATCGACCGTACTATCGGCCGTACTATCAGCAATGGCATCCAACACTTCATCCTCTTCGATACTGCCGTAGGCGGCGTACACCTTCTGCACCATGGCGAGGGCGAGACCAAGGGTGGCCACGCCGACCACAATGGCGGTGAGCATGAGCACATGGGGCAGCGGATTCACGTAGAGGGTCTCGCCGAGGGTATGGGTCGCGTCCGCCGCGTGGTTTGCGGCGTGGTTTGCGGCGGGCGCTGCGGCCTCTGCCACCTGCTGGCCCGCGTCGGCAGCATGTTCAGCAGCATGGGCGGCTTTGTCGTGAGATTCGTGCGAGTCGTGCCCATAGTGGACGATCGGAATCTGCGCGCCATGCTTCGCGCCGGCGGACACGTAAAAGAGGATGATCCCAGTCTGGAAAATGCTCATGCCGATCAGTTTTTTGATCAGGTTGTTCTTCGAGATCATGGCGTGCAGCCCGATCAGCAAGAGCACGGTCGACGCCCAGTAGTTGCTCTTGCCGAGAATCCATTCGAACTGCGCGGTGAGGGTCAGCAGTTCCATTAGAGTCCACCCTCCAGTTTGCCACGCGTCGCGAGGTTGGCGTAGATCACGAAGAGAATGGTGGTCACGGTAAAGCCGACGCCCGCCTCGACGATGAGCATGCTGTGCGAACGCGCCATGGCCACACCGCCGGGAAGAATGGAATCGAGAATAGCATAGTCGAGAAAGCTCGAACCCAAGGCCATGCACAGCAAGCCGAAGCCCGCGTAAATCACGATGCCGCACGCCGCCAAGCGGAACGACATGCTCTCAGACAAGCGGCGCAGGGCTTCGCGGAGTCCGCCACTCAGGGCCAACAGGATGTAACTCGCGCCGAATAGGACCCCCCCTTGGAAGCCGCCGCCCGGACTATGGTGGCCATGCGCGATCACGTAGAGGGCGAACAACTGCAACACCGGAACGACCAGGCGGCAGGTTTGCAGGATGATCAAATCCGAATCCTCACCGAACTGAGCCGTGTCGCCACAGACCTCTTCCCGGCGCATCCGCGCAGTGGGGACCCCGATCACCGCAAGAATCCCGATGCCGGCGACAAACACTACGACCGTTTCGAACAAGGTGTCGTAACCACGGTAATCCGCGAGAACGGAGGTCACGAGGTTCGGCACCTTGGTGTCTTGGTAACTTCCCTCGATGTAATACTGGGCCACGGGATGGTCGTTCGCGGGGGAGGTGGGATCGCCCAAGGCGGGGAAGTCCCCGGAGGCGTGCAGCAGGACGCCGCCGAGCACGAGCATGAGGAGCAGTGAAAGAACTTTCATCCCCGAAGCTCGCTTGTGCCCACCGGTGACACGTCGCGTGTGGTAGACGGTAGCCACAAGAATCACCGTGCTCACGCCGGCCCCGACCGCAGCTTCGGTGAAGGCGACATCCACCGCCCCCATCCCCGCCCAGAGTAGGCAGATCAAAAAGCTGTAAATCCCGAACACCATACTTGCGCCGAGCAGGTCTCTCACCCGCAAGGAGATCAGGGCAGTGATGACGAGGAAGATCAAGAGGATCAGATCGAGTTGCCAGATCACGAGCGCTCCTCCCACGTTCTGGATTGAAGTTCCTCAAGGGAGGGGCCGTCCTGATCCTTATCGACGACCGTCTCATCGGTCTCGTGGGCGTCTTCAAAGCCGGCACGCATCAGCGCGTGAGTCGAGGTCGGACTGGTGAGCATAAGGAAGGCGGCGATCCCGAGAATTTTCACCATCACCAGCAGCACGCCCCATTGGTGGATTGGGTCGTGAAAAAAGTCTTCGGAGACATGGACGGCGGCCCCGAGAAGGATCAGAATAGTCGACAGCGTGTCGCCTTTGCCGCCCGCATGCATGCGCGTGTAGAAGTCCGGGAAGCGAAGCATGCCGGTGACGGTGCCGACAAAAAAGATCAGGCCGGCTGCCATCAGGCTACCCGCGAGGATATCAAAGAACAGGCTCAAGCATCCCCCCCGTTGGACTGGATAGGAAGAGGATGGCGAAGATCCGCCTCGGCGCGCCGTTCGCTGCGCTGAAAGTAGCGGGCCGCCGCGAGCGAGCCCATGAAGTTGAGCAATCCGTAGGCAACAGCAAAGTCCACAAACATGCCGACGTCGTCGAACAGCAGGCCGATGAGAACGAGCAGGACGGTGGTCTTGGTGCCGATCGCGTTCACCGCGACAATGCGGTCGATGGCGGTGGGGCCGACGCAGACACGGTAGAGCAGCGCGCCGACGAGCAGGAGCATAAACAAGGCCACACCGAGAATAAAGCCATTCATGCCTTCTTCCCTCCGCGACCGTTCAGCAGTTCGGGTTCGAGAATGGCGGCTATCCGTCGTTCCATCTCGAGGTCCAAGCCGTCTGCTCCACCAAGGCCTTCGGCGGCCTCTTGGTTGATGCCGTGGACAATGAAGTCGTCCCCATCGATTTTCACCGTGACCGTGCCGGGTGTGAGCGTGATCGATTGGGCCAACATGTAGCGGGCGAAGGTGGATTTCAGGGCGGTTTGGTGGTGGATAATCACCGGCTTCACCCGTTCCTTGGGTCCGAAAGCCAGTTTGAGGATCTCGATGTTGGCCAGCACGATCTGCGCCATCAGCCAGCCGGTGTATTTCAAAATCCCGAGAGATTGGCGGAAACGCTCACCGGGGCCGATATCTGTGCGCTGCCACAGCAATTTCCAAGAGAGTTCGGTCACCACAACGCTGGAGAGAATACCGAGGCCAAGATGCATGATGTCAAAAATACCCGAGAAGATCATCCAGGTGAACATGAGCAGCGAGAATGTGAGAACACGGTACAAGGGGTTGGACATGTAGAGAGGCCGATTCGGAATCAAGCCGATTCGGTGGGTGAACCTTCGAGCCGCATACATCCCCGGAGTCCTGAATCCGGCTTCTGCCGACACAACGGGTCGAGCTTCAGCGGCCGAAGCCATTGCAATACTGCGAAAAATATTGAACGCTGGACTCTCCTGCCCGAGAATCAGTCATGACAAGAGAGAAGATCCAGGGGATGATTGAATCCAACCGTCCGTTCACGATATCCATGGCCGACGGGAAGCAGTACACAGTACCGCATCGAGATTTCATTGCGTTTACCCGAAAAGGAACCTCGGTAATCGTTTCCACCGAAGACGACAAAGTGCATATACTGGCGCTTATCACGATGACGTCGATCACGCAGGATGAGCCGGCACAGCAGGCCTGAACCGCGCACCGTCTACCGAAGC
>Ga0209186_1002070_pt1 | contig 14473 bp, 13 predicted proteins | sample SidtaG_FD_187426 | JGI IMG/M metagenome (GOLD analysis project Ga0209186, IMG submission 187426) | Marine algal microbial communities from Sidmouth, United Kingdom - Sidmouth_Male2 metaG (SPAdes) (version 2) | ecosystem: Host-associated > Algae > Red algae > Unclassified | place: Sidmouth...
GGGGGGGGGGGGGGGGGGGGGGGGGGGGGGGAAGCGGCGGCAGGGGCAGCGGCCGGGAGGGAAAAGTCGGGGGAGGGGCGGGGGGGAGCATCGATGGCGGCGGTGCGTGAGGGAGGGGGGGACGACGGTCGGGGAAAGGGGAAAAGCGCGTTTGTGTGGAGCTGACTGGCGTCGGGCAAGGCACAGTTGCCACACTTGAGAGCCACATGCATCCCTCTGTGGCCCTCTCTGGCTCGCTCAGATTCATACTGGCTTGGTCGTGCAGCTCTGCAATGCCGGATGGCGCGAGCCAATCAGCGATCGATTTGCGTCGCAAGAATGCCCGCGATCCACAAGAGGCCTTCCATCTCAATCAAACTTAGATGCCGTGCACTGGCTGCTGCTTTTCTCACCATTGCATGCTTGCAGTGATCATGCCCGAGTGCGCTGGGGGCGTGGCCCCTCCTGAATTTGTCATATTGCTTGATTACAGCAAGAACCGCGCCTGGACTTGGCCTTGTGAGCTTGATTCTCGTTGTCTTCGTGGTGGGACATACCACCCCAACAGAGAAATTGTGTCGCCAGATCCCCCGATCTGCCATTCCACGTAGTACACTGCGATTCCGATGAGGTACCACACTGTGTCGCGCCGGAATCGCTTTGAAGTCGCCAAATAAGCACGATGGCAGAACCGCCGACGACGAGAGCGCAAATTGTCAACGAGATCCACCACGGCGTCCGCCTACATGCGCATGGCGCGGACAAAGCAACCGCCGTAGCGGGCCTGAAAGTCCTCAATAGTAGAAAGAGTGTTTACAAGAGAGGATGGAGAACCTAAGAGTCCACGCCGACGAGACATGACCGCAGACAAGATCGGGACGTTCGCCGCAGCGGTAGTCTGCCAAATGGGCGCGTACATCGCGGTGCGAGTGGGTGTGAAGGTGGCCCCCACGAACGTACAGGCCAGTATTGAGTATCAGTTGAATCGCATTGAAAATATACTTGCTTCCCGTCTCTGATAAGTACCCCGACGGTCTGTCCGGTGCCCGCTTGTTCTGTCGCAGATACTGCACCCCGGTTCTGAGGTTCTCGCGCAAATGCGGAAGCTGCTGCGGACGAGCCTCAGCCGCCCAACTTGGAGGCTGGTCCGTTGCAGACGACGATTTCCCTCAGTGGGAGGTCGCCTTGACCAACTGGTGTGTTGTTCTTAGTGCTCTTTGGGCATTTGTGTCTGCTGCGGGGGTGTGGGAGAGCGACCGAGACGCCGCTGAGCTGGTCGAGTTGGTCGAGCAGACCCGCACCTTCTCCTCTTATAAAGACGGTTGTAGGCTACTTTGTCCTCGACCACCCCAGATTGTTGATGTTCAAAAGTGTCAGTGTTCATCCCCTATTCCAGCCAGTCGGCCAGTGTTCACATGTTAATGCGGATTTGATGACACGGCATGCTCTTGAAGTGCGGGTCGGTGGGCATTCCAGCCCCCATGACAGAATTTTGTACCAAACAATTGACGCGTTTTCAGACGAATGACAACAGAAAGCTGATTGTGACAAGCTACTTACTGGGGTGTGTGGGGTGCGTGAGGGGAGGGGCGCGGTGGGTTGGGGTGGGGTGGGTGTGGATGGGGTGGGGTACGTGGGGTGCGTGACGGGCGGGGCGCGGTAGGTAGGGGTGGGGTGGTTTTCGGTAGGGTGGGGTGCGCGGGGTGTGCGGGGTGGTGCAGGCGCCGTCGTTATGGTGGGGTGAGATGCGCTGGGATAGATAGGTGGGCTGGGTTGGGGTGAAGTGGGGAGAGTACTGTTGGATACTGTCTCGGAATTGGCATGTTGGAGGCGCAGTCAAGGGGTGTGAATCAGAGTTTTCATATGAACAATCTTTTTCCAATGACAACATAGCCTTTTGACAGTTATTGAGAGGACCCTTGCCCGCTGAGATTGCTTGAATGCGACCGAAAGTCAAAGACGCACGAGGCGCTAGCCGGCCCACGAGCACCTAGTCCTACAGCTTCTCGCAGTCCTTCTGCCATTTCTCCCGCCTAGCGCATTTTCTCGGTGTTGTTTTGGCTTTCTACCGGAGATAGACAGCGCGTTGTAGGACGGGCGGTCGACGTTGCGGAGTCCACCTCTTCCAAGCACTGCGAGCCGGTAGTCGATGATATGCTTTCGGGCTTGCCCATGCCCGAGCGGCCTGGGTGCGCGGAGCAGCAACAAACTGCGAGAAACTTCTCCTGGATGATCGGCGGCAATGCCGTCTGATAGAAGGGACTGTACGTTGATGTTCTCGCATCTTTGCATTCGGCTAAGCGATGGCGCTCCGACGCTGTACGAGTGCAGGCCGACGGGCGGGTGGGACTCAGTGCGTACCAAGATGACCGGCATGCCACAGGATGGAAACTGGATGGCCATTCGAATGGCGGCCACACTCTTGTGTTCGGTAATGGAGTATGAGCAGCGCTCACAAATTCGATTGATTGAGCTTCAAGGCCACGAGGCTCGTCGTTGTTTTTTCGTTACTGGATACAACTTGAATTTCTCATTTGGTCACAGATGCGTAGCTGTAGATGGCTGCCTGGCTCCCATCCTTACTCTTTTCTGGGAGCACAAGAGGGTCTTTACCGACGGCACAGCGCAATGCTCCCTTCTTCTCACCCCTTTGTCTGACACACGACGGTTCCGGTACTTCGTCTGCGTTGTAGCGGTTTTCTCTCTTCCGTCAGGACAGGTACATCAGCAACCCCTGGGGCCCTGTTTTGGGAGGCCCAGAAGGAACCGGCAAGAGAATAGTGTAGTCCGCGCCCATCGCGAGGAGGGCGACAAAGGTATTTTGGCACAAGCCCGAGGGAGAAAGAAACCCAAGGCACAGTTGAATTGTCCTGTGGACAGGAGGGGGAGGCCGAGACCTCCTCTTAAAAGCCCCAACGGCGACCCCCTAGTGGGTTCACAGAGGGCCAACACATGCCAGCACCCCAGACCTTTAGTGTTCGGATGGCGCGGCTTGGCAGGGAGGCCGCTACTCGGTCCCAACCCGCCGATGTATATGGAAGAAAACAACCCTCGCGATCCCGTGGCTCGGCCACCGATGGGAGCCGACCAGTGCGGGCCATCCTCAGTGCGAGAAGCAAGTCCCTCCAAACAGTGCGAAATACAAGCAAGGAAAAATCAAGTCCCGCAACCGCCACCATCAGCGGCCAAGATGTCCAAGAGTACGCTGAATAATCACAGGGTGCCATCACCGCCACGAACCGTCCGATCCACAAGGCCAAAGTAGCCCCCCTCAGAGCCGTTCAGCCACGGCACCTCCGATCCGCAGGGACAACGTATGCCGCCCCAGGGCCATCCTGCCACCGGATGGCCCCAACTGTCTCATGCGGCTTTCCTGGCTCTCGGGGCGTCTCGCTTTCCGTCCGCCGTAGGTCGTGGCATGAAACTACTGCGGACCCATTTCTATGAAAGTCTATCCTGAGTAACAATTAGTTCGTCCTGGGAGATGCGGCCTTTGCACTGCCGCCCTTTCTCGTACTTTTTCACTCAATCTCCGTCCGTTGTCTCTTTCCTGCAATAACGCTTCTGGTAGAAGGGTCGATGATACACCTACGTTAGCTTTCCCACTGCCCAGAAAGCGACATGACGTAACCGACATTGCTTCGAGGCGGCACCCACGCTGTCACCTGTCTTCCTGTCCTTTCTACTTCGCTGCAGAATACCATGTCAGGGAAGTTTACACCTCAGGTACAAATGCAGCCTCTATACGGAGATTAAACCACTTGCACGCCAGAATGAGGGTTGCTGTTGAGAGCGCGTTCGGGTGTCTCAAGGGCATGTGGAACATCCTGCGGTTTATTTCCGCCCACCAAGTACTCGCGGTGGCTGTGCAAGAGGTCCAAGTGGCCCTCCACGACGTTTCGGAGGCGAGGGAATCCGATTTAGAGGCCGAGTGGGAGGAAGAACAGAGCGTTGCCGACACGCCTGCTACTGAGGAAGGGGTTGAGACAGGCGATGCGCGACACATAGCGGGTGCCGCTCGCCGGGTACAACTGGTGAAGGCTCTTGGGCTGCCCTGGGTGGACGGAGAGGAGTCATCGGGTGCTAAAGTATGAGTGGATGCCGGGGTGTGGTGCAGAGGGTGGATTATGAGAGGAGAACACGCGGAGGGTTGACATTGAGAGGGGGTGGCTGCCATTGTGTTGTGCGCTGGGAGCAGTGACTGTGATGTCGAGCAGTATTACGGAAGAAAAAGGACCACATGTCCGGGCAAGGCGGTGGAGCCTGCCTGGAATATGCAGTGACGTGCGACGTGCGCAAAACTGGTCCACAGCCACTCTTCCTTGTATTCTCCGCTTTCTTTATTAGAAACAAATCAAACGGAGCAATGAATTAGTAGATAAAATGCGATCAATTACTGGCGGTGGGTCTTCTTGAACATCTCCCGGATCATATCAACCACGGCAGCGCGGATATCGTTGTCGTTCACAGGACTGGCCGCCTGTCCCGACCCCGACCGCCTTTGTGCCGCTCAGAAGACATGAAAGGTTCCCGGTCGCTCTTGGCATACAAGTACTCGCAGACTGCCGCCGAGATGCTCTATTTTTTCTCCTTCTCTGAACTGTTCGGAGCCTCGGCGGCCGTAAGGATGTCAAAGGCCCCGGTAGCGTCCTGCTCCTCGTCTCTTGCACTCGGGGCGCCGTCGCGGTCTCTCTTCCTCTCGCGAGCCCCGTCGCCCACCAATTCACAGCCATTGTCGACCGTGTCAGCACCCTCTGCGGAAGATCTAAGGATGGAGGCACGGACGGGCCCGCAAGAGGTACCATCGCCCACGACCGCCGCCGCTTCCAAATCGCCGTTAGAGGGTGAGGCTGGGCCGCCAAGTGCCACAGACGTGCGCCCAGTGGACTCGTTAGCAGCATACGACGTCTTGAATGCTTCGCTAGCCAGCTCGTAGAGCTCTGAACCACCAAGATTGAGAGGACGTCGTTCCTCTGGGAAGTGCTCAGCCCCGTACTGTCGAGTTGGGTGCGTGCTTCCATAAATTTCGTGCGGGTGTCCCGAGCTTGCGGTCTACCGAGACGGCCGACCGCGTTATAGGCACCGCAAGATTGGCCGCCCCTGCTGCCGGCACAAACGAAAAAACGATCCCATCGCGGATGTGAAGAGTTTTTAATGAGTCTCGCTACCGCGGTAGCAGACCCAATGGGTCGGTGCGGCAATAAGCGCGCCCTTGAGCTCGCTGAGGGCCCAGTTCCGGTCACAGGGCGCGGGCGGGTCCGTCGCTTTCCGCATGCCTGAGTACTTGCCATCGGCTGCGTCCTTTTCACTGTCGTTGTCCACGGTGACCACCAGAGAATGGGGGGATGCCGCCCTAAGCTCCACCTTGTTGAGGGTGGCGATCGGAGCGTCCATAGCGAACATTGTGGCCGAGGGGGGGGGTAGAGTGGGTCGGAGGTGCGGTCGTGCCATGGAAAGTGACGCGGTGGTGCGGTGGTAATACCGAGACGCATGCGGTTAGGAGGGGTTTTCGTCAAGGCTGCGTAGCTGTGTCGAAGCGGGTGAAGTGCGCCCTTGTACTCAACGGGCATCTCTTTAAAAATCAAGTGGGGCAGTCGGGATGTCCGCACCGCATCAATTTTCAAGGCAGTGGAAAGCAGAGAAGGCGTGGGCAGCAACTTTCGGGCGGGCTGCAGACGCGCGCGCGGTTAGGGAGGGTGCTAGTTCGGCGGCGGAAGCCCAGAATGTGAGGGCTCTTGTTCTTCTTGAAAACTAAAGCATGGGGCTCGGCAATAGTGAATTGGATCTACTTGGATTTGGATTCTCACATAGGCGGCCCCGCCTGCCGTACCTGGAAACTCGGTTTCACACAAGAACCCACACACACATATATCTAGAGAAGCTGTGGATCGGCCTCCGAGGCCATCCACATGATAACGGCTGCGCGTAGACCTCCATCGACGGTCCCTCCAGATCCGCATCCCCACACACTCGGGGGAGCCGTCCACCACCACTGCCGTGGGTCGCACCAGCTGTCGGTGTGGTTTAGAATGCTGCAAAGATCTCCACGCGGCACGACGTACTGTGGTGGCCCCCACGCCGCAGTTTAAAAAGATGTCAATCGACACGTTGGGATCCCCAAGCACGATATGCGCCACATACATGCTCACGTAGAAACTGCCGTGCCTGCTAACTTAAAGCCCAAAAGGACCTTCTCGGATCAGAAACGGCACATGATGGCCGCCACCACTTCGTACCTGGAGCTGCACGAGCCCCGCATGGCGCCGAGAGTACGGTCTACGGGTGCCTGCGCCCTGATGCCGCACAAATTCAACAACCGGTCTATCTACGTGCGGGGCGCCGAGAGCACATCCAATCCACGCGCTGTGTCTGACGGGACTGACGTGGCTGTCGGCACGGCCGGCACCATGGCTGACGAGGTTTGCGGGGCTTCGGGCACAGCCGGAACGGACGTTGCCGCTGTCGGCGGAGCGGGCGCGACCGGGCAGCACGCGGGCCCGCCGGCCGGGGTGAGAGCACGGCCAGACCGTCAGCAAGCGCCGCCGGTTCAGCAGATTATCTATTTCTTAGTATCAGCTAGCTAAATGACTGAAAGCATGAAGAAACCAGTGTTCTCCAGACCAACATTAAGAACTATGGGAGAGCCCATTGGTCTACGTCTCTGAGTGAAGAGAGTTCTTCTCCAATAAGAAAACTACGTGGCGGTCTGTGAGCGAATCATAGTCTCGCTGTAACGCAGACAGATCCCTGGTCGAACCGTGATTCCAGTGTGTGTCTTGCCGCTGTAACGCGGGACCGGCTCAGCAGGATACCCATTGCAGCACTTTTTATGAGGGGTTTGGACCCGCGACATTATGGTTCGCGAACCCGCGATACCGCGGTTCTTTCTTCTTGTAGCGGAGAGGGCGTGGCGCCGCGATGCTCTACCATCTGCGTTGGGTGCAGCCGCTCAGCTCTTGACATGTGCATTCTCCGAAGCTCTTGAGATAGAAAGAAGATAGATCCCTGCACCAACAAAGTGCGCATACCTTCAGGGGTGATCGACAGGCTGCTGGCCCCTACTGCCAAAGCGGAGCGGCGCCTGGAGGCCCGGCGGCAGCGACGTTGCGCCCACCTTCACTGTCGCGGCCGCCGCGGCCGCCATCGCTGCCAACTCCTCCGCGGCTGTTTGCTCACTCGACGCATCCATTGCCGCCAGATCTATTATTACCTTGCATCCGTCCGGGACTCTGCCAACACTGACCGCAGTGCAGCTGCGTGTCGTGCATCGTTTGACGCTTCGCGGGGGGTGCGGGGGGGCTACTTTAGAACCGGAGACACCTGTTCGCAACCTTGCTTATACAATCTCGATTTTGTGCGAAATGAAAGCTGGTCGGGTCAATCGACCGATACTGTAATGCTTTGGTCCGGTCCGCCCAGCGATCGATGACGGGGTGCCAGGCCATCGCCGTTGATGCCGCCGTCGACGTCCCGCCGACCCCTTCCTCTTCCCCGCCCCCCTCGTCCACACCCCTCTGACCCCTTTCACACCACACTCACCCCGCCCCTTGCTCCTGTACCACCCCATCCCCCTTATTCCCCCCCTTCACCATGGCGTTGGTGGAAGAGAACAAGGTAACCGGCTACACGGTGAAGGATGTGGCGGCGGCGGAGTTTGTGACGGCCTATGCCGCGCACCTCAAGCGCGTGGGCAGCCTCGAGCTGCCCAAGTGGGTGGACGTGGTGAAGACGGCGACCTTCAAGGAGCTGGCCCCCTATGACCCCGACTGGTACTACATCCGGGTGGCGTCGCTCGCGCGCAAGGTGTACCTGCGGTCGGGCACGGGCGTCGGCGCCTTTACCAAGGTGTATGGTGGGCGCATGCACCGGGGCACGCGGCCGTCGCACTTTTCCAAGTCCTCGAAGGGCATCATCCGGTCGGCGCTGCAGCAGCTGGAGACGCTCGGCATTGTGGAAAAGGACCCGACGGGCGGACGCCGGATCACCCGCAAGGGGATGTCGGAGATGGACACGCAGGCGGCAACCTGCTTGCAGCGGTCTTGAGGAGTGGAGGTTTGGGTGCATGTCGGCGGCGGTGTCGGCGGTGGTGGCGGTGGGGGGTGTTCGACTCTGATGCGGTGTGGGCGGCGGGTGTGCGGTGTGTGGCGCGATGGGGTACGGTGGGGGGTGCGTCGTGGCGCGCCGGGCGGTGAAGTTGGGGCCGGGCGCGATGTAGGGACGGGGCGGGTATGCTTCATCCAACGCGGGTGGGAGCAGCTGTGCGGGAAGAAATCGTGGCTCGGCCTTGCTCTCACCCTCTTTTGTTGCGTGTTGTTGGGTGGCGGTGCTCAGGCGGGCGAGCCAAGAAGAAACTTCCCATTCCGGTAGATGATGGGGCGGGCGCCGGCTCGTGCGCGCCGTGAGGCAGTGCGCGGCGTGGCACGCGTTGGCTCACGACGATCCACGTCGGCACCAGCGGTCGTGCGGCGGTTGCGGGTTGACCGCGTCTTTTGAGACACGACGGCGGTTACTGCACGGCCGTTGGGCTCGGAAATATGCGTGGCGTGCGTCGAGGAGAGCTCCCGCTCGGTCGGCACATGCACTATGGTAGATCATCCGTGACTGGCTCGGGGGCGAGCTCAGAGGCGGGCTCGATGCGCCGCCTCGGGCCTCCTCCCGCCGTTTGCTTTGGCAGCAGCAGCGCCCCGTCGGCCACCTCCTCTACGGTGAGCTCCGCCGACGGCCCGCTGGTGGTAGTTGGGACCGCCGACCAGCCGCGGCTGGTCGCGCATGACGGGCGGCTGCGGCGGTTGGAGCCACCGGTGGAGCTGCCGCTGCCGCCCATGTTGCTGCCGCCCATATTGCCAGACCCGAGCTGGGTGCCGGGTGGGCTGTGGAAGAGCGGGCATGGGGGGGGGTCGCATTCAGAGAGGATGAGCGATGGTCATCGGACCGCAGCCACGGTCCGATCCGCGGCATTGTCAACAGCTGCACTGGCGCGCGTGTCTCACTTGCTTTCTGTGTGTTACCATCTGCGTTCTCCTGTCTCCAACCTTGTGGTACTGTTGAAGCCACGGTGGGTGCGCGTCGGGTTTGGCGTCTCCCTCCAGCGCAGTCACTGCGGCTGGTCACGCGTTGGTGTCTCTATCGTGTCTTGTCTTTACCAGGGTGAGCAAGATCATCCTGCCTTGTTGATGCCCCCTCCTCCCTGTGGCAACCTGGTATGGCAACGGAGGGCCTCCTTTGGAGCTTACGGCCTGGGCATAGCAATATCAACACAGGGTACGGGGTTCCCTTTCCCCCGCAACAAGAAAAAAAATGTTGGCAGTGGTACCCCAGCCGCCCCCTCGAGCAGAGCGGCAAGAACAGACACGCAATGAGAGAAGACAAAAACGCAGAGACGACGCACTGGATCGAAAAAGAGCTCCCCGCTCCCGCCACGGTGGCGGCGGCATCGTTGTCCCCCCCCGCTCGGCGGCTCGACGGCGCCGGGGGGGCCCGCCACCGCCGCCGTCTGCACGGCCGCCCAACCGCCAGACGCGGAGGCCGACACCAGTGCCATCGCCGCCCATGTCGCGGCGGGCGTAGCGGCAGCCGCCGCCGCCGCGAGAGACGCGACGCCGGGCGACGGGGGTAGGTGCAGCGCGGGTACAGTACTGTACAGGCCGACGTACTGTACACTTCGGCGACGGGGAGGCGGGGATGGTCGACGCCCAGCGGGCACACGCGCGTGGGATCCGGTCGCAGGATCGGCCGCCCGATCAGGCTTGTGTGTGTTTTTTTTTGTGACGGTGTGCTTCCCTCACCAGTTGGAAGAAAGAGATTCTAAAATACACATGGAAGCTTTCGTGTGGAAGCCCATTGAATAGTTTTCCAACAAACTGGTCATGTGGCGTGCTTTTTGTGGAATCGAGTCGACATGCGCGGACCTGGTCCTTCTCGAATCGCGCTCCTCGCTGCTGGGTGTGCTCGACCGCGGTCGCCACCGCCAACCCACCGCTGTAGCTGTTTCTTTGAGGGCACGTTCATGCCCGCTGTGCGTCTCCATTGTTGGGGACCTTGTCCACCATGAGGAGTGGGCGGGGTGGCACCCCCGCCACCCCCAGCATTGGGCCGTCAACGGCGGTGGCGGGCAAGTGGACGGCCGGCAGTCTGTCGGGGTCGGCCAACCGGTACGCGATACTGGGTGCATCGACGCGAGGGGCTCATTGGAGATTTCCAGGCGCTCTGGGCTCGTGAGCAACAGGAGTATGGTTTGGTCGGCTGCGCCTGACCACAGGCTGGGTGTGAGTGGGTGGCACTCGGTCACGGCTCGCTTACGTTTTTTGCAGTCGACGGCGAGTGCACTCTGTGTTGAGATGCGAGGCTGCCTATGCTGACACAACGTCTGTCATCTTTTTTCGACTGACACACCGCGTCCTGTACTATGTCGTCCCCCTGCACGTTTCTGCTTGTGGTCCCGCGCCGACCGCCGGGCTCTCGGACGTGTTGCCGCCCACCCCTCCCGCCCTTCACCCTACCCAGCATCCAAATAGAGTTGCAAACCCTCTCGGCCGCGGCCTCCACCGCCGCCCCCGGCCACCTTCCGGCCTTCATGGCGGGCCCCAACGGCGCCGACCTCTACGCGTGGACCGCCACGGTCAGCGGCCCGAGTGGCTCCCCCTACAGCCGCGGCCTCTTCTTCTTTGACATCCGCTTCCCTGGCAACTACCCGTTCTCTCCCCCTGTCGTCGTCCTCCGCAGCCGCATTTACCACCCCAACCTGGTCGCCGGCACGACGGTGGCCATCCGCACGTTGTCGGAAGACGGCTGGTCGGCGGCGACGACCGTGTACGACGTACTGCGGGGCATCCGCGAGTTGCTCGCGGATCCCGACCCGCACGACGCGGTCGTTGGGTCGGTGGCAGAGCAGTACGTGACGGTACGTGTGGGGGTGGTCGGCTCGGGGGTGTCTGACCGTGGCCGCACGGAGGTGTGCACGGTGGCGGGGAGTGTACTAGAGGGCGGGGTCGCAGCGGGGCGCCGACGAGGTTGCAAAGACGGCCGTGGGGGTGAAGCCAGTTGTGCTGCTGCCACTATCATCGCCGCCTCGCCGTCGCCGCGCGATTTCACGGCCAGCTTCTTGAGCCCACCTTGTTCCCACTACTCACTCGGCTGTTGGAATCGACTTGTGTGGACCTGCGTTTCCCTCGTGACGGGGCATTTGACACGGCGGGCAATACGGCGGCCTGTGCCCTCGTTCCCCTTTGCGGACGCCCGGGCCCGGCTGCAACAGGACCGCAAAGCGTTTGACGAAACGGCGCGGGACTGGACACGCCGCTTTGCATCATAGGTGCACTGGACGCACTTGTTGGCAACCTCTTGCACGACTCGGACGCCTTGCTTGTTGACTAGGCGTTGTCTGGAAATTTCGGTACGTACCTATTTGTTTGTTTTGTTGCCTTTTGTATTCACAGCAGAACGACGCGTCTCCCTGCACCGCGAGCCCAAACACAGGGGCGCAGGCGCTTAGACGGTCGCCGGCGCCCGCGCCGCCTTGATGTCCTTGATGGCCTGCGCATAATCGGGCGAGTTGAACACCGCCGAGCCAGCGACGAGCGCGTTGGCGCCCGCCTGCACCACCTTGTACGCGTTATCGCCCTTGACACCGCCGTCCACCTCAATCCACAGGTTCAGGCCCTTACGGTCGGCCATGGCCCGGACCTCGGCGACCTTCTCCGTCGCGCTCTCAATAAACGACTGGCCGCCAAAGCCCGGGTTGACCGACATGATCAACACCAAGTCGCACAATTCAATGACGTACTCGAGGACCGACACGGGAGTGGCCGGGTTGAGGACCACGCCCGCCGACGCGCCGAGGTCCTTGATGAGCTTGAGCGTGCGGTGGAGGTGGATGGTGCTCTCCCCCTCGGCGTGGACCGAGATGATGTCCGCGCCAGCCTTGACAAAGTCGGGGATGAGCAGCTCTGGCTGCACAATCATCAGGTGCACGTCGAGCACCTTGTCCGTCACGGGCCGGAGGGCGTCAACAACCAGCGGGCCAATGGTAATGTTGGGCACAAACCGCCCGTCCATAACGTCCACGTGCACCCAGTCGCAGCCGGCCACGTCAATGGCCTTGACCTCGTCGCCGAGCTTGGCAAAATCCGCCGACAGGATGGAGGGGGAGACAACGACCTCGCCCTTGGTCGGCAAGCCGACCTTCTCCGAGCCCATCCGCACGCGCGTCGCCGCCACCGCGGGAGGGGCGGGCGCTGACCGGGTGACGCCGGCAAAGGAGCTCCGAGCCGACCGCAGGGGCGCGGCGGCGTTAGCGACAAAGGCGACCATGGCGGCGGCGGGGGGGGTGGCGAAGGGACGTAAGGGAGAGGGAGAGGGGGAGGCGTCACGGTCGGGCGAAAAGGCTGGGCGGAACGACGGTGAGGCGGCGAGTGACGAGATAGCGGTTGGCAGGGAGATGAGGGGAGACTCAGCGCAAGGGCAAAATAAGGTTGGAGAAGAGAATGCGCGTGGTCCGGGCGCAAACGCTCTCGCCGCTGCGCGTGCACGAGCGCGGTACCGGAGCGCGGACGACGTGTGGCTGACGAGCGGCCCACTGTGGATGGATGTGGTCCCGCGTGCTGTCACCTCGGGGCCCCACCTCCAATCTCCGGGGTGGAACGGTGCCGCGTGTGAGGTCGGTCGCCGCCGGCACACGCCCCAATGAGCGCTCAGAGCTTATTATGGCAGGCAGATTCGATCCAACCGACCCTCCTACACTCAGCATTCAATAAAGATCGCATCGATTGTATAGCAACAGGTTTACATACACAGTTTGTCGTTTTCACAGAGCGTCACCGTCAATCGCTGCTCCTGCTCGGACATGTCGAGGTAGCGTTGCGCCTACGCGTCTCCCCCATCACGTCTCTTTCCTGCGAGGCTCTGGATCAGGCCTCATCTCCCTGGAGTCAACCCCACCGCCGGCGCCCCGCCGTGGCGGGCCGCGCTCGGCCGCAGGCGCGACGCTGCCCACGCCGCCCGCCTGTCCCCCCACCCTTGCCTCTCCAATGGCACCGGCACGCCCGTACATGCGTCACTCCGCTATCACCGAAACTGCAGACACAGCCACCAATGGTGGGCGCCCCGCCCTTCCTTCCGCGCCGCCCTCCCGCCGCCTCCCCCCAGCCCTCTCACCCCCCGCGCGCTTGCTCCTCGCTACCGCCGCTGCTACGGCGCTCTCCATCAACATTGTGGTGCAGTTTGTGGTTCCCGCCCTCTGCAGGGGTGCCAGGGAGCGCGCTTTCCCCGCCACCGCGCGCTGGGGCGGCGGCACCATCTTTTACATGTGCCACAGCCACGTGGCCGCCGCGCTCTACGCCGTTGCCGTCACTGCCTTTGTGGCGCGGGAGGCGGTGGGCTGGTCCCAAGGGGGGGGGGGCGCGCCGCCTGTGGCGTGCCTTCGACCGAGTGATGTACGGGTGGGGGGTGGTCCCCGTCACGGCCATGACGATGGTCGTGTGTGTGGGGTACTATGGGCTCGTCCACTTTCATCCATTGTACGTTAGGTGCCGTCGGTGGAGCAGGGAGCACCGGGGAAGAGGGAGGGGGAGACATGGGGATACGTGCCGTACCGTTGGTGACCAGCTCGTGGCACAAAGGTGGTCCCACGAGGCCACCGCCCTTTGATCAGTCCCGTCAATGTCAGCCGTGGTCGCGCGATACCTGTCAGTGGCGACGCTGACGCGTCCCCGGCTGCGTCAGGTCCCGTCAAGCGGCAAGCTCTCCGCTGTCGCGTGGCCGTCCAATATCCTTGGGTGTAACCCCCCGGTCTCGCTGCGCACAGGGTCCGCGCTCGGGCACTCATGGACCCAACCTTTAACGGCCACATGGCGTCCTTCCACCTGCACCCCCCAGCCGCCACCGTCGTGCTCGTCGGCACGCACCCGCCGTGGCGTTTGGCACCGCACCCGCCGCATCTCCCCTCTTCGGCAGCGGTGCTCGCAATGCACGGCGCCGCGTATGCTGGCTGGTCGGCCCTCTGCGTGGGGATGAACGGCGGGCATTGGCCCTACCCGTTCCAGGCGCAGCTGAGCGTGGTCGGCCACGCGCTCTTTGACGTGGACATGTTGGGGGCGGGGATCGGCGCCGTCTCCGCCACGCACGGGGGGGTGTTCCACCGGCTGCGCCGGTGGGAGGGGGGGCGGCTGCTCGAGGGGCCGAAGGGGAGATGACCTCTTGATGGGTGCGTCGGAGGGGTCCACCCGTGCCCGGCGACGGGCAACGCAGTGCTGCTGCTGCCCCCTAAAGTCTATCCCACTCTATTAGACCCCTGAGAACAGGATTTTTTTGCCTGGCTATAGCTCGGCCGCATCAATAGCTTTTTGCAAGCGGATTTCTCTTGCGCAATAAAGACCCACTCGACATCCTTGTTTCAGAAAATGGGACACATAGGCATTCGAGAAGCGTCTCATCGTCGTGCCTGAACACAGCACAAAACTGTCTCTGGGGGCTTTTTGCCGTCCCTACCCGACAAGAA
>Ga0209186_1002074_pt1 | contig 14461 bp, 17 predicted proteins | sample SidtaG_FD_187426 | JGI IMG/M metagenome (GOLD analysis project Ga0209186, IMG submission 187426) | Marine algal microbial communities from Sidmouth, United Kingdom - Sidmouth_Male2 metaG (SPAdes) (version 2) | ecosystem: Host-associated > Algae > Red algae > Unclassified | place: Sidmouth...
CTGACGGCTGCCCCACGGTCGGCTGCCCCACTGACGGCTGCCCCACCGACGGCTGCCCCACCGACGGCTGCCCCTGCATCTGCGCCCAAGCCGCCGTCCCCGTCGGTCTACATGTCATCCTCCCCGATGGATGCCGTCGTACAACCTTCACAGACGGACACGCCACCGCTACCCAGCCCCACCGGGGCACGTGAGCCGCGCCCGCTCGAGGCGCTTGATGGCGGAGAACCGTACACACCCACCGTGTCGACGCGACGGAGCGGGTACAACACCCGGAGCGTGTCGTTCTGCTCCTCGCCCACGACGGGCTTACCGGTGGCCAAGGAGCACCCGGAAATCTCCCCGATGTCGGCGGGCGAGTCTTGTCCGCAGGGGAAGGGTCGCAAACGTGCCCCGAGCAAGCGGGGCGCACCCGCAGTCGCGGCTGACGGGACGCCCGCGTCCAAGAGGCTGAGCCGCCTGAGCGAGCGCCTGCGGCGCCTAGGCGAGGACGCGGCCGACGGGGAAGGAGGCTAGGGCGAGGAGGAGCCCGTCAGAGTGTTGGCGGGGTCGGTCACTGGTCGCCCCGACTCCTCTGTGTGCGACCTCCTGTCGTCGCCGGCAACGTGGTGGCAAAGGCGAGGCTCGTGAAGAGCAGAAACATTTTTCACGGGATTCCTGTAGATCCTGATGTTGTTGTGGTCTCTGTCCATGCCGTGTCTGATGCATTGTACAATGCATCCATCCTTCACAGAGGCGGTATGCTCTACCCGGTCGGCGGCGCACAGCGAAGCGCCTGGCAGACCTGCTTGGGAGCGAGGCTGTGTGGTCCTGCGAGCTTATTGCGTTCGCCTTGTAGCGCTTGGTACATACATCTAGTTGAGCATGCTTTTGTCCTTATGTCGTTGTACGTCGTGATCCTCATACTCCCGAGTCTGCGGCACAGTGGCCCTTCGGGTGTGGCTGTAGCTCTCTTCCTGCCAAGCCCACGATTTCAAGGTTCTCAGGTCACGATTGCAGGTTTTCTCATTGTCGGTCAATCAATCGATAAGCAACTCCAGGCATAAGTATTGCACATCTGCACGTGTCAAGTACATTTGGCTAGTCTGACTTAACAGCTACACAGTTGGCTTGGTCCGCGGACTGCAGGACATGCGGCTGCCGCCGCCGCGGGCTAGGACAGACAGCGGTTACACTGCACGGGAGATGGGTGGGAGCCGGTGGCCATCTCGGAGACTGTCTCTGGAGTTGCTCCAGGACTCCGCCGGTTCCGCGCACTGTCACATGTCAGTCAAGAAGCGGCAGTGACGGCCCACTCAGCGGTGAGGTGGGGTGAGAGACGAATCTGACTGCCCCGATTCCGCGCCACACGACACCCGGGCCTCTCATGCTGTCCGCCAGCTGCGGCCAGATAATGAGAAGGCCACCTGGCGGCCTGGCTGGATCTGATTGTCGCTTGAGAGGGTCCAGGAGTCAACGAAGTCCACACTTCAGCACATGTGAGTCAAGAAGCCGCAGTGGCGGCCCAATCGGCCGTGCTCTTAGGTCAGTGACGAAGCTAAGTGCCCCGATTCCGCGCGACAAGACACCCAGGCCTCTCACGCTGTCCGCCATTATGGCGAGTTCTCGATGAGATTCGGACAGACTGGGTGGGCGGTCTGATGATACGTAAACAAATGCTCTATGTGTATGCATTTTGACCTTTCTCCATCAGCTGTCTCGGTCGACAGTCAGGCCGTTTTGGTGTGCCCAGGCGTGTCGACGGCCTGCCGGCCCGCGTAGTGGGCCAGGCAGCCTTTCACGACTCCCGCGTGCCTGCGAAGTCGACGTCCGCTTCCGTGCTTCATCCCCTATTCCCAACTGCACACTCGCATGGAACCTGTCCCCGTGACTGAGCTCGTGCCCCCCGCTCCTCTGACAACCCCGCCGACTTCATATTAGCAGGAGTCTAACGGGCCCGGCAGCGCCTGACTTGAGGAATGTGCTCCGGAAGACGGCGGCAAAAGCGGTCGGCCACTTCATCGTCAAATGTATCATTGCCTTGGTCCACGCCCACCACAGCGATGAGCGTCACCACCTTGTACATGGCCGCGAGCACGTTCCACTCAGCTTCAATCCATGCCACGCCACGAGTGCCGCGGCCGCCCTTGTTGTGTGCGTGGCCACGCGTGGCGGCGCGGCGCGCTGCGGAGGCCTCCTAACGGAGGTTGATGAGCGGCGCGCGCAAGCAATCCTTATCCGTCTGCTGCTCCACGGGCTCCTCCAGCTTTGTAGTGGATCCTGCCCTCAAAGCCGACGGGGTATAGCGCCGCCAGAAAGCCCAGCACAGGATGCGGAGCGCAACACCAGAGATACAGCACGAACGCCGGGATCACCGGGCGCGAAGCGCACCAAAACGACGGAATTAACGCAAACCCAACGCTGATTTATTCCAATACGCACGATGAACCCAAAGCACACACTCATATACCCTCGGAAACGAGACGCAGGACGTGCACAATGCCGACCCCCGCGCACTACCATGGGGGGGACCGGTGCCCGACGGGCCACGGTCTCAGGCCCGGGCCTCTTGTGGCCCCTGCCCAGCATCCTTGACGACCGTTCCACTGGAAGAGGACCCCTGCACGTCTCGGGCGGAAGCAAGAAAGTCACCGCGACTTCCTAGATTTCAGGATTTACCCAACATCAGTACCTCGAGACTTATCCCAAATGTTTCAATTTTCCCGGATAGAATTCCGGTGGGATTTTATCCCTGGTCGCGGTCATATCTCGGTCGGGCTTACGCTCGGATTGCGGAAGCTTCCACAAGCTTCCCGGTCCCTCCGGAGGGCCCGGATTTGGGAAGACTTGTGTCTCCCTCGGCTGTGTCAGACCCCTCCAGAGGGGCCCGATCGGGTGTTCTTTGCCCCGCGCCCCTCTAGAGAGGTCGTTTCGTGTGTGGCCATGGGGCTCCGTGGACACCCGCCCAAGGGAGCTGTCCCACGCTACCCCCCTAGGGGGGTGTTACGTGACTGGTCACGACCCGTACCCGGCTCATGCCGGGGGGCGTGACACCCCTGACAGGGGGTTTCCCCCAACAGCTTCCCGGTGAGGGAGGTGTTCTGCGCCGTTTTCGTTAACAGCGTCGTACATGCCGGCGCTGCGGCAGGGTGGTCGGTCACCGGGGTGATCTCGTCCCCCGTGCTTGAAGAAGGCGCGCCGGCGGGGGGGGTTGGCGCGGCGGGAGAAGCAGGGCCGCCAGGGTCGTTGACGCCGGCCATGCGCTGGCCGTCTGGATGAGGTTGGCTTTGTCTTTCGTCTCGGGAAGGTCTTTGGGCATGGTCTAAGGTCGTGGGAAAAAGCAGAAAAGAGGGACAAGTGGAAAAGAGGGGAGGGCACTTGGGAATACTATGGTCTTCGGGCAAGAGACGAGAGGGCACTTGAGCAGGAGATGGTCCACAGTACTTTGTCAGCAGAACACAGTAGGAACTGGGGCAGGGCGGGTCGCAGGGCGGAAAGGGGACAGCGGCCGTAGTGAAGGCCGCCTCAGGTCGCGGCCATGGTAGAGGCCACAGCAAATTCTCTGAGCGCTAGCGCCGCCGAAGCAGCGGCGGTTGCCCCAAGCGCTGGGGCTCCCACCACGCCGGATCCTGCGGCAGGTTGACTTTCACCCGAAACTCGTTGCGGTTTCCAGCGGCGTCGGGCCAGGAAAGACGACGCTGCCAGGGAGAAGGCAACAGCCGCAAGCGCTCCAGTTTCTCGGCGCGATCCTGGTCCAGCAGCTTCTGGAGGCCCTGTCACATAACCACCCCCGAGATGCCGCTCTCGTTGGGCGGATTCAGGACGGTAGGAGGGGATGCCCACGGACAGGGACACAACGGCGGGCACGTAGGTTGCTCACTACCGACAGTCAGCGCGTTTCGGAAAACAAAGAACATGCGGCGCATCGCCCGCCGCTCCACAGTGCGGCTGAAGTACTCGCCGTCACCTGCCCTGGCCCACAGCCACCCCCAGCCCGGTTGAGGAGAGGGCCGACGCGCCCAGGGGCAGGGGAAGGTGGCGGGGCACATGGAAACGTCGCTGCCTACGGTATGAGAGAGCTTACACTCCGTACAGATGCTTCGCAGGCCCCGCCGCAACTGGGCCTTGGAGATAGTCCGCGCCGGCGGGCCATACTTGGGGCGGGGGGTGCAGACGGGGGCGTCATCTGGAGACCGCGTGTCCGCCTGCTGCTCTCCTCCCGCAGTATCAGCTGCTGAGTCCATCTCCGTCTCTGCCGCCAAATCTGCTGCAGATATAGGCGCGCTCAGCGTGGCCACAGTGCAAGCGCCGCTCTCGTCAGCGCGCGGGGGCATTGTTGGGGAATTTGAGGATACACTCTGTGCACGGGGTGGCGGCGTCGAATGAGGCGGAGTAGATGCCACTGCGGGAGCAACGCGTGAAAGAGTGGGAGGCGGCGTCGCAATGAAATGGAGTCGGCGTCCCATCCATTGGGTTCAGGCTCGCCTCGGATCGGGAAAGAGCCGTTGGTGGGTCGAAGGCTCCACAAACGTCAGAAGCGCGACCAAAAACTCAACGCAGGCGGAGCAGTATTTTGGAGCGTGACAGCTTGGTTGGGATCGCACCGCACCGTCGAGGCCACGTGGCAGCGTGACGGCAAAGCGGCAGCAAGGGGACTTGTAAGTCGGCACAGCGGCAGCGAGGCGACTTGGAAGATCAGTGGCCAAAGGGCTGCGCGTCGGCCAAGCACAGTGGCCTTGCGACCGACCACGGGCTGTGTCGCCGGCCGCGCAGGCGGACACCGAGCGGCACCGCAGGGAAGGTGGAGCAACCTGTCTGACGGCGTGGTGGGAATGACGAGTGGGTGGGTGGTGGGTGGGCGCATGCGGGAGTGTGGGACGGAAAAGAGGGCGTGGGACGCAAGGATACGCGCTAGTGCGCAACGAGCGAGTTTGGGCCACAGTGAGTGAGCGTGTGCGGGCATCCGCCTCGCCGTGTGTAAAAGACCACGTACTCGCCAGCACTGAGCCTTCTGTTGAATGGAATGGAGGGCCTTACGCCCTGTCGATGAGTCTGTGCGGTTGCATGTCCCAGACCCCGTGTCACGCGGTGCCTATTCACAAACAGGGGGTGCCAACCCGATTGCGTGGCGCGGGCCACGCGCTGTCGGGTCGCAAAGGGGGTGCTGACGCGAGGCCTGGCGCACGCCAGAGAGACTTTTGAGTCCCTTGGTCCTCAGCTCCCCAGACGATGGGCCGGTTAGAGTGAGATCCCTGGACCGCGTGCGTCACGCCGGGCCACTGGAGGGGCAGAAACAGTCTGCTCTCCAGTGACCCACATTGACTCCTCTGAGTGACACTGAGGCTGGGCCCAACACCCCAGTTCCGGGAACAGGCTGGGTCATACCTGACAGACCGACCGCCGCTTATAAATCTCGGAATAGGACTTGAAGAGCCCTACTCGTGGCCCCCCGTGTGGAGTCTGTCCACGGCATCGTGGTCCAGGATACACTGGACCCACAGCTATGTGAATCATCAGCCAGAAATAGAAGGAAGCAGTACGCTCCCTGCGTGCGAGCCGCGGCGAGCGAGCCGCGGCAGTGGACAGCGCACACAGGCGCGTGACCTCATCGCGAGACCGAGCATGTGATGGATAAAGGCACGCCACATATTCGGATTGACCGCCGGCGCACAAGGAACAAACAAGAAACGCACACGCGCCCGAAGGTAACTCGCTGACGAAGGCCGTGTCAGCTCGCCACCAACGCTCGTCCCACCACGCATCGTGATATGTTCGGACCAATCGGACGCCACCCTGGCATTGACCTGCATCGTGTTCGGTTAGGACCAATCGGAAGCCGTCCTTTGATAGATCTGCGCCACATGCCTGGTATTTTGACTTCTTTCTCGACTCGCCTCACTTTCGAAGCTTCATTGTCTGTCCGTGTAGTGGAGGTTTCACGCCCCGCTCCCACCTCTGAGGCCGGTCTACAGAAAAGATCTCGGACCAATCTGTAAACGCTTATATTCATCTGTAATTTCTGATGTGGCTTGATCTTCACACCAAAGAGCCTCATGTCCGGAGATGGAGCGATCAACTCGTGAGATAAGGCCCTTTCTTAACGGAAGAGTCTCAAGTGAGAATAGTGTGCTGATTGGCCAAACGCTCTTTCCGCCATGTGTCTGACCAATGAGGGGCCTGGTTGTGTGTCCAGACCCGGGCCGAGCACCTCCGTCAAGGGAGGGCCTGATGCAGAAGCAGAGGGAGACGCAAGTAGTGGGAGAGTGAGAGGGAGGTGCCAAAGGCACTGGGCGCAAAAGCTCCAGGTTCTTCCTGTTGCCGACCTTGTTTCCGACCGATTCTGAGGAAATCGCAGTAGCCGACTTATCCACACACGCACGAAAAGCCCTCATGGTATGCTACAGGGACGGACTTGACTTAGGGATGCCAAGAAAGGAACGATACGTCGTTTGTATGACACGTGCAAGAAAGAGGGATAAAAGACTGTGGCGAGCACCGCGTCGCCAATGCCCAATATACAGGCGAGAGACAAACCCCCCACAAATCTCTATCCAAGACCAAGCGCACCGTACAGAGCCACAAACAGCACAACGGCCACGAGACGGTGGCCGCTGGTGCGGCCAATAGAAGATGGCGACCGAGTCGTACAGGCGGCCACATGCCATGAAAGACCACTCTCTCCCCCGCTCAGCCGCCAGTCAATTTCCAACCCATGCGGCCCATACCGGGCCGTTCAAGTCCAAGTCCCCGTAGCCAACGACCTCCGCAACGGAAGCCGCCGCGGCAACCCGTGACGCGGTGTGGAACAGCAGCGGCTCGTCCTTGGCGGCGTGACGCACCGCCGCCTGCGACACCGGATTGAAACAGCTCGCTGCTGCTGCTCCAGCAGCAGCAGAGCCCCCCTGCATGGTCGCGTCTGCGATGGATTGCGCCAAAATGACGTTCACGATGATGACATCGTCATCGTCTGTGTCTGAGGCCGATGCGGCCGCGGCCCCACGCTGGCCGCTCCCAACGTCCCCTACCGAGGGAGCCTCCGCCGAGGCCGCCATGGCGTTTCCCTTAACCTGGCCCGTGGAAGCACTGGAGGCCACCCCCGCAGAGGCCGCAGCGGCCTTTGCCGCCGCGGCCTTGTCCGGAAAAATGCACTCTTCGCGAAGCCGTCCCGGCCTCCCGCTTGTCATGTCCAGGCACACCCATCGAGGCCGCCATGGCCTCGTCATTGCTCTTCCGAACACCTGCAGAGACCACTGCGGCCTTGAACGTCTCGATCGCATCGGCCGTGGGAGTGCCGGCCTTGCATGCTTCTTTGTAGCGGTCCTTGATGGCCTTGCAGCTAGTGTAGACCACTCCTTAGAGGCCAAAATCCTCAGTAGACTCCTTTTCCTGCTCGGTAGCCCGGACCATGTTCCAGGACTGCTTTAGCGCCGCACACGAACGCATGTTGGCCACCTAGAGGCGCCCGGCAACCAGACAAGCAATGGCGCGCTGCTCCAGGGTAGCAAGGAGACGTATCTCTCGCTGCTGGCGCGTAGTCCACTTCAGGCCGAGTGCGTCGAAGGCCTTGATTGCGCTGCAGAAGTGATCTACGAAGAAGTTGTAGCTCGCGGCCACGTCGACTGCATCGGCCTTGTCGGACGCTGGGGCGCCCACAACCGGCACCTGGGCATGCTGCGGCTTGGCCGCATCGTTTTCTATGCCGTGGACTTGGGAAACGCGTGCCACCTTGGCCACCTTGAGGGAATTATTCCCCGGCCGGCCATCAGCTTGGCTCTTTCCGCTACTCCCGGCGGCCTCCGCTAAGGCCGCACCACCCGCCGCGGCGAACGTGACCGCGACAGCATTCTGCAGTGTGAGACTCATGTGGTTGCGGCTCATGTTGACGGACTTGGTGGAGGCCGTATCCCCCACCGTGGCCGACTTGACGGCCACGTCGTTCTCAGACAGTTTTGCTTGGCCGGCACCGCTGCTGTTGTTGTTGCCGGCCGACGCCAGATAGCTCTCGATGACATTGATGGTGTCCTTTCCGGATTCTTTTTCCATCTTGGAGGCCTCGGGAATGTCGCACTCAAGCCTATCCGGCACTTGGAGGTCACGGGCGGGAGCGGGCGACAGGAATACAGGCAAATGACAGACGGAATGGAGCCCCACTTCTTCGACTTTGAGGAAAGCCAGAAAGTCGCCGGCTGCACCCAAACCGACGGTGCGTGAGAGGCAGACAGTGATAGTGCGACAACGGTGAAGGCCTCACAACGGCAGAGGGGGGCAGAGACGATGAGACCAGAGGCGATGAGGTCACAGACGATAGGATCAGAGGCGATGAGTACGGTGTCGCGTGAGTTGGTGGTGGGTGTGATTGTTGGTGTCCACCATCCGCACGATGAGCGCCGTTGAAGCAGTCGGGTGAGCAGGCAATGGAGAGATGACGTGTGGAAACTCCGTTCCCTCCGCTCCGCAGGGCCGCGCCTTCTTGACTGAGATGCTTGCGGGGGCGAACCGGCGCTCCACATCCCCTTACAAGTGTCAGGCGATGGTCACACGACCTCTTTCAGGCCCTACAGATCAGTTTATTCGTGCATTGTTCAGAAGGGGGCCTATCTCTCCCCGCTGACCTGCCAACACCGAAGCATGCGAGTGGAAAGTGTCGGGAAAAATCACTCAGTGCAGAGAACGTCAGCAACGCGGCACGTGCTGCGCCCCAAGTGGCTTGCTGACAGAGTGAGACCCGCCAGGACACGTGGCGAATCAAAAGTACTCGGGAGGGGCAACGGTTGACGGGGAAGGCCCCGACTAAGACGATAAGGGTGACTACAGAGGGCACTAGGGATGTCGATGGGTGTGACGACGGTGGAAAAGGTCGGGAGGGGTCACAAGGGAAAAGGTCGTCGTTGGAACTGAGGCTGCCCCTCTCGATCCCCCCGAAGGAGCTCGGTTCGCTTGACTATATAGTCTCCCTGGGGCACCTAAGGTGCCCCAGAACATGCATGCGCTCGTCTCCACACGGTGTGCCACCATAAGGGCCAAAAACAAAGGGCGCCGGGCGTGTGCCGCCAAAACGCGGCACCAAATGGCTCAGAAACGAAGGCAGACGGGCGTGTGCCGCCAAAACGCGGTACCAAATGGCTCAATTACGCAGGTAAAGAAGCGTGGAGAAGCAGGCGGCTTTCGACACGAAAGCCGAGAACGAAGGGCACTTCCCATTGGATACTGTGGGATTAACGATGATGGAGAAAAAACCAGTAAATAGCGACCGACCGTAGACGCACGATAAAGTGAACACTATCGCCTTGAAGGCGAGGAAGAAGAACCTTTGTTCGTTCAGCATCCGATGGGGAGCCGGGGATGCCGACGACGGCGAACCCTGGTCCCATCGTGCTTTTATTATCAGACGGTATAGGGGCGGAGTCGATCGACCGAGCGATCATAAAGATCGAATAACCACCAAAATAGAGACGATAAAAGAAAGGAAAGATATACAAGACGGAAGTTACCCCCCAAAGAGCGAGCCACTAATCAATTCAATCCTCCACGTGAATACTGAGCAGTCAGGGGGGCTACCGGGCCCAATATCCAAATACTGAGCAGATATGCTACATACCCCGGTAATGAGATTCGAGCCGTCCCGGAAAGTGGGCGCTGATCGACTGATCCGTCATCACGAACGCCACAAGTGGCAACCAGTCAGGGTGTCGCGTAACGACGCGCGAAGGGGCGTGAGGGCGTTACGCCTTGGCCGGTGCCTGCAAAGGGTATTGGGGAGACCCCTGACACCCTCGCGCGAGGCGGGGTGGTAGAGCCCGCGGCGCGAACGGTCGCGAGCGGCCCAGATTGGCCGATGCGTGCCGGGGGCCAGAGGGCGCGAACGGACAGCCTCTGGGCACCCACAGGGCGGCAGCGGCCGCGCAGGCATCAGATCGGCCCCTACAGGGGTGGGGGGGCCTTGTGCCCGCGTGCCGCAGAGGGCACAGCCGGCAGCAGCTGGGCGGGCCTCTGGGCGCGCCCCGCGGGATATATACCGGGGGGTTGGGCACGGCGAGGGCCCGTCCGCTTCCCCATGCCATCTGGCGTCCGGGTGGAGTAGCCCAGTTCGGCAGGTTGCGGTGGCCTGCGCTTGCGCACTTGTTGACCTCTGGCTCCTCCGTCTGTCGTGGCCCGTTCGTCGCGAGGCGAGGCTGTCACGGCCTTGTCCTCGGCGGGTGGGGGTCGTTGCGCTTTATCGCACACGGTGGGCGGGGGAACGGGGTCGGGCTCATAGCCACTGAGGAGTCGGGCGCGCGGCTTGTGTACAGCCGGTTGACCCTGGGTCTTGCGGGGAGAGCGTGGGGCTTGTGGTCGTGAGGGGGGAAGGGGCGCGGCGTTGGCCCAGGTCTCCCGCCTGACGCGGTGTGCCGGAGGCAAGAACAAGGTCGAGATGGCGGGCGGCGGCAACGACGTCCAGATGGCCGACGCGGCCGGCGCGGCTGGGAGCGGTGCAAATGGCGCGGGCGGCCCTGCGGGGCGGGATGGGTCGGAGGGGAGCGTTCGCTCGGGGTCGCGGCGTGACGGGTCGTTGGCCGTCCATGGCCGCGCCATGCGCGGCGGCGACCTTGCCGCGGACTACCCCGATGGGGCGGAGGACCAAGGGGCCGAGCTGCCGCTCATCGAGGGGGCGGGGCCATCGCCCTTTCGGCGGACGTACTTCAGCCCTACGTCCCTTGGGACACGCGACGGCGTCCCCGTTATGAGCGACGACGTTCGAGCGGACGCGGCGACAAACAACCGCCGCGTGGCGCTAGTTCGTATCGAACAAGGCTATTGGGCCGTCCCGCCGGGGTTCATCGACATCCTCAACGGAGTCCCCGATGATCATGTCGACGCCGTCGTGGCGGAGGTGCATGGCAACGCCAACTATGGCAACCAAGGCGAGGCGCGGCAGGCCTACGAGGTCCTGGCCTATGCCAACGAGTTGGTCCGTTACGGACGTCTGTTCCACGACTTCCACACGCGTCTTTACGCTTGGGCCCTTTTGTTCCCAGTCCACCAGATGGGGACATTCAAGGTAGCCGCCAACAACTTTGGGCGGCTGCGACGGGCCTGGCCGGAGGCCGTCTTCCTATCTCGCCGTACGGCCACAGAGTTGTCGGTGCCTTCTGACGAGGAGGCGGGCATGGAGGAGTACCTCTATGAGCTCATCGAGGCATCTCACAAGGCGGAACACGCCGTGGAGGAGAAGTTTGACGCCCGCACATTGGCGTTAACTTCCCCCTTTCGGGCCCTGAGTTATGCCTCCGCCCATCGGCGTGCTCAAGACGCGGCTCGTATATCGAGCCGCGGGCTTCTTCCCACCGCTTCGTGCTCCAGTGTTATCCGGGCGCCCCGTCATTTCGACTTGACGAGGTGGTTCCCACGCTACCCCCGTTGGTGGCTAAACCGCGGGGTGTGGATGGAAATGCCTTACGCACTGTCGTACTCGGCTCACAAGCTGGTCGACGAGTTCAGTGCCGTTTGGCATGCTGTCAATGCGGAGTATTACTACTTCTTGGCGGCCGGGTGGGTGCATACCCTGCCGACGGACAAGGTCTTTGCCTGGCTTGATGCCAAGGCCCTTAAGCGGATGTCCAAGTTGGACCTGCACCGTATGGCCAGTGGGCCGGGTGGCCAGGCGATGCTGGATACCTTCCACAAGATGAACAAGGCCACGGAAGTGTTCCCGTGGACCATTGTGGTCAAGGACGTCATCCGACGGAACACGCAGACGCGTGCGGCGCGTCAAGTGGACGTCCATTTGGACTCATCGTCCGAAAACGGGTTCGTGTTGAACCACCCTTGTCGGTACTTTGCGTCTCTTCCCGCCTGTGGCGGGGGGTCGGACGACGATGGCGATACGCTCGCGGCGGCGGCTCAAGGCAATGGTGGTTTTGTCCACCAACGTACGCGGGCGGCCGGTGGGCCTTCGCGTCGGGCGGCTTCTCCTAGTCGTCGGTCGCCATCGCCGGTGCGCGAGACGCGCGTTTCCGCCGCGTCCGGAGGACTTACGCGTTCTACGCTGGAGGACGTTTGGACTTTGCCTGAGGCGTTCCAGGCGGCGGTGGCCCTGTTTGGGGATGGGCCGAGTCGTCGTATGGACGGGCAGCGCGTGCATCGTGGCGTAGGGGCAGCCGCCCTGGCTTCGGTGTGGAATCGCCAGACGGAGGCGTTGCGCCGGGCGGTTCGTGATGCCCGTGGCTATGTCCTCGAGGACGCCATGCCGGTCTTGGCTCGGTCCATGGGCATGGCGGCAGACTCGGCGGCTGCCTTCGACCTGTTCTCGCCGGAGGTCGAACGTCTGCGCCAAGTTGCGGCGGTGCCTCCCTCGCCTGTGCGTTTCGACGCTGACGACATCCTCGGCCGGCGTCTCAACCGTGACGACGAGGATGAGGAGAAGCCTCCGCGCAATATGCGCCTTCGCAGTTCGTCGGTGGACGAGGGTAGCGGGGGGCAATTCCGCAACTGAGGCGGGTGGTATAAGACCGGTGCGGGCTCAACTTGTGTCTTTGTTTTGTTTGGCTTGTTTTACTGCCGATGTCCGTCTGCAGGTGATGCTGTGGCGGTGTTGTATACACCTTTCCCGCTCATGGGCTGCTGTCATTTAGACAGAGAGGGTTTGGCTTGTGTAGCACTGTTGGTTTTACTGTTAAAGTGAAAGGCAACCAGTGCCCATCTGGTCGTGTCATTATGGTATTTTAACGCGTGAGGTAGTACCTCGTGCGATTCACAAGCCGCTGTGGCGTCAGCGTACCAGGGGCCACTTTCCCATCTGGGTCTATAAGCGTCGCCTCTGTACTTTTGTACATCATGTCCTCGACCGTGGTCGTTAGGTCATGGACCGAAGGTAACAGTAGCCCGTTAGGCTCGGATCCAACCCCTTGGGTAACAGGCGTGGGGGGTGCATCATTGTCCTGTAAGGACGGGGGGCAGGGCCACACATAGGTGTACGGCCCATGCCACTCAGAAAGCTCGGCGAAGCGCCAAAGAGCCAACCAGGGGTCGTGGGGGATAGTACGCGTCCGTTCTGGCAATGTCAGTCGAACCCAACAAATCGGTACAGTCTTCTGAACTGAGTTCGATTGATTGATCTTAATCCAGCTCAGTGTGAGTCGAACTTCGCCGTGGGAATTCGAAAACACTCCAAGAATGGTCGGGGACCACTTTGGTTCCTGGCATTGGGGGGTTACTACCGACGCCGTTTCGCATTGAATAAGCCTGGGTGATCGGCGGGTGCCCCGAGACGGGGGAGTGGGAATACTCTATGAGTAGCCCGCGATTTTCTTCTTTTTCCGTCGGAGGAAGCGGATGACCAAGTTCCGAGGAAGGTTTTCCAACGGTTCCCAGGAGTCGTTCTTGGGACCATAGTCAAACCATCGGACCTTGGCACTGTAGATGCCATTGCTCCGGCGGAGCTTCGATAGGCGGTCAATGACATATTCGTCGGGTAACGGAGGTGTGCTCTCAGTCTTATTGAGTCCATCCAATAGTGGATGTGGTATCTCGTCTGGGGTCGAAGGCCGTGGGGCCGGGGTAACATGGTCACTATTGACTCTTTGCTCTTCGCCACTCACGTCTACGACGTAGGTAGAGTCATCTGCGTCAAGTAAGACGAATGGGCCGACGGTCCTGCTTTGCAGCTTGTTCTTTTGTTGGTGGTTCGTGGTATTGACGCAGTCACCGACGCGGACACGTTTTTTACGCATATCCACGTTCGAGTCGAAGTTACGCTTATTGCGCTGTTGAGTCGTTTTCAAGGCGTCTACGACGACCTGAATTTGCTGTCTTAGCTTGGCCATGAACTCACGCTTGCGCACTAGGGGTGACCCATCGCGGAGGGTACCCTTGTATTTCTAATGGAGTCCCTGGGGGGAGGTTTCGGACCAACAAACTCGGGATTTGTCTCGGGATAACGAGTTCGAATGGCGCAATGCCTGTCGATCTGCGTGGGTGGCTATTATAAGCCATGGTCAATACGATGAGTAGTTCATCCCAACGGCGCGGGTCGTCTGTGACGTAATGTCGGAGCTGCGTAGCCATCGTACAATTGTACCTTTCGACTTGACCATTAGTCTGTGGGTGGTAGGCCGTGGTGCGCACTGTTTCGGTGCCCAGCACTCTCATTACGGCGATGAAGAAGCTCGACATGAACCGGGGTCCTTGATCCGATAGGATTCGGTCAGGTGAGCCGTAACAGGCGACCCATGCGTCGATAATGGCTGATGCCACGGAGAGTACCGTTATGCGCCGCAAGGCGACGCATTTGGTTAGCTTGAAGAAGCGGTCTGTAATGACCAGCATGAAGCGATTACCAGCTTTGGTAGCGGGGATTGGCTCGAATATATCGACCGTGTAGTGGATCCTGCCCTCAAAGCCAACGGGGTATAACCCCGTCAGAAAACCCAGCACTGGATGCGGATCGCTACGCCAGAGTCACAACGCGAACGCCGGGATCACTGGGCGCGAAGCGCACAAAAAC
>Ga0209186_1002075_pt1 | contig 14459 bp, 21 predicted proteins | sample SidtaG_FD_187426 | JGI IMG/M metagenome (GOLD analysis project Ga0209186, IMG submission 187426) | Marine algal microbial communities from Sidmouth, United Kingdom - Sidmouth_Male2 metaG (SPAdes) (version 2) | ecosystem: Host-associated > Algae > Red algae > Unclassified | place: Sidmouth...
TGTACTGATGCCATGGCAACCTTGGCTTTTTCTGGAGAGGTCTGTCTTCATGTGCATGTGTTGCTCTCCGACGCTCTGTCACTTCGCTCAGACTCTGTCTTTGCTCTTCCCTGCGCGCAGAAGCGTAAGATTGCCATGCTCGTTGCCAGTGCTGCCATCTGTGGAAGCGTAGCGTGTGAGTGGAGCAGTGCATGTCCTTAGCATTGATGACACCAATGACAGTCGTTGACTTGCCAAACAGCCAGTGAAATGCTTGAATCTGAAAGCTAGCGGGCCAACCATCTGTCTCTATCCTTTAGTAGCCCGCGTCATGTAAGCCCAACTGTAAATCCCACTGCATGCCCATGTGATTATAATCATCTGCCCCGTGATGTAAAATGATTATAATCATTAAAATCACCATGATTATAATCAAATAAAAATCACCTGCCACCTCTACCTGGATGGCTCTGTGGGAGGCAAGGACGATCACAGCAATTTTAAATTCTGTGCTGTGACCAGCTGTGAACTGCTGTGACTTGCTGTGAGCGTTTCTCAGATCCGATCATTCTTTGGCGACGCGCCATATCCGTCTCAACCCAGTTGTTGAGAGCGAGCCCAGCGGAACCGCCAGTTAAGGGCAGCTCTACCAACATCTGTTTCGATTCAGGTTCGCGCCACGTTGCGGAAACATGGCATATATGGTGAGACGTGTCCGTATTGAGACACTACCAATACAAACGGGTCGCACACCCTGTTGTCCGACCTCAGATTGAATATTTTGCACTTATCTAAATCAAGTAAGTACCACCGGATAGGATTTCATTCGATAGAGACACAACGCGCCCATCCCCATTCGGGGGGTCGCGTGCAGGGTTGCAAGAATGGCATACAATCATCGCATGCTTCGAAGATAGTAGCATAATTATGATAATTTATAGCCATAATGATGAAACCATGAAAGACGCATACGAATGTGTTGTTAATAAACTTGTTTTCAGTGTTGGACAGCCGTAGTGGCAAAGGGCGCTGTCATCAGTCCCTGTGTTCGCGGTGATGCCCACCTGACGACCCGGAATGCGCAGCTAGAAATGTGGTGTGACGCCGTCTGTACGCTTCCGACCGTGTGTACAGCAGCTCCCTCTACACTCTTGGGGGTAAAGTGGGAGTGTAGACCCCGATTCTGTGGTCGAAACTCGGTTGTGAGCACGAATCAAGGTCTGACGGGCCCGCGCCAGCATTGACATTCTGATGGTCTCTTTCGTCGCCTTGTAGCAGCCGGTACGCTGCCTCTTTTTGAAGCGTGGTGCGGAATGGCTGCCAGCCAATCCACTTGTGTGTGTGTGATCCTCATTTTGGTACTTATGTTCCTCTATATCTCGGCATTACTTTGATAATGATGGTCAAAGGATCCATGCTTCTGATCATTGTCGTCTAAAATTGGGGTCGAATCAAAGCATGATAATTATGATCTCGCAACCCTGGTCGCTTGGGGACGTCCGAGGACTGTCCGACCGCGAAAACACAACTTGGACGCCCAATTCTTCGGTTTCGCGTTTCCGAAACGCGAAATCGACGATATTTTGGAGTGCCCCGCACGTTCCACGTGTTGGGCCCCACGATCGACGGCAATGAGCGCGTGATGCGCCTGCGTCTGAGGCACGCGATTGTCTGACTCGTGAGGACGCTATGCGGTGGCTTTTCCGACAGCGGATCGGTGGGCCGCGAGCGGACGTGGAACCAATGCATGCTGTGTGCGGTGATTTTAATCTGGAAGCGCTTGCCGCTGATATGTCCTCGCAGCGATGCGTGGTTGCCGAATGGTCTTCTTTCTCTCGTGTGCTCTGCTGTGCATCAGTGTCCAGTCAGGCTAAGCTCCGTGGTTGGCCCTTGTGATGACGAAGATCGGTCAAAAATCAATCGGTCAAACGTCTCTCCGTCCCCATCAACAATCACGCGGTCAAATGTCTGTGCATGCCTGTGGCATGTGACCTGGTCGATCCGCAGACGGCTGCCAAGGCAGTGACATGTCTCTCGCGTGACGGGTGGCATCACCTCCAGCGCCCGCGAAATGGACGGTGACCCCCACCGATCCTGCTAGAATGCGGGATGGCCCGATGAACACTGACCGGTGAGGCTTGCGGACAGCGCACCCACTCTAGCAGCCCAGTTTTCGCCACGCACATCTGCCAACACTGATTAAATGAGGCGTGGGGGCGACCCGGCCGCGAGGGGACCGACGCTGCAGCTGGCACGGCTGGCGGCCACAATGTTGGGGGTGCAGCGGCCGCACCCCACTGTGCGGACCTGATACAGGGGGTGGGGGGTGGCAGCGTCGGGGAGCGGCTGCTGTGCGCACGTGGTCGTAAGCGGTACCCCCCCCAGCCGGCCGGATCGGACGGGTGGGGCACACCGCACGGGCGGAATCGGTGCCATCGGGACACTATAAAGTGAGCGACGTCGGTATCGCCGGACCATCATCACCATCGCCACCATAGCCGCCATCGCTGAGCAGCCGCGTTCACCGCGCACCACGAGCACTGCTGAACCACGCACCCCACTCTCGCTGTCACTATTTCCCCTACCATCCCTGCGTATCTTCTTCCCCCCTGTAGATGCACGCCGTCATGGACCCGGCTGCTTCGGCCGAAGACGATCTGGACCTGGTATCGTTCTTGGCGGTGAGCGCCTCGCTTACGCTCCGCCGCGAGGCTGAGCTGCGGACAACCATGCAGCGCTCGCTCGCCGACCGTCGCACGCAACGCCACCGAGGCTCCGTGCCCGGTCGCGTCGCCAACATCGAGCGTGATTTCGACGCCGGCGTCAAACACATCATGAAGGACTACTTCGGGTGGCGGGGGCGCCCGCCGCTGTACGGGGAGGAGGTGTTCAATCATCGCTTTCGCGTCTCCCGTGACGTCTTCCTCGAGATGTATGACGAGGTTTGCCGCCGCCCCTTTTGGTGCCAGCAGGTCAACGCGACTGGGCGGCCGCAATCCCACGCACTGCAGAAGCTGGTGGGCGCGTTCCGCGTGCTTGCTTATGGCGAGCCATACGACCGCGCGGACGAGTACAACCGTCTCAGCAAGTCTACTATCTCCATTGCCGTCGACAAGCTCGTCAACTTCATCGTGGACCACTATTCTCCCATGTACCTACGAGCACCGAACGAGAGCGAGCTGCGCGGCATACTTGAACGCAACGCGGCTCGTGGTATGCCAGGATGCATTGAGTAGATCGAATGCTCCAACTGGCAGTGGCGCGCCTGCCCAACGGCACTTCAAGGGCAGTACCAAAACCGCAAGGGCACCCGCTCGGTCGTCATGGAGACGGTGTGCGACGAGGACACCTACGTCGGGCACCTGAACGTGGGGGCGGCCGGCAGCAACAACGACCTTAACGTGCTCAATTCTTCGCCCCTTTACCACGCCATCGTCGCCGGTATGTGGCCACCCCGCACAATCTCTTTTACCGTCAACGAGCGCACGCGCACCATGCCGTGCTACCTGGCAGATGGGATCTATCCTGCCTATCCCTTCTTTGCAACACCATATCCGCGGTCTGACAGCCGCAAGAAGCGGACGTACAACCGCCTCCAAGAGGCGCTGAGGAAGGATGTCGAGCGACTGTATGCTATCCTGACAAGCCGTTTCAACGTGCTGATGCGACCAGCACGCTTTACGACGGTTGAAAAAGCTACGCAAGGCCGCGCAAGCGATAACGATCATGCACAACATCATGGTGCGGCGCGACAGGCACGGGCACGCAGGTCTCCGCCGCGTGGTTGCCGCGTCCACCGGTGAGGGCGACACCGTCGCGGCAGCCGGCACACTGGCGGCCAGGCACCTCCCAGGTGAAGACCAAGACGCTGTGGGGGAAGATCTCGAGGCCGCACCTATCGCTGATGGCGTCAATGCGGAAGGGACTCTTCTGTACTCCTTGAAGGCGCGACAGCACGCACTTGATAGGGACGAGCATGATATGCTACGTGACGACCTGGCTGAGCACATATATCCCAGACGTGAGATTTTCTTGCACCCCTACGTGGGGTGACGCATGAGGGACATAAACGTTTTTTTTTCTACCGCTGTGCGTTTTTTTTTTTCCTGTCACATGACGTCTACGTACAAAGGCGGCCGCCTCGCGGCCGCCACTACTAGTGAAGGAAGTACGGTCATTGTCACCGGCCAGCGCCGCTCAGTCACGGTAGCGTCCGTCACGGCCTCGTCAAGCCGCAGCGCCGGCCAGTGCAGCCGTCGCTCGCCGCGGGTGCGAGCGGTCGCGCCAACGTCCCGAACCGACAGCAGACCGCGCCCGTTGCCACGGCCGCCGCGGCCACCGTGACGGACAAACTCCGCACCGCTACGGGTGTCGACACCCCGGCCAGCTCGCGGGGGTGCGACGCGCCTGCCATGGACGCGCGCCCCTCCACCCTCCCCTCTCTTACCCGCCGAGGGCCGCCAGACTCCACCAGGCTCGCCGCACCGCTACCGGCATACGCGCGGGAAAGGTGCCCGCCGTCCGGCGCCGGCAACCCCCCGGCCGGCTCCAGCCGCCGCAGCGAAACCAGCGGGCGACGGCCGCGGCGACGGGTACCGACAGCTGGCCGGCCGAGTCCCGCACAGCGGCCGCCGCGACCACCGTGGCCGACCGACGCTGCACCGCCCCCACAGGTGCCGACACCCCGGCCCGCGCCGGTGCAAGACGCCACCAGGCGCCCACTCTCCACCCAGCCCCCACCTCCCATTCCCCCGCGGGCCGAGCCCCGCCAGTGGCCCTCTGGCCCGCAGCACCACCGACGGCGCACCCCGTGCGGCGCTAAAAAAGCCGCACAAGCTTGACCCAAGGCTCCGGCAAGTCATAATCTGGCGTGCTGTGGTGCCGCCGGCATGCGCTGGTGCAAGGCACCAGCCGGCCACACCCGGTGGCCCCCCCCACCCCAACTCTCCCTCCCAGCGCCGACAGCTGCTCGCTGACCTAGATCACAGCCGACGACGCACGCCGAGCCGCTGCAGAGCACACAAAGCCACACGCGACAGGCGCAAGGCCGCGCGCACCAGACCCAAAGCTGATGGAACGTTCGCGAGCGTCGGCTGCACAGTCCTATGTGTGAATGATGTAGCGGAACCGCGCATGTAACAGGAATAGCACGTCCATGCATCAGCAGGCGATGCAAAAACGGTGATTTATTGGCCCAGGAGGCGCTCTTTGTGGCTGAATGGGATGAAGCGGAACTGGGTTCTTCGAGGAACACACTGTAAAATACACTGGACCTAGGGAAGACCCCGAAATGTCTGTACTGCTGATCCCAAAATATGGGGTGGGACAACGTGTGTTCCAAGAGTCTGATGACCCCTTCGGACGGACTGCGGCGTCGTGACAGCTCCGGCGTGCACATGTACGTTAGAATTGGTGGCTCAGATTTTCGGCATTTCATCATGGCCACCGGTGACGAGTATCCCGATCACGGTATGACCTGGTCTCGTAGCCGAGATCATTCACTTTCAAAGGAGGAAACAGTGAGCTGCGAAATGTGTGAGGTGGTTGCCACAGTTTCGCAAGTTCCATTGGCTAGACAGCTACTTGACAGCGTTTTTCAGCCAATAGTGGACCCCCAATCATTTCCAGCCAGTCTCAGACCCCCCACTTCAAAGTTGGGCATCCAGACTGTGGATGACGCTTCATAATTTCCTCGTGATCCGAGCATCTCCCGACTCGCAAATGGTTATGTGCGCCTGTTCGTCGAATTCAGGAAGCCTTTTTGACAGCCTCTCGTCTGTATCGCTGCCCTGGCTTGCCAGTGCGCTCCCCTGTGGCAGTCGCGCGACCGACCGGCCGATGGGCGCTGACTCGCTCCACATCGCAGTTGCAGACACGCGGGCGAGGCCGCCTCCCACAGCGCACCGCGGCCTCTGCCCCCGTGCGCGGCACTCGCACGTGCGTCCGCCGCGGGCGCCGGCGGCCGTTGCGGCCACGAAATCCAGGCCGTCCCTCCTTGCGCACAGCAGCCCCTAACCCCGTGCGCGTCACACGCACGGGGGACCGCCGCGGGCGCCGGCGGCCGTTACGCACACGAAGGCTTGGCCGCCCCCCTCGGCGCACCGGAGCCCCTGCCCCCGTGTGCGGCACACGCACGGGCGACCGCCGCGGGCGGCTGTTGCGCGCACGCGAGCGAGGCCGCCCGCCTCCCGCGACGCGACGCGGCCTCTGCCCCCGTGCGCGGCAGTCGCGCGGGCGGCCGACTCGGGCAACGACTCGAGCAGTCGAGGCCGCTTGCTCGACTCTGGCCTGGTGTAGGAGCAGCACGGGCGTCGGCTGCCGTCGCCGCGGTTGCGAGGCGACGCATGTGTACTGGGTGGTGTTTTTCGCTGGTACTGTGGTCGTGCTGGCTGGAACGTATCAGTTCTTTGGCCCTGCAAGGCAAGAAGTGTCGAGGAAAAAAAAACCCATGAAGGGAAAAAAAACCTTTCCTTCCGTCGTACGACTGGCGCACTCTAACTGGCAAACAAAAGAACCACAGCAACAGAGGCATACTTGCCAGCGTCGTGCCCGTCGCTGGTGTCGCTGTCCTCTGCACTGTCCTTGTCGGAACTAGAAGACAAGCCGTCACTCATGCGGCATTTGCGGCGCGTGGTTGTGCCGCGTGCACGGCGTGATGCAGCGGGACTAGATGGGCAAGATGAAGAAGAAGAAGGCCCAATACCGGAGGGAAGGATATCGTCATCGTCGGAGGCAACGACCGCTTGCGCGACCGCCTGCGCCGGCGAACTCGTTGACTTGGGCGGCGTGGTGTCGCCCGACTTCATTGCGTCGACAGCGCGAAGCATCATGTCCTGCAACTGGGACTCCTCGTTCTCGAAACGGACCCGCTTTGTCTGCATAGCGCGTGCCCCACAAGATGTCGGGGCAGCGCGGGTGGAAGGCGGAGGGGGCTTGTCGCTGCTGATGGGACGGGGGCTCACCCCCGCCTTGCGACGGACTCGCAACGGCACCGTGACGGTGTCGTCGCTCATGATCAGCGCCGCCGCACAGCGCGAAGAATCAGAGCGTGCAAGTGAAGGAGGCGGAGCAGACCCGGGCGTGGGCCCAGTACGGCCGGTAGACTTCAGCTGTCTGGCATAGTTGACGGCAACCGCCGCCGCTACGGCCGCCGCCACGGCTGGGTCTCGAGAGCGCCCGTGGCCGTCGGCGGCCGCTGTTGCGGCTACCGTATCAGTACTCTTCGTAGCGCGACGCGCGTGTGGCTGGGCGGCGGCGCCGTCACGCAATGACTAACTAGAAGGCCGCGCGGCGGCCGAGGTTGCCGCCTCGTACCCATCCACGCGCCGACACGCGTCCATTGCCGCCTGGATGGTTCCGCTCCCAGGGACGCACACCGCATGGGAGGAGGCCGCTCCGTCAGCGGCGCCTCCGCCACAGGCTACACGACCAGCTGCCGCACAGCCGGAGGCTGTCTCCTCGGCGGCCGCACGGTTAGAGGCCACCGTGCCGGCGGCCGCACCGTCGGCGGCCGCCGCGCCGGCGGCCGCACCGTTGACGGCCGCCGCGCCGGCGGCCGCACCGCTCGCGGCCGCCGCGCCGGCGGCCGCACCGTTGGCGGCCGCCGTTCCGGCGGCCGTACCGTTGGCGGCCGCCGCGCCGGCGGCCGCACCGTTGGCGGCCGCCGCACCTGCAGTCGCAGCGTTGGCGGCCACAGATTCAGCGGCCGCTGCGTGATCTGCCGCCCTCGGAGCAGCTCCCCCTCCACCGTCGGCGGCGGTCCCAGTAGAAGCCACCCCGCCGCCCGCAGCGGCCGCCCCGCCGGCGGCCGCCTCCATTGTGCTCAATCGCCGACGCAGCAGCGCCCGCAGCCAGGTGGCCCCCTCAGGTGTGTTTCGGACGTGGGGCTGCGACCAGAAAGCCACCTCTTTTTGGTCCTTCATCATGGCGTTGCGGGCGGCCGATGACTTGGCCAGGGATGTGAGGGCGTCCGTGTGCGCCGCGGCGACACGCGCGCTGTCCGCCGAGACGCGCGCAATATCGGACGCCTCGCTCGCATCGCGACGCGACGCGTCCTTTGCCGTCTTTACACCGACCGGGCTATCCTCCTAGTCCGTGCCGGGTGACGATATCTTGCGCTGGGTGCTGGATGCGGCGCCGTTGTCAGAAAAGTCGGGGTTTCCGTGCACACTGTAGCCCATGTCGTTGATAGCATTGAGAGCCGCCTCCGGGCTGAACTTCGGGAAGTGTCGCAGGTACTCCCAGACACGAACGTACAGGCACTGGATGGCGTCCGCCTCCCTGCGAATGCCCGTGTACGGGCTCATGTTGTTGTAGAGCGCCTCTGCCGCCATCAAAAGGTCCTCCTCCGTCGGGGACCCAGTCAATCGTCGTTGGTGAACCGACACCAGGCAAGCGTTGAGTTTGTGAACGGCTTGGGTGATGTCGTAGCGGAACATCCTCTAGATGCGCTTGTCCGTCCGCACGAGGCGCTTGTGCAGGTCAGGGAGCTTGTTCTCCTTCATAAAATCCCGAGTGTTCTCCACCATCTTGTCCCAGAAGCTCTGCCTCGTTTGGCTCGTCCCATGGATGGGATCAACAGTCGTCTTTCCCCACCCCTTGGCCGCGCACAGCGCCTCCTCCTGGACCCACGCAAAGCCACGTCCGCCCTTCTTGGGCACGGGTCCAGCGACGCCGGCAGCGGCAGCGGCGGCAGCCTGACGGGTGGCGTCGTCCCCCGTCGCGGCCTCCACCGCCGCCGTCCTTTGCTCGTCGTCGCGGCGCGATGCGTCGTTGTCTGAGTTGCCATCGCCAACTGCAGGAGCGGCCGCGCGAGCGGCGCCCGCTGGAGCGGCCGCCGTCGCGTCACTTGCGGCGGCCGCGGGGCCTGTATCACCGTCACGAGTGGTGCCTCGAGTAGCGTCACGGCCAGCGGCCGTCGCTCGCGCCGCCGCCTCGAGGTCTCCACTGGCCGCACGGGAAGCCGCTGGGGATGAGGCGGTCGCCGCCGCAACCGCGGCCACCGGATGCTGTCCTCATGCCGCCGAGCCTACTGGGCGGCGGGCGATGGGGGCCTCGGCGGTGTTGGTCCGCGCGAGCCGTTTTCCGGGCCGTTCTGGTCGTCGGGCTGCTGCTGTTCGCCCCCCTCCCGCCGTTCCGCCTGCTTCTCTCCCTCCCGCGGCGGATCCGGGGTGTAGAATACGGCCCGGGGCACGTAGTCAAGCACGGGTCCGGCGCGCACTTGCAGATTGCGGGGTGGCCCTCCAGCCAGATTGCCAAGCTGAATGGGCGGCTGTCCAATAAAGGGCATAGAGCGTCCCCACGGAGACGGGCCACGGCCGGTGTCGGAACCCGAAGATGTCGGCAGCCCCGATAGGGAAGGAGCTGGGGGCACCCCCGCAGGCCACGGCGACGGCTGTGGCCCCACCACAGGCGGCGGCGGCGTGGTCGGACGCGTCAACGACGGTGGTGGCCGCGCCGCCCTTGGAGCCCTTGCTGCTTGTGAGCTCCGACGGCGGCCGCGCGCCGAGGACGACAAGCGGTAGTCGCGCGGCCGCGCCGCCCACGGGCACCGGAACTCGGGGGGGCACAGAGGGTGGGACAGTCCGATGTCCTTGGCCCGCCGACACATCGTGCACAGCTGCCTCATTCCTCGACGGCGTTGGGTCTTGGTTTTATGGCGAGGATGCGGACCGAAGCACCAGTGCCCCGCCGGTCGGCGGGGGGGGGGAGGTGGTGGCGGTGGCGGACAGTCCATGGCCGTGTGGTGGGGCAGAAAAAGAGAGCGATCGAAAGGACGGGTGCGCACGCGCTACCGTGCGCGCAAACGACGACAGCGTACCCGTCGGTGGTGACTGCGCCGTCGGTTGTGGCCAGTATCGGGAGATCCGCAACTGATCCGCAAACAAACGCAAAAAGCGGGCGCAGAGGACGGGGTCGGTGAAGCTCGTACGTGCTGCCCGGGCCCAGGACCGGAGTCTCCGCGGGCGCGGTATGAGACGCAATCAGCTCCAGCGCAAACGCCGCACGGTAGAGCGTGTCCCGGCTGGCATACGGCTGGGCGGCGCCCAGACCCGGCCAAAACGGCTCCCATTTCGAGCACCTTCTCGCAGCTTCAGCAAAACCGGTCGGCGGCGGGCCTGATGTGTGGTCCCATGCCCCGCCGTTGGTGGCAATGTCGGAGCGTTGGAGCCCCGACGTTGACTCCCCCCTCCCGAGTACACTGGGCCACACGATGCGGTCAGGCCCACCCACGTGGCGGGCCCCTTGGCCCGCCGAAGTGTTGGCCACAGGCACCCACGCATCGCTATCTGAGGTTCCAACCAATCATATTCACTGTGGCTTGGGCAATCTCCGCCCGAACGAAGATGTGCCTTCGTCTGATTCATGGACTGTGACAATGACTTCGTCAGCCACCCTCTCGAGAGACTGTGGGCGGCGCATTCTCGCCTGTAGACAACATTAAACAGATCAGTCATTCTTGATAGCACTGTGAGCCGCCGCCGGCTCCCGTCCGCGCCTGGAAGGCGGTACAGTCGCACCGGGAACGCGCCGAGGGATCGCAGCGTGTCTCCGTCTCAGAGGTGTGGCAGACCGGTGGTCGCTTCAGACGCATCCGTGCTGCCACCGCGCCCCTCTCCGCCGCGCCACACCCCCACAGCCCCTCTTGAGAAGAGGCGTGGCGGGCGCGTGGGTGCTTGCGGCTGGCGACAGCGCCGCACTGGCGGGCGCCACGCGGCCCGCGCGCACACCAGCTGCGGGGCGCCGCAAGTCGGCCTTCGGGGGGGCGCCCCGCCGCCTCAGTGCGCCCCACGCAAGGCGGCGCCGGCCACCGCGCCACTCACCGCCGCGCCACACCCCCACAGACCCTTTTGAGAGGAGGCGTGGCGGGCGCGTGGATTCTGGGGGCTGGCGACGGCGCCGCATTGGCGGGTGCCACGCGACGCGCACGCACACTGCCTGTGGGGTGCCGCCAGTCGGCTTTTGGGAAGGCGCCTAGCCGCCTCAGTGCGCCGCTTCCGTGCGCCCCACGCACGGCGGCGCATCCCAGATCACACGCTCGGGTGTCGGCCGGCACCACAAGGCGTGCGTGCAGAAAGCCAGCGGGGGAGCCGCCAGGCGACGTTTTGGGCGTCTCCACGCCGCCTCAGTGCGCCCAGCGCCCCAGTCCGGCGCATCTGAGGCAGCGCCGGCCATGGCGACACTACCAGCCACACCACAGGCCGTCTGAACCAATTGCGAATAGGCATGGCGTGCGGGAGGGTGATGGCGGCTGGCTCCAGCGCCGCATGTGCGGCCGCCAGACGGCGCGCGCGCACATAGACTGCGAGGCTCCGCCACTCGGTCTTCGGACCGCCCCCCTGCCGCCTGACTGCGCCACTCCCGCGGCGGCGGCCTCCAGCGCGCCCGACACCGCCGGGCCACAGTCGCTCAGCGCCCGACCGATAAAAGCGGCTCGGGCGGGCGGCTGATGACGGCTGCCGCCGTCTTCACAGTTGCGGTCACCTCGCTGTGTGTGTGCACAACGGCTGCAAGGCGCCGCCAGGCGGCGTTCTGGGCGGCACCCTGCCGCCTGAGTGCGCCGCGCCCTCGGCCGCGCCTGTAAGCGCTCGCGCGTCCGCGGCCGTTTCGCGGCGCGCGCACGCACCGGCGGCGGGGTGCTGGAAGTCGACATGTGGGGCGGCGCGCCCGCGGCGGCGCCAGCGAGCGCGCCTCTTGCCGCCGCGCCACAGCTGCGCTGCCCCCATCGACGAGAGCAGTGGCGGGTGGGCGACCGCAACATCGGCGCATTGGCCGCCCCTTTTCGACACGCGCACACAGCGGTGGCGGGCGGGCGCCAGTACGCCTTTGGAGCGGCGCCCCGCCGCCCGAGTGCGACGCGCTCGCGGTGGCGCCGGCCAGCGCGCCCCTCGCCGCGGCTTAAGAGCCTCCCGGCCCCCCTTCACGAGCAGCCTGGTGGGCGAGCGGCCGCTGACGGTTTTCGCTGTTGGTGTCCTGGCTATGGCCGCGCGGCGCGTGACCACGACGGCTGTGGGGTGCGGCCTGTCGGACTTTGGGGCGTTGGGGTGCTAGAGAAAGACAATGTTCATCGTGGCATATGCAACGAACTAGACAGTTCACAAGCTGCAAAACGCATCTATAGCAAACCATACACATTGCTGGCGTTTGCTACTCTTCATGTGGAGGGGAGTAGCAGCGGGCACGGGCGGCGGCAAGCCCGTTCCAAGAGCTGCCCCCGCAACCCTGGTACCAACCCCGGTACCACTTGGGTACAGCAGCGAACAAGCCTCGGCCCACCCGATCGTGAGGAAGGGCCGCGCGACGTCACCGACGTCATGAGACGTCTTCGACGTTGTCTCCGCCGCTGCCGCTGGCGCCTGCCGCTGCGGCGCGTCGCATGGCGCGGCCGCGGACTTGCGCCGGGGCCGCCGGCGCCTCTCACGCGCGGCAGATCTCTTGGCGGCCCACGAAGCGGCCGCCCCGACGTCGCTAGAGTCAGTAGCGACCTTCTCCTCCCTCCGACGTCGCCCGCGCTTTTGCACGGCAGACTCGGCGGCCGCTAAGGCGCCCGCCGCTTGCTCGTCGCTCGAGTCAGCCGCGGCGGCGACCGCCGCGTCCCTCACGAGGAAGACAGTCGCCCACTCCCCGTCGGACGGCTGGGAAGCGGCCCCGCAAGACGAGGTGCTCGACGGGTCAGTCGATTGCCAGTCCGACCCCGTAGGCGATGTCCATGACGCCATCGTCACGCGCACGTCGTGTACCGCCGACGCGCACGATCCCGCGCGCACGTCAGCACCGCGCAGCACGACAAAGCGACGCGCAGCGCGCCGCGGCCGCTCCGCTTGCACGGACCCCCACCGCGCGCAAAACGATGCGACAGCGTCGACAAGTCGGCCGCGGCGGCGTCCGCCACAGGCTCACGAAACGTCGCAGAAGAGGCCGTACAGCTGCCGCCAGACGCTCGTGGAGGCCACTCACAAAGACGGCCCGGCGGCAGCAATAGGCGCGTGATCGGCAACGACACGGGCCGCAGGGAGGCTGCTACAGTTTCCCGCTTCACACTGCCTACCACTGCCCCGTATGTTGCGTCGGCCACTCCCCCTCAACCAGCGCCGGTGTCTGTCGGCGCACAGAGCCCCGCTTGTGACGGGTGACGGCACGAGTCAGGCCTCGAGATCCCGTCGTCATGGCGTTTTGACCCAGGAAATCTCGCCGCTGTCGGATTTCCTCCGCCCGCGCCCCGGTTGCACCACAAATGGCACGTGGTGGCCTGAGTCGTGGCTCAACGATCGCCCCCATGATCGCGTATTGCGGGCAGATTGCCTATTTAAACCTGCAGCGTGTCCCTTAGGACTGAGGCCGGAATCCTGGTCCGGGCCACCAATCCCAGGATCCTGGACCGAAAGGGGGCGCACCGTCCCCAATCCTGAGACTTGCGACCCCGATCCGGCGATCTGGGCGACGAATATCATCCTTCAGGCCCGTGTTCTCTGTCCTGGCCCCAACCGCAATTATTGGGCCCGAAAATCTGTTTGGGCTCTGTCAAGCCTACCTCTGTCGTGACGTCGGAAGTGTTGCGGAGGTCATGACGGCCCTCCGCGACTAGGGCCGGCACCCATGGCCACGTCCCAGCGGGGGCCGCATGTGGCTGTCGTGGCGGGGCCGCCGTGGACTCGGCGGCGGTCGCCGCTTCGGTCGCTGTGTCTTTCGCAGTCACGGCGACGGCGGCGGCCCCCGAGGCCGGCGCTGTGTCTCTAGGCGCCGGCGGCGGATATAAATACCCCGGACACTGGCTCAGAGACTGACTTAGTCGCCACGACGGATGAGGTGGCCGGCGTCGCTAATACACACGCAGACGAGGAAGTGGCTGCTGGTAACCCACCACACCCGCCCATCCGTGCGTTACCGACGCGCCAATTCCCTTTGGCTCCGTGCTGGAGGTGCGGCTCGACAACTGCCCCCACCTCGGCGCGTGCTGTCATGACTGTCATGAAAAAATGAGAAAAGAAAGGAAGAAAGTGTTTTCTTCACTGCAATCGAGCAAGAAAAGGGAAAACCCCTACTCGTGGCGACGAACCAGGCTCCCAACACACGACAGCGACCAGGCGATAACCTGTCCAACAGTATGCATCAGCGTAACAGTCTCATTGGGGTCCGCCATGGGAACAGCGAACTTGTCCTGGTGAGGATACGGGTGCGCATGCTCGTGCAAGACAAGGAACACTACAAGACCAAACCCCGGAGGCGTACGCTGACCCTTAAACTCAGAAGCCCTGCAAGCCATCCCTGAGCCAAGAAAGAGGCCCACCGAGTTGTAGATGAAGCGCTCGCACTTGAATACCATCTTGGTACACTCCTCGTCCGTGAGGTTGGTCCGCCGGTCCTCTTCGGCTGCCATCCGAATGGTGAGACCGGAAAAAGCGCGGGCAAGAGCAGGCAGAGCACCGGGCGTCATGGATTTGGATATTGAGGGGCGGTCTCTGACCATTGACGGAGCGGAG
>Ga0209186_1002083_pt1 | contig 14408 bp, 17 predicted proteins | sample SidtaG_FD_187426 | JGI IMG/M metagenome (GOLD analysis project Ga0209186, IMG submission 187426) | Marine algal microbial communities from Sidmouth, United Kingdom - Sidmouth_Male2 metaG (SPAdes) (version 2) | ecosystem: Host-associated > Algae > Red algae > Unclassified | place: Sidmouth...
GGGGGGGGGGGGGGGGGGGTGACGGCAGCGGGGGGGCCATGGAGCCGGTTGGCAGCTGGCATGGTGCAAGATGATGCGCATTCTGGATACACACGGAACTGGAGACACAAGCGCCCGTTGTGGGCGCCCAGCCCAGGCTGGGACGAGTGGTGGTGGCACAACTAGCGCCACGTGTGTGCCCACAGCGGTCTTCACCGACCGGTATTTGGCGTGGGTCGGATGACCCAGATAGCCACAAATGAGTTCAAAATGTGGATAACAGCCGCTTCGTGGCACGAAACGTGTCCCCGACCCACGCCACCGACCCACAATTGACTTGCCGACGCTCTCTAGTATCATCGAACATGCGCGTTTTTCACACAATACAGGGGGCCTGGCCTTGTCGGGCCTCGCACGAAAATTCATTGATCCTGGGGGGTCTGGAGGGGATAGCGGATCCGCCAATGAGCACACGATATTGAATCGCTGCAGCCGCCAATTTGAAATGAGTATCCATCCTCGGTTCGGCGGCCTCCCGGGTCGACCCGGGTCGACACGCCCTCCGTCATCGCCGTCGACGACATTCGCCACCGTCGTCTTCGCCGTCGAGACAGCCGGATACCCGATCGTCCTGCCAGGCCCTCAAACTGTTTGCTCCTGCACCATTGTATCTCGACCTTCAACCAGGCCGGCACCGTTCCACGTCTTACTGTGCACAGTTGCGGCTGACAAGGCGACACACGACCGTGATAACGACACAGAACCTAGAGGCGAGCGAGATTGAGATCCGTGTCCTGCCTCAGACCAGTGGGATCAGATGGAAGGCCAGAAAACTGACCGCGGTCCGCTCGCTGGCCAAATTTCCTGGGCGATGTCTGACCATGAACGTCCTGCGCGGCAGCACGGGTGGACCTCAGGACCTCAATTCTTTCGTCGCGTGCGAGGCTGAGGACCGTGTCCAGCGTCAGACCACAGGGACCGGATGGCAGGCCGCAAAGAAGACCGGGGTCCGATCGCTGGCCAATTACCTGGGCGATTTCTGACCACGGCTGTCCTGCGTGGCAGCACGGGTGACCCCCCCGGACCTCGACTTTGCTGGCGCGCAGTGGAAGCCTGACGGGAGCAGCTCGAAACAGGCACTCCTCGTCGCAATCGGCGCTGAGCTGTCTGCCTGTCGGTGCCGCCCGATGGACAGTCCTACTGACCTCCGCCACGCGGCCCCAATCGCCGCTATATATGGAAGGCGGTCCACGTTGCCGGCCCAGAACACAGTGCTATTGGAGAAGGGACGTGCGGTCTTGTCAGCCACAGGGCCGACTTGTCGGGCCACGTTCTGAGCGGCTTCTGGTGGACCCATCACCTTGGCCCGTCATTGCTTGGCAGGGTACCTGGAAACCCGTGCGTCTTCTCCAAGTCTAAGGTTGAGCCCGCAATGCTTGCAGGAGTGCGGCGGCTGCAAGGCGAGAGAGAACCTCGCTCGCAGTTTTGGGTGCTCGCTCGTGCGAAGAGGAGTGTGTGAGGCGCGCAGATTCTGGTGACTGGTTCTGGGCGCTTGGAGCGGTTTGCGGAGACCGGTGGGAGGAGGAGGACGGGCGGACGAGGGTGCAGCACGCGTACGTCTCGGGGACCGGTGGGGCGTAGGGGAGGGCGTGACGCCATTTGGGTGAGGAGGGGCCGTTATGGGTCGCCCCCCGCCGCCGTACCTTGCGATGCGGATTGCGGGGTATCTGGAAGCCCTAGTGGGCCTGACCGTGTTGCCGAGACACACACTCAAACATGTGGCCGGTCTGTACTACCACACCAAGGCCTTGGAGGGTATGTGCGCCCAATGGCGCGTCCACGTGCACATCTCTGGCTCATCGTCCCGGATGACGAACCGATGGATGCCGCTGTTTGAGACGTGCTTTGACGATCACTCCGACGAGACCAAGGTCCTGGGCGCCGTCTATGGGCGTGTCCACGCCCAACAGACGATGATGCTGGCCGAAACGCTTATGGCCAACGCGCCCAACCCCCGCTACGCCGATGCCGGACCGCCCCATCGCGGTCAGACACAAGCCGCAAGACCTGACGGCGGACGCGTTGGACAAGTTGCCGGTCGTCGCGCCGTCAGGCACGGGCGTGACATGCAAGGAGTCGGTGAAGCAGCCGATGACGACCTGCCGTATGGCGGTGCTGTCCCAACGACCGGCGGCGTGCCCGCGCGACAAGCTGCCCGTCCGGCCCATCACACGGACGGGGCACCTTCTCGGCAAGGCGACGATCCTGCTGTGGCCGCTCGCACGGGGCGCGTGCTCCCAGGCGACCATCCGGTAGCACCGCCGCGCGAACAGCGCGTGTCACAAGACCGCCGTCCTGCTGACGGGTCACGCGGGATGCGCCAGTTTGGGGGGCGAGACAACGGTCCCCCTGCGCCAACAGGTGGGGAGCCCTGGCGGAAAGACGGACGTTCAGCTGCGCCAACCAGCCGAGAACCTCCAGTCAGCATTGGCGCGCCGGTGCGCGCCGAGAGAGGAGAAGGTGCTGTGCGGCTGAGCGCAGCTCCAAGCAGCGCACAGCGTACAGCGGAACCTCCGGCACTCTGCTTTGCTCCCCTCGATCGGAGTGGGCCTATCCGAGACGCTCACACTACCGCTCTTATGCTCGCGGTGCAGCGGGAAGCGGCTGTTGCCAAGAGCAGAGTGGCGAAAAGGGCGAGAACGCATCACTGCAATGCTCGGGATGAGCGTCGTTTTCGTGCCAGCCTGGTCAGACGACCTCTCCCCGCGTTTATGGAACGGGGGTCGATCCCACGGGCGGCCGGTGCAGCGTCGTCGGCCGGGGCTCTTGTACCTCGTTCCAACTCGGTCGTCCCTGCAAGCGCGCAGGACCTAGAGGGCATCCAAGACCTGCTTGATGCAGTGAGCGGAGATTAATCGGTCGGTACAACCCCCGGGGCAGACGTCGGCAATCGTGGGGTGGAGCAAGGTGCCCGTTCGGACAGGAAGGGTGAGCGCGAGCGTCAGGCGGGGAAACGTGGGCGTGCCACTGTGGCAGGCGAGGGCAAGTGCGGAGCTGAGCAAGATGGACGCGATAGTGCGTCGGACGACGGCGAGCATGGAGCGGATCAGCGTCGTCGTGATGTAGCGGTGGACGGCGGCGAGCGCCCAGCGGAGGGAGGCGGGGAGCGCGTTGTACACGTAGTTTTCAAGACCGACCACCCACCTGTACACGAACCGCGCAAGGACGGGTCGGTGGTCTTTTTCAACCAGTTGATAGCCGACACCAAGTCCTACATGAAATTCTGCCGTGACGCCCTTACATATGCGCGCAACGCTATGCTCTCCAAGTAAGGCGTGCACACGAACGCACAGCTGCACGACCAGATTGCGGCCGACTGGCTGTGTCGCACGGCGCGAGGCGGGGGCTCCAAGCGCGCCTGGGGGGGTACAACTCCGCCCCAACCATAGCGCGTCCAAGATCCCCGTCGCATTTTGATGGGGACGAGGCGGACCCCGACCAACGACGAGGGCAGCACCGTCATCACGACAACCAAGATATGGCACGGACCCGCCCAAGACGTACAGCTCATCATCGCGACTATCCTTTTGCTGTACGACATCAACACCACGGCGCGACTCGCAATAGAGGATTTTCTCATGCGACGGTTTGCAGGGCCTCGTCGCTCTGACTCCCACAGGACCGCTTCCGCATCGCTCTTCACCGCAACACCGCCGCTCCCTCCTTCACCTCCATCTCCGCCGATACGGTGACCCCCACTGCCGCCAACTGGCAACCAAGAGACGGAAGCCAACGCCCCCGGAACCGGCGGCGTCGCATCTCTTGGCCGGGACTCGGCCGACGCGGGGGCCTTAACAAACAATGTCGGTCAACTCGTGCACCGGGAGGCGGCTGTGACCGGGACTACAGACGCGCCATCGTCTGTGGCGCTCATGCTTCAAGGAGTCGGCGCCCCACTGCTTCCACCTTCATCGCCCATGCCCTCTGTCCACGTGCGAGCAACTCTGGCTTTGTCGACGCGCAGAGCAGGAAGAGCGGAGGCTCTTCTACGCGCATCGGTGGCCAAGGCCGCCGCGAACTCGCAGCAGGCCGCGGAAAAGCGACGGAAGAGGGTCGCAGCCGAGTCGGCTGGCAGCTTGCATGGCGCTACCGGCACCCGTAGGCGCCCACGCACTCATGGTGGGCAGGCGGATGCTGCTCCGTCGGACGTGCCGCTCACTGCTGCAGGCCCTGACAGCGAGGGCCCATCATCTCGCCAGAGTCTGGCAGGCCCTCCCCAAGCACAAACTGACGGCGCACGAGCCGTTTATCGAGTCGCACCTCCAATGGCCGTTGGTGCCGACGCGCGAGCTGACCGACATGGAGCTGGTGATGTCGAAGGTGCGTCCGACCGCACCCTCGCGGATTCTCCCTCTGGTGGCATCGAGCGGTTTTTGTTCCGCTTCCCTGCGCCGCCCAAGAAAAAGGGTGGCTCCCGGAGCTTGGAGGATTGCGTCGCGGAACTAAGGTCAATGGTATTGCAGGCTTTGTGCAAGGCTACGTGGCCGGCGCAGCTGTCTGAGGCCAGCTCTGTTGAGTCGTTTGTGCCCCACTGCCAGGACGCAATGAAGGAGATCGACAACAACCAGCCCCGGTGCGCTTTCATCCCCTGCGAGAGCGACCTGGCGAAGGCGGTCGCTGCCGCGAGGGACAGGCAACGTCCGTCTGCAGATGCTGACGTGATCATCATCCCGGTGGGCAGCCGCGTGTGCGCCAAGGTGGAGTGGTCCAAGAAAGCTGTGTCTGTCGTCTTGACACCCGCAACAATTGGCCACATGAGCACCATCCGCATCGCCAAGTGCCTGTCCACCTAAATCCAGTCGTCCCGGGAGTGGTTGCCGGCGGTGGCGGTGGCGCGCCCTTGCGGAGCGGGAGTTTCATCACCGGCGTCCAACCTGCGCCACACAAGCAGCCGTGCGCGATCGTGCACATGTGTGGCAGAAAAGAGGGCTGGCAGGGCGCTGCCAAAGGGGGGGCTGGCAGGGCACTGCTGAAAGTACGAGGGGGGTGGGCACGTCACGAGATAAAGTGGATCGGGTGACAGCGCAGCAGCCTCATAGGGGTCCTGGGAGCGGCTGAGTCGGCCGACGCCCCTCGGGAGAGAGGCGGCGATCAAAGAGCAGAAGCGTGCAGCCTTTCTCCGACCAGAGAGACTGCCGCCAGACCCGATAGCCAAAGCTCTTGGTCGGCAATTTTTCGAGCAACTGAATAATGTACAACAGTGATGTGGCCAGAATGCCATACTTCGAGCGAGATACGACACCTGCTGTGAAGCGGGAGGTAGGTGGGTGGATGCTTTGCTCTACTCGAGACCGGTCTGAGGCGCGAGGCCAGCAGCCTCTTACCCCCCTCGTGTGCCCCTCTCTCAACGTCTGGGAGGCACACCCCCGCCAACGCAGTGACAGAGCCCACAAATCGCGACGCCCCTCAAGGAGCCCACGAGAATCTCCCCGAGCTCAGCTCCAAAATGACCTCCCCCCGAGATATAAGTACAAGTAATTACACCACCCTCAGACAGCAACGCATGTCACAGGCACAGAAAAACAAGCCGATCACCGCATAAGTACTCCTGGAACTATCCAGGCAGTCCGCGGTAACTCCGACTTATCAGTGCGGGCTTTGGGGGCTGCCGCAGCACTCCCCTCAGCGCCCCAGTCCGCACAATTGACGCTCCAGTGCGGCCACAGCCGGTCCCGACCAGTGCAAAATCTCACGCCAAAATCCGCAGTCGAGAAAGCGCCCTAGTCGCCAGTAGTACTACTGAAAAGATCGACCTCCGACGAGAGTGCCAAAATCACCATCGACGTGAAGCAGACGTCGAGGTGAGTATAGCGCACCCGGTCGCGTCTCGAATTCAGACGATCCGGCGCATCGGCGGCCCGTCAAAGTGTGGTCGGAACGCGGCTCATCGACTTAGCCGAAATCGGCTCGACCCGAAAACCAGTAGGCCTACTGGTACGGCCAAAATCGACTTAGCATCGCAAAAATATTAAATCATCAGAAATCACCATCGACGTGAAGCAGACGTCGAGGGGAGTACAGCGCACTAGGTGCCGCCTCGACAGGAGACGATCCGGCCCGTCTGCGGCCCGTCAAAGTGTGGTCGGAAACCCGGTTCATCGACTTAGCCGAAATCGGCTCGACCCGTAAAACCCCTCCGTATTGTCTTGTCCGACGGTTATTTAATACCACGGGCGTCGACCAACGCGGGGTGGGGCGAAAGAAATTAGCGACGTGTTCGGGGGATGGGCGCGTTCCCATTCCCCACCGGGGATATTCTGAGAGGATCGGATCCCACAGGAAATCCGTTTTCTGTGGCACTGAGCTGCCCTTGGCAGCCCCCCCCCTGTAACCACAAAGACGGGGGGTCCTGATCCGCCTCCAGACCGCTTAAGGAGACGCCGCCCGCGGCATCCCTGCGGCTCCCCCGGCTCCCCACGTCCGCTGTTTTTCCGCCTCCCTCCCTCCCTCCCTGGGTCGGAGCCTGCGCCCACTGGTGCGCACAAACCATTGCTTTTCGTACAAACGAGGGCTCTTCTTTGTACTGCTTCTTTACTTCTGGATGTTTCCGGATTTTATTTTTTCGTCTGCAGCTCAACTATTAAATACAACGTCACATGGCATCCGCGGGCCCCCTCTCTACTTAGTAGTAACCAGTAGGCCTACTGGTACGGCCAAAATCGACTTGCGCCAAAATCGACAAAACCGACCACCGCGAACCCGCGGTTGCACGACTGGACGTCCCCAGTGGCGCCGCAGCGCCCCAGGACGGTCCCAACCGGCCGTCCCCCGAGACGGCGCCCCGCGCAAACGCGCCCGAATGCCGGCCGTACGCCAGTGGATGGTACCGCACCCGTCCACGGCCGACTCCGGCCCGCAGCAACGTCGACGGAGGTCGCTGCCGCGACTCCCGGGCGGCACCACTGGCCGCCTCCACTGGCGCCATGGCGTCTCAGCACTCCCCCAAGTGGGGGTCGCCAAGCTCGGCGCCCCGCGCAACCGCGCCTAGGTCTTCACCAACCCCGACAGCAGCCCGGAAAGCCGTGAACGCCGGCGGCGGCAGCGGCTTGGTGAGCCCGTTCTTCGGCATTTCGGCGCTCGGGAGGAAGTAGAAAGCCACATCCCCGCGCGCCTGGTAGTCGCGAACCATGTGGTAGGCGACGTCGACATGCTTGGTCCGCCCCGTCGCCTCGGGGTTGTTGGCCAGCGCGAGGCACGATTGGTTGTCCTCTCCCATCGGCACGGCCCCGCCATCAACGCCCAGCGCCAACAGCAGTTTACGCAGCCACAGTTCCTCCTTGGTCGCCATCGCGGCGGCCACGTACTCAGCCTCGGCCGTCGACGTCGCCACCGTCGACTGGCGCTTGCTCTCCCACGAAATGGGCCCGCCGTTGAGCGTGAAGCCTGTTGTCGAGCGGCGGCCGTCAATATCGCCCACCCAATTTGCGTCAACATACCCTTGTAGAGCTTCATTGCCGCCATGCATCACACCAAGGCGAGTAGTCCCGCGAAGGTAGCGCAGCACACTCTTGGCCGCGCGCATATGGTCTTGCTCAGAACACGACATGAAGCGGGAGAGCACTCCAACGGCAATGGCAATGTCCAGCCTCGTCGTCGTCGACAAGTAGAGTAGAGAGCCGACCAGCTCCGCGTATCGGTTGCCTTCGGAAAGAAGGTTCTCCCCCGTCCTGCTCAGCTTGACGCCCGACGCTATCGCCGTCTTGTTGGGCGTGCACGAGTCCATCCCGAAATCCTGGAGCAGCGCCATGATGTGGCCGGGGTCACTCAGCGTGAGTTTCTTGGTCTTTTTATCCCGCATGACCTTCATGCCAATAAAGTCTTTGACCTCCCCCATGTCGCGCACTTCGAACTTGGCCGCGACACCTCTTTTCATGGCCTCCACGCCAGCAAAGCGCTCGCCCGCCACAATCAAGTCGTCGACGTACACGAGGATGAAGACGCGCCCGTGCACAGGGTGGTGCCACTCGTAAAGGCACGGGTCCACCGTAGACCGCGTAGCTCCCATCTGCTTGAGCTCTTCGTTGAGCGTGATGCCCCACAGCCGCCCCGCTTGCTTCGTCCCATACAGGGCCAGGTTGAGCCGGCGCACCACCGCAAGCCCCCCCCACTCGACACCTTCAAGGAGCTTGATGTACATCTCTTTGTCCATCTTAGCTTTGAGGAAGGCTGTCTTTACGTCAACGTGGTGGACTTCCCACCCGTTGGCTGCTGCCAAGGCAAACAAGGCCCGTGTCGTCGCCGTTTTGGGTACAGGCGCCCACGTCTCGTCGAAATCGCGCCCAGGACCTTTGTTGAAGTCTTGGGCCACCGGCCGCGCCTTGTAGCGCTTCTCTTGTCCTTCCGCGTCGTGCTTAATGTCGAAAACGAAACGTGTCTCGACAGCCGTGTGCTGCGTGTTGCTGCCTTTGGTCGTGGACCACGTGCCGAGCTTCTTGTGCGCCGCCACTTCTCCTTTGATTGCCTGCTTCCACAGCGGCCAGTCCGGACGAGCGCGTGCCTCTTTATCGTCTGCAAGGGGCCTGGTTAAGTCGCAGCCATCTTTGGCCGCCGACTCAGACCTGGTGGCCAGGTACGCCTTTGGGTCCTTCTCCCACCAGGTTACCTTGGGGGCTGGCCTACGTGTAGAGCGACGCGGCCCCGGAGCAGCATTTTAAACATCCGAGGTAGAGGTACCGACCGGAAGGATCGAGTCATTCTGACCCTGACGTTCCTCGTCATCGTTGTCGTCCGCGAGGCTGTCAGGATCTCCGTCGTCTTCACTCTCGGAGTCTTCGACGGGAAGATTCTTATCCCCGCCATCTCCTTCGGCATCCAGCGTGTCCATTGACTCTTCCATGCCGCCGTTGTTGTCGCTGTCCTCGGTCATCGTCAGCCGGGGACCAGCGCTTGAACCGTCGCCCGAAGAGTCAGCCTTGTCCGGCTTCTCTTCCATCAGGACGTCGCGACGCTCTAGGACTTTGTTTGTCCCGTCCTCTAGGATGCGGTAGGCCTATCCACCAACCGTGTAGCCGACAAAGCGGCCCACGTCGGTCCTCGGCTCCAGCTTGCGCTGCTTCTTGGGCTTGAGCGCCCAAGCGCGGCTCCCCCAGACGCGGAAGCCCGACACGTTAGAGCGTCGCCCGTCAGCGCTTCCAGCGGCGTCACGTCCAGCCCCGCCTTGGGCGACAGGTTGAGGATATGGACGACAGAAGCCAGGACCTCAGCCCACAGCTCCTCTTCCGCCCCGGCATCAAGCAGTGCAGCACGTACGCGCTCCATCAGCGTGCGGTTGACCCTCTCTGCCTTTCTGTTCTGCTGCGCCTTGTACGGCGCCGTCATCTCAGACGTGATGCTTTTGTCCTCGTATCATGCCTTCAGGTCATTGGTGAGGTACTCCTTGGCACCGTCGTGACGGAAGCGCTTGACGTGGACACAAGTCAACGTCTCTAGCTGCTTGATGCGCGTCTTAAGCACTTGCGACGCCATCCCTTTTGTCTTGATGGGCGCCGCCGAGATGAAACCAGTGCTGTCCTCGAGCGCCGTGATGAAGTAGATGGATCCACCCAGTGACTCCGTGAGAGGTCCACCCACGTCGGTGTGGACCAAATCGCACTCGGTGGTCTTGGTGGAAGACAACGGATGCGGCGCCTGCACCATCTTCCCATCCACGCTCGGCACACACACAGTGCCGACCACACGTTCAGCGTCGGCCACCGACGACGCCATCCCATCGACCATCTTGGCCGCCCGCTTGATGTTCCCAATCCCCCAGTGGTTGAACCGGCGATGCCAAAGCTCTGCTTCCCCTGCGATGCGCGTGGACACCGCGTTCGCCGACGCCTTAACCGGCGTCACTTTGAGCACATACTGCTCCTGGTCGTTGACCTTTCCCACGACCGACGCCTTGTCGAGCACTCCGCTCGAGCGAACGTCATCCCCGTCGCTGAGGATGTAGTAGGCGTCCCCGACAAACACCACGGCACCGCTGTTGCGGTCAATCGCCGTAACTGACAGCAGGTTGCTAGTCAGGTCGGGCACGAGCATGGCCTCTGCTAGGACCTTGCACGCCTTGGTGTTTCCCTTTCCAACGTCCATAGAGACGTGGCCGTGCCCCTTGATCGGGACTTTGTCGCCATTGGCCAAGGTGACCTCGGCCCCGCTCCCCGCCGCCTGGACGGTGAAGCCCTTGTCCCCGGCGGCCATGTGGTTGGTCGCACCGGAGTCGAGCACCCAGGTCGAGGACCCGCTTGTGCTCCCGCGAGCCTTGCTGGAGCCGGGTTGACCGGCCGAGGCAGTGTATGCCAGAGCGGCACCCGCCTGGGGCCCGCCCCCATGGCCACCGTCACGGCGGCCGCCACCGGGCTTGTTCTTGCCATTGGCCTCGTCAGCCTTCCTATCGTAGCAGTCACGCTTCATGTGCCCCTTCTTGTCGCAGTAGTAGCACACGAACGACCTTTTGTCAAACGGCTTCTTTGGCGCCGCCACCGTGAAAGCTTGCGACCTGACACCACCAGCTGGCTTCGACGAGCCTCCAGAAATGTTCCACTGCTCGAATTGAAGCAGTTTCGCTGTCACGTCAGACATGACCAGCTTGACGTCGTTGTTCTCCAAGACCGTCCTGAGCATCCTGTCCTCGGACGGGAGCCCCGACAAGACACGCAGCGCGAGCGTGTTGTCGTCCACCGGGTTTCCGAGCATGGCCAGCTCGTCCCGGATCATCTTGGCGCGCGACGCGAACTTGATGATGCTCTCGTCGTCGCCCTTCTTCAAGCTGCTCAGCTCGTCCATGAGCCGAAGCAGCTGAGCGTTGTCCCGAGCCTCAAATATGACCTTGAGTGCGTCCCACGCCTCCTTGGCCGTGTCGACCGACGTCACCGTGTTAAGATGCACGGGCTTAACCGACATCTAGATGGTCGCAAGAGCCGCCTCATTCATGGCGTCCCACTCTTCGACAACGGGGTCGGCCTTCTTGTCGTCCGACCCAGAAGCAGGACGGTCCGCCACGACCGCCTTCCACAGCTTCTCCTTCTTGAGCTTCGCACGTTGGTACGCCGCCCACACTTTGTAGTCGTCGTCCAGCTGTACGAACCACGGGCCGCCGAAGCGGCCGTGGTCCGACATGTTGACGACCGACCGGTACCACCCTGGCGACGCTAGCGGCTGTACCCGTCCAACCAACGCCGGAACGCACAGCAACCCGCGCAACGTCGTCCTCCTCGCGACCGTAGAAGGGAACGATGATGACCACCAGCGACAACTGGGCCCATAACCTGTGAAGTCGGAGATGAGTGGGTGAATGCGTTGCTTTACTCGAGACAGGTCTGAGGCGCGAGGCCAGCAGCCTCTTACCCCCCTCGTGTGCCCCTCTCTCAGCGTCCTGAAGGCACACCCCCGCCAACGCAGTGACAGAGCCCACAAATCGCGACGCCCCTCAAGGAGCCCACGCGAATCTCCCAGAGCTCAGCTCCAAAATGAGCTCCCCTCAAGATACAAGTACAAGTAATTACATCACACTCATACAGCAATGCATGTCACAGGCACAAACAAAATAGCCGATCACCGCATAAGTACTCCTGAAATTATCCAGGCAGTCCGCGGTAACTCCGACTTATCAGTGCGGGCTTTGGGGGCTGCCTCAACACCGATTTGTCCCGCGCCTGCGTCCGTGCCCAATGTGTAGAAACCGTGTCGCCGCGGTAGGGCGAAGATGGATGCCTCCGTGAGCCGCCTCTTGAGCTCCTCGAACACCCCCTACGCCTCGCTCGACAGGGTCCCCCACAGATCGGGTCTCTCGGAGCTCATCATCGCGGCCAGCGGCCGTGCCACGTGGGCGTAGTCCTTGAAGAACCCCTGCCATACAGCAGGGGCTTATGAATCTGTAGCTCTCCGGTCCACTCCCATATACTCAACATTGGTCCTTTTTGAATCAGATCAGAGCTTTGAGGCATTGTCTTGAGTATGGCTAGGATGTTGAGGTCGGAAATCCAAGTACGCCACAAGACCGGTGTGACTGGTCCTGGGGAGTTGCTGAATTCAATTCAACACCCCCCCCAACTCCACAGCGACCGGGAACCACTCCTCGATCGACTCGAAATTGCCAACCTGCATTTTCCAACCCGGCCCCGAAACCCTGGGGCAAGCCGCGGTACTCGAACCTCCGACATCTGTGCAGCCAACCGCGCATGCTGGGCCCATAACCAGTTGAGGTCGACCACCAACTACGCCACAAGACCGGTGTGCCTGGTCCTGGGGAGTTGCTGATTCCAATTCAACACCTGCCCAATGATATCCGGCGGCAAATGCGATGCGATGGACTCGAGGCGCAAACGACAAGAGACTGTCTCACATGGTTCGCATTTTCAGTCGCGAAAGTGGCGAAGAAGGATGACTTGAACCTACAATTGGTGCGTGGGGCCCTCACGCAGCGTCTCGGTGCGGGGCTGAAGTGAGCGCGGCAGCAGCTGCTGCTCGTCACGCGGGAGGGCAAACCACTATCCCGCACGCGACAAAGCTGAGACTAGCTCTCCCGTGCCGAAACGGGACGGGCGGCAGGGAGTGGGGCGGGGGGAGGGAGGATGAAGGAGGCGCCGCTGCAGACAGTTGGGCAGTTTGTGATTGGGACATAGTAAACGACTACAGCTGGGGTGCTGGGAATGGGACAGACCAGGTACGTCGCAAGCTCCGTTTCTGTGGTCGGCACCACTGGAGCTACCGCTGAAAGGGCTTGCCCAGGACCCAACCCCGAATGGCTTCGGCCGGGGTGCGCCGCCTCCCTTCCCTTGGTTTCTCGTGGCTGGCGACACCATGTTGTCGTGCTTTTGGCCAAAGTCAGTCTGTACTTCTCGGAGGCTGTGCGCATGAGTCCTGAATACTGTCGGGAAGGCGTCGAATGGATGCTCGATAAAGCCAGCGCACGATGTGGGGTGATATGCTCCGGGTGCTCCACGTTAACAGCTTGTTGCTGAGCGTGTCATAAATTGCCAGCGGCACCCCTCTATTCCCGGATGATAGCAGGGGGACGCCTACCATGTGCACCTAGACTTGTATCTGTGCAGAGAAGGAGAGAAGCGGCGGCCGCTGGCGGATGGCAGCGGCCTCGGACACTCATTGCGGGGCACACGTCTGCACCCGTTCTGTGCCGCCGCAGCTCTGTACTCAGACGGCACCCGGAAGGGGTGACGCCGCACCGATGGCGACATCTAGAGAGCATGCTTCTTCATTTTCAGCGTCGTTTGCGATGGCGCACTGGCTGTGACCTCTCCAGTGCCTCCAGCAGGCTTCTTCTTTCCCGCATTTCCGCACACGTGAAAGTGAGCTGTCTGCACAAGCTCTTGTGTGAGAGCGGCGACCCGCCACCGCTCCGCGCTCAAGCCAGCATGGTCAACTACGAGGGTACCACCATCCGCAGCCATCATCACGAACGCCAGGTGATGCTTGTGCCGCCAGCAGCCACTGCTGCTCTTGGCGGGCGCTACTTGCGCCGCCTTGGATATTCTGCTGTGTCGGTCACCTCTCCTCCTGTCGCGGACCCGTGAAGTGGAAACTGCAGCATTCGATGTACTGAAGCAGTACATCGATTCCACTCAGCGCTATGGGAAGTACTCTCCTGCGTTGTGAGGCACCTATCACTCAAAAAAGAGCCATCAGCAACTCATGATGCGTTTTCATCACTCAATAGTGACTGACACAGACTCCTTCCTTCAGCAATTGTGATTGACCAAGGGCTTCAGAAATGGGACAATCCTGGCTTCCGATTGGTCCTCGGGACCATGCAGGCCGCGCCCCGATTGGTCCTCAGGTCCAGGTCAGAACAGTATTGGAGCTATTAGCGCAAGTCCATTGACCAATTCCAGAATTTGTTTATTTAGTACCACAGGGCGGTCTGCGTAGTGCCACACAACGACCGGCATACACCACACACCGAAGGCAAGCCCCGCCACCGAGAATGCCCACCTGTTCAATTGTATCGGAGGACAAGCCGGGCAAAATGCATACGGGAGCAGCGCAGGAAAGAAAAAATAAAACCCAACAGAGAAGAAACAGCAGACCAACCCACCAGATGCACGAAGGAGATGGCGAGCAGAGCAAGAAGGGCACACGTTCATATCGTCAGGACCTCCTCCAAGGTCGACCTCCGCACAGTGCACAGGTCAGTGCTTCCCTCCTCCATCTACAAGAGAATCAGCGTCGAGTAATACGTCCTCCACACAGGAGAAACACCCAAGGCACCGAGAGAAACACAACATACAAACAAAAGGTGGCGATACAGTCGCGGGGACTTTCCAGCGGGATGGTGAAAACGGTGGCCACTGGGAATACGTGCTCACGTTGCGGAGGCGGGCGGTGGTGGCCGGGGGGGGTCGCGACAGGGGTGAGCTTCTGTGCGGGGG
>Ga0209186_1002084_pt1 | contig 14404 bp, 26 predicted proteins | sample SidtaG_FD_187426 | JGI IMG/M metagenome (GOLD analysis project Ga0209186, IMG submission 187426) | Marine algal microbial communities from Sidmouth, United Kingdom - Sidmouth_Male2 metaG (SPAdes) (version 2) | ecosystem: Host-associated > Algae > Red algae > Unclassified | place: Sidmouth...
GCCGCCATGGCCGGGGAGGGCCGGGAGCACTCCCGCCTGAGCAAGGTCGCCCTCACCTTCCACTCCATCTTCCTCACCACCCTCCTCGTCGCCGGCGCGGCCTTCCTCGCCGTCGGCTTGTGGTTGCAAGTCGCCAAAAGCGGGGGCCCCGTGGACCTTGAGTGGAGCGGCAGCGGCTTCCTCGACGCCTTCCTCTCCCTCGGCATTGCCGCCATTGTTATTGGCGCGGTGCTTGTGGCCGCGTCGGTGTTTGCCCTCTGCGCCATTAGCCGCAGCTGCCTCGGCAGCGTCGCGCGGGTGCTCTTCATTTTGACGACCCTCGTGGTGGCGGCGGCGCTGACGCTCATGGCCGTCGCCACGCTGCTCATCGCGTCGGACGGGCGGCCGGCCAAGGTGGAGGAGCTCATCCGCCACTCGTGGGAGCGCACCGTCACGGCCGACGATGCGGACGTGGTCGCCCGCGCGTGTGCCGTGCAAGCCGAGTATGAGTGCCTCGGCTTTGACGCGGGCGACTGCGACGCGTGCCCGACGGGCGTCGGCGTCGACGGGCGGGTGTGTACCGACGCGGAGCGGGCCGTGTGTCCGCGGTGCGACGAGGCGTTTTCGGTCGGCTCGCCGGGCTGCTTTGCGGCGATTATCGACCGCACGGAGAATGTGTTTTATCCGCTCGGTGTCGTGGCGGCGGTGCTGGCGGGCATGGCGGTCCTCGACCTGTTTGTCGTCTGCTGTATTTAAGGGGTGGGCAAACGCTGTGGGCGTTTTGTGGGGGTTGTTTCTCTCTCGGCGGCTGTTTTTGGAGGGTGGCGAGTGCACTTTCGTGTGCTGGGGGGGGGTGAGGCAGCACACGACCTGATTCTGTTGAACGACGTGTGGTTTTCGAGAGGACAAGAGCGCGCATCCGTTGTCCATGGAACGTGGGTGGGTGGCTATGGCGGCGTTCTGCTCGTGAGGTCAGCCCACCGACGCACGGAGGCGGCGGTCGGTGTGCTGCAACTGTTTTTCTTTTTTTCATGAGCTTCCGCGCCCGTTGGTCTTTGTCCCTGCAGTTTCCCCCCCCACCGCCTACCTCTCCGTCAGTGCCCTCCGCGCCGCCAACAGCAAGTGTCGCCAGCCCCGCCGCCCCACCCTGCCGCCGCCGTTGTGCCCGTCAAGCGGCTGCTGCCGTGTGCGTCAGGGCCGCCCGCGCCGGAGTGGCCACTGGGCCGACGCAGAAGCGACGTGGGGATGCCGACGAAAACTGCCCCCGAGACAAATTCGCAAAGCATTTGTATGGCTTGAACTTCCGCGACCGCCGTCCGCTCGCTCTGTCCGGCGCGTCCCCACTCCCCACGTCCAGTTCAGGGGTCTTCAAGCGTACCTAATTTAGGTTAGCGTTCCCATATTGGGACTTTCTTAGACAAGCGTCTGCGTATTCCATGAGAGAGACCCCCAAGCAAGCGTACTGTGTCATCCGATGACCAGCAAGCGACTTTTTTCGGATACTTTTTGACCGAGATGTGTGACCGGGTACTTTTGTTCCTGGGAGCAGGCGTACTGTGTGGGTATTTTTCACTGCCGGACCCGACCTCTGCCATCTGTCTGGCTTGCGAGCGACCGGACCCGATTCTGAGGGCAATCCCAGCAACGTCGGCCCCATCTTCCATTTATTACGTTGGTGGGTCCGACGAGGCCCCAACCTGACCTCTCCTCGTATTGTGAGGGATCAAGTGAACGACGATGGCTAATGTACAGTCTTTCTCCAATGCTGTCCACCCTCTACGGTGGTTTTCTGTAGTTTGGCCACGCTGCGGGAGGCATGGTTTGCCCAAACGACGACATGGCACACCCCCTCCCCGCCCCAAGGCATCAAAAACGTCGATGTCGAGTGCGTGTGGGAAGCCAGCACCTCTGTCATGCATGAGCCTGGCCATGCCCCTGGTATTCTGACGAGATGCATGTGGCCCAGTCCCGCAGTATCGGCTCTCTGGTGGGCCCCCGAGCGGGCACTTGGACCCACTGAGCTCGGAGGCGGCACGTGGGAGCAAAGCAACGCGCACCGGGCGGCGGTTTCTAATGAGAACCCCTAACTGGGGCTCTCAGGGGGGGTATGGTACTTAGTGCGGCCGCCCAGGTTTGCCAAGAGGCGCCTCCAGAGGGCAAACCGTCACCAGGCCGATCGGCGTCGTCGCCACACCGCGGGGGTAGTGATTCACGTTCTTGCCTTCTATTGGTCGGATCACGGGGACGACTCCTGCCAATCTGGGTTGGCCCGCGAAGGGCCAAATCGGATCACCAGCTGACCTCCAGAGGGCCGAATGTGAACTTCGTCTGACCGTGTCGTTTAAGAGTGGGGGCACATCTAAATTCCACTGGCCCGATCCATTTCGCGCAGTGGAGCAGCGGGCAGTGCCAATTTCATTGGTATTTCCCACGATCCCCACCACAATCCGTGCCGTACTCCCAGCAGACAGTTTTCTGGGCCGTCCTCTTTCAGTGGGCCGTGAAGTGTTGATCACTGGGGCAACAGCATCCCTCTGCTCCCCAGCGCGCCCGCTCACTGGGCGTGTGGGCGTCTTGCCCGGTTTTCCGGCACCAACGCGCCCGCTCAGTGCGGCCGGGCGTGTTCCTGTCCAGGGGCGTTGTGGGCGGAAGTGCCCCCTGCCTTGTGGTCCACCGCGGTGGCCACCTGCTTCGCGGTGGTGTCCTCGACTCACCTCCATTGTGATCGTCCGCGTCGCGCCCACCGGACCGGCGGGCGCCGTGCCGGCCTTGCTCGGCGCTCTTCTTCTCAATCCCTCCTCCGCACCAGTGTCCGTCCCCTCCGCCTCCGCCACCACGTCGCCTCCGTGGTCGTGCTTGCTGCGGCCGCGCTTTGTCCGCGGGCAACCCCCGTGCACGCATCCACCACCCGGCGTCTCCGCCGTCGTCGTTGTTCTTGTGGCCGCTCCTATTCCGTCTCCCTCCCTACTTTCCACCTGATGCTGACGAGGCCGCTTCGCCACGCCGCGTCGACGCCGTGGCCGCGGTTGCTGTGGACGTCCTTCTTCAGTGTTCTTGCCTCTCTCGACTCGATCCGCGTGCGTCCCTTTCTCGACGCCCTTTGTCCGCGTGCCTCCCTCGGCCAACCCCCACGTGCCTCCCTCCCTCAACTCCTTTTGCCAGATTTCCTCCCTCCGTTCCCCTTAGTCTACCTTCTTCGAAGCCGCGTCGCTGTTGCCCCGTCGTCGGAGCCCGGCTCGCTGGTCTATCGAGGCCGCTTCACCGCTGCCTGACGTAGCGGGAATGTCGTCGACGACGACGGATGAGGCGACCAGCCGGTGTTCCACGTCGTCGGCGTCACGCGCCACGAGAACTTCCTCGGGATTAAGCACCTCGTTCACGTCCTCGGTGTCGACCAACCCGCCGTCTTCCACAGGCGTGTCGTCCGCAGCGTGTTCTACGAATGTCTCAACTACGTCAAGATCGACGAGCAGCAGTACGGACGGCGGAACGTCGGTGCCGTTCGTCAGCAGCTTGGACGCTGCAATGTTTTCTGACGAGACGCGTCAGCACGTGCTCGGGCTTCTCGACGAGGGGTACTCAGCTGCCGACGTAGCCGATATCATTGGCTGCTCGGGCCGATCCATGCTCCGATGGATGCGCTTCTTTGAGGAGAACGGGACTGTATGGCAGGACCCGCGGCTCCGCAACCTACACGCCGACGCCGCGATCCGCAACCCCCACCTGACGCGCGCTGTCCTGACGCTCGTTGAGAAGGAGCCGGCCGCAATTTATGCGACCACGTCGACCTTCTGGTCGCCCTCAGCCTGGACTTCCCCGCCAGCGACCACCGCTATGTGAGAGCGGCGACGGTGTACCGTGTGTTGCGCTACCATCAGTACACACGCAAGCAGATTAAGCGACTGTACGCTGAGAGCTCCTTCATCGCCCAATGCACGTTCGCTGTTATGGTTGACGAGATCCCGCTCCGATGCCTTTTTCATGTGACGAGACGCACACGGCGGGGGGCGACATGCTACGCCGCTACGGGAGGTCGCGCCGGAACGTGCCGTGCGTGCTTCGGGACCGCGACACACGCCCGGTCCAGCGAACGAGCACGATGATGGGGGTCTCCCTGTCACATGGCGTCCTATGGTCGCAGACGGGCATTGTGGGCAACGCCCAGACGGCGGACGACTGGCGCTTGTTCCTTCAGTGTCTCCGTACACACATGAACACCTACATTCCCGGCCTCGCCTGGGAGCTGCAGCCCGACGCGTGTGTCGTACTCTACGACAATGCCAGCATCCATGACCATTGGGGCGATGAGTACATGCAGGCAAACGGAATTCACTACGTCCGCTTACCTCCATACTTTCCGAACCTACAGCCGATCGAGGGCGTGTTTGCAGAGTTGAAGAAGCATGTGCGGTCGCTCGTGTAGGAGAACGGCAGGTACATGGACAAGCCGTTCCATCTTATGGCGGCGGCCGTTGGCATGATCACCACGGCGCAGGTGGCTGGGCAGTATTCTCGTGTCTCGCACGATATCAGCCGGATCCGCACTGCCGCGTCTGCGGCGTGACTTGTTATCTAGTTTCCTGTGTGTTTTCGTACTGTGCATGCGAGGCGTTGGGTTGGGTTGTCAACGGTAGCAGAGTGCTTGTTCTCGTTTACAGACAATGGTCCCAGTTGCGCTGCCGGCCGCCATCGCACGCACGCCCGCAGGCGAGTGCTGTAGAGGAGCGCGATCAGGTGTGCGGTGTGCACCGGGACTGGGGGGTGCGGGTAGTGTGAGCAACCTCCGTTGCACAAAACTGATACGATGCCGGCGATGCCCCCCGTCGTCCCGTCGTCAATTACCTCCTCTGCGGGCGTCTACGTCTCACGCCAATGCTGCTCGGCGGAATCGCTGTCCCTTCAATTCTCCTTGCAGACCAGCAGGGGGAAGACGGGCTTGCAGCCGGCACCACGTTGGTCTTCGGCGTATCGGCCGTCTGACCGACACCATCGTGCCCGAGTTGTGTACGAGGTTTCTGCAGGGCGAGCGTCGGGGAGAGGTCTTCATGCCACGCAGCCTTTCGGCCAGGTACCGCTAGGGGACACCACCGTCGCCAAAGCCCCCGCCACCGGCGCCGCCTCTGTCCCCTCGCCGTCCCCTCCCGTCTGCAGCTGCTGGCGCCTTTCCACCACCGCCACCACCATTGGCACCCCCCCTAAGGGAGGCGTTAAAGTAGGCATCGAGCGCCCCAGCGGTGTTGGTCGCATCCGTCCGCACCAGCCGGTTAGGGGCAACGCGAGCGGGCGCAGCCGCCGCCGCCGTCGCCCCCCTCCCACTCAACGTCGCCATCGTCCCCGCGGCCGTCGCTATCGTCGCTATCGTTGGTGGCAGCAGCGGCGCCCCGGCGCCCCATAGTACCCCCCGTGGCCGGTGGCAGCGCGACGTCCTCCCCCCCCGTGGCCGGTGGCAGCGCGACGTCCTCCCCCCCCGACGGGGACGTCACCGCCGCCGCCACAAACGTGCGCGACGCGGCAGAGGCTTGGAGCACGTCCCCCACCGCCGCCGCGGCGGCGGGCGCCACGTCGGCTTCCCCCAACAAGCGAACCTCCTTTGTCGGATGCACGTTGACGTCGACGACGGCGGGCGGAATGGTCAGGGACACGTGCACCCACGGGCGGGCGCCGGTTGGCAGCACCCACGTATAGGCCGCGTCGACGGCACGCCGGTGCGGCCCGCACTCGACGAGGCGGCCATTGATAAACATGATAAAGACGGCTTTGCGGGCGCGGTAGCCGGCATTGGAAGCGAGCCCGTCCCCGGTGACCGCTTCCGACCGAAAGGCCCACGGGAGGAGCTCCCGCTCGACGCTCGGCCCAAGCACCGCCCGGACATTGTCGCGCAGCGTCGCCCCAACCACCGTGCGCATGTCGAGGATCCCGCCCCCCCCCCGCCCCCGCGCCGTCCTCCTTGCGAACCGCAATCACGACGCCCGCGTAGCGCAACGCGTAGCGGCCGACCACCTCCACGCACGCCCAGTACCCTTTCGGAGCCGGTTACTGTCCTCCGTCGCAAGGATGCGGCTGCCGGCGCTCCGTCACGGCAGGGTCATCCAGTCTGTGGACCAGGGTGGGAGTGGCGAGCGCGGTGGTGCCGCCGCTGCCGCTGCGGCGGGGGTCGGGTCAGACGTCGAGTCGGCGCGGGGAGCGGATACCGTCGCAGCTAAACCCGTAGGTCATACCGAGGGGAAAGGGGACGGGTTCGTAGCTGGTTGTTGGCGGTGGATGCATTTCTCCGTCAAGATCAGCCCGCGCTTTCTTCTCAGAGACAAAGATCTTGATCGTAGATCCGCGTTGCAGGACGCGCACATCGTGTTCAATGATCGTCGCCTGTCAGCAAGTGGCCTATCCCACGTCCGCAATCGCGACTGACCCTTCAATTCATGTCCGTTCGCTGAAGAGAAACATATGAACTTCCCGCGTTTCCGATCGACGACAACTACAGGCATTATTCAGTTATATCCACTGCCATTTGTTTACACTGTCAGGAGCGACTTATGCGAGCATCTGCAGACTTGCGGGTCCGCAGCAATCGTACGAATCCAGTATCCCAACATGGAGAAAAGAGTACGACTGGCACGATTTACAAGGATCTCGGCGAGAAAAAACATCAATATTTGATTGACTTGGCACTAAACGTGATCACACTCACATGCCTCCCACCCCGCCTCTACACTGTCACTCCTCATCATCCCCCCCAGTCAAGACCATATGAACCGTCTGGTCAATGGCCTCAACATCAGTCTCTGCCGTCAGCCAGCGCCGCACCGCCAGGACCTGTTCCTGGCCACTGAGGCCATCAAACTCATGCTCCAGGGACGTGTTGGCCATCATGGCCACCAAGTGGGACACCTCCATGTGGGCCGGCTCGGCCACAACTTGGATGTCGCCCAGCTGGAGCCTCAGACGAGCAACTGCTTCAGTGGGCAGGCAATCCGCCTTCAACAAGCAGCGCACGATCTGGTCCCCAAGAATCTTATCCCATTCCAAGTAATTCTTTTTGTGTTAAATCAAGTACAAAAACCGGGTGGCAAGTGCGTTTTAATTTCACATTCTTCGATCTCTCGGGCTCCGTGGTGCCTCCGTGGTCCCGGTTATATCCACTGTGGATATATCCGGGACGGATATAACTGAATAATGACCGTACGTGAAGTCGATTCCAGAGCCAGCAGTTCTGTGAAACTTTGGTGGGGCTACTACTAAATCCTTGCATATGAGGTAAGGTATTGAAACTTCAGTGTGGTTTTGGCAGCCAATGTCGTTCCCATGGGAAAACCTATCGGATAAAACCGGCGGACCCCAAAGAACGCCTGCAATATCTCTCTGATGGACGTTCACCGGCTCCCAGTTCTGGCTGCCGCAGCCCGATTCGCTGTTTGCCTTATTAACTCGCGGTGCTCGGCAAGACGACTGATTCACGACCGTCGTCGTCGCGCCGTCCTCGTCCGTGGTCGTGCTAGTGCCCTCGGTTCTTTGTGAGTCAGTCTGCCTCGACCGGTCCCGTGTCGCTGTTCTCGTCCTTGTACTGTCTTGGCACACCCTCTCCAGCTCTGACGGTCCCCGGACGCCGGCATGCTGTGAGTTTACTGTTTCCTGGCTTGCAAGCACTTGTGCGCCTTGCACTGTTGTCGTGCGTCTTTCACTATGCACGCCGATCCCTTACGTTTTCGCAGAGGCGCCTGCAGTGCGCTCATCCTCGTTTTGCTCTGTGCAGGATATTGTTTATCAATGACAATCTGTATGGATGATCGGGGTGGCAGCGGGACTCGTGTTTTTGTAAAATCTTTCCAGCGGCATCTGCGGCGACGAGACATACGTGCATCTGTTCTCCGATGCTCATGCCGTACAATCGTCTTCGCCTAGTGTCTGCCGTCGTGTTGTTTCTCTCTGTTCTCTCTATCGAATGGTTTCATTACTCTCGTAGCCGACCTCATCCCGCCGTCGCCTCCGTCGTGCCACAGACGGGAAAGCGGGGCGGTACCGTGTGCTACAAGAATCTGAGAGCAGCGTCAGGAACTAGCCAGAAGTCGCGCACCGCAGGCGTCCATGGTGCCGGCTCTGTCTTGCCCTTCATCGGCAGCAGCCACGACGGCGTTGGCCACGGTGTCGACCGACGTCGGCGGCGAAACCGTGGTAGCGGTCGGCTCGCCGGAAGCACTGGCACTGTTCCCTGTGTGGCGGTGGTGGCCGAGGACGAGGCGGAGCTCGGCGCTGAACAAGCGGCGGACGCGCTCATCGACGGCTACCGTACGTTTGGTGGGCCCAGCTGTCCATCGCGTGTGGTTAGCGACGAGGCCAATTGCGGGGACACTCGCCGGCGGGTCCACGTCGGCTGCGGTGCCACCTCAGCTGGAAACCGCGCTGGTGGCGTCGGCGCCGACTCGGACGAGGTGGTTGCCGCAGAGGCGGGCGCGTATGCCACAGACAAGTTTATTGAGGAGCACTATGGGGATAGTCGGAGGACGTAGCCGGCAATGGCCAGCACGGTGGCGGTCATGGCCGATAACGCTGCGGCGACAGCTGGGGGCGTGGCGGTTGTAGTCGATGAGAAACACAATGCCGGACTAGACTGACCTCATAGAACGTGTTCTGTGCCAGTGTAGGGTGTCCGTGTCAGTGTGCCACATGTTGAGGAAGGCGTCCGGAACACCAAGGTGTTTTTGAGACACATCCCTCCTCGCCTCCCTTCCAAGTACTCGCCAGGCCCCAGCTCGCATTGAGAAGATGCCCTTGAGAATTGCGCAAAGCCTACATGCCACCCTTCCCGCCTCACTTCGAGTTTCCTTGAGCGCTGCTTCTTGTCCGTGCTGCTGTGGGGCTCACTCGCTGCGTCAGCACCGGCTCCATGTCTGCCACAACGGCCGCCAGCGACCGTAGATTTTGCCGTCCTCGCGGCAGCCCCGCCACTGCTGCAGCCGTTGTGGCGGCAGACAGAATCACGGAGGTGACCAGCACGCCCAATTTCAAATTGGCCAGCTCGCTGAGACGGCGCCGGTGGCGTCTCACTTGGCGCCACCACGGGAACATCAGCCGGCCGGCCGCTTGAACCGTCGGTGGCGACGACAGGGGGCTCCACGGTGACGACGCAGTAGCCCGGGTTCGTGTCCTCCGCAACAACGACGGCGGGCTCGCGTTCGACATTGTCGTGACGACCGTGCGGTGCGGGTGCGATTGTGATGCCATGCACGCGCAGGCCGCGCGCTCCCGCATCTCGCACAAACATCTGAATGCGCGCCAAGATGGAGTGCTGCCCGGCGCGCGCCAAGTCGCCACGCTCGGCTGGCAGAGGGGGAGGATGCGGGCCATCGTCTGATGGGCTGCTGTCGCCGCTAGAGGCAGAGTGACGCGAAGACATCGTACCCGAGTGTCCCTTCACCGCCACTAATCGTCGCAGACGATGAAAGAGGCGGGAGAAGGGGGAGGGGTTGAGCGCGAGTCGGGGGGAGGGCAACAGAGCAGCAGAAGAGCAGCACGAATATAAACGCGTCCACCGCGCCACAAAGGCGACACTGCGATGCAACAGAATCAACGAGACTCGGCAACTGACAGGGCTTCCGGATCTGAACGCGGCAGTGATCCACCAGAAAAATGCGCGAGATGGGGAAAACCGACACACGTCTTGCACGTTCAGATTCTAGGCATTGGCCTTTAAACCCTCACAGTTGATTGTACGCAGTCGGCGTGATGCTTTGAGTCGCACGCTACGCGTGCACACGGGCCGGGTCGGTCTCCCGGAGTCGCGTACCGAGAAGACTTGGCCATCTGCGGGGCTACTCCACTACAATGCAGACCTCGCACGTGGTGCCCGGCAGTAAAAATAGTGAGAAATCCGTGGCAGCGACGACAGGTCACTACTCATCTGGAGCATTGTCATGCATGGAGGCCACGAGCAGGACAACATCGCTGTCGGTCACCAGGGAGCAAAAAAAGTCGTCGCCGACGAGCGGAACACCATGCGCCACGCAGGGAACGGAAATTCCGTATGGTGACAATCTCCAACGCCTCAGGGTCAGCTTGAGTGTGAAGGGCATGTGGCCAACCAGGCCACACTTGACGCACTGCTTCGCGTGGGAGCAGTAAACGTTGAGACAGGGACCGGAGAGGAAGAAAGGACTCTGGCTGGCGACGAGACGGCGGCACTCCGTCTTTCGCAACGGGCAGAATCTTGTTTTGTGTCCATGGGCGCCAGGAGTGGCTGTGAAGCCGCAAACAAGACATCTCATGTTGCGATGTCGTCCTGCTCGACGAACAAAAGAAGCGGTCATTCGCAATCGCATGAGGGAGACGCAGAGAGAAAGGAAAGCATGTGACCGTGCGGCGCATAGGTCGGTCAATCAAGTGCACCTTCAATAGGTCACATAGGCCCATGGCACTGTCTTACGTCCGCAATCAATAAGATGGGAAAACGAAACGCACCAGTTCGTGAAATGAGTTCTGGTCCACGGCGGGCGACGTCGTTGCCGACGTGTTCGCCGTTGCTTGCAGAGCGCGTCACTGACGCATTGACGTGAAAGCGAGGGATGGGGTGGTAGTGCCGTGCGCTGCCCTCCGACGAAGAGACACAGTTGACCCCTTCGGTCGATCACGGAAGGCCGGCCGTCCGTTCGACCAGAAAATAGACTCTGGAGGCTGTGCGACGGTGCAGATCCCCGCGAGAGAAACTCAGCTTGCTTGCATATTGCACTCGGGTCGGTTGGTGATGGGGTGGGAATCTTCCGAAGCTCTATGGGAATGGTGAGTTACCGATTCAGGGACACATTCGCAAGAATTTGGGTGTCAACCGCTCATGTGGCATCCCAGAGGCATTCCGGCCCCTGGCTTTCTCGAAGTTGCTGTCGAGAATGGACGTTCGCTGCAAGTGGAAAGGAGCGGCAAAAGCACTTGTACTTCCCAGGCAAAACAAAAGGGGCGCACAGGGGGCTTCCTTCGAACGATTCGATATTAAACGCTCAAAACGGACGGCTTCCGGTTGGCCAGTGTATCACTGTCAATGGGGCATGATCGGCATGGAGGTCGTCGCCTGTAGCAGTGGCGCTGACCGTCGGACCTCTCCGCCCTGCTCCGCTGCGTGGTCCGCGGCTCTGGCGGGCCGGCGTGGCGGTTTTCGTGGCGCCCGCTTCGCCACCGCCGATGTAGCCACCGCCGCTGTGCTGTTGTTGTGCACATGGTGGATGCAGATGCGGTCGATGCGGCCGTCGCAGGCACAGCGCGGAACAAATCGACCGACGCGTTGGGCGAGTCGCTGGCGGGAGGGCTGGGATAGGATGGTGGTGGTCGCCGCTGCCCGTCGGATGCGGACATCGTCTGCGTTTCCATTTCAAGAACCCCAATGAGATTCTTCGCCGTGTGTGCACTGTCGCATCTCTACTCCTCCCCCAGGACCGGCGCGCGGACGCGCGGGACGGCGGGGAGTCTGCCGCGCGGGACGGCGGCCCGTCTGCCGCAAGGTACGGCGGCGAGTCTGCTTCGCGGCATGCCGGTGAGTCCGCTGACGACCTTAAACGCGGCCGGCGAGACGCCGAGAATGGGCACCGCGGAGGGGCGATAGAGGGGTTGGAGGAAACCTGGTGCGCACCGCAACCGGGCGGGGGCGGGGGCGTGGCCCCCCCCCGCTTCAAATAGTCCCCCGAGGAGGAGCTGAGTGCGGTGAGCAGCATGGTGTCGCGGTGTGTGGAGTGAGACTATGGCCATGTGTGGAGCGGCCGGGTGCTCCTCTGGGAAGAGTGAGATGTGCGGGCAGAGGCCCAGAGTCGGGTGCTCTTCGAAGCGCCGGGAGAGGCGGGGGTGTGGGGATGATACGGGTGTAGAGCAAGAGAACCATCCATTTCTTGTAAACGCTTTGCTATCGGCTTGGTGCGGGCGTCATTGGCGTCCCCATTCCCTTCACCAACATAATGACCGACCTACAGACACTGCTCCTGGTACGACGCTGTGAACCAGGGGGGAGCAGTCTCGGCTGTCGAGTGCTGACGGGCGGCCATGAGTGTAGAAAAAATAGAAATGTCCAGCTGCTCTACTCTGGCACCCGTTCCTCATCAGAAACTTCTGCTTGTTCAGGTGCGGGACCAGGCCGCACCCGCGTGCCGAATTTGAGCACTGGGAGAGGCTGAGGCCACACGCCAAAGCTGACTACTGGAGCCGCACCCGTCGCACTCTGACGACGGCCTGCCAATGAAGGAAGAGCACAGCCGTCCGACACAGGACCCCCCCCCCCATTACCGCCAGTCGCTGCAGCATCGCCTCCGCCTTCCCCTGCGGAATCACCACCACACGTCATTCCACCGCTCCCAGTCCCCGTTGGTCGGGATTAGAGTCACGCCGGCCGCCTCTCGACCACTGGTGTCGAAAGAAAAGACAACGGCACTGCAGGCAGCGACCGGCGGAAAAGAGGTCCATCGTATCGACGGATGCTCCTCAGTAGCAGCACAGGCGCCCGGCGGGGGCGGCTGTCGATGTCGCTGGGCGCTTCCGAGGCTACAGGTCCACCCATTACCACCGCTGCCCGTCCGTCTACGCCACAGGTGCCATCGGTACCCACGTCCTGCCCGCTGGAAACACAACCGGCGTCGCCTCCTTGGGCAGCACCTATAGCAGGCCGAGCATCTGCTGCCGTAATTGCCCGGAGCGCAACAGCGAGGGCGGCGCGTGGGATTCGCCGCGGACGCTGCCGAACGGCTAGCCGCTCGCCACGACGGAGGACTCGCCTGTGTGGACGTGTCGCGATGGAGACCCAAGCCGCCTCGGCTGCGTCCGACGCGACGCCCCAGGCGCGACAAAAGATAGTCTCCGTCTCGTTACGACGAAGACCCGTGATCACGTAATTGGGGCTGTCGGTGCCCTGCTCGGAATGCCCGTCGAACGCACGCTGCACGGCCGCCGCCCGCTCCCACAAAAACAGGGAATGAGCTGCGTCGGCCGTCATCTGCTGCATGAAGAGGTCGTCGGTGGCCCTGGCGGAGTGCGCCGGGCAGAAATCTGCACAGTATTCATCGTGACGGAAGCATGGCCCGTCAATCTCCGAGTGGTCGAGAGACGGGGGGGGTGCGGCATAGAGGCAGCAATAGTGGTAGACACGCGTGCACTCTGGAACGTAGCAGCCCACGGAGGCACCCTTGTCGCCACATACGGAGCACGTCAGCTGGCGGCTGCGGTGGTAAGCGGAGATGACATTGCAGAGCTCGTCCGTGTCCCGGTCATGATACGCCTCGGGTACCCACATTGCGCACACTTCGTGCACGTATACACTCTTGCGCATCTTCCCTTTGCTGAAAGGGCCCAGCATTGGTGACGGCAGCGTGCCGCCAGTGCGGTTGAAAAGTGGGCAAAAGTCGCACAAGGGTTCGGGCTCATCCCCGACCCGCTCTTCCGCCACCCGCTCGGCCTGCGGATGCTTCTTGGGCTCCCGTGTGGGTGGCCGGCTATTGGCCAAACTTCCCGTGCTCCGCCGCTTGCCATGTGGCGAGCGCCCTGAAGGGACCGCGCAGCCCGCCGAGAGGCTGCCCACTCTCGCCGGCTGCTTGCCCTGGCCCTTGTACGACACGCGGCGCGTTCAGGGCCCCACTTCGCCTGCGGAGATGTCACGCACTCCTTCAATCTGCTTCCCCTTGCCCTCCTGAAGCACTGACGGGGCTACACTTGACCCTTCATTCTTGTGCTCGTGGGACGCCACCAGCCCCTCCCACTACGTTCGCTTGGCCCGTGCGTCCCTCCTTGTAGCGGCTGACGACGGAAACTCAGGTATACCACGGACCACGCGAGGAGGGCTGGCCAAGCAGGGTGCTCGCGGTTGCTGCAGGAGGGGAGGTGCCGACTGCTGGACGGCCAGTACCGGCGAGGCGGGCCCCCGTCGTGGAATTGGTTGACATGAGCCGGCTGCACCAGACACCCGAGGCGAAGAGGGAGGTGTCTGGCATGGAGCCGCTACGCGAGCCACCTCTGGCGATGCGGGTGGAGTGATGAGGGAAATGTACGGTATGCCACCGTCTGTTTGATGCTCGCTAGGAGCATAACGAAATCCTCGTGGCAGAGGCGGCGTCGGCGCCGCTGGGCGGAGCCGCGGAGATAACGGCGGTGATGGGGTTCGCGGAGGTGTCTTGGGCAGCAGCGGTGGCGGCTTCCGTGGATCCGGGGGGCCCATCTGGCCAACCCCACTGTCGCATTACGCGTCCCAGCCCACGCCCCTTGGCTGGCCCGGAGGTCGTTGGTACACCGGGTGACGCGAATGACGTGTCACGCCCCGGTTTGGACAGGTGGCGCTGTCGGGGCTGGGTGGGATCTTGATTGATTGTGGGACGTTTGCATTTGGTTGTCAATTGTTTGAATTATCTGCTTTACAGTAGGGGGGTCCACTGTTATGGATCCCCAGATCTCCCCATGGGGAGGCTACTGC
>Ga0209186_1002091_pt1 | contig 14388 bp, 9 predicted proteins | sample SidtaG_FD_187426 | JGI IMG/M metagenome (GOLD analysis project Ga0209186, IMG submission 187426) | Marine algal microbial communities from Sidmouth, United Kingdom - Sidmouth_Male2 metaG (SPAdes) (version 2) | ecosystem: Host-associated > Algae > Red algae > Unclassified | place: Sidmouth, United...
CTGCTCGAACAATTGTCGTTCACGCCAAGCAAGGCGCTGGGACAGAACTTCCTGATCGACGGGAACATTCTCGATCTCTTGGTGGACACGGCGGCGCCGAGCAAAGACGACACGGTGGCGGAGGTGGGTCCGGGGCTCGGGGTGCTGACTGGCGTGCTGCTTGAACGCGCGGGGCGGGTGGTCGCGTTCGAAAAGGACGATGTGCTCGCGCCACATTTAGCCACGTTGTTCGCCGACGAAGACCACTTCGAACTCCACCATACCGACGCCGTCCAAGTAGACTGGGCCAGCCTCGATTTCGATTTGTTCGTCTCCAACCTGCCCTATTCGGTCGGCAGCCGGGTGCTGTTCGACCTGTTCCGCGAAACGGTGCGGCCGCGGCGAATCGTGGTCACCGTGCAGAAGGAGGTAGGCGACCGATTGACCGCCTCGCCGGGGGGCAAGGCGTTCGGGCTGCTCAGCGTTTGCGCGCAAGCGGCTTACGCCGTGAAACGGGTGAAGATCATCAAGCCAACCTGCTTTATGCCGCCGCCGCGGGTCGACTCGGCCATTGTCCTGTTCGAACGCCACGACACGCCGCGGGCCGACACCAACGAACGCTTTCGCAAAACCGTAAAGCGCTGTTTCTCGGCCCGGCGGAAAACCATGAAACGCATTTTCAAGGACGCAGGGTGGAACCTTCCCGAGGACTTCGACAGCCAGCGGCGACCGGAAACGTTATCGATCGAGGAATGGGATACGATCGTGAAACAGCGCGGTTGAGATGCCGAATCGGGGTGCTACAGCGCGCCTTCGACCGAACTGCGACTCGTGCCCCAGTTGTTTAGTTGAGTGTTGTCAGTGCTTGGCCACTGCAAAAAAGTTGACCTTTTCTCGGAACCGCTGGGTTCGCCGCTTACAATAGGGTTGTATGTCTAGCCACCGAAACGAACTCCGCCTGCTCCGAAAGGGCAATCAGGACGCGATGCGGCGCTGGTTCGACGCGAACGCCGACGGGCTGTTCGCCTTCGTATACGCGCGGGTGAACCAAAACCGTGAGGTGGCGCGGGACATCACCCAACAGGTGTTGGAACAGGCGCTGCGCCAGATTAAAAAATTCGACCCCGACCGTGGCGAAATGCCCACGTGGCTGCGAATGCTGGCGCTGAACCCGATCCGCAAAGCGCAAAAGCAACTCAGCCGCGAAGCGCCGATGCCGGGCGAGGAAGCGCTGCACAAACAGTGGGCCGATGCCGGCAGCCGCGAACTGCCGTCCGAAACTCTGGCGCGAGCGGAGACGCGCGATCTGGTGGACGAAGCCCTGCAAAACCTGCCCGACCATTATCGAACGGTGCTGCGTTCGCGCTATGTCGCCGACGCCTCGCTGGCCGACATCGCCTCCGAACAAAACAGCAGCATCAGCACCGTGAAGCCACTGCTGCACCGCGCCCGCGAAGCGTTCCGCGAAGAGTTTCAACGCTTGGCGGCGGTGCGTCACCGTATGCCGGTCGCGCCGTAAGCCCCCCCCAACTTTCCCATGAATAAAACGCCCTCCCCCAACTCGGACGACTTCAACGATCCGCTTGAACGCAACATGAAAAAGCTCTTCGCCCCAATTGACGATGCTGGCCACGACCATCCGACCGGACCGCGACTGAGTGCGGACGAGAAGGAGGCGATGTTTGCGCAGATCACCGACAAACGCTTCCGCCGGCCCGGGGGCTGGTTCCTGTTTTTCTGTGTCAGCCTCGGCATCCTGATGCCGCTCGGGGTCGTGATCTACGAATGGATTTCCCAGGCCGCCGACTGGCAACTCCTGAATCTGCGCGAAATTTTCTACAACCCCATCCCGACGTTCGGACACGTGGTTCTCTGCGCCCTCGTGCCGATCGTGAACCTGCTGTTGTTGCTCCATCTGCGCCAAAAAATCCGCCTGCCGCGTGCGCTGCGCTCGATGATGGTCGGCGGCTCGCTAGCCATCTCGCTGTTTTACATCGCGGTGCTCGTGCCGATGCTGCACGTGATCGGCATCGGCCTGCTGTTTATTGTCATCGGTATCGGCTTGCTGGCCTTGCTGCCGCTGTCGCCGCACTTCGGGGCGCTGTTCACGGTGTTACTGTCGCGCCGGATTGGCCGAGTCGAGCAAGGGATCAAAGCGCCCCTCGCCTTCGCCGGCTTCGCTGTCGCCCTGCTGATGCTCGGCGGCTTCACCACCTTCCACCAACACCGGGTATACTCGCTCGACGCCGCCCTCGCCGCGGTGAACGGCATCCCCGCTTTCCCGGTCGCCCAAGGCTTTCAACCGAGCAATCCGCAAGCAGCCATGCCGCCCGCCGACGCCAAATCCCAAGCGGCGGCCATCGCCAAACTCGAGGGTCTGGTCTCCAAGAACTGGCTGAAAAAAGCCATCTCCAGACCGCCCACCGCCATCACCGGCAACATCAACAAACGCTGGCAGACGCAATCCTACAACCGGCGCGATGGCGCCCATAAAATCTACTACTCACTACATGGCGAGGCGCTCGCTAACGCCTACCGCAAACCGTGGCGACCAACCGGACAGCACCAATGGATCGGCTGGATGCAGCCCACACTCAAACTGGCCGAATCGGCCATGGAGGGCTGGGTCGATAGCGAAGCCGGGGTCGGCTACCTCGAGTGGACGCAGGAGTTCGTGAACTACCAAAACCGCCAGGCCGAAGGACGCCAGCACATCGAACTGCCGTCGGGCGGCGTGGTCTCCCGCGTGACGCTGTGGGTGAACGGGGAACCGCGCGAAGCCGCGTTCGACACGGTGGCGAAAACCCGCGCCGCCTACGAGTACGTGGTCGCCCGCAAGCGCGACCCAGTATTGGTCAACGCGATCGGCCGCGATAAAATTCAAGTTGAGTGCTTCCCGGTGCCGCCGATCAAGGACAGCGTTCCCGGCCGGATGAAAATTCGTCTCGGCATCACCTTTCCATTGCCGCTCAACAGCCTTGCCGAAACCCGGTTGCGTCTGCCGCGCATCCTCGACCGCAACTTTTTACCGGTGGACGCCTTGGAACACAGCCTCACGCTTGAGTCACAACACCCGATCGAAGGGCTGGCCCGAACCGGCGCGATGACCCACGGAGCCGCGTTCGAGATGGCACACAACGCAACGACCCGATCGCGATTCGAACGCGCCCAACCCGACACGCTGCGAAGCCTGACCATCCCGCGCGACCCGAAGGCCCCCGGCGCGTTCTGCCAAGACACCATCGGCGGCGGGGTGGTGACCTCCCGCCCGTTCAACAATCCCGAACGCCAGCTCGAGCGCATCGCCATCGTGCTCGATACCAGCGCCCCGCTGGCCGACCGACTAGAGAATGTGCGCGAGATTGAGGCCGCCCTACCCGGCGGCGTCGGAGCCCGCTGGTTTACGACCGACAATAAAGTCAAAGGAGCCAAAGGAGCACAAAAGACGCTGCCCGACCTCTCAGGACTGACCACCGAACAGTTCGCCGGCGGAGTCGACGCCGTGCCGACCCTGAAGAGCGCCGTCCGCTGGGCTGCCGGTTCGAAAAACGGGGTGGTGGTCTGGTTTCACGGTTCGCAACCCTTAGCGTTCGAGGCGGTCGCCGAACTCAAGACCCTGCTCCAACTCAACGAACACAAACTGAGCCTGCATAGCCACGCCTTAAACCCGGCGCAGCAACATCGCGGCGATCAGGTGCACTGCAACTTCATCGCCGACTATCTGGACGTCCACGCCCTCGCCACCGCGCACTCGCCAACCCTCAGTCCGACCCGCGCGTTCGAGGACGCGCTCGCAGCGACCGCGTCCGGCCCGGCGGGCATCGAATGGCAACACCAACGCGTGGAGAATCTCGACCCGCAAACCCCGGACGAAAAGCTGCTGCCAACCCGTCTCGAACTGGCTAAGCTCAAAGCCCACCGGGAAATTCTCGATGCCCTATCCAGCCCCAGCGCGGAACAGCAGCGCGAGATAATCTCGGCCAAAGCCATCGCCTACGAACTGGTCACCCCGGTCAGCGGCGCCATCGTGATGGAAACCCGCGAGGACTATCTGCAACACAACTTAAAGCCACCCGAAGACAAGGCGGCCCAAGTCGCCCAAGGTGGCACGGTCCCCGAACCCTCGACGCTGCTGATGATCCTGTTCGGCACCGGCGTGTTGTTCGGCATGCGCAAGTTGAAGGCCTGGGGCGCGCGTAGATAAAATCCGTACATCTTCCAACCCGAGAGGATGCGCGAACACTAGCTTGCCCGAACAAAAGAATGTCTTCGTTTCGACCGGACCGAACGAGCCATCTCGACACGAATACCAGACCGGTCGTTTGTTTTCCTTCATTTGTTTATTTGTTTAAATTTCAAGAACCCGCCTCGCGCATCCCTTCCAATTCCTTCGCCAATGTGGAGGCAACCTCCTTGCCCTCAAGCCAGCGGAGGATCTTCGACTTGGCCGGGGTGTACAGCACCAGATCATAGAGCTGCGTCTCGCCAATCTTCATGCTCAACTTCGAACGCACCCGCCGCACCTCCGTCCACGGATACCAGCGCTCCCGGCCAAACCCCAACACGGGCTGATGCACCAGCAAGCCGTCGGGGCGTGCCTCGATCCGATGGGCACGGAAATAGCCCTTCAAGCCCCAGAACATGGAGACCGTGCCGAGCGCGCCCAGAACATGGCCAAAGCGAAAGCCTTTGTAGACCAGGAAAATGCCGCCAATCAGCATCAAGATATAGACGATAAAGCCGCCGAGATGGGCACTGGCCCGATGCCGCGGAGGAACGCTTACGGCAAAGCCGCCGTCCGGCAGCGCTTGGTGATCGACCCCCTGCGCGGCCAAGGCATCGGTCAGATCGTCCACCGACTCGCCAGTGGTCAGCAGATGGCGACCGGGCAAAAATTCGGGGGGCGGAACGGGCGTGCCGGTGTGCGGCGGATCCGGCGGGTAGACCGGCACCGGAAAGCGGAGATCCAAATCGGGGCCGGGCAATTTCGCTTGAACCATCAACTCCCAGTGGATGCCGACGCCGGCGCGAACGGTGCTGGTACGCGCTCGTTCGGGCAGGACAAAACCGAGCGGCACCACCACGCCGGCGCCGCGGCGTTCGAGATCGGCTTCCACGAACTGACGCATACTCCGCCACAAAACCCGCTTCGTCCCATTCTCGCCGCCGGTCTCCTCGCGATTCTCCAAACTGATCCGCAAGGGCGTGTCCGGCGGCAGTTCGGAGAGATGCAGATCCGCTTCGAACAAACTGCCTGGCAACCCCGGACGGGTTCGCACATCCAAGGTGCTCGCGCCGAAGCGACGCCGCTGCCGCAGCGAACGCGCGACGAGGAACCACGCGATGATCGACACTAACAAAAAGGGCACCGCGATCAGGATCAGTTCGAAGTGCTTACTGGCCCAACCGCTGGCCGCCAGCGGCAGCGGGACCGCGCCGAACATCACCGCGAACAGCAACGGGGCGGCCGGGTGCAAGCCGAGTTTGGCCGGGGCGGGGTTCTCCCACATCGGTTCGGCGGTGACCCATTCCTTCGCGAGTCCGGCGCTCTCTATTTTGTAGGCAGTCTTCTTTGACTGGCGCAAACCGGCCAGCGGCAGCAAAAAGCCGAAGCCCCCGAAGACCACGACAAAAACGGATTTGAAGGCGACCATCTCCCAACGGATACCGCGATATAGAACCGCTTCCGTCGGCTTTGCCGGGTTCACATAGCAGGGCAGCGAGTCGCCATTTTGCTGATGCCGCAACAGTCGCTTGCGCCAGTCTTTATGAAACGGTCCGATGTTGTCCGACGAGTTGTCGCGGCGGCGCAGCTTGGTCGATTGGTAGGCCGTGCCTTGGTAATCGTAGCGAAATTCCACCGTCGCGCGCCGGTTTGATCCGCCCGCCTGGATCACCGTCGCCGGGCGTTCGTCCCAGTTCGACATCGCCATCGAGTCGGTGACCTGCTGGGCCAGAAGAAACAGCATGAACGCGCCGACCAAGGCAAACGGCGCACAGAAAAGCATCATGCAGCCCACGCCGGTTTTATTGCTGAACATAGAAGGCATATCAGACCACTCCACCGCGCGAGGCGGACATCAAGTGCAGAGATTTCAAGGCGCGAAGCATTCGAGTCGATGATATGAAACGTTGTCCGGCGTGTCATGGCTAAAGATCGCGCAGGCTTGTGACCGCTTGGGCCATAAACACAGAGGCACGCTTTCCGCGTGGGCAAGTCCCCTTGGTTTTGCTAATAGAAACCGTCATGGAGATAGAGGTTCAATGCAGATCCTGTAAGACGGTGTCTTGTCACGACTGGCGGAATCAGACACAAACGATCGCCTGCCCCGGTTGCGACGGGACCGTCACCCTTCCCGGTGCCTACGCCGAGGGCACGGTGATCGGCGGAAAATATACCATCATCAACGAACTCAGCCGTGGCGGTATGGGCGTCGTGTACCGCGCCCGGCAGCATTCACTCGACCGGGTCGTCGCTCTCAAGATTTTGCACCTCTCCCCGCTCATGAATCCCGAACTCGTCGAACGGGCGCGGCTGGAAGCCCAAGCGCTGGCGAGGATCCGCCATCCACATATTGTCGAGGTGTATGACGCTGGCGAGGACGAGGGCTGCCTGTACATCGCCATGGCCTACATCGACGGACCCAGTTTGCTGCAACACATCGAACAACAAGGCCCGCTCCCCGCGACCACAAGTCGTCGTCTCGCCCGACAGGTCGCCACCGCGCTGCGCGACACCCACGCGGAACACGGCATCCTGCACCGTGATGTGAAACCGGCGAACATTATGCTCGAACGCGGCGACGCGCAGCTACTCGATTTTGGCTTGGTCAAATTAGATGACGACGAACAAAGCGGCCCCACCCGCGTCGGCGCGAAACTCGGCACGCCAAATTTCATGAGTCCAGAACAGCTCAAGGGCACATCCAAACTCACGCCGGCCACCGACATCTATGGACTCGGGGCTACCCTGCTGCAACTGCTCACCGGACGCCCGCCATTCGAAGCCCCGCATGCGCTCGCGGTGATCGCCAAGCGCAACATGCAACCCGTTCCCGAAGCCCAACTCGCGGAACTCGCCGAACGCGCCCCTAGCGAAGCCGCGCTAGTCCGCCGGATGATGGCGCTTAAACCGACCGACCGGTTCCAGACCTGGGACGAACTACTGGCCGCGTTCGACGCGAGCCCGGTGGCCGAAGGCGGCGCATCCTCAAGTTCAACGCAGGCCGCCGACACAGGGTCGCGCAAGCGCGCAAAATGGTTGCTGCCGCTCGTGCTCCTGGCCACCGTTGCGGGCCTGGTCATCGCCGCCAAGACGATCTTCAACCAACCGACCAACAGCCCGCCCGGAACCAACCCCGCCCTCAACTTCACCCTCGGCCCGGGAGTCGAGATCGCGTTCGCTTCGATTCCCGCCGGTAGCTTTCAGATGGGTACGGCAGAAGGTGTTCCCGGCCGCGATGCCGACGAAATTCTTCACCGCGTGCAACTCACCCACCCCTTCCACATGAGCACCACCGAAATTACTCAGGCCCAGTTCGAGGCGGTGATGGCGAACGAGCATGAAAGTCATTTCGAAGGACCGAACCGGCCGGTCGAGAAAATCTCATGGGACGAAGCCGATGCCTTCTGCGCGGAACTCAATCGCCGCTTTGCGCCCAACGAAGAAGACGGCAGGGTCTTCCGGCTGCCGACCGAAGCGGAATGGGAGTACGCTTGCCGCGCTGGCGGGAACGCGACCTTCGGCGTTGGCGACGGCGAGAACTTGGGCCACGCCGATGCCGCGTTCGATCACGGCGTAACAGCCGACGCGGAAAAACCCCCGACCGGAAGTGTCGAGGTGGCGAGTTATCCCGCCAACGATTGGGGCCTCTACGACATGCATGGCAACGTCTGGGAGTGGTGCTACGACACCGTCATGTTCGACGTGGCCTCCAATCTCATCGTCTGCGTCGATACCTACAAGGGCAACGGACTGATTGAAACCAACCCCGTCGGACGCGCCGGAGCCAATCGCGTCTTCCGCGGCGGTTCATGGAGCGACAAAGCCATCGATTGCCGTAGTGCATGCCGATTCTCCAACCGTCCGACCCATCACACCGAACGCATCGGCTTCCGGGTTGTTCTCGGTCCGACCTTAAACTGACCGCGGACTGACCGCGTTCGATCTAGCGGAGAATCCACGCGATCCGCCCGGCGAGCAAGCCGGTGATGGCAAGAAAGAACCCAGCCGCGACGCGTTCGTGATCGACCCGCACGCCCGGGAACAAGGCCGCGAGTCCGAAGAACAGCAAGACCCACAGAACGAGAAAAATGGCGATCATCTGCCAGGGCGGACGCGGCGGTTTGTCAGATTTTTTCTGGGGATCGGCGGACATGGGATCAGGGCGTGAGCGGACGCGGTTCGATGGCGGTGCCTTGAATTTCGGACGCGGGCACGTCCAGCAACCGTCGTCCGGTCGCACCGAACAGCCGTTCGTTTTTGGCCAAGCCCCAGCGGTGCGCCACGAGGCGGAACGTATCTTTAATCAGACCGAGCGAATAAATCACCGACTTCCAATAACTGATGCTCGAGTTCTCGTCGAGGTAACGGGTCGGGCAGGAGATCTCGCCGATCTTAAACCCGAACTGGATCGTCTGCATCAGGATCTGGTTGTCGAACAAGAAGTCGTCGGAGTTCTCCTGCAAGGGCAACGCGCGCAACACCTCGGCGCTGTACGCGCGGTAGCCGGTGTGGAACTCGCTCAGGTGGGTGCGCAGCATGACGTTCTGAAAAAAGGTGAGGAAGCGGTTCGCGACATAACGCGGCCAAGGCATGCCGCTCTTGCGCGCATCGCCACACAACACTCGCGAACCCAGCACCGCCTGATACACGCCGGTATCGAGCAAGTGCGCCATGGCCGGCACCAGCCGCGGTTCGTATTGATAGTCGGGATGTAAAGTGACCACGATGTCAGCGCCGCGTTGCAAGGCGAGCCGGTAACCTTGTTTGAGGTTGCCGCCAAAGCCGCGGTTCTCGGTCTGGCAAAACACGAAGATGTTGAGTTCGGTAGCGCGGCGAACCGTCTCGTCGTTGCTCTTATTGTCGACCAATATCACATCATCGACGATGCCGCGGTCAATCTCCGCGACCGTCCGGGCCAGCGTTTCCGCTACATTGTACGCGGGCATAACCACCGCGATCCGCTTCGTTCCAATCACGGTCCCTGCATGCGGAGCTTCGCTTGAAAACGCAAGAAGCCTTCGGCTTGAAGATGGAAGGTGGAAGATCGAAGATGGCGGGATCTCAAATCTAAAAATCTAGCCAAAGAGATTTGAAATTTCGAAGGTCATCGAACCGACGCCGAACCCTCTTCGGGGTTCACCATCAGAACGAGCGCCGACCTCTCTGGAGAGAGGCGGCCCGACACCGCTCGGAGAGACGGTGCCACCTGCGACAACTGACTCCACGGAGTCCATTTCATCCTGAAATTACGGACCCGCTTGATCCCAAGCGAATGGGATGACCCGAACGAAAGTCTGCTGCCATCTCGGTCGTCCTCAACCGCACCGGCTCGGGAGGCTCCTCGCCCTCCAGGTTTTTGATGTTGAACGATCCTTTCGACCAACGAAATCTGAAAAGTTTGACTCATTTTGTCACGAATCGACAAAGCAAGGATCTAGCCAAAGAGATTTGAAATTTTGAAGGTCATCGAACTAAGGCCGAACCCCTACGACGAACCACGGAGTGGTGGCAAGAAAGTAGCCGCGGGTGGAGCGAGGTACGAGCGGAACCCGGGGGTGGCTGAGAGCCTCTTGAACCGACCGGTGTGCCCCTCTGCACGAGCTCTTCGTTTCATGTCCGGTCGGAACGGCCCATGGCTTCGACCAGGGTATCTGCTGCCTGTATTCTTTGGCCGGACGCACCAATTAGTTGCCCTGTGTCATCCCGCCTTACGGGACGACTCATCTCTCTGATGCCGAACCCAGCCTAGGCCTGCGGTCTACAGCCGGGGCTAGTCGGATGTCGGGGCTAACGCGACTCGTGCCAGGTTGTGGCGCGCTCCGAACTCGTTCCCGCCCCGCGAATTCCGGCCAAGAAAACTCGCTTGAACTCCGGCCGAAGAACCCGGAAACTCCCTACATGAGCCCGCCCTCGGAACTCGGCCCCAACCAGGCCCGCCCAACTTCTCACAACCAACACCTTGGCCGACTGCGTCCGTGCAGCCCCCGCCAAGGCTGATCGTTCGCCCAAAGAATCCCATGCAGTTTAGGTTCACCTACAACAATTACCGAGTCGGGGGTCAGTTCGTAGTAGACGAAGGAATTACCTTACTTGGACAGTTAGTGGATGGCGACCTAAAGCTTGGAGATCAGATCTTTGTTCCATTAACAAATGAATCAATGATCTGCGGTGAGGTAGTCCGTTTCACTGAATCGTTCGATGACTGGCTTGGCTTGCCATTTTACGATCGGGTAGGGTAGGTCCCGAGACGTGTGGCGGGGAATTCTGCGTCGAAATTTTTGGAGTATCCGAGGCGATTCAGTGCCCTGGCGTTGCAATCGGCAAACCCCTCACAACAAGCACCTTTGCCGACCGAACCCGACAAGGCTGATCGTTCTGTCCCGGCCATGTATCGACCAAGGAAATTTGAAAAGTTTGACTCATTTAGTCACGACTCGACAAAGCAAGGATCTAAAATTTCACAGGACTGCGCGGGCACCGCGTAGCGTTCAACTCCATTCAAAATTCGAGCGTTGGCGGCGCGAATTTGATCCGCCGCGTTATGGCAAGATCTTGCCATAGTATGGCAAGCTTCTGCCACCTTATGGCAAACTCTTGCCACTCTATGGCAAGCTTCTGCCATAGGCAAGGCGGACGCTGTGAACCCGGAACGAGGTCATAAAAACGTCTGCCGTCCGCCATCACAGCCGGGTCGGGAGGCCCTCGCCCGCCAGGGTGAAATTCCGGAACGTTCCGAGATTTGAGATCACCCGCAACCCGTTTGAAATTTGAAATTCGAGATATGAGATCACCGCCCGCAACCCGCAACCCGGATCCCGCATCCCGCATCCCGCATCCCGTTTGAAATTTGAAATTCGAGATTTGAAATCACCCGGCAATCCGCGCATTTAAAACCATGCGCGTCCTCCCTCTATGTCTCCTGTTCGGCCTCCTCCCAATCACAACCCCCACCTCCGTCCACGCCGCCGAACGACCCAACATCCTATTCTTTCTGGTCGACGACATGGGCTGGGCAGACATCGCGGTGAACGGATCAACCTTTCATGAGACGCCGAACATCGACGCGCTCGCCGCCTCCGGCATGAACTTTACCCACGGCTACGCCGCCTGCCCCGTGTGCTCGCCAACCCGCGCCAGCATCCTCACCGGACGCCACCCAGTCCGGGTGAACATCACCGACTGGATTCCCGGCTCGAAGACCAAAGGCGACTCGAAATTTCTCCATGTCGACGACCGCGACAACCTCGCCCACGCCGAACGCACCCTCGCCGAAGAACTCAAAGACCAAGGCTACAAAACCTTCTTCGCCGGCAAGTGGCATCTCGGCCACAAAGGCCACTGGCCGGAAGACCAAGGCTTCGACATCAACATCGGCGGACACGACCGCGGTTCGCCGCCCGGCGGCTATTATTCGCCGTGGAAAAACCCGGCCCTCGAAGCCAAACGCGACGGTGAATACCTGACCGAACGGCTGACCCACGAATCGGCCGCGTTCATGGACAACCAGACCAAAAACGCGCCCGAGCAACCCTTCCTTCTCTACCTCAGCTACTACAATATCCACACGCCGATTCAGCCCTACAAAAAACGCATCGATCAATTCACTGCTAAGCGCGCCACCATGGGTCCGTCGCCCGAACCAATCAAAGAAGGCCGCGACGGTCTCTCGGCGGCGCGCCAGGACAATCCCGAACTCGCGTCCATGGTTTCCGCCGTCGACGACAGCGTCGGCGCCCTGCTCGGCATGCTGCAAAAGCTCGGCATCGACGACAACACCATCGTGGTGTTCACCAGCGACAACGGCGGACTGTGCACCAAAGCCAAGCCGGGTCCGGGCTGCAACCTGCCGCTGCGTTCGGGTAAGGGCTGGCTGTACGAGGGCGGCGTTCGCGAACCAACGATCATCCGTGCGCCCGGCACCACGCGCGCGGGCAGTGTCTGCGAGGTGCCCGTCGTCAGCACCGATTTCCTCCCCACCCTACTCGAACTCGCTGGCGCGCCCGCGTCCGAAAAACAACTGGATGGTCTCAGCCTCGTACCGCTGTTGAAAGGGGGCGACGCAGAAGACATCCCTGCGGCCCTCACCGAACGCGCGCTCTACTGGCACTACCCGCACTATCACGGATCGACCTGGAAACCCGGTGCGAGCATCCGCGATGGCGACTGGAAACTGATCGAGTTTTACGAGACCGGGACGACCGAAGTCTACAACCTTGCCACTGACCCGGGCGAACAGAACAACCTCACTGCAACGCGTCCGAACAAAACCAAAGCCCTGCGCGCCAAGCTCAGCGCTTGGCAAAAAGAGAGGGGCGCCCAGATGCCCGTGCTCCGAAACGCGCCCTAAAACGACTCTAATTTCCAAAACGACTCTAATTTTAAGCATGACCGACCATCCCGAATCCCAGCGCGACGACCTCGCCTATTTTAATTCGAAACTAAAATTATGTGGCTTGTTGGTCATGATGCTCGCCATGGTCGCCACCTGCTGGTTTTGCACCCGATTGCCCGGCACCCCCGAACGCGTGGCCGGCTGGATCGGCGTGGTGTTCTTCGGACTCGGCTTGATCGTCATTCCAGCCCGCTTTCGGCAAACCAACATTCCTCAGATCGAATTCACCGCCGAGGGCATCCACGAACACCTCCAAGGATTCGGCTTTATTTCGTGGGACGACATCAACGACATCTTCGTCTGGCGCACCCAAAACGTCCGCATCTTGTGTCTCAATACGGTCCACCAAGACCACTATGTCTCCCGCCTCTCACCGGTTCGACAAAAGGCGGCGCAGGCCAATCTCGCGGTCGGCGCATCGGCAATTACCCTCAACTTTTCCGGCCTGACCCCCGGCCTGGCGGAGGCGATCCAATTCTGCGAGGCCATGGGCTTCGAGGTCGCTTACCGATGAAGATTTGGTCTGGTTTCCGCGCCGGACAACGTACACGGTAGAGCAGTAGAACCGTACAACAGACACGACAGATGAAAATTTTTGGCTTCGGCATGGACAACAAAGACGGGCACAAGCGGATCACGCAGGGTGCCGCGTTCGAGCTATTTTCCGGTTCGGAGGCCTCGCACGACGAAATGCAGGCGCTCTGCGTGCTGCTCGATGAGGAGTTCCGCGCGCGTGGGAGTTCCTTAGAAGAAGCGACCAAAGAGGACGTCATCGCGCTGGTCGCCATGCTGGCGGAAAAAGACAAGTAACGAGCGACACTGCCTGGCAAACCTATCATTAATTTTTCGCGCGGGTGATGGCGGGCGAGCCGCTATCGAGCCGCTTTGAGCCGCTATCGAGCCGCAGAGAGCGCCTTCAATCCCACCGCTCGCCCATTAGTGTTGCCGCATCCCCCCGTGCGACATCGCCTTCAAAAATTGCCACATCACTATGCAGGTAGCGAGCCGCGGCGGCGGAGGCCTTCACCTTCATGGCGGATCGGGGCATCATCTCCGCTTCGAACGCCCGTAGCGAATCCTGCACGGCGCCTTCGTTTGGGCACCCTTGCCCATAAAGAGACCGAGCCAACGAAAGCGCGTCTAAGATGGCTTGATTGGCCCCTTGCCCTTTGAACGGACTCATCGGGTGCGCGGCATCGCCGAGCAGTGTCACCCGAGAACTTGCTGGCAGCCACGGGGCCCGGAGGAGTTCGCGGTCATAGGCCGGATAGCCGGTAATTTCTGATAGCGGGGTCTTGGTTAGAATGTCCGTCACGGGTTCATGCCATGACGCGCATCGGCTAAGAGCTTCCTTTTTAAGCGCTTGCGCGCCAGCGCGGTTGAGCCCTTTCGCTTCGTCTTCCGGCAAGGGGAAGCTGAGCTGCCACATGATCTCCGTCGCCGAAAAGGGCATCATGTACATGCGCGCATTGCCGTTGGATGTTTGGAAAATCGTTTTGCCATCAACGAGTGGAGAGGGGTTTAAAATGTCCACTTGGCAGATACCCAAAATGACGATGCAGTCCAAATACCGAAGCGGCGACAGCGTGTCGCCAATCAGCTGCGTTCGTACCGCAGAGCGAATACCGTCGGCCCCAACCACAATATCGGCTTGCACCGTCACGCGATCCGCTCCCACCTTAAAGTTGAGGTCTATTTGCTCCTCCCCTTCATGATACTCAATCAAGCGATGATTCCAGGTCACCTGTTCATGGCCGCCGAGGGCTCGAACCAGCCCCAGCCGTAGGGCCTG
>Ga0209186_1002099_pt1 | contig 14365 bp, 13 predicted proteins | sample SidtaG_FD_187426 | JGI IMG/M metagenome (GOLD analysis project Ga0209186, IMG submission 187426) | Marine algal microbial communities from Sidmouth, United Kingdom - Sidmouth_Male2 metaG (SPAdes) (version 2) | ecosystem: Host-associated > Algae > Red algae > Unclassified | place: Sidmouth...
CGGCAATAGTGCCTATACTGTGATAAAGCGGCATCCCGATCACCTTCGCCGAACCCGAAATCGTGAATCAATACGCCCTGAGCCTTGTCAAAAATAATAACATAGGAGGCTCCTGCCTCGTCCTTATGTCCGCCCTCCAAGGCCCATGTGAAGGCAGCAACCATTTTTGGCAGACGAACATGGAGGGGGCGACGTCGCTCAAGCAGTCCATCATCATCAGCTTCAAGTCGTCCGCCCAATTCATTCCCGCGCTCGATGCAAGCCAGGGCCCCGCTCAGAGTACGCAGGTACGCATCAACTGGGTCGGTGCGGGTTCCCTCTTTTACCTTCTCCCCAAAAGACTCAGACTCCACAGCCCAAAGATGCTGCTGGATGGTTCTTAGCTGGACTTCAACAAACTTTTTCCCCTCACGCACAATGTAGTGGATACATCGGTAACCCAGAGAGGTCGGAATTTTTCGATAGTCGTAAACCCTGCAGTCAGGAAATTCGCCCTCTAGGATTTCCAGCGCTCGCTGCTGATCTCCCAGTGATGCGACGATCACTCTGACCCCAACTAGATCAGAAATCCTCGAAAGGTCCATCGACCTATTTTGTGGGCGGCGTAGCTTCCGAACAATCGACTTCGTTCGCTTGGACCGTCCCGAGAGCAGGAACTCCAAACCGTCGCAGCGAAAGCAGCGCTCTACACGCAAAGACACTTCGATCAGCAGGCTGTCGAAGCTGTCTCGGTAATCCTCAAGGAGGGAGATATCCTCCTCGGCCGCCTCGTCTCGGAGGCGCTTACCTAGTTTTTTAAGAGCCTTGCCAGACAGTTCCGCCATAGTGCCATAAAGGCACAAGGGGAACGAATCTGGCAAGGCCGATTTATGTTATTTCGACGAGACGAAACATCTTAAGATGAAATCGGGGCAGGCAGCCCGATAGAGCCCTCATCAAAGGGAACCGCTTCCCCCTTTAAGTTCCGCCATGTTCCGGCATCTTCATCGACCATCCGTGCCGCAGCGAAGTCCGCCCAGAGCTTATTCATCTCCTCGGGGTCCGCGCCGGCCACGAGGTAAACGAGGAGCTCTTTGCCGAGGCGGCGTGGCGCGCTCGAGGTCAGCATCTTTGCCTTGATGGGGTCATACGTGACTCCGTACCAGGCGTTCTCAAAGCGATGGGCCTCGAAGCCACCCTGAACATCCAGAATCGCAAGCCGCCGAAAGATTTCCCCTAGATCCAGCCCCTTCTCTCGAATCAGAACACCGACGGCATCCGCCAGGATCATCTGGCCAATTGGGCGCGCCAACAGATTCCCGCGATTGTCCGGGGCCTTTTCACTGGGAAAGCCACGCAAGGCCTTCAGTTCCTCTGCCAGGTCATCCACGGGCACCTGCTCAAGGGTCTTGAAAGTAGGCAGCCCGTGAACCTGACTGAAGAATTCATATAACGAATCTTTCGCGGCTTCAAGGTCTTCGACCCGCGGGCGGATTGGCACCTGACCAGAGAAATGGGGTGCCCAAGCGTCCGCTCGAGCCTTGTCTGTGGCCGACAAATAGGACTCCGTCATGTCGCGAATCGTCTGCAGGGTCGTGTACCAAGTTGTGCGACTCGTCGGGATTGAAGTGTTCTTCCAGTTCACGCGATTATGCTTCCCGTTCTCATTGAAAAGGGGGTGAAAGACCCCGGCCTTACGAGCCAGAATCGCATACCCATCGTTCTCATCGAGAAGGATGTTCTCGCCCTTGGCGGTACTCCTCGCATAAGAGTTGATCGAGATGAAGATACTGCGAATCCGCCGGGTGGCTTCTTCACGCGTCTCCCCGGCAATCACCGAAGGGATATACTCCACGATCATCGTTTCATTGAGAACCGACTGCAAGTCCTCGATGGACATGTGGAATCGTTCCAGAAACTCCGCCTTAGTCATAGCTTCGCCCGTTGGCTTCTTGTCTTTCCGATACATGACCAGACCAGAAGAGTCGTCGCGGACGGCTTTGAGCCCCTGGATGCCAATCACCCGATGCTGCCCATCGAGCGCATACAGCTTAATGCCACCAACCTTTAGCAGGCCGACACGCCCCTCAAGGTCCAGAGACTCGAAGGTGGCGGCGCTTTTCAAGGCGCGCCCATCGATTCCCCAGTTCTCATGCTTCGGATCATCCACCCAGTCCGGTGAAAGGACCGCGATGATTGGGCCAAACTTCCGTTGTGGCTGTGCGAGGTAGGCTGCGAGCGCGGGCTGGCGAGACCAATCTGGCATTCGCTGCTTAAGCTCCTCCGCATTCTCCTCATCGATCACGAGGCGGCGGATTCCATTTTTGTCCTCCTCCACCTTTGTTTCCATGAACGGCATCTGGGAGCCGAGTTTGATGGTGTTCGCAATCCACTCAAGGGTGTGAGTAGCGGCATACGAAGGCACCACCTTTGGACTGCCCGATTCCGTGAGTACTTTCCCCATAGCGGCTGCATGGACGAGAAAGTACCCGTTTCGGTCAGCTGCGCGCTGAAGTAGCTCGGCCAGCACACGCTTGTCGCGCTGCTGGTTCGATGCGGTGTCCTGGATCATTTGGTCGAGTTCAAGTTCGTTTGTTTTCATTTTGACTCCTGTTGTTTTAGATTTTAGTCAATTGTTTCACCATATTTACTCATTAGTCAACAAACATTTTACATTGTTTCCCAAACAAATTAGATCTAGTGTAAAACCTGTTCAGATTATTGGAAACATGTATGGCCATTTTGGTACCCTGGCCGGGTGGTTTCGACGATTTCAGCCACGTCTTCCCCTCCCTGAACGCTTCGAACCGCCTCCGAACGCGCCGACCGCCAAGCAACCACGTCGATGTGTGAACTATCCTTCCCATGCAGCGCCCCGCCTCCGATCGGAACGCGGGGGCCATGGAAATCCATGACGAGTTTGCGATTGGTTTGGCCGTTGTCGCAGAGATTGCTGCCGGTGATGAACTCGCCGCCGGGATTGATGAGGACTTCGATGGAGGACCAGGGGCGGGACCAGCGGGGGGCATTGTTTTGTAGGGTGGTGTAGGCGGACTGGAGCCACTTGCCGACTTGGTGGCGGACGGAGTCGAGGGAGGTGGTGGCGGGGTGTTGGATGCTGACGAGAACCCGGGTGAGCTGCCAGTCTTCTCCGTCTTCCTCGGTGTGGACGAGCAGCTTGCCGTCGGGGCCGAGGCGCTTGGGGCCGCCGGAACGACTGGCTTGGTCGAGCGCGGCTTTGAAGTGGAGGGCAGCGAAATGTTCGGGGGGATGGAACCCGGTTTTGGCATCGTAGCCGGCCCATCCGATGGCGATGCATTGGTCGTTCACGCGGTTCCGACGCGGACTCGGGTCGCCGAGGTGGCGGTCGATGTGGTCGGCGATCTGGAGATCGGCGAAGGGGTTTCGGATACCGATCTCGGACCAGAGTTCGCCGACGATCTCGCGGGTCGGACGCGTGAGGGGCTCGCGGGTGAGGATGGTTCCGCTGAGCCAAAGATGCTCCCGCCAGATGGCGGCTTCGATCTGTCCGTGAACCTCCGGATCTATGACGGCCGCTTCCTCCAAAATTCGGTCAGCAAGGAGATCGCAGAACCGATCGACATGGCCGTCGAGCACCGCCTCGGCGTAGAATTTTTTCTCTTCGTTCATCGACGGCCCTCCGGACGCACGGACAACTGGTGGCAGGGAATTCCGATGGACTCCAAACGACGAGAATCTCCATCGTGGGTGATCAAGGCGTGGAGCGCCTGGCCATCGGCTTGAAGGGCGGAAGTTATGCTTCGGCTCGTATGTTCTACGTGTCCGTCGGTGATGATGAGGGCACGTTTGGGCCGAGTGGCCCGAACGTGTTCGAGCACACAGCCGATCGCGGTACCGCCGGTGGTACCGCACTCGAGTTTGCCGTGTACGATCTTTGCCGGAGTGACCTCGGTACTGAACCCCCAAAAGGGCTGGCGAATGCGTGAACCGAAGCGACGCAGCAGGGCGATCAGGGGCGGCATCACCGACACCATGGATCCGCTCACATCGAGATAGACCTGGCACGTGCCAGCCGGCTCGTAGGTTGCCAATTCCCAAGGCACATCGGGCAGCAGAGGATTCCACAGCGTCTGCAGGGTCGCGCGGCGAGCACCGGGATGCAACACTGGCAGGTGGGCTCGGAGCGGCTTCCGTTCGGGCACGGCGCGGCGATCGGGTGTGATGCAGCGTTCGATGAGAGCCAAGGTCTCTTGCTCCCAGCGCTTGACGGGGGACGCTCCGGCAATTTTCGCATCTTCGTGCAAGCGCGTGTACGCCTCCATGTCCGACTCTCCGAGAATCCCTTGGCCGGCCAAGCTGCGTTGGGTGTGGCTGATCGCAGTCGACAGTTCCCGGCTGAGCGACTCCCAGGGAATGGATGGCCCCGCATGGTTTCCAATGAAGTACCGCTTCTTTGGCAGCGCCGTCCCATCGCGTTCGGACTCAAGTTGTTCGATCAAGTCAAAGACGTCCTCCGCGATGACCTTGCCCCATTGAAGTTTACGACGAATGGAAATGAGAGGATCCAGCGACCGCCAGTGTCGGTTTAGCTGGGGCCGGGTCCATGGACCGAGCAGGGCGGTGATGCCTTTGGCCCGTTTGTAATAGCGCCGAAACACCTTCCCGTATTCTTCCCCAAACTCACGTTGGATGATGTGGTTGATGACCGCATCGAAGGCGATGTTTTGCGCTCGGCTGGATGCGCCAAACGAGAAGGTATGGCCGAGTAGCACATGGAGGAACTCATGCAAGATGACCGCCTTCACGTCGGTATCGTTGGAGGTGTGTTCGCGCAGGAAGTCTGGGTTCACCGAGAGTACCGGGCGGGCCTCGCAGCTCACGCAGAGGGTCGGGATCTCGCGCGTGAACCGCACCGCGGCCAGAGACAGGATGGCGCTGCAAGCGAGGACGTTCTCGTCGATCAATTCTGCGAGGGTTTCACGGAACCTCAGTTCGCGGGTGGCGTCACTGATCATAGAACCCCCTTGGGCGAAAGAGGACGACCCGTTGCGACAATCGTTTCTCGCTCCAGATGTGCGGGCGTTCGGGATCGAACACACCGTCCACGCAGCGCCCGAGAATCAGCGCCGCCAACAATTGGTAGCGCTGAGTGGAACCGTTGCGGCGAACCGTGGGTTCGTAGGCTTCGTCCGCCGGAACCGCATGGCGGGGTTGGCGAGGGAGGCGTTGTGCCAGACTTTCGCCAGCCTGATCTGGAGTGGTGAACCCGGCCGCAATCAAGCTGGCGCGAGCGAGCGTGAGTCGGTGTTTGCGACCGCCCCCAACAATTTCGACGACGGGTCCATCGCATGTCCACTGCACTGGGCTGGACTGGTACAGCAAGCTGAAGCGGATCGGCTGGACCGTCTGCATCCCAGACATGGTCATCGGCTCGTACCGCTTTTCTCCAAAATGTGGTGGGTTCAATTACGCGACCTCCTTCCGAAGTCGTTTGCGCACCTCGAGCACGCAGTCGTGAAAGGCCTGTTCGAGGGAGGTGAGTTCCCTGGGGAGTTTGTTGTCGATCAGCAGGCCGTAGAGGAGCTGCTGGCCGCGGGTTCGACGGCCGCCGCGACAACGAGACAGGGCCTTTTTGATATCGACCACGCGTCCGTGGGGCACCTTGGATCCTTCGCTGGCTCGCCATTTGATCTCCCCCTTCACGTCCATGAGATGGTGACATCGTTTTGCTAGGGCTTGGATCCCTTCGCGGGAGAGACCGAGACGGCCCTCTAGCGCGGCCGGGTACAGCGCAAAGGCGAATGCGAGGGACTCCGCGTCTGAGACTTGGTGGATGGTTTGAATGACCGCGATACCGGCGAGGTTTTCAGATGGCGCCTTCGTGAGGATCTGTCGCACGCGTAGATGCAATCGAGGTTCGATGAGGACTTGGTTCAGCCATGCCTCATCGCCGCTATCGAACGCGGCATCCCAGGCGGTTCGGTGAACGCCACGGATGACTTCGGGTTGGATACTTTGACCCCAAGCACGGTGCGGCAGGCCCCAGGTGAGTCCGAGAAAGGCGCTGCCGCTGGTCAGAGGTCCGTCGTCCAAGGCCGCGAGTCCGAGGAGGTTCCGAGTGAGTTGGCGAACGCGTCGGGGCGAACATCGCAGGTCCGACTTCCGGAATAACGTGGCGGCGAGACGGGTATACTTGACGACGCGCGGAGACGGATTGGCGAGCAGCTTCTCGAACCGAGTTCGGGCTTGGGCGATAAGGAGAGCGAGTTCGGCCGCAGCCTTCGGTTCGAGTGCGTCCGAGACAGGGTTCGCCACCGCGTTCTGTTCCCGTTCGGTCAGGTGGTGCCAGTCGGGAACCTCAACTACCCAATTGAATCGGTCCGCGAGGGCCTGGTCCAGCGGGACGGCACCGTCGTAGTGGACAGAGCTGGCGGGGTCGTAGGCACTGCTTTCTCCACAAGGGTTCATGGCGGCCCAGCGGTGGATGAGCGACTCGATTTGGATGCCTTGTAGACGGCGTTCGTGGATGAGCGAGAACAGCCGGTTCTGGTGTTCGGGTCGGCAGCGGTTGATCTCGTCCACGAGGACCGACTCCGCGTTCCAGACGGTGGCAGGGGTTTGCAGATACTCGATACCGGACTTGTCCTCGTTCGGGAAGGGAAACCCGACGAGGTCGTCGAAGGCGATCAGGCTGGCGTTGTAGTGCCGGTGTTCGAGTCCGAGGGCTTCGGACAGCCGATTGAGCAGGTAGGTCTTGCCGGTTCCGGCGGGGCCGATGAGTAGCAGCGGATCACGCGTGACGAGGGCTGTGAGGATCACAGGTTCGATGGCTTGGTAGCCGAAGACACCGAGGGATTCTAACCGGGATACGTTTTGAGTTGTTTGGTCGTCCTTTTGGAAAGGGGCGACCCGACACCCCTCGGAGCGGGATGCCACCTTTGGTTTGTTTTTCGCGGGTCTGATCACTCTGCACCTCCCGCGAAGGAGAGTTCGCGGAGAAACTGATCGCGGCGGCGGCGGGCGGTGAGCAGATTGCGAGTGTGCAGGGAGCGCCGAACTTGGACAACCGAATACGGCGTCGGAAAGGCGAGGTGATGCACATACCAGGTTCCGCGTGAACGCGAAAGATGATGATTTGGATGTTCGTCCGGGAGGACGTGGATGGGACGAGGTCCCGCTTGAGTTAACTGAGCCATACAGACTCCTTCCTCGCCAAGGGTTGGCGATTGTCCCGGGGATCCTGCGAAAGCCTTCGAGCGACCAGTTGCGGGGAGATGGGTTCTTCTTTTTTTCCCGTTCCGGACCTCCCGGACTGGGCGCATCTCAATGAACCACCGTATGCCATCCCCTGGCCTCGGTTGGTGCCCCGCCTAGCGGGAACTCTATGGATACCTTGTTGCCTATAGATGGAGCCTGGTTTGCGGCATGGCAACCGTTCGTTGTGTCATAAGTTCGATTTCGCCTACCAGGCCCATCCCTTTATCAAACCGATGACCGAGAGGTTTCGCGACATCGTACGACACGAATACGGTCATGTAGTCGCTGACACCCACGGCGGCTACCGGACGCGGGCCTTCACCAAAGTGTTCGGCACGGTCAGGGAAAGCGCCTTCGCCCCCAACCAGTTCGTCAGCCCCCTACGCCGCCACCCAGCCCGCGGAGGATTTCGCCGAGACCTTCATGCACTTCGTCCGCCTGAAAGGTGTCCTGCCGCGCAAGTGGAAGACGTCGGCTATTCGACCCAAGTGGACGTTCGTCGAAGGCCTCCGTGCCTGAACCATCTCCATACCTCTGACATCAAGGAGAACTCATGAAAACCATCTATCATCCCGGCTACCGCCGGCTGATGGGCAAGTTGCGTACAGCACGAAAAGACGCGGGTCTCCGGCTCGTCGATTTGGCCCACACGATGGGTCGCGGGCGGGACTGGCTCCACCGTGTGGAGACCTCCCAAGTCCGTCTCGACGTGCTCCAGTTCGTGCAGCTCTGCCGCGCCCTCAACCTCAGTTCCCCGGCCATGCTGGAGGAGCTGGAAGAGTCGTCTGAGAACGACTCTTTTTTAGCTATCAGCCGCTTGTCAGCTTAGCTCCGCGTAGTGGCACCATGGAACCATCCTTGGCCATGAAGAGTGCAGGGAAAGCGGGCGTTTACTTGTTGAGTTGCCGGGCCAGAATTTAACTCTTAATGCGTCTCAAAAAACCACTTGAAATGTTTACAGGACAGCTATTCTAACTACTTCTCTAGACCGAGCGTCTTGAAGAAGGCCGGCGCGAGGTGTTTTAAGTAGGGTAATACTATGGGGTGGGTCAATCTGAGGTAGAGGTCCACAAACATCTGCGGAAGCGTACCGTCGGTTGCAAATTGTTCGCCCGCGGTTTCGTAGGCCGACATCAGCCGGCATTCCTCTTTGTGAAATTCGGTATAATCCATGTTTGCGATGCTTTTGTGCGGAAACATAGCGACAGGTTTATTCCAGGTCTGGCTGGGGAATGGATCGTGACCATGTCGGAAGTTGTCATAGCTGAGCACCAAACCCGTACCGGCTTCGGTCAGCACCATGGCAGAGGGCCGAAACAGGGCCGTCCGTTTTTTCTCATGTAGCGGGACTGCCTTTAGTATTAACAACAACCAGTTTATCTCGTCTTTTTTCGCGGGGACGAAAGCTGGGTAGGTCCAATATCCGGTATGGTCGAATTTCAAGCCAGTTCCTTGACGGAATCTCGTAAAAAGATGCTCTGCTCCATTACTCATTGTATTTTCTCTTCGAGATTTACTGAAGACGTTTTTTACGACCCATAGAAGATGTTGCCAACGCAGTTGTTAAAACCGCCATACGGAGCCAAGGGAATGAAGTACTGTTGGAGTCTGGGGCACCCTCGATGACAGCCACACCTAAAAAACCATAGTCTTCGGCTGCGCCCCGAAAACGCTCCATTGGCACTTTATATCCCGCGCCCTCTGGGAAGCCCGGATCATTGATCACCACGTAGTCTCCATCTTCGCCCCGCTCGATACCTATCAATTGTACCGCATGCCCGGCTTGGGGAATGATGCCCAACTCATTCAGCATTTGCCGACCGGAATCGTGCAGTTCGGCGGAATCTACGGCGATGAGGGGACGTATGCCCTGTTCGAGCATTTCCTCCAAGGAATCAGGGGTAAAACCTCGAAACTCCTCTGCGTGAAGATCCAGGTCATTGGCACGGGCCATAGCGTTGATTACGTCATCGATCTCGTGAGGATTTGTGCCAATAGCCGGATCGTAAATGTTAGCCTGTTCGAATACCTCGGCGATGCTGTCTTCGCCGATATCCAACCCGACTGATCGGAACATCATGTTGGTCGTCGCAACCGCACAAGACATGGGGTCGTCCTGTGGATCCCAAAGCGCCATGTCCTCTGCGGGAGTACCGTGAACCTCGTAAAGTTCATTGTAACCTGAAAAACTTAAATCGTCATACGTGGTGTCATCGTAGATCAGCGGGTTAAGCGTAGTCGTATCCGGGGTGGTCGCAGATGCGGGTGAATCCTCCCAAATGGCTTGCGCGGAGTCCCCGTCGGCAAACACATCTGCGACACCGTCCCCATCAAAATCAAAGGATAGGGTTTCTGCATCGGCAATCCCGTCCTGATTTAAGTCCAGAGCGAGACTTGCCACATCGGCTATCCCGTCTTGATTGAGGTCTGCGGAAGTCTCAAATACGTCAGCGATTCCATCGTGGTTGCCGTCAAGCGTGACCAGTGAGTAATCGCCGATGCCGTCTCCGTCAGTATCAGCACTCACAATTTCTGCGTCGATCATCCCGTCACCATTCAAATCGGCAGCCATATACAGACCATCAAGCACACCGTCTCCAATTGCATCTGTTGGTTCACTATAGTCATCCGGCAGCCAATCGTCGTCAAATTCAGTCGGGTCCATTTTTCTGCTCCTTCGTATCATGCTTCCTACCGACGGCCACCAAGGTTTGTGAGAAATTCTCGACACCATCCCGCATCTCGGGGCCAATCGCTCGTTCGATATCGTCCACGACTTCCGCCAAGCGGATACCCGATCCATCGACGATCTCGGCAAAGCGGTTGCGGCGCTCGTCCAGTATCCGCTTCCGTAGCTGTTGCTGAAGTCGCGCGGAAAAGTCATCACGTTGCTCCCCGGTGGAATCTAGGAGGCGTTTATCCCGGATCATACAGCGGTTGTTCTCCTGGTCCATGAATTCGGACGCCTCGAATACCGAGACCACCAACGTACGCATGAACACCTGCCACCATGGGAATATGGTCTCAGCAGCATGCTGAATCTCAGCGGCGGCTTCTCGATCTCGCTGGAAAACCGACAGAACTGCACCCAAGCCATGTGTAGCCACTGCACCTCCCACCATGTGCCAACCCAGCGCACCTCCGGAGGAAAGGAGCATTGCACCACCGATCGTGCTCTGCGCAACAGCGGGTAAGAATTGTCGTACCTTGGAAGACCAGTGTTTCTGAATTTCCTTCCGGGCGAAAATAGCCTCAAGAGGTCGGGCCGCCATCTCGATCTGAGCAAGTGATCGCATCATGTCGGAGTGCGATTGGCGTATTTGTCGCCGCACCAAAGGAACGATACGTTTGCGCTCCTCCACTGCGCAGTCAGATACGGCTTTTGCACCGAACACACCTGAAAGCCATTTAGCTTCTTCCTGCGCCCAGTAATAAGGCGCCATAGTGCCCAGAAGTTCAAACTTCTGCTTCATGGCTGTAAGGGTGGAGGTCAGCAATAGAATTTTCGTGACCGTAGCGTCCCGCAGTTTGTCGTCTTCGGCAAATTTCACCGCGCCTGTCGATTGCATTTGAGCAATGAGATCGTCCATTGTGATATCACTATCGAGGGCTCGATTTAGAAGCAGTACATCGCCAAACATGACCAAAAGCATGTTGTGCTTTTTGGCCTGGTTAAACTGCTCGTACAGTTCTGCCGGACCCGCCTGAGCAATTCCAGCGGAAGCACGCTTCACATCCCATTCTTCCCAGAATTGGAACGCGACGGTATCGTGCATGGTGAGCGTCAACTCGACTGGCTGTCCGTCTTCGCTCCAATTCAGGGTCACTTCACTCAGTTCGTCCGTCCTATTCTTCACGAGAATATTCCCGGTCGCCGAAACGGGAATGGTGCGACCACCAATATCAAAATTGTCGGCTTCGATCGCAAATCTCACAGGCTCTGTGTCGGCCAGCGCCAAGCCCCACTGGGTACCCGATTCGCTCCGCATCAGTTCAGGGGCGGCGACCAGTGAACCGAAAAGATCGGCAGCGATCTTTGAGTCAATGCGGATACCGAGAGGTTGCCCGGTCGCATCGGCCAAGATCGCAATATCTGCGGCGGCCAGCACACAAGCATACGTGTACGTGGGCGAGTCGGGTTGACCGTAGATGACAATAGCCTTCTCATCACGCTTGAGAATGAGGGCTTCCTCGTCTTTTGTATTGGCAGTCGCCAGAACAAACTCACCCAAGAATCCAAGCACATCTTCCGTAAGGTCGTGATCGTGAAGGTCTTCCGGTAACTGTCCAAGTACTTCCTCCAATAATTCACGGAGGGAAGAATCCGCCTCAATGGACAACAGCACAGGGCGATCTCCGCCGAAATAAGAAATAATCGTTCTGGATTCTGTTGTGTTCCAACCCGCCATAAAAGCAGAGTCCGGCAATTTCAGCTTCGGCAAAGTACAAAGCGCCTGCTTGTCGAAATGTATGACTGCCGCACCGGTCTCTTGCACCACGTACGTTCCGAACCCGTTTTGTTGGGGTCCAACCAGTTTGAGAGATCCGATAGCAATCGGCGCCCCGGCATCAATATCCAACGTCGCGGTAAATGCCGGCTTCACAAAATCAACCCAAGGACCGTGGGCCTCTTCCACCCACTTTCGGTCGATACGCAGATCGAAGGTAGAAATCGGCGCATTAGAAACACTAAATGAAAGAGTAGTTTCTTGATCATTCACTGAAGCCTGCACTACGAGCTGATCCACATTGAAACTGGCAAGTTGAAAGCCTTCTTTTGGTGAATAGCGAAACAGGTGCAAGGTTTCAGAGTCTGTAGATGCAAATTCTCCCCCTGCCAATCTTCGTCCTGACGCCAACGTCATAGACGTTACCCGCATATGCCAAGCGAAATTAGCCGGGTTGATCCCCCTTTCTAATAGGGATTGCTGCACAAAGGGATCGAAACCCATAGGGTTTTCAAATTTGGAAGAATCCGAATGCCTCCCCATTGCTGAAGCGGCAAGAGGAGGGGGGCCAGATTTTGATTTAACAGGTTTAAGGGGCGGAGGTTTTCTTGGTCCGCCCTCTGATGACTGATCTGCGGTCATAACTTACTTCAAGTCTGTGTGTTGGAGGAAGTTGGAAAAAACTGCCAACAATTAATTGATCGCCCCGATTTCAGGACCTTGCCCACCATAAAGGCATCAACAATAGTTAAGGGGAACCAAATAAAAATTCCAACGATTGTGACCAATAAAAATATCGCCGCCACTGCAATCACAATCCCTTTGGTTGTTTGACCAAAGACTATTTGCGCGATGCCCGGCCATAACAGGTTGAGCCAGCACATGTGTGGTGACTTTGGTGGATTACTCGCATAAATTTTGTTCGGGTCCCTTGAGAAACTCGCTTCAAAGTCATTCTCGGGCTTGTTTTTTGTTGCTAGTGGTGGCGGAACAGCTATCGGATTAGGGCTGATCGAAGGAGGCTTTTTCTTGATTAGCGTGGCAAAAGCAGTTGTCCGCAACTCCTGCCAGTCATCCATCGATTCGTTCCACACTGGCGTAGAACCCGTCACTTCTCCGCTACCAGTAAGCTCCTTGATCTGATCCTCCGTTATCGGTCCGATCTGTTCGCCCGCTTCAGATGCATAGTACCACTCCATTCTTATCTCCTTTATAACAGCTATTGCCCCCGCAGGGAAAGGCATTCGGTCGATTCCGGAGACATTCTGCTCTATTTCCGAGACCTCGGCTTCCAGTTTTTCAATGTTTGCTTGGATATTTTGCGCCTCCTCTTGCAAATTGATGATTGTAGCGTCTTCGACTTCGTATTTGCACAGGGTTTGCCCAAGGTCAGTAATCAGTCTGTTGCGGCGAAGCAGAAGCGCTTCCGCATTAGTTCGGTCTTTGGCTTCTGTATCAAGCGATTCAATGGCGCTGAAATGTTCGGCTAATGACTCTCGACCGATTTCATTGTGTAAAACGTAATCACCGATTTTTCTGTGCACCGCCTTGAGGTCGGTCAGCTCTAGCTGCTTGATGAGCGCTTGCTTTTTTGCGATCTCGGCGGATATTTCAACCTTCCCGCTGAGCGTATTCTTTTGAGACTCTGTCATTTTGGGCATCCTCTTAAAAAGCATCCGATACCATGTCCAGTTACTCATTTCCATATCCGACGATCAGATTTCGGTGTATCAGGAAAATCCTGATGCAAAACAGGCGAAACGGACTGAGACTCGTATCGGGCCACTGCCACGCAGCATCGCCGTCAGTCACTCCTAACCAGAATCAGGACTAACGCTATCAACGAACCGAACGCCTCGCCGCGTGGATCATGCGCAACGCAGACCCGCGCACGCGCACGCTGTTCTACGCCGTCGTTGAATCGTACAGCTACCGGATCGGCTCGGGGACGCTTGCACAGTGGCTTGCTGACAGACCGCTTGAACATCTGGCCGCGTTCACCGAGCAAGCGCACAAGTACGGCTACCCACGAGAGTTCGACGCGCTCTGTGACTGGCTCAGTTCGAACGGTTGGAGCTACGGACTGACCACCGCCGAGATCGCGCACAGGGGAACCGTCCACATAGCCGACGCGAACCGTAACCCGCCCATTCCCACTCACGCGCTGGTCGCCGAGGGTTCACGAACTCTCCTGCGCAAGGCGTTCAGACGGCAGCGTGCGAAGCGGATACGTGTTCATTAGGGCGAAGACTGTTGCAACAGAGCTCAGAGGGCGGCACCAACTACCGCTGGAGCACCCTGAGCGGCATTTTGAAGATCCAACTCATGTGCCACGACCGCGACGGAGGCAACTTCGACACCGAAGCCCACACCGGGGCCGAGATCGACCAGACGGTTCTGTTTGTGAGCCGTTTGCAGCCCTAACCCTTGCAAGTTTTCCACACATACCCTTGCAAGTTTTCCACATAATACTGGATGGGCGCTTGTAGTCCAAAAACTCGGACTCCAACTTACATGCAGTGTAAACACTTACTATGCAGGCTCTTGCGAAAGCAGTCTTGCGGGGAGAAGGAGAAGTGGTGGGGGGTACTGGATTTGAACCAGCGACCTACTACGTGTGAAGCAGTTTGAATCAAAAGCAGTGAATTCGCCAAGCTTCGACGATCATTCTCCTAGTTACTGAATTCGCAAGTTACTGC
>Ga0209186_1002103_pt1 | contig 14358 bp, 6 predicted proteins | sample SidtaG_FD_187426 | JGI IMG/M metagenome (GOLD analysis project Ga0209186, IMG submission 187426) | Marine algal microbial communities from Sidmouth, United Kingdom - Sidmouth_Male2 metaG (SPAdes) (version 2) | ecosystem: Host-associated > Algae > Red algae > Unclassified | place: Sidmouth, United...
ACCCGATAGAAAGTTATTACGCTTCCGTGACCCGCAAGCGTGCAGATACCGGTATGGAGTTTTTCCCCGAACAAAGTATGACACGCCTCGAAGCCCTTTATTCGTATACGCTAAATTGCGCTTTTGCCGCTTTTCAAGAACGCGATAAAGGTTCGCTGGAAGTCGGTAAAATGGGAGATGTTACGGTACTTTCTAAGGATATTTTGACAGTGGCAGATGGAGAGATTATGGATATGGAAATACTTTATACTATTGTGAATGGGGAGGTGAAGTATTTAGGGATTTGATTTTTACCCAACGTCATCGTAGAGCAAATTCATGAATTTGCTCTACAATGAGGGCAATATTGGGAAGTTTTTGATGGTGCATGCCTTTTGTATTTTAAAACAAAAAAACCATACAATATACTCAATACCGTTTTTTTTGATAATTAGACTTTAATAAATTCAAAAGAAAGCTCTATAAGCGCAAGTGAGGGCGATTTTGGAACAGGAGAATAGCGACGAAAACTGACCTACTCAAAATACTTAAAATCCTCTACCAACATTCTATAAATCTCATTACGTACTCCGCTTGTAAGGCGCGTAATTTCCTCAAAATGTACAAGTAATTCGCCGTCACCATTGATTTGAGCGTATTTTTTGATTTGAATAAGCCCCGAATACGGTGTAAGAAAATCAGCGTAATCGAAATATTTAAAATACGGTTCGTCGTGCAGCCCGATATTACGCAAAACATTTCCCTTACAATACTTCACATTCCAAGTCTTATACAATGCTGTAATCTTATCTACCAAGTCAATTGGAATCTTATGTTTTTGAATATAAGGCAAAAGCGTGGTTGCCCAAAATGCCTCTTGATTAGTCGGACATAGCGGATTATCTACAAAGACTTCCGGCGCACCTTTCACCGGATTGTCCGCTTCAAATTTTGTTACCACACAACGGTTTTCAGCTAAAGCAAACGCAAAGCACAGGCTGTAAAATTTTGCTTTCAAATTAGGTTTAATTTCAGGCATCCATAAATCAAACTGATTCGCCCACATCGGATATTTACCATTACTTGATTTGGCGATGCAAAACCAAGTGAAAGCTGCCTTTGCAGATTCAATGTCGTAAGCGCATTAGCTGCGGTTATCTGTTGGTCCGTTGAATAGTTTTACCTTGTTAATGCCCTTGAAATCACTGTCTAGTCGAAACCATACTCTATCAGGATTATTTGACATTCTATTGCATGTATCTATCCTCAATCTCACAGGTGTTACATCATCCATGAAACCAATATATTCACCGTTTACGAAACCATGTGGTGCTTTTATTTTTGTATGGCGTTCATCATTTAATGGAAACCCACTAACTATTTTAACATCATTCTCGTCTTTCGTTTTATTACGGTACGCATTATATCTCGGTTGCGGTATAAATTTACCTTTTCTTTCTAGGTCGCACTGAAATATAGCCATTTTTTAATTAATTAAAATTATTTTATAATTTATTTATAGTTAAAATGAATTATTTATAAATATTTTTTATTATAAAATAATTCAAAAATATCCTTATTTCAGCAGAACTTTTAAGTAAGAAAATAAATTTTATTAATTGATTATTAAATATTTATAAAATTAAAAAATAAACATAAATTTATTTAAGTGTGTCAAAAATCGGTGGTCGTTGCGATACCGATAAGATGCGTTAGCATCGACACCGTTTGTAGAAAAAGCAAACCCAAAGCTAATCAAGGTGCGTAGTACCGACACCGTTTGTACGCGCTAACGGTGTCGGTACTACGTACCTTAATTGGTTGTTCTTTAGACCTTGCTATAAACGGGGTTTGAAGCATGATTTATCAAAAACCAGTTTAAACTTGTAAGTATTTAATTGTCAATAATTTATGAATTATTAATTTTTGTTAAAAATACTAATTTCAAATACTTTTTTCTCACTTCAAAATCAGCGAAATCAAAGTCTAATGTAAGAAGTTTAAAAATGTGACAAAGCAAAAGAACTAAAATAATGTGAAATTTGGGTAAAGTAAAAAAATGCCACAGTCGCAGGTGCGTACAAATTGGATAAGTTTTTAGCGTTGATGAAGGAGACTAGTGAGAGTGTTCTTTGGTTCGCGATAAACGTAAAACGATTTTGCAAATCGTCAAGCAGAAACAGGTATCTGCACAGGACGATTTACAAAATCGTTTTACGTTGTGTTAAGGTCATCGTAGAGAAAATTCATGAATTTTCTCTACGATGACGGGTGCGACGGCTAAAGTCGTCGGTACGGTTTTATTTCGGTACACGCGATGAGATACCGTTATTATCAAACCAAAGGGTTTTATCTCCGCCGTTGATATCGCCATTTAGATTGAAGTCAGCATCAAGGTAAATATCGAAGATACCGTTATCGTCTACCCAGATGGATTTATCTTGTCCGTTGATGTCGTAACTTACCTGGTCGGCAGTTTGGTTGGCATCACCGGAATACATGCACCACTCCCCTGTCGGGAGTTGTTTTTGTCCGAAACTGGTGATGTCGCGGAAGCTGTCGCCTGTTCGGAAATCGTGGGTCAGCGTACTACTCGTCACGGGAATGGCTTGGGGGGACATGATGCCCATGTGGCTGCGATGTTCTATGATGATGTAGACCGAATCTACACCCATGCCTGTATTGAGCACACATCTATCCGGGAAGGTCACCGTTCCGTCTTTGTGCAATAAAGCGGCTGTTTTGGCGACTTCTGTGCTTTGGGCAGTACCTCTACGGAAAGTAACCAATAACCAATCTACTACATCGCTGTCATAATTGGCGTTTGTCCAGCCTGCGCCTTCTGTGCCTGCGTAATTCCATGGCGTGCGGTTGTAGGGTTGCCCTGCTGGTGTGGGCGTTGCTAAGGCACTGACGGGTGTTTGTCCGGGTAGTAAACCTCGTGTGGTGTTGAGTGCTGTCGTCATTTCAGTAGTGTCAGCATCGAAGGGTCCTTCCATCCAAACCGCCAATTGAATATTTACACAATCGGGGTCTATGATGATGACGACTTCTGCTTCGCTACATTCGACTGGATTGCCATCATCACACACTTCATAGGTGAATGTTTCTGTACCAACATAATCGGGATCGGGTGTGTAGTCGATATTACCATTCGGCTGAATAGCGAGTGTACCATTGATAGGCATTGCCATGGGCGTTGTCATTGCTGTCAGGATATTATTTTCGAGGTCGCTATCGTTTAGTAAGATATTTTCTTGTAATGTACTGTTGGCAAACATATATAGCGTGTCTGGCGTCGCAACTGGGGCATCATTAATATCATTTACATTAATAATCATCGTCGCCGTATCGCATAAAACGGGGCTTCCGCTGTCGCAAACTTCATATCGGGCAGTATCTACTCCGCTAAAATTGGGATTGGGTGTATAGGAGAAGTATCCGCTACCCAGTAAAGATGCTGTGCCATTCGCCGGAGGCGTAATAAAATTAATATTGGTTGTAAGTGCTTCACCGTCAGGTTCTATATCATTCAGAATGATATTGTGTGAAGTAGAAACTTCTTCATCTGTCGTCAGTGTATCATTTATCGCAATAGGCGCATCAGGAAGCGGCGATACGGTCACGGTCACGGCTGCTGTATCGCATAATACGGGTGTTCCGCTGTCACAGGCTTCGTATTCAAAGGTATCTGTTCCGTTAAAATCAGGGTTTGGCGTGTACGTATATGTGCCGTTGGGATTGAGTGTCAATGTGCCATTCGTGGGGGCAGTGATTGGTGTGCTGTTATAGGTCAATGTGTCTTCTATATCGCTGTCATTTGGCGATACATCGCTGCTCAAACTTGCGTCCTCTGTTATCGTTTCATTGTCATCAATCAGAATAGGTAAATCGTTTATATCATTAATTGTAATTGTTACCAATCCGGTATCGCATTCTATGGGTGCACCGCTGTCGCAGACCTCATATTCGAAGGTATCTGTTCCGTTGAAATCAGGGTCGGGCGTGTAGGTATATGTGCCGTCGGGATTGAGGGCAGCGTTGCCATTTGCCGCAGGTGTGATAATGGAAGAAGTGAGTGTAGTGTCTTCGACATCACTATCATTTGACTGTACATCGCCACTGACGGGGGTGTCTTCATCGCTTGTATTGTTATCGTCTATCGCAGTGGGTGTGTCATTTACTGGCGTAATTTCTATTTCGACCAAAGAAGGCACACAATTTATCCCATTTACTTGTTTGATAACGATAGAATCGACCGTTTCGTAGTTAATAAATAATTTGGGTGCGACACCTGCGCCTCCTTCATAACTTTCGGCGGTACGTGTTCCTGTTCCTTCTAAAATAAAGGTCATCGCATTGCCGTCTGCCCAATCTCCTCTATCTATTAATTCTTGAATGATTGTGCTAATATCTGCGCTTTGATAGCTACTCCCCAATGTCCATGGCAAGGGATTCCAAGCTACATTTGCACTTGTTGGTGTTTTTGATGTGATGCTAAATGCGGTGCTTGTCAATGCTGCGGCATTACCAACATCTTCGGCGGTAATGTTGATACTGGTTGTTCCCGACTGTGCTTCATCTGCTACAAATTGTAGGTAAGCATTGGTAATCACTGCATCCGAAGGTATACCAACGCCCGGTATGCGAATGCCTATTGCGGCAAAGGTTTGACCACCATCTACGAGTAAGTCAAGGTCGCCACTTCCTGCACTAATTACACCATCTCCCGCACTTTCTTCTACATCGTCAGTACCTGTGGTGACTTGTCCCGAATAATTTTTTATGGATGTATATATCGTTGTATCTGGAGCGGCTATATTGTCACAAGTTTCAAATATAAAATTATCTGTACCGAAGAAATTTGGGTCGGGGACATAATCAAACGAGCCATCAGGGTTTAGTGTAAGTGTACCATTCGCGGTAGTCGATATAATGGCGTTTATAGAACCGGGCGTGGTATTGGATACCGTATCATTTAACGGTATATCCTCTGGCGTAATGTAGGTGTCGGAAACGGTACAGTCAATGACGACTTGATAGGTTTTGATACTGGTGCATTCAAAATACTTATTGATGAGTCGGACGGTGTACGTGCCGGGATTTGACCATGTTACATCAATAGAACTTCCCGTGCCGGATGATGGGCTCGCGCCTTGCACAAACCAAGTATAATCGACGTCAGGATAAATATTATCTACGGTAAATGTGGTCAGAATATTAGGACAAACTAAAGGCGGCGGCACTATCTCGCTCTCCTCGCACGGCACATTGATGCGTCCGGGCGTACCGTAGGCAGAATTGATGGTAGATGAAGATGTCCATGAAGTCGGCAAGCTGTTGTCGAGTCCGTTGTATGGATTGATGAGGGACAGTGTAGGTCCGAAGCCGTCCGGTTCGGTGGGCCAGGGTGCTTTATCATTAAACACGACATAATCAGACAAGCATTTGTCTTTATCAAACAAAGAAATACGCTCTCCTTTTTTACTAATATTGAATGCAAAATCGCCGATATAATTTCCCACTTGTGGGAATATACTTGCAAACATTGCCGCATTTTCTACCAAGACCAAATATTCGTCAGGCTGAATAATCGTACCCGAAGGAATGATGTATTGATTGCCATTGTCATAAAATTCCCAATTGGAAATATCGACTGCGGAGCTGTTGGGATTGTATAATTCTATCCAATCGCCGGGGTCGGTGACATCATTTGCGGAGTTATAATTAATTTCGTTAATTACAATCGGTGCGGAAGGTGTGGCACATAAGCGGCTATTTTCCTGCCCGGGCGTGCCCCCGCAGGTTTGGTCGGAACGAAACCAGTTGAGTGCTTCAGCATTGTCAAGGGATGGGTCGCGGAGTTCGAGTGAAGGACCGTCGCCATCGGGCATTTCGTCCCAGGGGTTTTTATCGTTGAATTGTACGCTGTCTATGACTACATTGTTGTAATCGACAAATTTGAGGGTTTCGCCGTCATTGCTGAGTTCGCCTTTGTATTGGTCGAAAGGCGCGAAACCAAATTCTTGTTGAAATATAATTGAATTTTCTGCCAATACGATAAATTGCCCTGGTGCTATTGTCGCATTCCACGGAAAAGTATAGGTGATACCTGACGAAAATCTACAATCAGTCATATCGAGCGTAGTATTACCTGTATTTTTGATTTCGAGGTATTCTGTTTCGTTCCAATCGATATTGCGACAAAGGCTATCGGCATGGTAATGTATTTCGTTGATAACGAGGGCAGAACGGTCTTGTTCGACATAAAATCGACGCGGACACATAGCCGACCAGTTGAAAGTATTAATGCGAACCCGCGCACGAATTTCTATCGGATTTGTGATGGTAATCGCTCCGGTGTAGACTTGTGCAGAGGCGGATACGCCGCCGCCTTCCAAACGTGGGTCAGAGCCATCGGTGGTGTAGTAAATCGTTCCGTTACCATTTGGATTGGAAAGGGTGAGTTGATAGCCCGCATTGACTTCGCCGCCAAATTGACTAAATTGTACGCTTTGGGTGTTCGGATATCGCCCTTCATTTTGATAATAATCGATGAGGTTGTTGGTACGATTGGGAAAATAGTTGTTTCTAACATCTTGTCGTTCTTTTATCCATTCGTCGTTGACATCCCAATTAGCTTTTGCGAAATGGTTTTGAAAGCCGAATGCTTTATTGCCCCATCTCGCCGACTCTGCTATCAGCGGCAGTTGCACTTGATTGGCGCGTTTCATATACATTTCATCTAAAACGGCGGGCGTGAGTACGCCGTCATTGAAGCAATGACATTCCAATCTATCGCCTTCCATGACCTTAAATTCAGCATTATCGTTTACGATATTCGGTATAGGTCCTATTTTGTCTAAGCTGTTGTAATTGACCGACGATCCGTAAGAATTACCAAATACGCCTATGTTTCCAAGTGTCATATCAAAATCCCATACGACGAATTTGTAACCGCCATTGCCGGGTACGGGATCTGCGCCACCGAGGTTGTTGTGATTAGCTCCCCAGTCGAAGTTTGCACCATAATCATTGAGAATGCTATAGTCGGCGGTTTGCTGTTTGTCTATATATCGTTCATCGTAACCTGCTGATACCATCTGATCATAAAAAGTGGGCGTTACGGGCTGATTCCAGTATTTATCACTCTTGCGTACTTCTACTTCTTCTTTCATTTTTTCGGGAAAATAATAAGACTCAAACCACGCTTCATCGGGGCGTTCCAAGAGTTGATAATGCCCCATGTATTCGCCGTTGACATAGACGTGCACGAATCGCCCATGTGGTGCAGGGTAGCCCATTTCCATTTGTACATCCCAAATAAAACGGTTGCGGATATACTGTGCTTGTGATTCGTCGCAATATTCGCAGTTCAATCCATCCTGACTTCCTCCTCTTAAAAGTAATTTATTAAATTCATTGACCGCAGGTATCGGGTAGTCATAGCCATCATCGTCGAATACCGGATATTTTAATTTTGGAGTTCCGTAAATGTTTTTAAATTCGAGGCGATAATGTTTCTTTAGGTTCGTTGGGCTACCTCCCCAGGTTTGTATACCACTATGCACCTGAAATGCCGAGGTGCCATCGGGGAAGAACATTTCGACTGAAGTCTCTACTTCAAAGTCAATAGGGTTATTGGAATTGACATCATTTGAAACCAAAGAAATTGTGGGAATTGCCAGCAGTGCATCTCGCATCTGTGGACCGTAGGTCGCGCTATTTGTGATATTATTTTCCATGTAGGAAGCCGTAATAATATCATCTAAAAAAATGTAACTATGCGTAATCACAGGCGTAGTACTTCCTCCTGTGTACGCTATCGCTCGAATAGACCTAGTGTTGGAAATGTTTATCGGACCGCTATATATGATACCCGATGATGCGCTTGGTTTTGTGTTGTTGGTTGTATAACGGATAATAGCCGCCGGGTCGTCTGCTATGAGTTCTACTGTAAAAGGGTTGTCGTAAAATCCTCGCTCTACGCTAAATTCTATTTCTGTGACCTGCCCACTTGCGGTCATAACTCCCAAAAAACACCAAATAAATATTAGGTAATACTTGATTTCAATGTGTGTGGCAGTTAATATGTGTGTAAAAAATGTCATTTAAATTAGTTTAGGTTTTACTTTCTACGTGTAATTTATTGTGAGAAACCAGCGGCCTCGCTTTTTTACTCCTTTATAAATTGATTAATATTGCACTTAGTACACCGTCCAAAAAGTGAAGAAACTTTTTGGACGGTGTACTAAGTAGTAAGTGAAAGAAAATAAATAACTTGCCCCATTATGCTTGTTCTTTTCCCTTCTAAAAACACAAAAAATAGTTCCGTAGCTATGGCTATGCAACGATTTTTTGAATTCTTTAGAAGAAAAAATTACGGCGCATTATGGAACAATTTATTTAATTTCTTTCACTAAGTATCAGGAACACTTAAAAGATAGTGTTTTCATAATACCTTCGAGTACTATTTTGTGACAAGGCTATTTATCGGAATACGAATTTGTTATATCTGAGAATCAGAGGAATAATGAGAATAGACTTCTTCTTTTAGTGCGAGTAACGTATAAGTAGAGACGTATTTTTTTACAATTGGTTGCACTTTACAAATCCGAAGTGTTAAATGGGTAGACTAAACTAAGCGACACTTTAAATCGTCATAATTCACTGAAAGTGAATTGTTTATTTACACTCAAATTTATACTTCTACTTATGTCAATCCCTTAAATTGCTAATAAAAATAGACTACTTTTCAAAGATATTCTCTTTTTTCATTAAAAAATTAATCGCAATATACTGTTTGGAGAAATGGGATTCAATTTGAGTTTCTCCTTTGGTGTAAGTGAAAACGATTTAATATCTGATGTTAACGCAGTATCCAAAAAAGATTATTGGATGTGGCCGATTTGGTAGCCTATAGATTTATCTACAGATAATCGTTTTACTCTATATTTAACGACCTATACCTTTTACGATGGGCAATAGACCTATTAATAAGGGAAGACGAAAAAAATAATCTATCCGTCTGAATTGTTCTTTTTCTTATATGTTTCACTAAGGGAAAGAAAATAAATAACTTGCCCCATTATGCTTGTTCTTTTCCCTTCTAAAAAACACAAAAAATAGTTCCGTAGCTATGGCTATGCAGCGATTTTTTGAATTCTTTAGAAGAAAAAATTACGGCGCATTATGGAACAATTTATTTAATTTCTTTCACTAAATTTTCCTTACGTAGCCCAGCTATGCGCGTCAAATTTAGCCAAACATATAAAAAAAATAACGGCTTCATTTGGGGTAGATTATTTTCTTCCTCTTCCCTAAGTAGTTTAAGAAATGATGGGTTGATAGCCATTATATTGATTTTGATGAGTGAACATTTATCTTGCGAAATTCATTTATTTTATCCAACCTATCTTTGTAGATAATTCCCGTTGCTGTGGAAACACCTTGGCAAGTATCCAGGTGATCTACAAAGGATAATTTTCTGAAAGTATCGTGTTCGCTCGCATTATTATTTGTCATCATACTTTGTGTTCTTTCTGAGTGATTTGCTGTATTTACTCTTTCGTGCATAAAACTCTATTTTTTAATAAATTCACTTACTACATGTGCTATTTGATGGTCGTTTACCTGTATTTGTATGTTATATACCCCTTGTGGAAGTGACTTCACGTTAAGTTCTATATTGTCTTGTAATGTAGGGTTGAATGTTTTTTGGTGGATTAATTGTCCATTTATATTCATCAATGAAATGATACCTTTTTCTATTTCTATATCTTCAAATTCTACATTGACGTTTATAATGTCCGTTGTGGGATTTGGGAAAATATCTATGTTTTGCCCAACTTCTACGGTGCGGAAGTAAGCTGCATTATTCCATTTATTCGCTGCTTGTGCTGCATTTGCGGTAGGGATTCGTACTCCGTCGTTATTATTATTGTCGTTTTCTGTGATGTTTTCAGTATTAGTGTTTGTATAATATAGGATTAATTTGGCAGCAGATTCTACCGAGCCTTCGTAAGATTCCGCGACTCGTTTGCCTGTACCTTCAATGATTACGGTGATTGCGTCTCCAAGTCCATTCCAATCGGAATTGTCCACTATTTCTTGTACAATTGCTGAAATATCTGGCGTTCTTTGTGCGTCAGTGGCAATGCCTATGGCATTCCATGTTGGGGGATTCCACAGGGCTGATGCCGAAGTTTTTGCTCTTGAAGATACATCGTAAGGCGTAGTACTAAATGGAGCTGATGCTCCTGCGGCTTCGCCGTATATCTCTAATGTACCTGAATTGTTGCGCGTTTCATCTACTGTAAATTGTACGAAAGCACTGTCGATAACTGTACCGGGTGGCAAGAAGATATTGTCGAAACGCAAGCCTATTGCCTGATTTCCGGTGATGTTGCGGTCATGGGTTAATTCTATATCAGAGCTAATCATATCTATTATTCCGTTTGTTCCTCTTTCTTCTACGTCGTCATTTCCGCTTGCGATAGGCACTTCGATAAAAGAAGAGTTGTCTGCTGTACTTTGTCCGCTACAAGCACAATTTCCGTCTGTGGTGTCGTCTGTTGTAGTACCGTCGCCATCATCGCATGGTAGTCCTGCCTGTGGGCAACTATCCAATGTATAGATGACGATAAGTTCGGGTGGCACTCCATTACCTTCAACGGATTCGGCTACACGTTGCCCTGTTCCGTCTATATTAATTTCTATAGCACTTGCTGAAGTGTATCCGTTTCTGCCTATGATTTCTTGTACGATTTTACGTAGGTTGGGTGTACGCTGGGCAGCAGCTTTATCACCTGTTGTCCATGCTGGGATGGTCCACATCAGCGAATTATTGGTTGCTGTTATTACGTTGGAGAGGTAGTAATTTGTATTTGGAAAAGCAGGGGCATTGTCAATGGCTTGACCTGTAATGAGGGCAGTCGTCGCTATATTATCTGATTCATCAGCTTGAAATTGAATGTATGCCTCCGTTATCATTGCGCCCTGCGGAATATTCATACCCTTAAAACGCAGACCGAGTGTTTGTGTACCTCTATTGTTGTCTGTACCTATTTCGAGGTCGGTACTGCCTTGATACATTTCTCCATTGCTGTCAATTTCTTCTATATCGTCGTTGGCATTATTAAGTGTCATGCTTGCAGTGGTTTGAAGACCGTAAGCTACTGTAATTGTAATTTGTTCGAGGGTGGATTCTCCGCCGTCTGCATCTGTAGCGACTGCTTCTATCACATAAGTTCCTTCTCCTGACGGCTGCCAGTATACGAGATACGGAAATTCGTCATCCACATCATAAGTCGCGTCATTGATAAAAAATTCGACGTGTTGTACATCGCCGTCGGGGTCTTCGGCATCAGCCGAGAGGGTGATAATATCAAGCGGTGTGAAAGTCGCACCATTTGTGGGAGATGTGATGAGTACGTCTGGCATAAAATTGCTAATATCGACCGTAATGGTCACGGTAGAAGAAGTACCTGTAGTTCCCATATTATCCGTAGTGATAGCAATAATATCGTAATCACCCAATTGGTCGAAATTATAAGGCATTTCGTAAGGTGCACTCAAATCACTACCTAAATAGGCTCCATTGACAAAAAATTCTACTTTAGATATTGTGCCGTCGGGGTCGTTGGAATTGGCTTCGATGTTTAATATTTCGTATGAAGTCAGTACATCGCCATCCAGCGGTTGTGTGATGGAGATGACAGGCGGTTGATTGGGTCCGACTTGTATGTATATAGGGTCAGAGGATGTACTGCAACCGTCATTGTCCGTAGCAACGGCTATTATTTCATACAAGCCATCTTGGAGGAAATTATAAGGTGCGCTGAAAAATGCCGTGACGTCTACACCTATGGAAACGCCATTGACAAAAAACTCAACCTGCGTCACAGTACCATCCGCATCTGCTGCGTTTGCATTGATACTCAATTGAGCCGCCGAACCAATAATTAATCCATCGGAAGGCGAAGTGATTTGTACCGTGGGGCAAGTGTCGGGAATATTCGCATTGATACTAACGGGGCTCGATGTTATCTGACAACCGTTATTGTCTATCGCCACTGCGGTGATGGTATGCGTTCCACTCGTAAGGGTATAATTAACCTGATAAGTCGTACCACCTTGGAATTGTCCTGCGCCCAATAAGCTGCCATCTATATAAAATTGGACACTCGAAAGCGTACCATCAAAATCTGTGGCATCTGCCTGAATCTGAACCGTACCCGGCGCATTATACACCGTACTTGGTGTAGGGCTGATAATTTCTACTTCGGGGCATACGTTGGGAAATGAAGTCGCTGTAGTAAAAGACCAGTAATCAGACCAACCACTACCATCGTTTACTCTCCAACAATATTCGGTACTTTCTTGAAGCACTCCTGCGGGGACAGTGTATGAATCACCACCCATCATCGTTGCGGTATGTACAGTTGTTTGTGTGTCAATTGGGTCGAGGTTGAGGTTAGGGTTAGTAAATATAAAAAGTTGATTAGGTTCACTGACAACGTAAAGCGTGCCATTATCGTCCATCGTGACACCTTCTGGCTGCGGCAAGGCATTGACCAAAGTACCATTCGCTCCTCCTGTATTGAAGGAAATACGACTGATTTCGTTGCAATTTCTATCGGTTTCTACCAAAGCTAAACCTTCATGACTCAGCAGTAAAGTATGTTTATCCACACCCAACTCATCAAAACCACTATTCAAACCCATATAATGCAAACCCGCAATATCGCCAAAACCAAAGGGGTTTTGCTGCATGTCACAAACTGTATTGGTTGAAGAAAGTACCGTTGGAAAGGATGTCGGCATAGGAAATGAATAAAACCCTTTCACTGTTTTTTCCTTTACTGTAAAAACCTCGCTCGTTTCGGGGTCATAAGAAACGCCCTCCAAACCTTGATTATTATTCCAAGTACCAGGCAGTTGAATGTAATCCGAATTGGTATAAAGTACTGTAGAAGTAGAAGGAGTAATATCGAAAAACGTAACTCGACCTCTGCGTTCCTCCGATACTGCGTATCGCGTACCCGAAACGTGCACAATCCCCTCCGTATCATCAAATCCAGATAAGAAAATAGTCCTCAACACCGTTCCTGACAAGGAAGTTTCGTATACCTTTGTCGTTCCATTTTCTACCATAAATAAGGTATTGGTCAATGGATTATACGTTACGCCCGAAAGGTCATCAGGTATCTGATTGATAACTATCGGTCCACTCTCCAACTCGTACTCGTCAAGATTAATCGTACCAAATTCTGTATTGGTATCTACCGTGCAATTGACAATCTCAATATCGACATTGCCACTCGTACCGCCCCATTGCAATTCTACCGGAATACCTACATTCAAGGATTGATTGGCAGGAGAAATAAGCGTAGCAGTACTCGACAAACCCACAAAATTGGCGGGTGTAGCTAAGAGCGTACTCAAGCTTAATAAGATAACGAATAAGGCGATAATTCTAAGTCTAAATTCTAACATAAATAAATTTAAAAAGGGTTTTTATTATGATTAACTAATCCCAATTTAGCTTTGAACACCCCCTTACACATTCCATTTATTTTGCAAGTGTGACTGAATACATTCGACAAGTTTTTAGTATACTTTCAACCCGAAGTCTTTTTAAATCAATTTGAATTGATGTTTTCAATATTTTTAAGTAAGTATTTTTATTTACATTAAATTAAAAACACATAAAAAATAATAAAAACTATAAGTAACTATTTATTAATGTTTTTACCTGCCTTAAAAACGGTCAAAAAATCCATATTAATTAAAAAAAAATTTATTAATATTTATTCGGCGAATAATTTATTAAAAAAAAAATTAATGCGACATCGCTTTTCTTCTAAAGAAAAACAAACACATTATCTTTATTTGTGACATGAGATATGTTGTAAAAAAGTAATTTTATCGTGTTTTATGCACAAATAGATTAGCCACAAAAGGTTTTAACAAAAAAATATCCTTTGATATTTATCAAAGGACATTTTTTCATTAAAACTTAAAACATTTACTATTTTGGTTTGATACTTTAATTATCTCCGAATAGTATCAGTCCTTACTAAGTACACCGTCCAGAAAGTTTCTTTGCATTTTTGGACGTTTATTTTGGAATGAATCGACCCAAAAATGACGCGAATACGCTCTGTATTTAAGGAGTCTTTGGGGAAGAGTCATTTCAAAAGAAATACTTCAAAAAGTGAAGAAACTTTCTGAACGGTGTACTTAGGAAAAGATAATAGACGTTACATCTTCACGCCGTTATTTTTTTTCATCCCTAATAGCCTATACTTTGGACATTAGGTAACTGGGAAATTAGGTAATTAGGCTGACGAAAGCATAATTCGCTATTTATCAGCA
>Ga0209186_1002105_pt1 | contig 14339 bp, 9 predicted proteins | sample SidtaG_FD_187426 | JGI IMG/M metagenome (GOLD analysis project Ga0209186, IMG submission 187426) | Marine algal microbial communities from Sidmouth, United Kingdom - Sidmouth_Male2 metaG (SPAdes) (version 2) | ecosystem: Host-associated > Algae > Red algae > Unclassified | place: Sidmouth, United...
ATTGATGGGCGTGGTATCGGCTACCTTTGGCGGCGTGATACGCGATGTGCTGTCCAACCAAGTTCCCTTGATTTTTAGAAAAGAAATCTATGCCAGTGCCTGCCTTGTGGGAGGCATCGCCTACTTATTCGCCGAATATCTCAATGCTGGTCATCCCATGAATACTTTTCTATCCATTTTCCTCGTCATTACGATTCGATACTTTGCCGTCAAAAATCGCTGGGGCTTGAGTTTTAATCCTTTGGATTAGTGAATAATCTTTACCTTTTGGTAGGTTTGGTTGATATTACTTTCATTTTTTCAAGAAATATCATATCTTTTTTAATGTAATCTCTTTCAATGTCTAATGTCGTATTCTGAAGCGCAGCTTTTAAATCTATTTCAGCTTCTGCAAGTAGTATGCGACATCTATCCCATGCGCGTTTTTTTATTTTAGGACTTGTTTTACTATTTCCTGTTTTAATACAGTTTTTAGCAAGATTCATTTTAGCTCTTGCTCGTTCTTTCAATAAAGGTGACGATGTATTAAGTGAAATATTCTCCTTTAGCCTCTCATCAATATATTCGACCAAACTTTCATTTTGCTGGATTTTCTTGAGGCTTAAAACTATCCGTAATATTTGTTTTTCTTCTAATTGTGATTTTCGTGACAGAGCTATTACTTCTTGTATCATATCTTTATGATAACTCTTTTTGTTTTCGATTAATGATAATGCTTCAGCTATAGTTATAAGAAGATTAGGATTCAATAGTTGTAAATCAATATTTGAGGATTTGAGAAAAGCAAAAACTCTTGATTGTGTACCTAATAAGTTATTTATTTCACAAAAGAGTTCTATTGCCCTAAAATTATATTTATCTAATAACAATATTTGCCTTGTTTTTTCATACGCTTCTAAATGATTACCGATTACAATTTTATTCTCTATGTCAAAAACATCTTTAAGTTTTTTATGTCTAGGGTGAGCAGGAATTATGCATATAACATTCGACTCGCTTACTTCAAATACCGGATTTGGGTTGCCTTCTTCCTTCATTGTTCTAATGATAGTCGGTATACCTTGTCCTTCTGCTTGTGCAAGCTGTAATTTACTAAAAAAGTAAGCTAGTGATTGATTGCGCCAATGAGAATGAGCTTTACCATTTTTAAACTTTTCAATTTCAATGGCGCTCGGTAATTTTCCCGGCGAATTGATTTCAATCCGATCCGAGAACACAGTAACCCTAAGAGGTTGATTAGACTCGTAGTCTCGATGTACTAAACCATTTATAACAGCTTCTTGCAAAGCTCGCTTAGGGTATTTTATTTGATTGGGATTTTCCGAAGTTTTGTCGAACGCAATTGTTGATTCCGCATTAAGTAATTCAATAAGTTTTCGTGCTTGTTGTACTATAGTGCCTTTTATTTCAGACCTCTCCGCAGTGGGTTCACCCCTATCAGTACCATGATAAATAGAAAAAATGCTGTACGCTCCATCAAAGTAATTTAAAGGGTTTTTCCCAAACATAAGTATTGCAAAATTCCGCATACAAACCCTATTATCAATACCTACCTTTCCTGCTAATGGAGGTACAAAATCAGACAACTTATTTTCCGGTGAGAAATACTCTTCTAAACTTTTTCTTTGATCCCATAACTTCATTTCTTGAATAGAATCTCGAAAAGCAATTAAATCTATATTTGATAAATCAGTCTTTACATTTGTACGCTTATCCCACGGTTCAAGTTGCTTTTTCCTAACTAACAACTCCATTAACAAGCCGTTTTTCGCCTCAATTGTATTGCTTCCTGACCTGATATAGTACGTTGATGCTTCCTTAGAAGAAGGACGATAAGAGTGTGCAGCACCAGTAGATGGCACAATCAAAATTAAAATTTTTTTGACTTCGTCAGACGGGCAAGGAAGCACCTCTGTAAGAAATGTTACTGGAGGAGATACCTTATCTTTACAGTGTGCTATCGTTTTCTTTTCGATTTCTTGATATCTTGATGATATTAATCCTGTATACTCAACGGCTGGAAATCCATGTTCGTCTCTTATTTCTTTAGCACCACAAATCACATAGCCGCCACCTAGATTTGAGTAGTCGTTACAAAAAGCGACTATTGTTTTAACAACAGATTCGACACTTGCAACCTGATCTTTCCACTCAATTCTTTCACTTTCTCTTTTTATTAATTCTTTTAAGTCTATATTCATTTTACATTTTTGGTATTAATATTATTTCTTTTTTCCTCTATAACGTTGTCTTTTCTAAAACAAAAGTATGAAAAAATAACCTCACTTCATTACTAGCATAAAAATTCATCTTTCATATTCTCCAATTTTTATAATTTTTTAAGTTTTACCTTGGAAAATCTAACGTAAAACTTAAACTTTGCACAAAAATATCCTTCCTATTTTATTTCAAAAACAGCTTCCAATTCATAACTAAGGGAAGAGGAAGAAAATAATCTACCCCAAATGAAGAAGTTATTTTTTTATATGTTTGGCTAAATTTGACGCACATAGCCAAGCTACGCAAGGATTTTCATAACGAAGAAAAAGGAGAAAAGAACAAGTCGAAATCTGAATTTATTTGAGTGTGTCACAACTCGGTAGTAACGAAAATCCAAAACTCCAAATCAAAACGTCTTTCTGAATTTATTTCAGAATCTCCTATGCGACAGGGCGCGATTTTGATACGAGCTTCAGTTTTGTATTTTATTATAAATTAGGGAAAAGAGCAATTCAAACGGGTAGATTATTTTTTTCGTGTTCCCTTAACAAATTATAGCTTTCGTGTAGCATTTGTTTACCATCGCTTGGGAGATTCTGAAATAAATTCAGAAAGACGGTTGACTTTTGGTTTTTTTTATTTTTTGAACTGACCACTGATTTATGACACACTCAATTTATTTTGTTCCTGATACTAAACTTCTTCGTACAAAAAAATTGTACTTTTGCCATTCTATCAATGAGTAGACCAATAAATGATAAAATGTTGAGTAAAGCGAAACCCCGTATTTATTTTTGGGGGTAAATGTTACTGACATTATTTCATTACAATTTACTCATTTTCTCATCTATTCATATTTTCATTTAGGTATTAACATGACTGACGTCAAACTTTTTTCAGGTACTGCTTCCAAATATCTTGCAGAAAAAATTGCTGATTATTACGGTGATTCGCTCGGCAAGGTTTCTCTCCAACGCTTTAGCGATGGCGAAATGCAACCCGTTATCGAAGAATCGGTGCGTGGAAGTTATACTTTTTTCATCCAATCTACCTTTGCTCCGAGCGACAATCTGATGGAATTGCTCCTAATGATTGATGCTGCTCGACGCGCTTCGGCGGGCTACATTACGGCGGTGATTCCGTATTTTGGTTATGCTCGACAGGATAGAAAAGACAAGCCACGCGTGGCTATCGGTGCCAAACTCGTCGCAAATCTCCTCGAAGCTGCAGGCGTAAACCGCCTGATGACGATGGATTTTCATGCCGACCAGATTCAAGGATTTTTCGATATTCCGGTAGATCACCTTAGTGGCGAAGCGGTTTTTATTCCCTACCTCGAAGCTACGGAGATGAACAATGTCACCTTCGCTGCGCCCGATGTGGGCAGCACGAAACGCGCTCGCAATTACGCAAAACACTTTGGTACAGACCTCGTGATTTGTGATAAAGAACGCCGTCGAGCCAATCAGATTGAAGCCATTACGGTCATTGGAGAAGTCAAAGGACGAGACGTAATTCTGACCGATGACCTTGCAGATACTGCAGGTACACTCTGTCGTGCCGCCCAAGCAATGATAGATAAAGGCGCGAACAGTGTCCGTGCCATTTGTACGCATCCCGTTCTTTCGGGCAGCGCCTACGAAAATATCAATAACTCGGTATTGGATGAAGTGATCGTGACCAACACGATTCCACTCAAACAACAATCAGATAAAATAAAAGTACTTTCGGTCGATAAACTTTTCGCCCGCGCTATCCGAAATACACACGAAAACCGTTCTATTTCAGCTTTATTTGTCAAAAAAGATAATCAAACCTTGTTTAGTGAAAGAAATTAAATAACATGTGCCATTATACTCGTCTTTTTTCCGTCTAAGAATCCTTTGAAATCCTTATCCCGAATCGGGGTTCGGGACAGGCTGTAGCTAAGGCTATGTGCGGCTTTCAAAAAATCCTTAGACAAAAAAAATACTTCGTATTATAGCATCTTATTTAATTTCTTTCACTAAGTTAATTTCCAATAAAGGTAAAACGCTGTCGCCTGACATTTCAAAAATGTCCGCCGACTAACGCAACCGAAAAGATGTGGGTATCAATAGATTTTGAAAATGCAAGGTGAGTTTTAGGCAACCCAAAGGTTCAAATTATGATTTGATTGTTTTGCAGAATAGAATAGTTTGAGTGCGTAAAATATTAGGGGCAATTATATATAAAAGGTGCAGCGCACCGTCCCTGTTTGTAACAAGAAAGCTCTCCCAAACTCATAAGGTGCGTTAGCACCGACTCCGTTTATACGCACCAACGGGGTCTCCCGATAGCTATACGGGATAACGTATCTTTAATGCCACGAATTTATAATACATTCAAACAAATTAAAGTTCCCCTAATATTTTACACACTCGAATAGTTTGATTGTTTTCTTTGCTTCGCAAAATCTCAACCGTAGCGTAATGCCGCGTTAGTTTGATAGTACGCGGCGCAAGCGGGAGGCGTTACGCTACGGTGCGTCAAACCCCGTTTATTCCTTCCGTTAGCTTTTGTACAATTTTAAATTCGCTTAAAAATACGCTGCCGATTACTCGTAAAATGGTGTATACCGGAATTGCTAAGACCATACCGAGTATGCCGCCTAATTTCGCGCCAACGAGTATAATAATAAAAATTTCGAGGGGATGTGCCATCACGCTATTGGAAAAAATGAAGGGTTGGAGGATGAAATTATCGAGCATTTGCATGAGTGCGAATACGATGGCTACTTTTGTTACCATAGGTACGATGACGGTTGAAAATTCGGCATCGAGATTGGAGGAAACAGCAATGAATACCCCGAAAATAGCCCCGATACTCGGACCGACATATGGAATTACATTGATAATAGCAGCAAAAAATGCAATTAAAACTGCGTTCTCAATCTGTAATACTCCGAGTAGCGTAGAAACGAAAACGGTGATAATTGTTATTTGAAATAAAATACCGCCGAAATACCGTGTCAGCAATTTGACGATGCGTTCAATGACATTCGTGACTTGCGATTGGTATTCATTTGGTGTTAGTATGAGCAACATTCGCATAAATAAACCATCTTCTTTCAAAAAGAAAAAAGTAATGAAAATGATGGAAAAAACAGCGATAAATAAATTGCCTGTAAACCCAATAATCGCACTGAAAATATCTGTCACTTGAGTCGGGCTAAAATTGGAAACAAGGCGAGTGCGGATATATTCTGAGATACTTTCGTTGCTCGGTTCGATGAGCCCGCGCTCTACGAGTGTTTTGTTGATGGGTTGCCAAAACCCCTCCAAACCCTGTGCAAGTGCGGCAGCATCTACATCCGCAAGGTTGCGTGCTTGCTGAAGCACCAAAGGCACAAATAGGCTTACTATTATGCTGATTATCAGAGCGAAAGAAAGCAAGGTCATTACAGCTGCTACATTTCCACCCACCCGAAAACGACCGATTCTGATGCGTTGAAATAAGCGCATAAACGGACCGCCCAGCAAAGAAAGTATCCAAGCAATGACCATATACGCCACGATGTCCGCAAACCACCAGACGATCAATCCGATAATCAGAATCGTAAGTGCGGCGATGATGTAACGAGTCATGTTGTTTATTTTCATAAATGAAGTTTTTTTATCAAAAATATGCTTTTTATGATGATTAAAAAATTAATTTAAGCGAATAGAAATACGGATCAAGCGGATTTGACGGGTTTCTACGAAAAAAAATCTATATAAATCCGTTAAATCCGCCTAATCCGTACATCCATCCTGCTATATCTTTGTTATTTTTGTGCGATGACCAACGATGATTACAAACAACTCTCCCCGACGTTACCCAAACAGCCGGGCATCTATAAATTTATAGATGCCAAGGATGTTGTATTATATGTGGGCAAGGCAAAAAATTTGAAAAACCGTTTGTCGTCTTATTTTGGCAATAAAAAACACCAAATTAAAAAGGTGCGGGTCTTGGTCAAAAATTCTTCGCGCATTGAATATACTATCGTGGAGACGGAAGAGGATGCGCTGCTTTTGGAGGCAACGCTGATTAAGAAATTTCAGCCGCGATATAATGTGCAGCTTAAAGACGGTAAAACTTACCCATACATTTGTATCAAAAATGAGCGTTTTCCGCGAGTGTTTGTTACCCGAAAGGTGTTCAAAGATGGCTCGAAATACTTTGGTCCTTACACCTCGTCGCGGCGGGTGCATGTGATTATTGAAATGATAAATAAATTGTTTCAATTACGGAATTGCACGCTCAATTTGTCACAAGATAATATCGATAAAGGTAAGTATAAAGTCTGCCTCGAATATCATATCAAAAACTGCAAAGGTGCTTGCGTAGGCTTAGAAAGTGAGGAGGATTATAATAGGAAAATTGACCAAATTAAAAATATGTTGAGTGGGAAATTTTCAGCGGTGAAGCGGCATTTGAAGGAGGAAATGCAGGTCTATGCCGAAGCCATGGAGTTTGAAAAAGCGCAGCGCATCAAGGAAAAACTCGTTGCTTTTGAGGATTATCAGGGCAGGTCTACCGTTGCGAATCCGAGTATACGCGATGTTGATGTTTTTACGATAGCTACAGATGAAGAATATGCTTATGTGAATTATTTGAAGGTCGCTAATGGCGCGATTATCAACGCATTTACGCTCGAATTGATGAAGAATTTGAATGAAGATGAAACCGACCTGCTGACGTATGGTGTGCGCGAGTTGCGCGAGAAGTTTTTCTCTTTTTCTGAAGAAATCGTCGTACCGTTTGAAATTGTTTTACCCGAAAAACCTGACTTGAAAGTGACCATTCCAAAGGTTGGCGATAAGCGTAAATTGCTCGACCTTTCGCAGAAAAATGCTACTTATTTTAAATTACAAAAAAAGAAACAAGAAGCTACTCGCGAAAACAAACAAACGCCTACCGAACGCATTCTCAACGAGATGAAAAAAGACCTTCAAATGGATTCGCTGCCCATCGCCATCGAATGTTTTGACAACTCGAATATGTTGGGTACAAATCCTGTTGCGTCGATGGTACATTTCCGAAATACGAAGCCCCTCAAACGCGAATATCGCCATTATAATATCAAAACCGTAGTAGGACCGGACGATTTTGCGTCGATGGAAGAGGTCGTTTTTCGTCGCTATCGTCGCTTACTAGACGAGGAACGTCCGCTGCCGCAATTGATTGTGATTGACGGGGGAAAAGGGCAATTGAGTTCTGCTTACAAATCGCTCGAAAAACTGGGTATTCAAGACCGCATTGCCATCATCGGAATCGCAAAGCGACTGGAGGAGATTTATTTTCCAAACGAATCTATCCCCCTACATCTTTCCAAGCGGTCAGATACGCTGAAAATCCTACAACAACTTCGTAATGAAGCACATAGGTTTGCGATTAATTTTCATCGTGACCAACGCTCGCGCGAGTTTGTACGAACGGAATTGACGCAAATTCCCGGTATCGGCGAGAAGACAGCGAATAAATTATTGTCGCATTTTGGTTCGGTAAAAAAAGTGAAATCTGCGAAAATTAAGATGCTCGTCGAAGTCGTCGGCAATGCAAATGCAGAGAAGGTGATTCGGTATTTTCGGGAGCAGGAGGGGAAGTGAGGAGTTTGGGTTTAACGGTTTGCATAGCTGACGTAATCAGCTTTTGCTGAGTATGGACAGGTATGTATTGTTGGGCGAATTTTTATTTAATTTCTAAATCCTTTCTTGCCTGAACAAAGTTTATAGTTGGTAGAACAGCAGGAGAGAATCCTGAATTAACCGTAATAGTTGATATTAAACTTCTTAAATATGGATATGCGATGGCAGGTGCATTGATTCCAGCAAAATCACTATCTATAAAATCTTTTTCTAAAGGCTTAGATGATTTAAAAAAAGATACAAATAGCACACTTATTTGAAACTCACCAAGGTGTTCGACTTCTACTTTAATAGCTGTTACAAATATTGTATTATCGTCATCATTAATGGTTGTAGAATATTGTAAGTCAAATGAGTTTTTAGCATCAGATTTTCCTTCAATGGAAGGTAATACATTGAGTTTTATGCTTTGAGCTTGAGAATTTAAATATTGTATCATAGTTATGCTGCCATTGCGTATGAAGTATTGCCAGATTCTTTGACTGACTTACTATCGTCGGAGTTGTCAAAAATATTGGAAAAATCAGATTCGATTAATATTTTATCAAAAATAATTGTTTCTTCAATTCTAATTGTAGAAAAGTTAATATAAGATTTCAGGATTGACTCGTCAATTAAGTTTGAGAGCCTACTCTCTGTTTCAAAGTTCTCAATTTTCGCCTTGTTACTAACTAAAATAGATGACTCTGAACTAAAGTCTTTACTGAAATCTTGATAAAATGTAGTTCTGAAATTATCAAAATAATTACGAACGGATATAGAATCATCAATCTTGATAGCTTCGATTTCTGATATTACCGAATCTTTATCAGCATCTGCCAACAAGGATTTTATAAGTTCTAAAGATTTCAGTTGAGACTTTGAATACATTTTGTTCTACTTTTCTCTGATTAAACGAAATTCTTGCACCATTCCACTATCAAGTGTAGTTAGGCAAACAATCATTACAGGATTTAGGTTCGTGTAAGCTTCACTATCTTCTGCAAAGATGGACTTTTTTTTAGTATCAATTGTATAATCAAGAACTCTAATGGCTTCATAAGGGAAAATATCTGATTTTCCTACATCCTTTGATTTTAGCTTTAAGAATTCTAAGAACCTCCCAATTGACCAACTGTCTTTGAATATTTCAGCATCCATAAATAATTTAATCATCTCTTGAAACCATAACATGTCAATTCTATTTCCAACTAAATCAAGAAATTTACCTGAAGGAATATCTAATAGGCATTCAAAAATATAATATTTTTTATTCAATCTCTTTGCTCCCCATGAATGAGCCATTGAAAGATTATTATCCCAAAAATAATATCCTGTACCAAGAAATTTGTGCTTTGAAGAATCGGTTTCTACATGCTCCGATAGAAATGGTTTTTCAATCTCATCTTTATTACCAAGGTTTTTACATGTATGATGACCAATTATTTTCATACTATAAAGGTAGTAATATTTTTGGTTTCGCCCAACTTCAAAATACACGCAATATTGCGCTTTTACCTCCAAATATCACGCAATAAAACGCCAAACGAATCAACAGAAAAGTATGTCCTTCAAAGTTATCAGTTGCTAAACAAATATATTAAATAATCTGGATTTTTACAATTTACTCCTCATCTTTAGGTCTGATAGAATCGGCAATGCAAATGCAGAGAAGGTGATCCGGTATTTTCGGGAGCAGGAGGGGAAGTGAGGAGTTTGGGTTTAACGTCCCGCATCTACGCCGTAGCGAGCTTTTGCTCGCTATAGACGTAGATGCAATGTTGGGTGCTGTGTTCAATTCTTATATTCTTGAAGGTAGATTTTCCTATTTTTTACTGTTAAATTTTCAGAACTATTTAGTGCATTCTCTGCTGCCGATTTGCTTTCGAACTCTACAAAAGCAAAGCCACGAGACTTTCCTGTATTATAATTTTTCGGAATTATAATTTCAGATATTTTTCCAAATTTTGATAATATCTCTTCAATATCTTTTTCTGTGGCAAACCAATCTAATCCTCCAACAAAAACTTTTGAATAATCTGAAGAGTCTTTTTCTATCGGCTTTTCTACGAGATTATAGTTTGCATCAGATGGAAATTCTATTCTGTAAATACCTATACTTTTTTTAGGAACTGATTTCTTCTTAGCTAAGCCAAACGCCTGATTAGCAGAAACGACCCTTTTTAGAACTCCCACATCGGCGAGGCTCTCCACAAGCTGCCTGTATTTTTCTGTATCTTCTATGCCAACATTTTTGAATATCTCCCGTGGCGATACTAATCTTCCGTTAATTCCAAGGTTTACTACAGTTTTCTGTTCTCTCGAAAGATTGAAATCTTTAAAGTTCTCAAGCCAAATTTTTTCTTCTTTTGAGTATATTAGTTTATAAAAAAGAGTGACAATAAAAGACTTATTCGGAGAAGATATTTGAGGTTCCACTAATTCGTTACTTTTCATTAACTCAAAGATTCTTCTTATTCCTTCTCCAAGTTCTCTGATATAACCAAACTCTCTTAAAACCCTTGCTAAATATGTATTTCTTGTTTCGTGAGCTCCTTTTAATTCTTTAAGGTCTTCTATTGTCAATTTTGAAAGTAGCTTTCCTGGACTTAGAACTTCTAATCTATCAGTAAAAATTCTAATCTCAATTCCCCTTCCTTCTAAGCTATAATCTCTGTGAGTAATCGCATTAATTAAGGCTTCTCTACAAGCAGGTTCAGGGTAGATTACTTGAGTTTTAAATAGTCCGTCATTGGAATATCTTGTTTCACTCAATGCAGGTCTTAGTGCTTCCCAACTTTCTTCTGCTAATTGAAATACATTTCCTGATATATCTGCAACTTCTGTAACATTATAGTCGGGCGCAGATTTTTCTTCCGTTCCGTTAACGCGTAAAATTCTAACCCTTGAGCGTGGATGCCATTTTGTAGGATTTTTGGCAAAAAGAAGTAACGCTGCTTTTCTCAACCTCAATCTATCTCCGTCAAATTCTGCCAATTCCACATATTGCAAGAATTTTTCTGGTGACATATTTTTAATCTTTGTAGATTCATAAGCAACCTTTGCTACAAGCTCTAAATCTAAATCTATAACGGTAGCTAAATCTTCAAATTTTCTATCGTACTGTCTGGAAGATGCTTCATCTCTTACAAATCTTATAGTGTCTGCGGATGTTGGTACACTATCTCTATCTTCTCTCTTGAAACATTCTCCTTTACTGGTTTGATGTATGAATTTTGCTCCTTTATCAACAGAAAAATAAATTACTTTTTTGCCTTCATAATCAATGATATTTTTTCTTTTAATTGGAAGTGGAGTATCTTTCAAAACATAATTGGTTGAAGCATCCAATACTGCATTCAATTTCTCTGGCGAATGTGGAAGACCTGTGACGATATTATTGTCTTCTATTCCAATGAAGAGTTCACCACCGTCAGCATTTGCAAATGCGACAAGTTCTTTACCAATATTGTAACAAATATCTTTTATTTCTCTCGGTTTCTTATTGTCAGGTGGTCTTGAATATCCACTTTTAAATTCACGGTAATAGCTTTCACCTAATTCTACCGCTATTTCAACTCTTTCTTTTAATCTTAATAATTGTTCCATTCTTTTTAATTTTTACCACAAAATTATGATTTTTCTGTGTGGTTTTATTTTTTCTTTTTCATAGCACCCAACTTTATAATACACGCAATATTGCGCTTTTATCCCCAAATATCGCAATATCACGCAATAAACATGTGGATATTTTTAATATCTCTAATAAAACGCCAAACGAATCAACAGAAAAGTATGTCCTTCAAAGTTATCAGTTGCTAAACAAATATATTAAATAATCTGGATTTTTACAATTTACTCCTCATCTTCAGGTCTGATAGAATCGGCAATGCAAATGTAGAGAAGGTGATTCGGTATTTTCGGGAGCAGGAGGGGAAGTGAGGAGTTTGGGTTTAACGTTCTCGCATCTACGTCCATAGTCAGCTTTTGCTGACTATGGACGTAGATGCAATGTTCGCTGCTGGCTTTCTTTTTCCCATTTATTCGTAAGTAGGATTATACAGTAAATCTTCTTTAGATTGATTTTGAATTTCTCTTTTTGTCAGATTTTGTAATTCTTCCAACCTTTTTTCTAAGGCAAAGTACAATCGCTTTTTCTCAAACGTTTCTTTCTTTTCTCTAATCTCTGCTATCTCCTCTAATACTCCGCTTATACTTTCCTCTGTAGAGGCTAATTTATCTTGTAAAATTCTTTTTTCAATATTTCCTTTCTCCTTTGCTACTTCTAATTGTTCAAGTATATTTCGAACTTTATCTTCTATGTTTTTATCTTCTCCTTTTAGTTTTGTAATTGACTTCTCTACTTGATTGAGCTTTTTGGCTATGATTTTAATTAAACTCCTTTGAATTTTCAAGGGCTCAATCTTTTCATTTTCGTCGTAAAAGTAAACTCCTTTTTCTTTCATAATTTTGAAGAAAAAGTTTTTGTCAAGTAGTGTGTCAGGTTTGCTGGAAATCCAATTCTTAAAAAGCACTTCATAAGCCAAAAGCCACTTTTCAGTATTTAGAAACGATGAATTTAGTGTGCTTTCAACAACATCTAAATTGATGTTCTTTATTTTTTTATTTGTTGATAATAAATCTAAAGCAATAATTGAAGACGTGACGCTTTGAGACAATAAAACTTTTTCAATCATCGCTTTTGGAGCATAAATTTTAAATTCTTTTAGCAACCATAATCCCCATGTCATTTCATAGTCATGCTTGTACTTGTAGTGCCTTTCGATAAGTTCTTGAACAAATGCCTTTATTTTATTCTTCGAAACTAATTTTTTATATGTTACCAAAATTTTTGCAACCTTATCTAACGTTGAAGTTTCAAGTAATCCTACCCTTAATAGTAAAGGCTCAAAGAAGTCCCAATTTTCTTTTTCAATTCTTACAAAGTTAAATTTGTTTAAAGCAAATTTTAATACGCTATCTTTAAGATTATCTCTTGCATGCTTAAACGATAAGGCAAAATAATTCCAAATATCTTCTCTTTGATATTCTATTGTCTGTCTAAAATAGAAACTCCTTAACTCTATTGACCAATCTTTTTCGTAGGATAAGAAAACTTTCCCTAAAGATGTCTTTTCTTGATTTATCTGAAGTTCAAAATCTGATAATTTTTTATCTAAAATATCTAAACAAATCCTTGCATCTAACTCGGACGTGAAGTAAAAATTGTAATCATCATAATAACGGAAACCTACCCACTTAATCTTTTTTCTATCAAGTTGAGTAGCAATATAATTATCTATGTGACATCCAATTATCTCAGATATTATTAATGACGTGTCAGGACCAATCGGAATGCCTTTAGTTTGTTTATTCTGGCAATTTACCATTAACGTATCTAAATCATCTCCGTATAAGTTTTCCCTTTTTCTTGGGTCTTTGTTGTCCAAAACCCAATTCCTTTTATAATTTGCCTTACTCCCTTCTGTTGCCCAAGGAATAGAATGAGTGTAAATTGATGGGTAAAATTTTGATATATCAGTTTTTAGTTGAACCGACTTGTCGAAAGAGTTTAATATTGACTTTTCTTTGAAAACACCATAATCGTCATGTCTAACTGCTCTTCTCCCTTGTTTTACTTCATCCTCCTCTTGAGGAATTGTTACCGACATTTTTGATTTTGCATATACACTTTTTATTTCATCTTTGAATTTTTCTATGCTAATTACTAACCTTCCCTGATGATGTGGATTAGGTATCTTAATTAGGTTTCGAGATAGTCCTGTTTTTGGGATGTTGTATTTGCAACAAGTAGAATAATATTTTCTGTTGTTAAACTCCTTTTTTTCTATCTGTCTGTTTTCTGCTTTCTCGTCATCAGTCAAATCCGTATTTGAATTTATTAACTGCAATCTTCTGCTCAGTTCTCCTGTATTTTGAGCATCGAAATCGTTAATTATTTCATCAAATTTTGATGAGTAATATTTAGTAGTAAAACACGGAGGTAGCTCTTTTGGAAAATATCCTCTTTCAATTAGTTTTATTCTGTTCATCATGGGTTCTTTTTCTTTTTCTGCTTGCAGCGAACTTCAAAATACACGCAATATTGCGCTTTTACCCCCAAATATAGCAATATCACGCAATAAACATGTGGATATTTTTAATATCTCTAATAAAACGCCAAACGAATCAACAGAAAAGTATGTCCTTCAAAGTTATCAGTTGCTAAACAAATATATTAAATAATCTGGATTTTTACAATTTACTCCTCATCTTCAGGTCTGATAGAATCGGCAATGCAAATGCAGAGAAGGTAATTCGGTATTTTCGGGAGCAGGAGGGGAAGTGAGGAGTTTGGGTTTAACGGTCTCGGCTAAACGCAGTAGCGGCGCATAGCCGCTATTGCCGTTGTAGCCATTGTTGTCGGCTGCCTTCTTTTTTATTTTCTTTCCAACAATTTCGTAAAAGATAATGAAGCTAATTTCCAAT
>Ga0209186_1002107_pt1 | contig 14331 bp, 16 predicted proteins | sample SidtaG_FD_187426 | JGI IMG/M metagenome (GOLD analysis project Ga0209186, IMG submission 187426) | Marine algal microbial communities from Sidmouth, United Kingdom - Sidmouth_Male2 metaG (SPAdes) (version 2) | ecosystem: Host-associated > Algae > Red algae > Unclassified | place: Sidmouth...
GAGGGTTTTCTGAGGGTCCTTTGAGGGTGTCTGAGGGGGGGTTTTTGGAGGGTCTGAGGGGAACGGACGGGATAAGAGGGCGAGGCGTGAGTGTTGCCTCGAGGCCTTCGACGCGGGCAAGTTAACTTCCGGTCACACAACTCGTGTTTGTCGCTCGGGGCTTCTCCCCCCGGTCGACGCCGTGCGTGTGTGCTCTTCGGGGTTTCCTTCCGGGGCGGGTATTCCCCGACAGGACTACCCGGCGACATGGCCTGGCTCGCTTTCCCCCCGACTGGGTGGGGTTGGCTGGGCGTGCTGTCACAACCTTCTTCCCCAAGAGGGAGGGAGCAGGGCGAGAGGGGCGGAGGCCGAAGCGGCAGGGGCCGACGGGGGCTCTGGAGCCACCACGAGGCCTGAACGTGCCGACGCAGCGTCCGCGAGGTCCCGGTCCAGGGCCCGGATGCCGGTATCCGCAAGGATGTCCCTCCCATACAGGAGGCAGGCGTCCCGCAGACCCTCTTGAAGGACCAAGGTCCCCGCGTCATCCAGTGCCTTGGCACAACGGAAGACCCCTCGGGGTCCCCCTATCCAAGACAGCCGATCCGGCGGCGCCCGCTCCTCGATAAGTCGAAGGAGCTTGAGCCTGGCCTCAAGAAGAGGTCAGGCCGACGGATCAGCCGAGCACAAGAGCTCGAGTGTCAGGTAGGAAAAGGCCGACTGAATAGCCATTGGCAAACGCCAGAGGAGCCCATGGTGGCGGATGCTCCCTAAAAAGACAATAGCCACCTGGACGGCCCACAGGGCCGCCAACATCAGATGATAGGGACCCCCAAGGGGTTCCCCCATGAGCTGGCTCCCCTGGAGTGCCACCATTTGGGGCACCCGCGCGGCCATTCCTCGAGGCACCTCAACGTGCTCCCACCACACTGGTGTGGTGGGATACAGGGCCTTGCGACGTACCACATGTACTTCGCGCACCTCACGCTGTTCATAAGGACGCGGTGGGAGGTACGGATAGTCCACTCGCCCAGCGCACCCGGCACATATACGCCGCGGTTCATCTCCCGAAACTTAGGGTGAGACCCCGGGTCATTGTCCCAGGAGAAGTGCGGCTTCTCTCCCACCTCGGGAGGGATCTCACGGACGGCCAGGTGCCTAAGCAATTGGCATACCCGCCTGTCCTCCCCACTGCGGAGGAAGGGAAAGTCCTTCACCGTCCCCTCGGGGACGGCGTAAGGGGTATCGTACATACAGCCTCTAGTGGCCCCTGCGCAGCATCCTCGACTACCCTTCCACTGGAAGAGGACCCCCGCCCGTTTCGGTGCAAAGCAGGAAAGTCACGAAGACTTCCTAGGTTTCATGATTTACCCAAAATCAGTACCTCGGGACTTATCCCCTGTTATTGCAATTTTCCCGGATCCAATTCAGGTGGGATTCTATCTCTGGTCAAGATCATATCTCGGTCCGGGTTAGGCTCGGATTGTAGAAGCTTCCACGAGCTTCCCGGTCCCTCCAGAGGGCCTGGATTCCGGAAGACGTGTGTCCCCCTTGTGTGTGTCAGACGCCTCCACGGGAACCCGATCGGTTGTTTCTCACCCCGCGCCTTCGTAGAGGGGTCGTTTCGTGTGTGGCCGTTGGGCTCCCTGGACACCCGCTCAAGGGGGGCTGTCGCGAGATATCCCGCCAGGGGGGTGTTACGTGAGTGGTCACGACCCGTCCCTAGCTCATGGCGGGGCCCATGTCACCCCTGACAGGCGGTGGCCCCGACACATCCCCCACCTCAGGGCCCGCGTCTCGCGGGCCCGCGGGCGGTGTCTCGCCACCACCCCTTGGCCACGGGGGGAAAACCCCGCCCTGTGACTCCCTGTCAGCGTGCCCCTGGGGGCCCGCTCCGAGGCGCCATACAGCTTGGGACAGACGGTTTTACCGAGTCGGGGAAGCCTCGGGTCAGTCCCAGAAGGCGGTCACCGCCAGTGGTGACCGGGGGGCTTGGCGCTCCTGACGGCACCCTTGTCTTCACGCGGGGGGACGACACTGTCGGGAGCGACCAAGTTCTCCCCGCGTCCCGAGTTGTTTGTGTACCCCACCCTATTGTGGGGCGTCCTTATCTTCCTCGGTTCCCCGCCTCTCGAGGCGGGATGGCGTCTTCTGCGGCTTCCGTTGCGGCGGCTGCCATGGCGCGTGATGGTGAGGCAGAGGGGGCGAGCGCCCTTCTGGGCCCCGAGGAGGACATCAACGACGATGTCCATTCCAACCTCCTGTCGGCCTATTGGCCGACCCCAGCGGCCGTAGACGAAAAGTATGGGCGCTACCCTTGGGCCCCCCTAGGGGCGTCGATAGTCGAACAGCGCTTCGACGCTGTCGACAGTCGTCGTTTGACGTCCATATGGACGACCATCCGGGGGATGTATGAGTCCCTCTAGGTCGTCCCCGAGGGGATGGTGACGGACGTCCCCTTCTTCCGCAATCAGGGGGACAGGCGGGTATGCCAAGTGCTGAGGCACTTGGCTGTATGCGACATCCCCCCCGAGTTGCGGGACCATCCCCACTTCTCCTGGGAGTATTCATCTGGGTCTCCCTCTGAGTTTGGGGAGGTGGACCGCGCCGGTTTTGTGCCGGGTGCGATGGGGGAGTGGACGATCCGCACCTTCCTCCACCTTCGCACGCTGTATGAACAGCGTGAGGTGCGCGACGTACCTGTGGTACGTCGCAAGGGCCTGTATCCCACCACACTAGTGTGATGGGAGCACGTTGAGGTGCCCCGGGGCATGGCCGCGCGGGTGACCCAGATGGTGGCACTCCAGCGGAGCCAGCTCATGGGGGAGCCCCTAAGGGGTCCCTATCATCTGATGTTGGCGGCACATTGGGCGGTCGAGGTGGCGGATGTCTTCCTAGGAAGCATTCGCCACTGCAGTACTACGCCAGAGGCGCTGTACTGGTGTCTGTGGGCGCTGGTGCGCGGAAACTGGATGGTCGGTGGTGTGTCGCCTTTGTTGCGTGCCGCTACGGCTTGTGTGCGCCTTCGACGCACGTGCCCGGGTGAGCTTGTCGGCTTTTAATGTGCTGATAGCGGGGTGGGTCAGTCCAGTTTGGAGAGAGTCATGCATTGAAGGGAATTATCTGCATCTTAGTTATACGGCAGCGCGGGATCGGGACACCTGGTGGCCCCGGTCCCCGCGCAGCGGTTTCCGCCCTTTAAAGACGATGGGCGACGACGGTGGGGGGCAACGTCGTCGCCGGAAAGTATAGCGTGCCTGCTTGTCTTGGCGTTCCGGTCGGCCTGACTTTCTGGACCTCGAGTCCCAAAGCGGGTGCCGCGCGAGTGGCTAAGACGGCCTGTTCTTCCCTCCTCCCCGACCTGATCGCGATTCATTGTACAAAAGCCACCACGGGCACCTCTGGGGGCTGCCTCTGGCCATATGGTCGGCTTTTTCCTACCTGAAGACCGAGCGCTTGTGCTCGGCCGATAATTCGGCTCGACCTCTTCTTGAGGACGCGCTCGAGCTCCTTCGAGTTTTGGAGGAGCGGGCGGAACCTAAGTAGCTTCAGTGGCTAGGGGGACCCCGACGGGTCTTCCGTTACGCCAAGAAGCTTGTTGACGAGCTATATTCAACGACCCGAGGGTGCCCTGGTAATAGAGCGAGACAAACTGAGGTCCGTTGTCTATAAGGACAGAGTCGGGGATGCCATAGACAGCCACCCAAGTATCAATGAACCATGACGACACAGTCAGCGCTGTCGTATCCCGGAACGGAATGGCCTGCGTCAACCTGGTAAACCGGTTACAGATGACCAGCACATGCTTGTGAACACCCCTAGGGGTTGTCAATGGGGCTCCAGCAGGTCCATTGCGAGCCCCGAGAAGGTCTTGAGAGCTGGAAACAGCTTCCTTGTGGATATATGCCTCCTCTCGGAGATGAGGTTCTTAGCGCACGCGGGGCCCTTCTCCACGTGCTTATGTACGTCTACCACCATGGAAGGCCAGTAGACGGACCGGTGGAGGGTGTCATACATCCTCCGCGAGCCGGGGTGACTGGCCAGCACCGTTTGGTGTTGATATCGTAAGAGCCGCTGTTTCAGCGCCTCGGGGATGGCCACTTGGGTCTTTCTCCCGTTTACCGAATGTCGGCAGAGGAGCCCGTTCTTCTCCCGAAGGAAAAAGGCTTGCCGACTCCACTTGTGGTCGGACGGTGAAAGAACGTCCAATTCTTTCAGTCGTTCTTCACAGAACGCATCCTCGGCGTGGTCGAGGACGATCTCTTGGGCCGTGAGCGCCCCTATGACGGCTCCGGCTGACGAGGCGGCCTCTAAGGCGCCACTCTCCCGGGTCTCGATGGCCAGGACGGCTATATCCTCGTCCAAGGGAGTCGAGTTGAGTCCCTCTGTGGGCAGGCGCGATAAAGCGTCCGCGACTTTATGTTCCGTACCCGGCTTATGCCGGATCTCACAGATGTACTGCGATAATCGGAGACGCCAGCGGTTTATCCCCGCGTTCGGACTCAAGTTTGTGTGTACCGATAGTAGGGCCCGGTGGTCACACCGGACCAAAACCTCTGCCCCCTCGAGATATGACCTCAAGTAGGTCACTGCCCAGACGACGCCGAGCGCCTCTATCTCTGTGGCGAAGTAGTTATTCTCCTCAGGGAGAAGAGCGCGGCTATAATAGCCGATGTGGTGATGCTCCCCATCGGGCTGTTGTTGCTGTAACCAACAACCCAGCTGTTCATAGCTGGCGTCTACATCTACGATGTAGTGCCCTTCTCTCCTTGGGAGAGCGAGAATGGGGGCGGCTAAAAGCCGTCCCTGTAGTTGTTCGAAAGCCTTCGACTCCTTCACCCTGGGGGGAGGTAGCCTCTTGGGGAGCTTGGTGCTCTTCAAGTCTGCTGAGGGCTTCGCTATCTTGGTGAAGTCGGCCACGAACCGACGATATACGCCGCACATACCCAGGAAGCTCTTCATCTGGGTTTGTGTCTCCGGATATCGGAGGCCCTTCAGTGCCCGGAGATTCTTCTCCAGGACATGTACTCGTCCCGGCCCGATAACATGGCCGAGGTACTCCACTTCTTCTTGAAAGAAGTGGCAATTGGCCGCCCTTAAGGTGACCCCTGCGTTTTCTAAGCGTGTCAACACCTCTTCAAGGTGATGTAAGTGTTCCTCTGGGGAACGGGAGAAGACGATAACTTCATCCAGATATACTAAGCATATCTGCCACTTGACCCCTGCCAGGATCATATCCATAGCCCTTTGAAAGGTGGCAGGGGCATTGCACAACCCAAAGGGGAGGCGCACGCATTGCCACGCGCCCGAATGGCACGTGACCCTCGTACGGTGTGTACCCTCCTCCGCTACGGGTATCTGCCAGTAGCCGGCATTGCAGTCCAGGGTTGAGAACAACCTGGCATCCCCTAGGGAAGTAAGCGCTCATCTATCCTACGAATGGGGTACGCGTCCTTGACGGTCACCAAGTTCAGCTTTCTGTAATCAATTCAGAACTGTACCGACCCGTCAGGCTGCGGCACCTTAACGACTGGGCTGGCCCATTCCCCAGTGGAGGGTTCGAAAAACCCCCATCAAGCGCATGCGCTCGATTTCGGCTTTCTCTCTTTCCCAGGCCAAAGGCCCGGCCTTTTAGGGATGTTGCATCACGGGGACAGCCCCGGGCTTCAACCGAACGCCGTGTTCTACACCGCGTATCAACCCCAATTCACTCCCTCAGAGGGGTGCATGCTTCTCCAAGAGTGCCCGACGGTCCCCTTACCATTGCTCAGGTACCGACCATACGTCCACTCTTGGGAATGGGGATTCTTTGTTCTCCTTGGCTGTCCCGTCGCGCTGCCTGAGCTCGTCCGGGGAAACCTCATAGGACGGTCCCTCATAGGGGTCGATAAAACCCGCGGTCATGTCGGTTGTCAGCCGCAGGGGCGTAGCGCCCAAGTGCATCACTAGGACGGTTAATGGCTCGCCCGTCACCATGATGGCTGGTCCTTGCGCGACCTGTACCCCATCGTTTTGGTACAACGGGGGTCGCCTCGTAATAAAGCCATGCTCCGTGTAGGTACTCTTCACGGGGATGTGCGCGATAGTCCCGGGTTGTACCCAGGTCTTCTGTGAAGGCCTTAGCTTAGCTGTGCCACCGTGGGGGAACGCACATACATCGCTGACTGCCGCGACCGGGTGCCCCATGGGGGCACCGTCTCTTCGTATGGGTACATTGGTACACGTGAGGAGCTTCACATGCGTCTTCCATGTCGCAATATTCTTTGTTGCGATATCCGGAAAGGATGTTGTCAGTATAGCCAGGACACGCATTTTTTCCACAAATTCGAAGGAGACGTAGGAGGTCTCGCCCCCAAGGGCCACACCAGGACACACTGAACCAACAATGGGCAGCCAGCCCCCATTGACATCATGGAACATGAATGCCAACTCACCGAGCGGTTGCAGCTGGGTGTCGTACAGCAGTAACTACCGGTCGCTCCCCCCCCGAGTAGCGAGGGGGCGACCCGTTGTTTGTTCTTGCTTGGAGGGCCCCTAAGCAGGGGGGGGTGGGTTGTTTCCTTTTGTCGGGGGTGTGCGCGGGGTACCCCGTACTAGGGGTCAGTTGTTTGATACCGGTGCGCGGGGTACCTTGTACTGGGGGTTAGCTGTTTGATACCCTTCATCTCACCGTGAGTCGGTGTTGCATACAGTGTTTGCGAACCTTCTCAGCCGGGAGGTCCTCTACATAGTGCCAGGAGTCCTCCCTGGGTCCATACCCAAACCATCGGACCCTGAGCATGAGTCGCTCATGTTCATCGAACCCATGTCCGACAAAGTGGTCGAAGACAGCCTCAATCGGTTTACTACCCGACGAGGGAAGGGAGGGGACCTGCCACGCGGCCAGTGCCCGTGCCCAGGCCGGGTCACCCTCTGGTGGTTCCGGTGCCCGGGTGGCGTGGTTCCCGTTGATAGTGCGTATACCATCGTCACTTTCGATGGCAAGCCGACGCCCGTCTGTCTTCAAGATCTGGTAGGGTCCCAGCGTCTTGAAGACGAGTTTCCCCGCCTGGTTCTCGTGCGACTTCACGAATACCCAATCTCCAACTCGGAGGGCTTCGCGTCGAGCCTGTACGCGCTGGTCGAAGGCCCGTTTGTACCGGGCCTGAGCCTTCTCCATGGTATCCCGCACTAGGGGTATCAGGGCGCCGAGGCGATGGAGGAAGTTCTCTTTGGCGCGCCCGGGGGTTCCTATCTCCCCGGTGTCGGCACCCACTGCGAGTCGTCCGATCGCCACGGGGGTAAGCCGTCGTGGACTCACGAACGCGAATGGGACTTTCCCAGTGCTACTATGCACTTGCGAATTATAAGCCGTTACTACCAGGCTTAAGTACCGGGACCACGTAACCACGTGATCACTTACGTAGTGTCGTAATTGCTTAACTAAAGTCTTATTAAACCGTTCGACTTGCCCATTAGTTTGGGGGTGGTACGCCGTGGCATAGTTGGTGTCAATACCCAGCGCCTTGAGCACCCCTTTCCAGCGTACGGCGGCGAATTGGGGTCCGTTGTCCGATAAAACTGAATCGGGGATCCCATAACTAGCGACCCAGGTGTCCAAGAAGGCACTGAGGACATCCAGAGCCGAGATGTCCTTCAGCGGGACGGCCCGCGTGACCTTAGTGAAACGGTCACAAATGACTAGGATGTACTCATATCCTTCGGGGGTCCGTGGCCATGGACCAAGTAGGTCAATGGCCAGAGCCCCGAAAGGTTCCGTAGCGGGGAACAATCGCATGGGCGCGGTACTCTGCGTACCCATGAGGCGATTCTTCGCACAGATCGGACACGCCGCGACCCAACTGAAGACGTCGGCAGCCAATGAGGGCTACTAGTAATGGTTCCTCATGGTCTGGTACATCCGGGAACCACCGGGATGTGCCGCCAAGGGGGACGAGTGTTCCGCCCGCAGCACGTCCTCAACTAGGGACCGGGGGATCAACAGCTGTTGGGAGCCGGCCCGGTGCCCTTCGCGGCAGAGCAGCCCATCCGCATTCTGGTAGAAGCGGGTCGGCTCGGAGGTATCAAGTAACTGCTTGACCTCCTGGCAGAATTCATCGTCCGCCTGCTTCTGGGCTAGTTTGCCCAGGTTGATGCGAGCGGTCTCCCTATTCTCGGGGAGCCGGGGGTCGAGCACCGCTCCCGACCGGGTGGTCACCCCTACTGTGGGGATCTCTTGGGAGATTGGTCCCGTGTCCAGCCCCTCAGTCGAAAGGCGGAACAGCGCGTCGGCCACCGCGTGTTGGGGGCCGGGCTTGTATTCCACATCATAGTCGAACTGCGAAAGGGGGATGCGCCAACGATTGAGTCGATTGCTGGTGCAGGCCGTCGTGGTTAGTATCCACTTCAGTGCCTTTTGGTCACATCGGATGAGGAAATTGGTGCCTTCGATGTACGGTCGTGGTAAACCGACAGCCCACACCACACCCAGTCCCTCAATCTCGGTGACGGTGTAGTTCTTCTCTGCCTGCAGGAGGCCCTGACTGAAGTAACCTACTGGAAGGTACTTGTCGTCGGGTTGCTGCTGTAGTAGACAGCACCTCAGCGGATCGTAGCTAGCGTCTACATCGATGATGTACTTCCCCTCCTTGCGCGGTATCGCAATGATGAGCGGGTGGCATAGCTGTTCGCGCAGATTGTCGAACGCGGCCTGTTCGTCCGGAGTAGGGGGACTCAACCGCTTCGGATGCTTCACGCTGTTCAACTCGTTCAGCGGCTTCGCTGTCATAGCGAAGTCTACCGTGAACCTGCGGTAGACATTGCACATGCCCAAGAAACCTCCTCAGTTGGGTTTGGATCTTGGGGAAGAGGGCCTTCTTAATGGCTTTGAGGTTTTTCTCATTCACCCTCAAGCGTCCTGGCCGTACTACATGGCCAAGGTACTCCACCTCGTTACTATAGAGGTGGCACTTCTGTGCCTTGAGGGTGACCCCATGTTTCCCGAGTAGGGTGAGGACCGTGTCCAAGTGGGACAGATGGGACTCTGCATTGGCGGAGAAGATGATGAGGTCGTCTCAGTAGACGAGCACATTCTGCCACTTGACTCCGGATAGGATCATGTCAATAGCCCGCTGGAAAGTAGCAGGGGCATTGCACAGGCCAAAGGGAAGACGGGTACACTGGTACGTCCCACAGTGGCAGGTGAACGCCGTCTTGGGCTTGTCCTCGTCGGCTATGGGGATCTGCCAGTACCCCGCGTTGCTGTCCAACGTGGAGAAGAACTGGGCATCCCCTAAGGAGTCGAGGCAGTCGTCCATCCGGGGTAACGGATACGAGTCGCGTACTGTCCGCTCGTTCAACTGCCAATAGTCGGTTCAGAACCGGGGACTCCCGTCGGCTTTCGGTATGAGTACCACCGGGCTAGCCCACGCACTCCGTTTGGGCTCGATGACTTCGAGCTTGAGCATCCGGTCGACTTGGGCCTTGACGAGTTCCCTAGTTCGGGGACCCATCCGGTAGGGGCTGAGCCGAACGGGCTTGGAGCCCGGCTTCAACTCGATCCGGTGCTCCGTGGCCTTGATGGAGCCCACGTGCCCACTCCGTAGGGCCCGGTGCTTCTCAAGTAGGGAGAGCACTTGGGGCCTCAACCCCTCGGGCACGTTCGAAGTGTGAACATGGGGCCCCTCCACGTGGTAGGTTACGTCCGGCGCGGTGGCCCGACTAGCGCTTAATGAAGCCCACTCCTCTCGGGATATGGCGGCCACAGTGCCGGAGTAGGCCGAAATATGTCCCAGGACCATACCTTTGGGGAGCCTCCTACTCGTACTTCCCGTGTGGGTTACTTCCACCCACCACGTCTGGTGGGCGGTGCAGTCCATGGTGCCAGTTGCCACATGCACGCGATGGCGCTCATACACTCGATGGCGCTGAGTGATGACCCCGTTCCCTTGGAAGGACGTCTGTACTGGGACGTACCCCCTAGACCGCGGGGGCAGAACCACCTCGCGGGCCAGACGCACCTTGGTGTCCGCCTCACTAGCGGCACCCGCCTTGCCGGGTTGGTTCGCCTTGGCATACGACACCGTCTTACCCAGACGGAGGAAGGGGACCTTACATCCATCTAGTACCTGGATATACCCCTTAGGCCCACAGATGTTGGGGACATGAGCGTCGGTGTAGTCGGTTCCCAGGAGTAGAGGGACCGACATACCGCGCACTACTCCACACGTGACTTGTGTGGAGTAGGTGCCGATTCGCATCGTAAGAGTCACGGTGCCCGTGATGGATAGGAGTCCCCCATTCACGTCAAACAACTGGGCGGTCGCCGCGTCTAAGGGCGCTACCTTCATCTCCGGGGGCAGAAGTGCTTCTCGTACTAGAGAGACGCCGGACCCTGTGTCGACAATGACGCGGAGGGCTAACTCGAGTCCCGCGTCCAACTGGATGCGGCTGGCCACCTGATATTTGGACCCCGTCAGGATGGCCACCACATTCCGGCCGTCCAGCCCCTTCGGGAGGGGTGCATCCCGAGGGCGGATCCCCTTGGGTCGGGAGTGGATGCGTACTGGCATCACATCCGCGCCCCGAGCTGGGTCCACCGGTCGCCGCGGGGAGGGCCCAACACCGGTGGTTACTCGTTTCCCTCCTCGGACTCAGAGGAGGTTGCCTGTCCGCACTCGGACTCGGCCCGAGGTTCCCCGTTCTCAAGCGGCGTCGACTCATCGCCGCTTGAGCGGGAGTCCTCTTTGGGGGTGGCAACTGCCACCCGTCGGCCCATCCGCCGGGTGTCTCGGGAGCCCGAGGGCGCCCAGAGAGGGACCAGCGCAGGGCCGCTGCCAATCGGTCGCGTAGGCGTGCGTCCAGGGTTTGACACACCTCGGCCCAATTACCCACCTTGCCACACTGCCAGCAAGGGTACTTTCCCGTCCTGGGTTTGGGACGGGGAGGCTCATCTCGCTGTCGGAACCGGCGGCGTGAGTTGTCGCCGCCTCCGGGAGTCGAGCCGTCTGGTGCCGTGGGTCGGGCCGCCTCGCGCCGTTCCCCGCCACCTGGAGTGGGGGCGTCCACAGCCCCGACGACCTGAACGGGGGCATCTCGCGGTGGGTAACCCCGAGCCCCCCCCGAGATCCTGGGGAGTGCAGCCGCACGAGCGTGCCACCGGAGCCGGGCCTCCTCCGCGAGCACTTCTCGCTCCTTGGTCCGCTCCTTCAGCTGCTCAGGTCGCAGCCAGCGGTGTTCGTCGCCTTTGGCCTGGGCGACGCGGGCTACCTCCGCCATGGTCATGCCAGGGGTGTTCCGCTCCCGAACAGTGGCGCGCGCGGCTTGGTGGACACCTTCCACAAAGCGCCCCTTGAGCGCGCCCTCCCCGTACATGAACCCGTACTCGAAGTCGAGGCGGCGGAGCCGTTCGGCGAAGGACAACTCGTCCTCTTCGTCCCGTTGAACCGCGACGTTCAGGGTATCGACGAGGGTTGCCACTGAGGCCTCGTCGACGTGCCGTCGGAGCATCTCGTTGATGAGCTCCAGGTAGGAAGTGACCTCGCCGGGGTTATTCGCCCGGCGAGTCGGCATAACCATCATTACCTCCGACTTGAGCGGTTCCTTCGTAAAGTCTGGCAGGATGTAGAAGGCTTCGCCTTCGGAGATGTCGTTGTCGTCGCAGGCCTTGGAAAACTTGCGCAAGAACTGGAAGACCTCGGCGGGGGGAGAACCGTCCATCTCGTCGCGCACCCCGAAGGACTGAGCCACATCCTTCTTGCGCCGACCCAGAGTACGGGCCTGGCGCCACGTGTAGACAACCGACTTGTTGTCCAGCGCGTAAGTCTCGCAATCGAACATGATCCGGTAGTACGGGTGGTTCACCACGATCTTGGGCGGCATCACCCGAGTAGGTGGCGTCGGGGTTGCTTGAGCCGGCCACCCCTCCGCTTCTGTACCGGCTGCGAGGGAGAGTTGCGTCGGAAACCCCGGGTCAATACCCCGGGGTAACTCTCGCGCCGCCCCCCCGCCTTGCTCACCTCCGACCGAGGCAGGAGTCGGTAGGGGTCTCGGGTCAATACCCCGAGTACCCTCCCTCACCGTCGACGGCGTGGGGGTAGCGCGGACTGCACCTAGTAGGGCCGCAACGGCCGACTCGTCCCTCGAGCGGGAGACGTCGGTGGTTGACGACGACGACGAGTCATCGCGTTCGTGCCGACGGGAAGAGCGCCTGGCTCTGCCCCGGCGCTCAGCGGGTCTGGGCGTAGAGCCCCGCAACATCTTAACTAGCGATCGGGTAACTTCAGACCGAACGACCTCGGCCACGGCGTCACTCCACTCGAGACCCTGGCCATCCCTGGCACCCCGTGAGCCTGGGGGAGCACGACTAGAGCTCTCACCCGCAGGCTCCCGTGCCGAGTTTTGCATCGCCCCCCCCTCCCAAGCACCGAGAGGGTGTTGAGGCAGCCCCCCAAGCCCGCACTGATGAGTCGGAGTTACTGCGGACTGCCTGGATAATTCCCGGAGTACTTATGCGGTCATCGGCTTGTTTGTCTGTACCTTTGACGTGCATTGCTGTATGATGGTACTGTAATTACTTGTACTTGTATCTCGAGGGGAGCTCCTTTTGGAGCTGAGCTCGGGGAGATTCTCGTAGGCTCCTTGAGGAGCGTCGCGATTTGTGGGCCCTGTCACTGCGTTGGCGGGGGTGTGCCTCCAGGACGTTGAGAGAGGGGCACACGAGGGGGGTAAGAGGCCTCCGGCCGCGCGCCTCAGACCGGTCTCGAGTAAAGCAACGCATCCACCCACTTACCTACCGCTTCACAGAGGGGATCTCCCACCGGGCCCGAGGGCCGGGGGACCGATACCGTGGGTCCTGGCGCTGTGCTCGCGCGCCGGGGCACCCTTGGCACTCCGTGAACATGGGGGAGCACGACTAGAGCTCCCACCCGCAGGTTCCCGTGCCGGTGGTGGCACAGACCCACCGCCCCACGTGGTTACGTCGGGCGGCCTTCCTCCGCCGATATGAGAGCCAGCACCCGGTGTGGCCACCTCGAGGTGAGTACTACCCGAGGGGGCGCCCGCCGGGGGGCGAGTCCCAGTCGGATCAAGGCCCGGGGGCAAGGGCTGGAGCAAAGTCCGCTGCCCGCGGGCACCCGCATCCGTGGTACCTGCACAGGTGTGGCGATCGTCCACAGACGATCCGCCTCCGGGGGGGGAGGACCCATCCCCCCCGACACCAGGCACGTCGACAACAGGGGGGTCTCCATCCCCCGCTTCATCGGCCATCGACCTGGCCGGACTCAGCCGAACCTGGCGTTGCGGGGCGACGGCCGCAGCGCTAGGCACCAAGGGGAGGAGGACTAACTAGGCTCCCCCCGAGGCGGGTTGGCGCACCGCCACCACCCCGAGGAAGGTTGACTCGCCTTCTTCCCCTACTGCTCCACCAAATGTGACAACACGCCCAGCCAACCCCACCCAGTCGGGGGGAAAGCGAGCCAGGCCGTGTCGCCGGGTAGTCCTGTCGGGGAATACCCGCCCCGGAAGGAAACCCCGAAGAGCACACACGCACGGCGTCGACCGGGGGAAGAAGCCCCGAGCGACAAACACGAGTTGTGTGACCGGAAGTTTACTTGCCCGCGTCGAAGGCCTCGAGGCAACACTCACGCCTCGCCCTCTTATCCCGTCCGTTCCCCTCAGACCCTCCAAAAACCCCCCCTCAGACACCCTCAAAGGACCCTCAGAAAACCCTCCGAAGACCCCCCCTCAGACACCCTCAAGGGAACCTCAGAAAACCCTCCCCTCAGGGCACATGGGGCCAGTCTCAGCGGAGGGCGGTCGAAGCTTCGGACACCGCCTTGAGTAGGGGCGGGGGAAGGGTGCTACGTGACACCCTTGCGGCGCCCCGGTGTCAGGGGCGCGGTGTAATACTGGTCAAAGGTCCAAGTCGGGTTTACACAAAAATTGGCCCTTAACTGGGGGCCTACCCGGGGATTTACTAGTCCCAGGAAATTCTCGAGATCGCGGTTGTGGTTGGTGAGTCACGGTGCGATCACAAGTGGATCGCCACCGGAATGATTCGAAGTATGCGTCAGTAGGACATATTTCCCTCGCGAGAGCCAGTGGCCGTTTCGGACTGACTGGATCCGACCGCCCCTGACGCGAATCCACGTGTCCCCTCTTGACTGGGAGGGAACTGGTTCCCCGAGTGTGGGGTCCAGGTGTCCGGCCGTCACAGGTGTCACGTCCGGCCTACGTGTCGCGCTTGGCCAGTTGACCCGCGCGACCTCGTCGGGCCTACCCCCTTGGGGGTAGCGGTGGGACGACTGCCACTCTTGGGCGACCCCCGGGCCCCCCTCTGGCGCCCCTTCCTCTCTTTACTTGGGAGGGGTCTGCCCA
>Ga0209186_1002123_pt1 | contig 14280 bp, 18 predicted proteins | sample SidtaG_FD_187426 | JGI IMG/M metagenome (GOLD analysis project Ga0209186, IMG submission 187426) | Marine algal microbial communities from Sidmouth, United Kingdom - Sidmouth_Male2 metaG (SPAdes) (version 2) | ecosystem: Host-associated > Algae > Red algae > Unclassified | place: Sidmouth...
GGGGGGGGGAAAAAAGGGGGGGGGGGGGGGGGTGCCGCACAGACGAGTAAGGTACGGCGTCGGCAAGACGGGGGCCGGACACGCAATGAGGGCGCGGCAGTGGTGGTGAAGACACGCAGGAGGCGTGAAGTGTGCGACACTGCCGTGCAGTACAGGTCGGAGCACGGCAGTCCCGGATATGGCACAGCAGCGCCAGATAGGGTGAGCAGCGGCGGAGAGGGCGGGGCAGCGGCGGAGAGGGCGTAGCAGCGGCCGGTTGATCTACGCGCCGACGGGGCAGCGGCCGTGCAGACCGGACAGCTAGAAGCACAACGGGGGACCACAGTATTAAGAACGAGGCATGAGCGGACTTGCGCAGCGAGCCCAATAAGCTGGAGTGGCAATCCCTATGGTTGTGCAATTGTTCTAGGTCAAGAAAGAAAGTGTCAAAGAGACAAACACAACGAACGTCAATGAGAAGGCAAACAAAAAAGATGGCATGTTCATGATTGGGAGGCGAGCCACAGAATGATCAACAGAGAATACTGGCAACAGGTTGGCTACAGGACTGAGACAAAGAGAGTAGAAACTAGTTTTACACACTCGCCTTCGACACGAGTCACACACGGTGCACAGGACGGAAAGTGAAAAGGCAAAGCAAGTAAGTTGTGGGCAGTCTTGGCAGTCAAAAAAAAGACTATTAGGGCAGCTCAAGCTGTGGGCGGTGTGGCTGGCGATGGCCGGTGGATGGCCGTGCCTCGAGACGGACAGGAGGAGGCAGTCAAGGCTTCGGGAGGACCGAGGCGACGACTGGAGACAGTGGCGGCAGGGGCAGGGTCGAACCGGAAACCGCACGCCACAGTCAACGACGGGTGGGGTCCGCGAAAGCGTGTGAACGGAGAACACGGGTAAACGAGCGGATGAGGGGTGGCCGCAACTAGGGAGGCGGCCGTCGTCGTGCGCGTAACAGCCGCCGAGGAAGACGCCGCCGTCAGGGGGGTGGCCACCGTTGGGGACGTGATGGCCGTCGCGGGGGTGACAGCAGTCACGGAGGTGGCCGCCGACTCCGGGATGGCAGAAAAACGGGCGGTGGTCGGCGTCGGGGAGGCGGTCACCGTCGAGGGCGTGGCAGCAAAAAGGGCAATGGTCGGCGTCAGGGAGGTGACCACCTTCGAAGGCGTGGCCACCGTCGCAATGGTGGCCGGCGTCGGGGACGTGACCGGCGCCGGGGGGGTAGCAGCGACAGAGGAGATCCCCGTCGACGGGGAGGTGACAGCCCTCGGGGGTAGAGACACCCCTGGCGAGGTGGCTGCGGACGGAGACGGGCCAGCAGACGACGGGGTGGCCGCCGACGGGGAGGTCGCACCGACACAAGAGGTGGCTGCCAACACGGAGCTTACCGCAACACGGGCGGTGGTCGGCGTCGGGGAGGTGGCCGGCGTGGGGGATGTGGCCGGCGTCGGGGAGATGTGTGGCGTCGGGGAGGTGTGCGGCGTCGGGGAGGGGGGTGGCAACCACCAGGGCGGTGGCAGCGTTCAGCCAGGTCTGCGTATACCTGTGTGCGGTGCGAGGCGGCGACCAGTGGTGGCTGTGGTCGGGAGAACAGGTGTGAATCGCAATAGCACGCACACCGCGTGGACACGCGGTGTGTGGCACCGGAGGTGCACACGCCGCACCCAGCTGCGCTGCCGCACTGTGTGCCGTGTGCGAAATGAAGGGGGGACAGGCAGAGGTGTGCCCAGACGCTTTGCCAGGTGGGGTGCCTCTAAGGCCCGTGCTGCGCTCTTGGAACGCGAGGCTTCCACACTCTTGTAAGAGACAGCGACGAAGGTCTTGGTACTTTATCTTGCACCGGAACACTTATGCCTGATATTTGGGGGAGTTCGTCGAGCCGCCGATGGAGATGCCTCTTCCGCGCCATCCCCAAAGAGCCAAACAGAGAGCTTTTTGGCGATGGCGGGATGGCGCACCGATAGACGTGCTATAAGCGGGCAGTCATTACTCGTCTTTTGTCGGGGCTTGAGCAAGGAGCCCAACTGTTGCGACACTTAGGGGGGGGGACAGGGGCGTGGCGAAGACGAAAACGACAACACGCGAGAAGCAACTGACAGCCAATCAGCGATCGAATTTGATGTGCGAGGGTCCAGCGTCTCAGCCAATCAACAGGTGCGGAACTGTAAACAGGTCTCCTTCGGCCAGACTTCGTGTCCAGTGGCCCGATCAAGGTCGTTCGGGCCCTCCCTGCAGACCCGTTGTTTCCCTTCGTTTCCCGCCGTTTCTTCTCGTTTCTCGTCGTTTCTCGGTCGTTCCGCATCAGATCTGCGTCGAACGCCGGCTCTGGGCCGCCGCAGTCTTGCAAAGCAGGTCCGATCCAGGAAGAAAAGTCTCAGAGACCGGCACCACGACGAGATAGAGATGATCCTTCATCGACTTTCAAATATTTTGAAGATAGATTCGGACCAAATCGCTCGCAGCAGGGCTGCCGGGGCACCCTCGCCTTGATCAAATCTCTGACAGTGTGAGTATCAGTCACATGTTTCCAAGCAATGGCCTCAGATGTAGTTTGAACTGGTCCTCAAAAGCCGTCAGTCCGCACTTCGCACTCTTGTTCTCGTGCCCATTGTGTTTGTGTTTCCGTTCGGATCAGCCAAAATTGGAGTGTCTGCAATATAGTGCACGATCCGCACCAAGTGTTGGGATGGTGTCGATCCGACACCATAATCTGGTGGTCTGGTGTCAGATCTGCATCATCCCAACGTTGGTGTGGCGTATGGGGGAACCCCGCGATCGGAAAGGGTCAGGCCATTGAAATGCAACCAAATGTAGTGCATGATTTGGTGCCACGAGGCTCTCAATCCCCAACTGAGCGCTGTGCGCGTGCTGAGTGTCAGAAATCCTCACTGCCACACTATCTTTGAAAGCCATTATGCTGATCCAACATGCCTTTCCAGGTCGCCAGGGCGGGGCATGGCAAAGGCATGAACGGGTGTTGTACTTCTCAAATCATTACCTCGCACTGCGAGAAAAGAGACCGATCGCCGCCGCGGCCGCCACCGGAGACAACATCACCTTCCCACAACGCAGCCGGTCCAGAACTGTCGTCAACAGCACGTCTTTTTTTTCCTGTTTCGAGCCGCTTGGTGGGCCGTGTTTCTGTGTGAAGGAACAGAATTATTGTGCAAGAAACAGATCGACCCCCCCTGACAGGCTCTCAGAGCCCATCTCATGCGAGATCCTTACGTACTTGTGTTTGTGAGAACATGAATCATGCCTCACTCCACACATAGCGCCTGCTAGGAGAGCGACAGATGCTTCTCCGTCTCTCTCTCTCTTTAGAAGGGTGAAGTGCGTTCGTCTCATGCTGTATCTCTCTGTTTACGAGTGGAGATGCATCTATCCTGGCGAACAGATGAATTTGGCGCCCTTTCTGGGAAAAAACAGCCTTGGTAGAGCCCTAGGGTTGATGACAGACTTTCTGTTCGCCCCAAAACACGCAAAAGCAGACGTGCTTCTGAAGACGGTTGTGGGCCCGCTGCACACGACGATGATGAAGAAGAAGTGCCTCAAAGCAGCTGAGCGGGCGCGTGAGGATCCATGACCACGAAAAGTAGGGCGTCGTGGGAAGGGGGGATTAGGGGTCGTAGGGTTTGCGAGGCATGCGACGTGGTCGGCTCCCAGAGTCGGCGGCGTGGACATCGCCACAATGTGGCGCGCAGACGACAGATGGAAACATGATATGCTATTGGATGGAAGGTGCACAATAGATGCGAAAAAGTCAGCATAGCCTTCCGCGACATGGTGCGCGCACCGCTGGAGCACAAAGAATATCGGGGGCACCATATTATGGGGGAGCCACTGACATCACGGCACGATTCCCGCAGAAATCACCATATTATGGTGTTGGTGCGCACCGCTGGGCTTGCTCTGAGGGAGAGAAATGTGCCAACCGTTACCGAGACCAACGTCAAGCTGTCTTCTCAACTTTGGCCGATGTCGTCAACGTCAAAACAGGATGTGGGTCGACAGACCATTCGTCGATCCACTTGTTCGGGCTGAATGAATGACTGTGACAAAGTTTCTCACCGCTGATCACCCCTCTTAGAAAGAACAGGATCGGCCAAAATTGCGAAGGCAGCAACAACGACTGGCTACGAGCGCGCCCTGCTGGACGCAACCATCCCGGAAAGAAATCACACAAAGCTGTTGCTGCGTTTTTCGATTCCGCTTTCTGTTGCGGACTCACGCTCATTCAGCTGCATAGCATGTGTCCTGAACATGGAGTCATTGCCGAAATTTCTCATGAACTTTCAAAACTTTGTATGCGCAATGATACTTTGCATGCAGCCCTTGTGCCAATTGAGCTCCATGGTATCAGCAGCTGATGTGCTTGGACACGCACCTTTGCCCCTCAATGCTCCCGTACAGTCTGCTTGCGTTAGATAAAAAGCGGCGGGTGACGATAGAGTCGCTATTGAATGCGAAATTGAGTACTTCGGGGTTCGGCCGAGGCTACACAGGCCACGCAGAGAGGTGTCATTTGTGACCTTCTCTGATGATTGGAGTTAGAAACTTCATTATGAAAATTGAGCAGACAAAGTACTTTAGGTCCTGTGAGCTGCAGTCCGGCGGTTGGATCGGCTTGTATCCAGAGAGCCGTCCTTTAAGGCACCCGTACCATGCACACGCAAGAAACCGGATTTTATCAGCAATCCTCAGCCTGTCGTCGTGTTCTGAGTTACCTAACGATAGGCTGTCGTACGTCTAGTGTCTATTCCCCAGAGAGGATCAATTGATCCTCTGAGGATCAACTGATCTTCATTTTTGAGCGCGTGTAGATACGCTTGGCGCCACAACTGCTCAATTTTGACAGCACAAAAGGACGCAGCGGTGCCTGTTCACCCGTCGGAGTACTGTGGCGCCCGAAAATTGGCTAGGTCGGTCAGATATGGCGCTTTCCCTGAGCGACGCGGGCTCCCCTACAAGAAAATCTCCCGCCCGGCCCACCTCTCAGTTGCCGCCCCTCCTCCTGCCCCCCCCGCCTTCCACCCGTCACTGCGAGTACCTTTGGGCTCGTACTCAGCATGGGACGGTCTGCTGACCCTCTCCTGGTGGTCTGTGCCTCGGTTCATGCAGAGGCCGTGCACTTTAAGCACTTGTTGGAGTGCGCCCGGTTGTATGGGTCGTGCGCCTGTACGAAACTCATGACCGAGGTGGTCACGAGTGTGACTCGGGAGGTCAAGAACGGGCGTTCTAAGAGAGGCGTGAATTCAATGTGGCAGCATAGTAGCAGACAAGTCGATATGCACCGGATGCTGCGGAACTTCAAGTGCGGCGCTGCTCCGCCGATGACGCAGGCGCCTGTGGAGCCCGCCTCCCAGGCGTCTGCGCCGGTGTCTCTGTGATCGATGCCGCAAGGCTCTCCCGCGCCGCTTACACCTCGTTCGCAGCTCTCTCAGCCAGAGGCACCCACCCAGCTGGTGGCGTCCACTTCGACTCGCCGGATGACGGCGGCCGGCCGTGCAGGAGAGCCCAATATGGCCCCTGTGACCGCCCATGAATTCAACTGGTCTGCCGAGGCAGTGATGCTTTCCATCGGCACAAGCGTCCCGCGCCGGTTGTGGTACGTCCGTCTGCTGTCGGGCGAGACAACTGTGGAGGAGAGTGACGTCATGGGCTCAGGGCGCACGCGTCGCCCTCTCGATTACTTTTTGGTGAGGTGTCCCCCTGACCATTTTAGTCGGATAGTCAGACTGACCTTCGTCAAGCTTGATGCTCACCGGTTGCGCGAGACTACCGTGGGAGAAAACTTCAGGATCACTGGGATCCGGTTGTTGTGCACCCGGTACGAGTTCGGGTCCCGGTCCGAAAATAGGAGTACGACGGCGCGCAACGAGTACATCCCGGCGCCTGGGTGTAGCCAGCTCACAGGTACGTCACGAGACCGCTTTAACTGGCTGTGGTCTTGCATCACCTACAGTGAAGAGTGAATGGGACCTGTTGTGAGCTCCGAGCGCCGCCGATGGTCGCTTGTGGATGACTTGGTGGCATCTTTCAACGCTCAGCGCGCGGCGCACGTGAGACGGAGCGACCTCCTCTGTATTGAAGGGTCCATGAACAAATGGTACGGTCAGGGGGCGGATGGAGCGACCGGGGGGTACCCATGTATGAGGCGATCGATCGTAAGCTTGAAATTGGCTGTGAGATCCAAATCACAGCATGTGGGCGAAGCCGCGTTATGCTCTACCTCCATCTCGTGACTACTGCAGCGGACCAGCAGCAGCGACTTACCCCCGCTGAGAGACGCCTGCTGCACGGAACTCTCGTCCTGAAGCGCTTAGTTGCCAACTAGGCGGGTACGGATCGAGTTGTGTGTGGAGACTCGTACTTTTCCAGCGTCAAGGCGGCCCTGGAGCTGAAGATTATGGGTTTGCGATTCGTAGATGTGGTCAAGAACTCCACGACACGGTGCCCAATTGCTGCTCTCTCCTCGATAGAGGCGCTGTCTCGTGGCTCGAGCGCTGCGCTGTAACATCGAGATGCGGCGGGCCAAATCGAACTGATGGCCGCGATGTGTGTGGATCGTGACCATCGCTACTTCATTTCGACAACATCTACCTGTCTCTACGGGAAGCCGATTGAGCGGCTGCGGTGGCGAACCGGCGCGGAGGAGTCGGAACGTGTGCCCCTCACCGTCCGTCAGCCGCAAGTTGCGGAGGCCGACTATAAATCTTGTGCCCAAATCGATCGCCAGAATCGCTGGCGACAGGACGATCTGCGGCTTGAGCACAAGTATGGCAACCATCATTGGTCTACGAGAGTGAATATATCTATCCTCGGCATGTGTGTTGTGGACTCCTGGATGCTTCACTGTGAGGCTCGTGGCCCCGTGGGTTGCGAGACCCAAGCGCACTTCTAAGAGGACCTGGAAGCGGACCTGATCGAGAATCTCTGCGATTCGACGGGCGTGCGAGATCGTGCCGTGTCGGCATCTGCGGCGGGCCCCCCTGAGGTCGCACCCTCTTACGGCGTGGGCACGCATCTGACGCCCACGGTGAAGCGTCGAAAGCTGACTGGTTCCTCGGAATCAGCATTTCTGGCGCAGCGCAACTTCCGCGTCCGCAAGACGAGGCGCACGACCATGGTGTGTTCTTGTCGCGAGTGTGGTGGAGCGGAAGTCTTTTTGTCTGCTCCGCGGGAGGGCCGTCAGTGCTTTTCGCAGCATCTACGGGCCATTCACGATGTCGAGGTATAGTGGACTGAGGGCACAATTTGGGTGCCGATGCAGGCGCGTTGTGTGTAGAGGTCGGAGCTGTGAGCATTCTCAGGTTTGCAGATGCGAGCTTGTTCTTGTCTGAGAGGGAATATGCGATGAGCCATTTTTGTCGATTTGTGGAGGCCCCCGTGTTCTCGTGCATCAGACATGGTGGTTGGAGCGGTTACGGAGAGCCCCTTCGCTAAAAGCAGAGAATGGGATGAGTGGTGAACCGTCGGAAGCCCATTCTCATATGCAAACAGCTCAGAATCGACGATCTTCGCTGAGGATCAAATGATCCTCAAGAGAGGATCAATTGATCTCGCGATGAGGGGAATAGACACTAGAAAAGGCATCTCAGCCATTGCCGTAGTGATAGGATGTGCCTCCGCCATGAGTCAGCAACATGAGCCATGTAATCATCGTGCTCGAACATGGCGACAAGTCTTTCATTTTTATCGAAGGTAATATACGGAGGGACCCGGCGTCACGGGCCCAGAAGCGCTCATGCACAGATTCTTCTTGTAGCATTTCGCCCTTGTCGAACCCTTCCCTGGTTGATGGTAGCTTTCAGACGAGACAGTTCCGATCTTGCTTCACACATTGTGCAACAAGCTGCTCATTAATTCCAGCGAATAGATTGATGACTGCACGTGGCGGCGGGCGACACGAGCCATGGGCACCGGTGGCGGCGGATGCGGCGGCGGCGCCACCGCCGCCGCCGCGTCGGTGGCTGTCATAACGGGGCGGAGCGCGACGGGCGGGCACAGGTCCGAACGCGATGGGGGAGATACCCCCGGCGGCAGCGGCGACCGCGTGGGAGAGGGCGCCCCTGGCACGGAGACCTCTCCCTCACACGGGCGCGGCGCCGGCGGCGCCCGCGCAGCTGCCGCGGTTGTCTGCCGCCACTGTGGGCGGCTATGGCGTCGCGTCAACGTCGGACGCCCGCCGTGGGCTTCGCTACCGAAAGGCGGCGGCATGGCGGCTCGCGGTGTGCCGCAGGAGGGGGCGGCGGGAGGGGTTCATAGGTGGCGGCGCATTTCCGGGGCGCGTCCGGCCAGCGGCGCCGCCACCCGCGTCGGAAGGGCGCCGGCTGTCGCAGCCGCGGAGGGAAGCTGCGACCGCGCGTCCGCCGATGGCGGCTGCCGCCACCTCCGCGCATCCTGATGATTGGATACTGGCTGGTGACGGCGCGGTGTGTGGGGGGCTCCGATGCAGCCCCCGCCGCCGCCGCCGCCGCCACCGTGGCGCCCAGCCGCCATGGCGGCTGCACAGATCGTGTGCCGCGCCGAGGCGATGGCGGCGGCACGGGGCGGCCGTGTGGCAGTTCCACGCTGCTGCCGCTTCGCGCTCGGCCGGTGCGCCGCTGGTACTGTCGGGTGGCGCGGGGTGTGGCGACCCCACGCTTGTGGGCGCCGCTTCGCCGTTGATGGCGACGCGGTGCTCTCCAGCTGTTTGTATCATGCTACATGACAAATTAGTCGGCATCGATGCCTCTGAGCCGACTGCGTACCTACCTACCTGCGCAAAAACAGAGAGTTGAAAGACAGCCAGCAGTCGAAACATTCAAGAAAAACGCAATAGCAGCTAATAGAATCTTCCAAATAGACTCCGAAATCAGGGAGTGCTACTGGATCGAGTCTGTACTTCTTATGATTATTTTTGTGAGCTCGAGTAATGGCAGCCAGCCCTCATGTCGGTGACGAGCGGTGTCACCCAACCTTGCTGCCGTCCCATTCCCAGTGCACCAATGCAAAATGCGTATACGTGGCCAAGACTCTGTGGGCGCGGACGGGGTTAGCGATCCCTGCCTCTGTCTTCCGTACAAACCAATGAGTGCCTTTTCCCCCTTCCCCGCCGCTGAGCGCGCGGCACCAGGAACGCGGTATCAGAGGCTGTAGTAGGGAAGCACCGTAGGCGACGCGCTCACACTGCCGCAAGACTTTGAGCAGGGATCGGAAGGGACATCCCTCACGCCTAGTCAAAGTGGCTCTTCTGTGTCAGAGCTGTACATAGCGAGTTAGAAACCTAGGATGCAACGTGCAAGATTATGAATGGACCAGATCCTTTGGTACGCGTAGCAAATACGCACCCACCCACGTAGCCTGCTTGAGGTGGGTGCGGCACCACGAGCAATCAACTGTGGATGCTGATCCAATTGCACCGCTCTCTACTCGATGGCTTCGGCTCGCAACGCGCGCTTCCTTTCCCTGACCAGACAAACGGGTGCCGCCTTTTGGTTGCCCCTAACCAGTAGCCGTTCACCCGTGGATATTCGCCAATTGGACGACACGGTTGGAAGCCGGACGTAAGCTGTGGATTTCCAACTGAACGTGTCAGATAGAACTGAGCGATTGAGTGGGATCCGCACGCCTCAGCTGCCGCACTCGCATCCTATTGTTTGGGCGACCAGCATGACTGACCGCTGCATGCATGTCCCGAAAAACATGTTTTATAGGAATATTCGTGTCCATTTTATCTTTTTCTGATCACAGGGCTACTGTAGAAGATCTTATCGCCGCATTCGATGGGACGGTACGGGCCTACAAGTGTGTCGCTTGCAGCGGCTTTTTCCTGAAGCAATTGACGGGGATGATGGAGCGCACCAGAGCGAGGCTGATACGCCCCAGCAGCGGTTTGCTTCTCGGCCGGTCTCTAGATGTGGGCGTGGCACGAGGATGAGCTGTGGGCGGAAAATTCGCTCGCATTTTTCGCACAGACGATGTCTACCTACGAGGGTCAGATTGGTGAGCAGTCTGGTTGACTGTGTGTGATAGCTATTCTCGGGTTGTGATGCAATGGTTAGTAGAGGGCACCGACAGTGGCTGGGTAGGCAGTTATCCCTTGGTGCGAGAGCGCGGGGCGGGTCGGTACTATTATCACCCTGTCCGGCTCAAGAAAGATCCCCCCCCCTCCCAATGCGCCTCTGGGGCACGCCTAGTAAACAGGCAGTGTTCCTGCTCTTCTGGGTATTAAAGCGATTTGCGGGCCTTGGTTGGCCGCTCCGTCAAATGCGACAGCTCAGTGATCACAAGTGAGTGTGTCAGATCGCGCATGTGTAGTTTCAACCGTAATACAACGTGGGCAACATCGCCCCCTCTCACCAACCCTGACGCGCAGTACAGCATGATCGTTTCGAGAGTCTTTCGTGAAAATCTGGTCGCAGAGAAGCGCTGTTTGAACGGCCACCCTACTCCATCGGAAGCGATGTACATCACGGCAGAACGACAGAAGCGGAAACAACTCCGGCACTGTTCACGCAATGGCAGAGATCTTTGGCTCTTTCTGCTCCGCTGCGAGGTGTGCTGCATAAACAGGCACAGTCAGAGCACGTGCAGTTCCCACTAAAATGGCAGCTGGTAGACATACGAGTCCGTGTTCACGGGGTTGTCAGAGGGTCGCAAATTCTCCGATGCGCATTCTGACGACAGATTCTGGGTCAGGGCACCTGATTTATTCCAGCGGCCATAGGGGGAGCTTCTGTTTGTGCCTTATGGGACCCACAGACCCCCCCGACCGATTTGGTATGCCGACATGTCGGGACGAGTCAAGCGATCTGGTGGGAAAGCGGGCACACTCCCGCTGTGTCTATACAGTTTTTGTCGCATAAAACGCCGTGTCACCCCAGCCCACAGAAACAGATAGGGACACCTGCCCAGCTGAAGGAACCCACCCGCACACCCTTGCTCTACTCTCGCCCGGTGACACGGTCACCTAGGAAAACACCCGAAGGCGCAAAGAGGGAGGAAGGAGGTGAGAACGCAGTTATTTTTTTGTGGAGAAGCCGGGCCACGGGCGCCCCGCTGTCCCCTTAAGCTATCCGAGCAAGCGGGCCCAATTGGCCCCGAATCCCACGCAGTAGCCTCCCCATGGGGAGATCTGGGGATCCATACCAGTGGACCCCCCTACTGTCAAGCAGATAAATCGAGCAATTAACACTCACATGAAAGCGACCCACAATCAATCAAGATAACAGCCAGCAAGGACAAGGCCACCTGTCCAATCCGGGTCACGCCATGTCAACGGCGACGATCGGTGCCCCGCTGGCGACCGTACCGGCCAGTGCCGCGGCCCGGCACCGCGTTATGCGACAGTTTTGACTGTTCTTTGGTTCTTTCTGCTGCGCTCTGCGGTGTGCTGCATAAACGGCACCGCCAGAGGACTCGAACTTCGCACCACCAAGGTAGCTGCCAAACATACGTGTCAACGTGCACGGGGTTGTCAGGGGGTCCCAAATGCTCTGAACGGAGAAAAACACAATGGTCACACAAGCGACGGTGGCGTGTGGCGAGGATGTCCGGTAAACAAAACGTGGCGACGGAGGTTGGGTGAGTCTCTCGCTTTTCCTCATTTTGCGCACCAAAATCAATGTACGTCCGCCCCCCCCACCTTCAACCGGAGCTTGCGGCCCTCGCCAAGTAACGAATGAACGTACTTCCGCTCTTCGTCGTTATCCTCCATGTGGCGCCCCACCTCAAAAGGATGGAGAACAGGCAGCGTTGACAGGGGAGAGCAGTTGTAAATTCGTCTGCAAGCCAAGGCACGGGCAAAAGACGTGATCATCCCCGGATCACGTCTGATGGCTGCTGATCCGGTGACGCCGGCGACCCCGCTCAGAGCGGCCATTAGCAGGGGTCCGTAATCGGGTCGCGACCCAACTTTCTGTCGACCACTAGAAGTTCAGCACGTTGCAGAGTAGCTTTCACCGATGGAGTGTAAAGCCCAGACCCAGAAGAGCAGCCTTGACTAGGCGTGGGGGCAGCTGACTTGTTCCATGTTGCGGTTCCGAGAAAAGGAGAGAAGTTTAGAACACTATGCGACACGACGCTGACAGAAAACCTATTGGACCAATGGAAGATTGCATTTGAAGGCAGCACGCAATGGGACGCTGCATCGGAGGCTCCGACCCGTAAGAGCCGGAACACTAGGTCTTGACTAGGCGTGCCCTGTGCACGCCGTTCGCGCCTTGATTGGCACGCCGCGGGGCGCCCTTCACCGACGCGTTCGCGGCAGCCGTGACTCTTCCTGCCACTCGTGTCATCTGTCAACGCCGGCGTCGGAGCCGTTGATTGGCGGCCAACTTCGGTTAGGGTGATGGCGGCGGCGGGCACACCGGGCGCGCAGCCGCTGATAGGCCGATGGCTGCGGTGGCGGGGGTGGGTGGGCGTCGCCGTGCCGGCCACGGCCACAGTGTATTGCATTGGAATCCCTGATGCAATTTCAGTTTCTACTTCAGAAGTTAAATTGTCTGATTTCGTGACCCCCATGCAGTCGAATAGGGCAGCCCTACAAAGACCATAGGAGGCTTCAAAAACCAGTCTCTTTCGCACAGAGATCGGGACTGTCTTCATGGTGAGAAGCAACAACCGCGAAGAAAAAGGATATCACCACACATTACAACTCGCACGAGGCAACGTACGTCTATTGTGTTGTTGCGTGAACGACAAGCCCTGCTGCGACTACCAAAAGATTCAGGCCAAGCCATGGTCACAGTACGTTTGACACAGCTCGCGATGAATAGGTTCTCGTCCGAAGAGCAGACGGTTACTCTATCGCATACCGTCGGCAACCTGCGACGACCACACTTTGTGGCAGAAGTCATCCGAAGTCGCTTTCACTGAAAAGCATTGCGCGAGAGGGAAAGTTTTAATCGGATGCTCGAAAATGTAAACAATGTTATAATCGGCCTTGTCCTTCTTTTCACAAGAATAAGCTTGTGTGTGCATGGAATGGGGGCCTCCCCATCACGGCAATACAAAAGATATCACATCTTCTTTTACAGAAAGTGCGCGAAAGCACCATTGATTCCCGTGGACTTTAGTTCAGGTACTTTGTAGCCTCCCCCATGTGATGCATCCGTCTTTTTGTCCGATGCAGGCTCACGTTCAAAGCATCCACCGTGCCCGTCGGCCAGAGCCGCATGTTTCTTCCGCTCCGTCTCCTCCCACCCCGCTCCCACCCCCTCACGGTGCACCATGCCCCCCCGCCCCCCCCCGCTGCGTGACCTGCGTGTACCCCCGGGGACGCCTGCAGGCACCCGCCTGGACCGCTTCCTCCGCCGTGCCCTGGACCCCCCGCCCCGGCAGGGCGCGCTCCACGCCGCCGCCCGTCGGCAGCGGCTGCGGCTCAATGGCGCGGCGGCGTCGCCGGGCGACCGTGTCACCGCGGGCGACACCGTGTCGGTTGCCGTCCAGACGCCTGGGACTGCGTCTGCGGTAGCAGCAGCAGCACCGCGCGACTGGTGGCACCTGTCAGAGGCGGCGGCGGCGGCAGCCACCCCCCCCCGCAACCGCGCGCGGGCCCCGCCTGCTGCCCCCGCCGCCGCCGCCGCCAGCCGCGGGCGCCACCCGTGGGCGGCCTCCCCCGCCGCCGCCCCGTGGTTGGCCGCCCGCGTCCTCGCGTCGGGCCCGTGGGGGTGGGCGCTGTCCAAACCCGCGGGCCTCCCGGTGCAGGGCGGCCGCCGCGTCGGCGTGTGCGTCGACGGCTTGCTCGGCTTGCTGCCGGGCGCGTGCGGCGGCGCCGACGGCGCGGCGCCGACCAGGGGTGGCCTTGAGGCAAGGGGGGGGACCCCGCCGCCCGCCGGCGCGGCGGCGACGGCGGCGGCGGCGACGGCGGCGGCGGCCGCCGCCGCCGCCCCGCGGCTCGTGCACCGCCTCGACGCGCGTGTCAGTGGCGTGCTCCTCGTCGCCCGCGGGTGGGCGGCGGCGGCCGAGGCCGGCGCCGCCTTTCGCGGCGACGGCAGCGACGGCGGCGCCGCCGGTGACCGCGTCCGCAAAGCCTACGTCGGCGTCGTCGCCCCGGGCGCCGGCGGGGGCGGGGACCCCCCCCCCCGCCCCCCCCCCCGCCTCGTTGTTGGCGCCGGCGGCACGCTCACAGACGACCTCGACGGCCGCGCGGCGGCCACCCGGTGGGCGGTGCTCGGCGCTGGCGTCGACGGCGGCCGCGCCGTGGCGGTGCTCGCGCTGTGGCCCGCGGGGGGGCGCAAACACCAGCTGCGGCGGCACGCGGCGGCGGGGCTCGGCGCGCCGCTCCTCGGCGACGACCGCTAC
>Ga0209186_1002128_pt1 | contig 14265 bp, 19 predicted proteins | sample SidtaG_FD_187426 | JGI IMG/M metagenome (GOLD analysis project Ga0209186, IMG submission 187426) | Marine algal microbial communities from Sidmouth, United Kingdom - Sidmouth_Male2 metaG (SPAdes) (version 2) | ecosystem: Host-associated > Algae > Red algae > Unclassified | place: Sidmouth...
GTCGCTGCAGACCGGCGTCAGCGCCGCCCGTGGCGTGGGGAGGCGCGTGCCACGGTCAGCGACTCCACAGCCGCTTTTTTTCGCGTCCGCTGCAGGCGCCACGTTTCTGGGTGGTGCGGGCGGCGACCATGTCCACGGCGGCGCTGGTGGACTGGCGGGAGTGCCGCTCTGGGTCTCCGCAAGTGACAGGCGACAGTCACTAGCATGGCGGCCGCCACAGCACGTGGGCAGAGCACGCGCGCGAAGAACCTGCGCGGCCGCCGTTGGCGGCGCCTGCTGCCATGCCCGTCTGCATTACTTGGCGGCATGCAGCTTCCTTGGCTTTCCAGCATAGGGTCTTTATCAATGTTGTTTTTTCGTATATTTGTTGCTCCTCCACTCCGCTTGCTTTAGTTTTGGATGCACACTTCGAGCCTGTTCATTGCGCTCCGTGCCTGCTTCAACGCGTGCCAGGGAAGACGAGAAAACTTTCGTTAGATACAGCTTTGTGTTGATGCGTTCCGCTTTGCGGTTTGGTAAAAAAGCAAGAGCTTGACGGCAACGTAGCAGACACACAGTACAACAGTGGAGAGAACAGAATGAAAGGCACCTAGAAACCGGGAAGTGGAGTCCCGTGGAACTATTAAACAGCACTAAACACTCCGTGCCCCTGGGAGAGCATAGCACGAGAGATGCAACCACTACTTTCCGCGCGCTCTTATCCCGGCCGCCCGTGTCCTGGTCCTGTGCTGAGCACATCAACGAACCACTGCTAGAGGCCATCATGGTTGACAGGAGGGCACCACTGGGCGACACAAGAAGCGTAGTGGGTGACAACGGAAGGCAAGAGGGCGTCGCACGCAGAGAGTATGTTGATCAACTCGCGAGCCCCCTCGGGCTCATACTCGAGGCCGCACTTGGTAAAGGCCGCGAGCCGCGCAGCCGCTGCTGTGTCCTCCCTGCTCTTCGACCGTCCAATAGCCTTCGAAGGGCGTGTAGGCGCTGCCGTTTTCCGGGACGTATCGGCCGCAGCGCCGGGCCCCTGCGTGGGTGGCGCGGGCCCACGCGCGAGGGACGGGAGGTGAGTGCCTGTAGCTTCAGCGCCTTGAGCAAGGCCCGGCGTAAGCGCCAATGCAGCCATCCGTTTAGAGGGATCCAGGCGGGGAGGGGCAGGGGTAGTCGAGGTAGGGAGCTCGGCGCACGAAGAGGAGTGCGACGGCCTTGGGGAGAGCGCTGCTCTCGGCGCGATGGCCTCCTGTCCAGATGGTGCGCTGCCGGAGAATCCTTCGGTCTTCGGCGCCGCGGTGCTCCTGTAAGGGAGATTCTCGATGGTGTCAGAGGAGCACACCTCTTCGTGCGGCCGCGTTGCCGCCGACGCCGCCAGACTCACTGCGCTTGATGCGCCCGATGCTAGGGCCCGCGTCGCCGCGAGCTGTCGAGGCGCCCGTTGGCGAGCTGCTGCTGCAATGAAGCGTGCCTCTAGGATGCTGCACACAACTAGCAGCTCCTCTAGAGTCTTCAGGACAAACACAGAGGACCACGCGGCGTTTCCCCTCTGACCCGGGCGAAGAGAATCACGACGGTTCTCCACGGGGCACATGAAAAAAGAAAAAAAGAAAGACATGGCATACACAGCACAGTCAACAGTGGCCCCCTGTTGAAGCACCGAGGGAGAGACGATAGACATACAGGTAGCAACCCACCGTGCCGGTGGCGTGGCCGTCCCCGCACCGGTGAAGTCAAGAGCCACGGTTCGCACCCAGCTAAAAAGGGAGGTGCGCGCGCGGGAGTACCTCCAGGCACCACCACCTCCAAGCGAGTTGAAGAACGCCAGAGTGGCAGCAGGGAGACCCGTGGGGGCCGCCCGTCCATCTGCAGACAGCTTAAAAGATCTCCCCAGCCGAGGAACGTTGTAGATGTCAGCACAAAAGCAGTGGTTCCCCTCACAAAGAAAGAAAAGCCAAGTAGAGTAATAAAACACGTTGATACTCTGCGTCATCGAGAGCACCGCAGCGGTCCCGCGCTCGCGTAGAACCTTGTAAAAGATGCTGCAGTTCCCCCGTATACAATTTCTGGTCTATCTCCCCACTACCGCATGCGTCTGTCGTCCTGTCTGTTGGACGACTGGCGACCGCGTGCTCAAGACGCGACCGCTTCGCAGATGAAGAATGGCAGTCGCCGCAGACCTTTCGGCGCTTTGCCCATGATGTAGGCAGATCCACAGAAGCTTCCCCAGGGCTCCACAGGGGCTTCCTCCGGTCTCCACAGGAACGGCGTAGCAAGAGGTCCTGTCTTTCGCCGGGAATCTGATACGCGAAGAACAGGATGGCATCGCGAAACGCAAGGCTCGATGGGGGTGGATCCCATCCGCGGCGCCCGCAGCTCCGGCGGTCCGCACCCAACGCAGGTTCCGAGTACTCCCGTAGTTTGGGCGTTGCAATGCTCAATGTTGCCGCTCATCCAAAGTGTCGCAGCAGTTGCGCGAACCCGAAAATTGTCCGGATGTGCGCAAAGGGAGCCCAAGTAGTTGTCACCAAATTTTTGTGGGCTTCTTGCACGGGAGGCCGACAAACGCCAATGGCTTCCTGGAGGAGAGGTGAACACCGTCCTATATCACACCAATCAATGCATCCAGAGAGCTGTTTTCGGACGAAGAGGGACGATGATTATGCGTGGACGATGTTCTAATTGCGTCTGTGTCTGTCTCAGAACGACGGCACGCTGTGTCTTGGAACATGAGATGCGCAACACAGCAAATGAAGCCGCGTACCGCGCGTATATCTTTCCATTGTCTAACGTTTTAGAACGCTTTTTCCACTCAAATGTCAACGGTGGCAGAACGCAGTGCCCCAGAAAACACACCTGTGGGTCGTGCCTCGACAAGCGGGCGCCTCCGTGGCCATAACGAGGCGGGTGCGCGGTAGCAACACACTAAGGATGCCGCATTGTGCGAACAGTGTAGTACTCGCGCCAGTCTGGCTCTTGTGATGGTATCCGCCGGCTGGTTTAGTGAAAGGGAAGCGTCGTATTCTGTGGCCTCTCCTGTGGCTGCACGGCGGGCGGAGATTGACGAGAAACCAGTCCTGAATATTCCGACATTACAGTGAGAAAATTCACCATTTCACGCCAGACGACTGCTCCTAACAGGGCGTGAACATAGCCGACCATAAGATCATTTGCAAAATTACCTGCGTTTCCAGGTCTTCAAGCCGGAGGATTACAAATAACTGAAGGAGCCGTGCGACATCACCCCCGTTTTTATCTCGATAAATCACTGTGTAACACAGCCGAGTATGCTGGAACGTCATGAGCGTCGCGGATTCCGGCCGTGTCACTGCTGCAAGAGCAACATCTCAAGAACCAGGTGCTTGCAGAGGCTCGAACCTTCGACTCTCTCATGGAGTCCGCCGTAGGCCCGCGGCGGGCCACAACACAAGCCGTAGAGCGGCGGCCAGACGCGCGCAGAATCCAATCACAGAGGCGTCCCAGCGGTGACCACACGCGCGCGGAGGGGACCCACAGTCGCAGCCCAGCGGCCGCCAGACGTGCGCGGTGGCCACCCACAGACGCCGCACAGCGGTATCCAGAGGCGCATGATGGCAACAGCATGGGCGGCAGGGAGGCCCCAGCAGCCTCGCGCTTCGCACAGCCTGCCACTCTCTCGCACGATGCGTCGACCACTGGCCCTCAACCTGTGCCGTTGCCTGTGGGCGCTCGAAGACCCGCTCATGACGGACGACCGCCCGGTCAGGCCTCGAGATTTCGTTGTCATGGCATTCTGACGGGAGAAATCCGGACGCTGTCGGTTCCCCTCTGTTAGCGCGCCGGTCGCACGGGAAATGTCAATTGGCGATCTGCCTTGTTGCGCGAATACCTCGCCAGTCGGCCCACGTGTAGCCAAAGAACAGTCAGAATTGAATTGGAAAATAACGAAGTCACAAGTCAAGGACAGGCTGATCTCCTGGCCACCTTGGTGCGTGGAGACGGTCGGGCCGGCGGGCAGCAGCCCGCGACCTGCGTCAAGACCGCGAGCCCCACTTGTCAACGAAACAAAGGGGCTAGGTTGGAAAGAGGGCAGGCCGAGGTCCGACCGGCGACAGGGCCAGAGCCACGCAGGAGCACGGGGGGGAGTGTAGTCGGGGTAGATGGTTGGGTGAGCCTGGAAAGTGCTTACCGGCCGGCACCTCGCTCCCCCCGGCCGCCGCCGCGGGCTGATAACAGCCCGTAGCGGCGCCGGCGGCGGGCTGGCGCACCGCTGTCGGCGCACCGGGTGAGCGCCTGCGACGGGGGGGTGGTAGCCCCCCCCCGTGTGGATGCCCGCCCGCCCGCGCTCGTATTTGGCGGGCGCCTCTTGCGAGGTACCCTATGGCTCCGCAGGCTGCAACTTGGCCATACCTCGCCGGTCGGCCAACTTGTAGCCGAGCGACGAAGAAGACGCCGGTCAGCGGCAGTCGACGCTGTACCGATCGTACAGTTCCCGGGAGTGCACGTCCGGCTGCGCCAGGGCGTCAACGTAGTTGGCTGATACCGTTGTTTTATCCTTTTCCTTCATCCCCATCAACGTCGCAATCAGGTCCAGCTCGCAGCCGATGCTGCGAGCGCTTGTGGCGGCGTATCCGCGCAAGGAGAGGCCGGAGTAGACGCAGCCGTCGGGGGGGTTGAACTTGAGCAGGTAGAGGCATCCGCGCATCCACACTGTGGCGACCTTGGTCGGTAACGGGGTGACATCGCCCACCGTGGTGAACAGAGTCTGGTCTGGATCGACCGTGGCCGGGCGCATGGCTGTGATATGCGGGTGCACCAGGTCCCAGGCCCCGTCCTGCTGGCCGGCGGCGCGCCGCAGGATGCGGATGTTGAGCCGCTCCCGGGAGTTGCGCGCGCCGTGCTTATGGTCCAGGATGTGGATTCGCATCAGAGCGGGGGTCAGCGTGACGTCCTTCCGGCGGAGGTTGGCCCCTCCGCCCGGGCGGTAAAAGGTGAGCGCCGTCAAGCTATGGCCGGCCACGTGGCGACGTAAGCCGGGGTCGGTCGTCCTCACGTCTAGGGCCACCATTTGCGTCAGGGCCGCGGTCGGCAGCGGCATTTGCTTGTTCCTCAAACCGCCTTGGTGGTTGGCGTAGAGGCGGGAAAATCCGTTCCGCACCTCCATCGGCAGCGGGCCGACGGCGGGCGTTTCCGTCTGGAAGATGGAGTGGACGGCGTTTATCGGCGTGAAGTAGGACTGGAGGGTCCCCGGTACGAGTGTACCGCACTCGTACAGGTAGCAAAGGTAGCAGGCGGCCACCTGCGGAGTAGTCGGCAGGTGGAAGTACCTGCAGACGTGGCAGAAGGACATAAACGCCGTTCAACTGGTCGCGTAGGAGGACTTAGTCGAGTCGACCAGCTGGTGGGCAAGCATAGCGGCGGCGGCCGTGCTCCCCGGGCCGGCTCCAGATGTACTGGCACCAACCGCCTCCGCTCGTGTCCACGCCACGGCGGCGGCGCCCGACGGCCGCGCAAAAAGCGGAGGGCGCACACGCGCCAGTGGGGGCGGCGACCCGGCGCTCCTCCCGCTTCGCGGGGGGAGACGCCCGCCCACAGGGGGAGGTAGAAAGCCTCGGACTCTATCCGCAGCGCCGGTAGCAACCACGTCTGCGCCGTCCACGTCGTCACGATGACCGTCGCCGTCTCCCTGTCCTGATGAATATTGTCGAGCACACGCAGGATGTCGGTGAACGGGGGGTTGACCCAGTTGCTGTCGGCCCTCCAGTACAGCTGGAAGACTTCCACTGGCGCCCGGCCTTGATCGAGCGCGGCCGAGGTGTACCGATCCAGCTGATTGTTCCCCCACGACGCGAAGCGGTCGACCGTGCGTGGCTCGTGAGCGGAATCTAGCGCGCCGAAGTAGGTCTGGCCCTATGTCCAGTCCTTCGAGTCGCGATCGCGGCTCAACTCGTCCGCCCACACGTTTTTCGCCCGTTGGGATGGATTCCTCCTCGAGCGTGACGCCGAGTTGTTAAGTGACGGCGTGGAGGCGCCGCAGCGTGGCGCACAGCGCGGGGGAGCGCGACGAGAGCGCGTTTACCACGTTCAACGCCACCTGGGAATCGGTGACGATAGGGAGCACGTCGCCCGACGAGAAAACGTCGGCCAAGGAGAGGAGCGAGTAGCGGATGGCCGCCACCTCCCTCAAGTTGATGTGCCAAGCGACCGCCTCCCACGTGAAGACGCCCCGTGTCGGCGTGATGCCGTCGGCGACGCCGCCCCACCCGTACCCCGACTTGTCGGTGTGCAGTGTGTGGGCCGGCGGGCTTGGCCACATCGGTCGGCCGTGGCTGTCGAGGCCAAAGGACGCCCAGAACCAAAGATCCCGGACCGACTGGTGCGAAAGCCTCACAGTCGGCGCTCAAGTCCCCGCCAGATAAGTCGTCGTAAATCGACCTGGCAAACAGACGCGCCTTGGGGATGGCAAGTGAACCAGAGACGATGATGCCCGCTGCGCTCTGCAGGAGCTTGCGGCGGACCCACCGCCGATTCTTGCGCGCCGACGACAGCAGCGCAGCCGCCGTGCCCCGCAGCTTCGCAAGACGCGACTCCGGGAGCCGCACCTGGTTGTTGGCCGTGTCGAGCGTGTATCCCAGCAACGTGAGCTGCTGCGTCCCATCGCGGTCGCCCTTTTCAGGGTGCAGGGACAGTCCCAGTCGGTCGTATAGCTTTTTCACAAAACCAAAGCCCTCGGCCGCGTCCGCTTTTGACACTGGTCGGCGCCCCGGGGCCGCCGCCCCGTGGTCGTCGACATATCCTATCTATTGGAAGCCCTACTGTCGCAAGTTGTCGAGCACTGGCCTCATCACCTTTTTCCACGCCCAAGGCGCGAGGGACAGACCGAATGGCATGGTGATGGGCTCGCAGGTGACACCGTCGATGGCAACAGTCACGTAGGCGCGTTCCGATGGTCGTATTAACACGTGATGGTACGCGTCGTTAATGTCCCATGAGATGAAATGATCAAGCGGCTAGACTGCCGCCATGATCTCTACCGATTCCTCATAATTGAACTGGATTGTCTGCAGCTGCTCGTTGACTGGCCGCACGTCGATGAACAGCCACGGCTTGGGCCACACCCAGCTGACAAACGCCGGCGAGGTGCACGGCACCACCTCCACTTCCTTGGCGGACAGCGGGCGTCTGATGCCCGCCAGCGCCCAGCGCTCCAGCTTCGCGGCCACGAAGGAGCGGTTCGCCCTGGCTACCGGGTACGGTTTGGCTCGTCGACGCGGTCGCTTCCCGTGGCGCTAGCCAAGGGAGGCGTAAGCCGAACGTGAGGGCGCGCCGCACAAAGCGGAACGCGCCGACGTTCCGCCAGTCGTCGTCGGCAACCCTCACTGGCGCCGCCGGTGGCACGCCGGCAGGGGCGTCACCTCTTACAGCAACTCTCGGCGCGCCCGTCGTGGGCGCGGGTGGGGCGGGCGGGGGGGGTGAGATCCCCCGGGTCCCCTCCGGCTTACACCGACGGGTTTGCGCCCCCGCCGCACTTGTTGCCGCCCCTGCCGCGGGTGCCGCGTCGACGCGCCGTCTTGACCTCTGTCGCCGCGATGACTTTGTTGAGGGCGCAGTCGCGCATGTTGACCGTCTCGACTTGGAGGCCGCGGCGGGCGCGAGAGGCGTGGACGTCGGGGGGGGACAGGAGGCGCTCTTGCAGCTGGGCTGCGACGGCGTCGTCGTTCTCACAGAGGACGTCGTAGCGCGCGGCGCATAGCTCTGCCAGCTGTTGGTGGTAGACGCGACTGCGGATGAGCATCGCCTGCAGCCGTTGCACGTCTCCGCGCTCGGGCCCATTGATGAACGACAGCAGCTCGTTGTGGATGCGCGTCGACCAGGCGCCAACGATAAACAGGTGCTTGGCTTCGTCCGCGCCCTGAGCCCCGTCGTCAGGCTCGGACTGGTACTTTAAGGTCTCCATGCGGAAGGGGGCGGGGTACGACGTCCGCGCCGACGGGGGCAGCTGGAAGAAGGTGAACTCGTCGCGCCTGTGGCGCTCGGGGGTCCCACAGTTGGAAGGGGCGTGTCCCCTCAGCAGTGGACAGCACGCCCCCGGGGGCCTCCCCAAAATATCCCGATCCGGGCCAGCAAGGGAATGACCTGTCCGGATCTCGGGGAGATCGGATTCGGTCGGGGGCGGGGTTTTTCCCCAGTGGTTTTCCCAACCCCCCTACTACAGTGCGTTCTCGTTATAAGAGAATCGTTTAAAAGAGAATATGGGTCGCGAGTCTTCCATTTCAGCCCATATAGGCCACTTTTGTGTGTATATTGAGCTGAATCAGCTGTCTCTTGTAGCGAGAACGCATTGTACTTGTTTGAACTTTTCGCATTGGAGGGATTTATCTGTTTTGCGCATTTGGGGTAGCTACTTTGGCCGCCGGCGTTCGGGTTGGGGAGGGGTTTATTGACAGCGGGGACGCCGTCTCCGTCGCCGTTTGATAAAACCAACTGTGCTTTGGACTACGATTCCCCCCTGGGCTTTGCCGTGATCCTCTCCTCCCGTAGGGGGAAGGCTGGGCTGTGGGTCGATTTCCGGGGCAGTTCCTTCGACGGACCGAGCTGATCAAGAGGTCACTTCGGCTGGACGACGAACCAAAGTGTTGGTGCCAAGAACCGCTACAATTTCTGGTGGAGCAGCAGGGGTTCCGGCCGTTGCCACGCCCGCATCGGGTAGCCGGTTCCCCGATCGTCTGTTGGTTTGTTGAGTGAAGACGACGTGTATTTCCGCGTCGGTCTGTCGTCGATTACCGCACGGCCACTACGATGGCGTCGCCTCCCAACCTCCCCAAGTTGGACGCGACCGCTAGAGATATGCCGGCGGGTACATCCACGTTGACCCCAGCGGGCGCCGCACCCGGGGGATCCGCGGGTGGATCAGGGATTCCCTTCACTCCGCCTCCACCATTGGCGGATCTCGTGGACGAGAAGGCACGACGAGTCCCACCGGGGGCCGATACCTTTCTTCCTCGACGTCACGGTGATCGGACGGGATTGGCAGATCAAGAGCACGATCTGGTGACGCCCCTGGCGCTGGCGGATCTGGATACGGCGTTGTCGACGTTCCGCGAGTCGTTGTTGGCCGACGTTTCTCGGGTCATCGCGGCGAGCCCAGCAGGCTCCGCTCAAGATGCCCCACGCAGAGATTCCCCCGTGGACACGCGGAAGAGCCGCAGCAAAGGGAAGACACGGCGTCATCGTAGTCCCTCGCCGTCGTCGTCGTCTACATCTTCCTCGTCGTCACCGACGACAACTGACGGCGATGAAGTCCGCGTGGGGACCAAGGCGGGTTCCGGCAAGTTGGCGGTCCTCGAGTGTCCGGACGATCGCTTCGCGGGCGTCCTCGACTACCGATTAAACCGCCTGCGTAACCGTCACTCGACCTACAGGGCGTCGCAAGCTCGCAAGATGGGACGGACGGCCAAGAACATGAAGCTCTCCTTCGGGGGTACCCCGCTGTTCAACGGGAAGGAACCTCTCAAGGTCTTCTCGTGGCTTCGGAAAATCGTCAAGGCCTGCGACGACAATGACGTGTCGGAAAATATGGGTCTGTACCTAGTTCTCAACTTCCTCGCGGGCGACGCCGAGACGCGGTTCACTCGGAACCTCCCGGGATCGGACATCGGAGGCGGGCAGGGAGCCCTTGGTTCCTTCCCCGAGGCGGTCAATTGGCTGTTGTCGACCTGCGCGGAGCCGCACGCGTTGGGCTTGGCGCAGGAAAAGTTTATCTGGGCGACGCTGGTGGACAACGAACGGGTGGACGCCTTCGCGACACGCCTACGGAGCCTCGCTGTTCTGTGCGGAAATATCCACTCCGAGGGGACGCTGAAACAGCAGCTGATCCAAGGCCTACCGGAGTACCGTCGGACGGATGCATTCGTGTACAACACGGCGCAACGGAGCTATCAGCAGCTGTCAACCTACGCGGCGGGGAAACATCGGGCCGCCAAAGACGTCATGGCTCTCGCCAACCGGGGGTCCCTCGGGGGATCATCGCGGAAGGGGCAGACGTCGACGAGGCCCCGAGGTCTGTCGGTCAACCACCTCAACTCCCTGTGGGAGGAAGACAAAACTGATACGCACGACATGGTCGCGGTACTTCCGTCGGGTACCCCGGGGCTCCGCCCGGTCGGGGCAGCGCCCTACCCGCGGCGGGAGGCCACGACGGGTCCCCCGCTGTGCTATATGTGTTGGACACGCGGGCACCGAGTACCTGATTGCAAGATTCTGACGGACAGACAGCGGGACATCGTGAAAGCCGCGCGGAGTACCTTCCTACGACAGAGGAACGCCGGGGTGGGCGCCGCCCCGGATCGCACCACCGTCGTGGCCCTGCTGTGGGACGACCTGTTCGGCGGCGCGGAGTCAGCGAAGACGGAAGGGGGGGACGTCCCGCCCGTGGTAACCCAGTCCAAGGGGCGCCGCGGGGCGGGAAACGCCTAGGGGGGGTGGCCTCGCCATCCCCCTCAACCCCCCTTGTCCGCCCCAATTCCCCGGTTGCCCCCCGTCGCGTCATGTTTGCCTCCCCGGGGGTAACCGCGACGTGGCCCGTCCCGGCCCGATGTCCCTGTCGTCGTGGGCGATACCGCCCACGGTTCAAGGGGACTCTGCTGCTGTTGCGAAAGGAGAATTTCGAGATCGGAGCGTCGTACCAGTTGGCACCGTGGCAGACCCCCACCCCCACGAGGGCGGTGGTCGATACGGGTGCAGGACCCATTGTTATCCGCGCGGATTTGTTTCCCGAGGGGTGGACCGAGTACTCGTCGCGGGCGCCCCCCCGGACCCATGTGAGTGACGCCTCGGGGCAACTGCTCAAGGTGATCGCGGAGGGGTCTCTGACCATCTATGTCGGGGGGACCGCCATGGAGTATGACTTCCTCGTGGTTCAGTCGCTGTCGGTCCCGCTCATTCTCGGGTGGTAATTCCAGCGGAACTACGTGGACACCATCTCCCCCAAGACACAGACGATTAAGTGGGACGACGATACCTCTACGGTGGCGGTGCGCAGTTGGACGGAGAATACGCGTCCCGCACCCCCCCGACGAGGGAACAAGCCAAAAACCCACAGCGGGGCCATCCGGCTTCAACAAGGGGTAACCGTGGGCCCGCGGTGCATCGAGGCGGTTCAAGTGTGCTGTAGTGTCAAGGGGGTCCACCTAGTGCGGGAACGCCCAGTCCGAATGAGCCGACGGAAGATGCTGCTGCACAACGCCATCGTGGAGTTCTCCCCCGACACCCCGCGGTCCCTCTATCATACGAACATCGGGGACGCGCCGGTCCACCTAACTAAGGGGTATGTCTTCGGGACCGCGACGGCCTATAATGAACCACTTCACGTCGTGGCAGATCAGGGGGAACCGGGGGCAGTCTTGACGATCGGGATGGACACGCCTAGAAAGCCCGACGAGGAGGCCGAGACGAGCCGCCGAGCGGAGGAAGGGATCGACGCAGGACAACCCCCACCTCACCCGCCGGATAAGACGTACCCCAAGCCGGAGTTCCACTGGGAGGGTGTCCCTGACGCCCTCCGTGGTGACGTAGACGACCTCCTCGAGGAGTACAGGGCGTTATGGGCGGGGCAACTCGGCAAGGTCGACGTCACTCCTCATCGGATCGCGGTGACCTCCGGGGCACGGCCGCTGCGGGCCCAACCTTACCGGGCGAGCCACGCCTTGCGGGAGGTTATCGCGAAGGAGGTGCAACGGCAACGGGACCTCGGGGTTATCGAGCCCTCAAGTGCAGAGTGGGCCTTCCCCGTGGTCCTGGTCCCATAACCCGACGGGACGATGCGGTTCTGCGTGGATTATCGACAACTCAACGAGGTGATGGTACGGGACATGTATCCGCTGCCACGCATGGACAACTGTATCGACTTCCTCGGGGACGCCAAGGTGTTTTCCACGCTTGACTGCAACTCGGGGTATTGAAAAATCCCCGTGGCGGACGAGGATCGCGACAAGACAACCTTCGTCTGTCACGAGGGGACATATCGCTACATCCGCCTGCCCTTTGGTCTGTTGAACGCCCCAGCGACCTGCCAACGGGTCATCGACATGATCCTCGGGGGGCTCAAAAGGAAGAGTTGCCTCGTGTACCTCGACGACATCATCGTCTTCTCTCAGTCGGCGGGGGAGCACGTGGAACACCTCCGGGAGGTATTCGCGGCACTTCGTGGCCCGGGCGTCTCCCTCAAAGCTAAGAAATGCCACTTTTTCCAAGAGGAGGTGGAGTATTGGGGCCACATCGTTGGCCGGGGGCAGCCGCAAGTGCAGGGTAAGAACATCCGCGGGCTCAAGGAGGCGTCTCCCCCGCGGTGCAAGAAGGACCTGCGCAGCTTCTTCGAGATGTGCAACGTTTATCGGCGGTTCTTCAAGGACTACGCCCAAGTGGCACGGCCGCTAGCCGCGATGACAAGTTCCAAGAGGCCCGACCGATGGGGGACGCTGTCAGACCAGGCGTTGGGGGAATTCGAGGAGCTCAAGAGGGGACTCACGGAGGCACCCATCCTCGCCCTACCGCGGCGACATGGGGCGTACACGTTGAACACCGATGCTACCGCGGAGCAAGTCGGGGCGGTGCTGCTGCAAGAGCAACCCGACCAATCCGCGCGACCCGTGGGCTATTGGATTCCCTCCCTCAACGCGGCCGAGCGGAACTACAGCACCACGGAGCAGGAGTGCCTCGCGGTGGTGTGGGCCTCCCATCTCCTCCGTCCTTATATCTAGGGGACGCGTTTCACGGTGCACACAGACCACGCGGCACTCGAGTGGATGCTGCACATGAATGAGGCCCATGGGAGATTGGCGCGGTGGCGGCTGCGGTTGGCGGAGTTCGACGACGTGGTCCACACGCGACCGGGTGCATCCCACCACGCAGCGGACACTATGTCGCGCATCTCGACACCCGCGGTAGACGACGAGGCCATACCCGACGCGGTACCTTGCCTGGCGCTACTCAACTCGTCAGCCGCATGGCAGTTACCACCGCAAACGGAGAGAGGGCTTCTATCCCCCCTGACGCTCGCGGAGCTCTTCGAGGGCCAAGCAGAAGACGGACGCTGCAAGGAGGTCCGAGCGGCCATGGACAGCAGCGACAAGTATCGGTTTCACGAGGATCCAGACGGTCTCTTGGTACGCGCGGCACCGTTGGATGGAGCCACGCAAGTCAACGTGCCGACGCATATGCGCTACGCAGTGATGATGCGGGAACACTACCCTCCGCAAGCCGGGCACTCGGGGGCAAACAAGATGTACACGTCGATGCAACGGTCAATTTTATTGGGAATCTATGGTGGTGGACGTCTACGCCTTCGTGGCCAACTGCACGCCGTGCGCGCGGAGCCGCGTCGGTAAGCGACGCAAGACAAACTACCTCAAGACGTTTCCCCCGACGGAACCGCTGACGGATTTGTGCATGGACCTGCTCGGCCCCCTTCCCCGAACCGCGGCGGGGAATGAACACCTGTTGGTCATCGTGGATCGCTTCTCCAAGATGACGCGAGCCATCCCCCTCGAGCGGATCGACGCGGAGACCATCGCGGCAGCCTTTTTGGACTACTGGGTGGCAGCCTACGGACCTTCAGCGACGGTGCTGTCCGACAACGGCCCCTAGTTCCGGTCTACGTTCTTCCAAGGGGTTTTCTCACTCCTCGGGATCTCCAACCGGTACTCCACGACGTATCACCCGCAGACGAATGGCCAAGTGGAACGGTATAACCGAACCATCGCGGGGCAGCTGCGGACGTACGTCGAGGATCACCAAGATCGTTGGGACGAGCTTGTGTCGATGCTGACACTGGCGTGCAACAGTCGGCCGCAGCAGAGCCCCGGGGCGGCAGCCCTCGAGTTCGTTACCCCCGAGAGGGTACGGAGCTTCTACGTGGAACGCATGGTCGGCTCCCCGACGCCCGAGGAGACGGACGGTAACCCACGAGCCATCCGCGAGGTCATCCGGGCGAGGCTACGGAACCTCATCCACGAAGTACGACGCTCCCTCACGCTGGCACAGCGGCGGTACAACAACTACGACGCCCATGTGAGGCCGGTCAACAAGGACGTTCAAGCGGGGGACTCGGTCTTCGTCGAGGGTCACGCGCAGACCAAGTACAAGCTCGGGACCCGCGCAGCCGGACCCTACAAGGTGTTGACCCGTTGGGTGGGAGGGGGAACGAGTCGGAGAACACCGCGTCACGACCAGCGCGGAGGGTTACGTCGCGGGGTGGTGGGGAGGAGTCGCGGAGTCGCACGTGGTGGGGGAGTGAGACCGGGG
>Ga0209186_1002130_pt1 | contig 14259 bp, 7 predicted proteins | sample SidtaG_FD_187426 | JGI IMG/M metagenome (GOLD analysis project Ga0209186, IMG submission 187426) | Marine algal microbial communities from Sidmouth, United Kingdom - Sidmouth_Male2 metaG (SPAdes) (version 2) | ecosystem: Host-associated > Algae > Red algae > Unclassified | place: Sidmouth, United...
CGGGCTTTTGGAGTGATCAGTGGTTTTGCGCCCTTCGGGCTTTTGGAGTGATCAGTCGTCAGTAATCAGTAATCAGTGATCAGTGGATTTGCGCCCTGCGGGCTTTTGGAGTGATCAGTGGTTTACGCCCTGCGGGCTTTTGGAGTGATCAGTGGTTTTGCGCCTTTCGGGCTTTTGAGTGATCATTAATCGGTAATTAGATCCTGTTTTGTCGATTCGGGACTAAATGAGTCAAACGTTTAAAATTCCTTTAGTCGAATGGGAGAGAACGTGGCACGAGCCGCGTTAGCGGTGACATCCGACTAGTGCTCTGGTTTTTTAAAAATGTATGGGTCATGTCGCTGAGTCCCGGAGGGACGGAAGACAGTAGCCGGGGGTGGAGCGTAGCGCAACCCCCGGAACCGCGAGAAAGAACAGGGAGTCCCGGAGGGACGGTCACAACAAACATCCTGTCCTCCTTTGAATGGCGATCCCTGCTACGTTCGGCCAAAGAATAAATAAAGGCAGCAGGATGTCCTCAGAGCCATGAGGCCGTTCAGACCGGACATGAAGCGAAGAGTGCGGTGCAGAGGGGCAGGCCGGTCGGTTCAAAAGGTACTCAGCTACCCCGGGTTGCGCTCGTACCTCGCTCTACCTGGGCTACTTTCTTGCCACCACTCCGTGGTTCGTCGTAGAAGGTTCAGCGTCGGTTCGATGACCTTCAACATTTCAAATATATTTGGCTAGTGGTTTACGCCCTTCGGGCTTGGAGTGATCAGAAACCAAAGGTAAAAATAACATATCATAAATCATCAATCGATCCCCACGTAGAAGGCGGTGTTGGGATTGTTTATTGGCAACCCGGCCGCTCTTTGTGTGCGGCGTTCTGATTGTCGGTTGTGTGGATTGTTGAGTGTTGAGATTTGATTTTTGATAGGTTGGCGAGTGTTCCTTGACGGACGAGTGGCAACCTGTGCCGTCACCTGCCTCCTTGGAATGGCGGTGCGGACCTCTTTGGAAAAAGGCGCTACCTTCGGTACAACTTCTATTTGGCTGGGTTCGGACTATCCACCGCATGATGGTGACACGCGCACGCTTCGGAGTCGCAATGCGCTTCCGGATTGAAGTGGATGGGTTTCACCGCCTTGAACGCGTTCGCCGCGCGTTTGGCTGGTGGGTTTGCTTGAACGAGCAGGAGGCGGGTGTTCGGAAGTGCCGGCAGGTCACCAGACCAAGCGTTGCCGCTGACTCGCGCCACCGAACTGAACGCGTGCTTCAGATTGCTGGACGCGAGAATCGAGTAGTTAGGGCTGTCGGCGACTTGTCGCCATTGCACCTGTGAGCGCCCGTCCGCGACGTTGAAGCCGACGAGTTCGGTCAGCGGAATACCGGTGTCCCAGCCAATCACATCCATCACTTGGAGGTCGTTCGCGGTGATGGTTTGAAACGGAATGGTTGCGGGATCCATGATGCCGATCGCGGTCTCGCCGAAGTTGCGGTTTTGCCAATGACCGCGGGTGTAGCCACTGCCGCCGCCGTCGCAGCCTGCGAGTTGGAGGCCGGTGGCGAACGGCTGGATGGACGTGATGCCGGCGTCGAGGGAGAAGTAGCGGGCGCGTTTGTCGATCGACCAATCCACCGCGCCGAAGAACGCGCTGTCCTCCGAGTAGGTGAACAAATCCATCGGGGTGATAAAATCGTAGGCGACGGCGGCTTGGCCGCGTTGGGCGCACAGGTTGAGGCGGCTGTCGATGCGGCTGGTAAACCCTAAAATGTGTCCGAGTTCGTGGAGCGCGGTCACTTCGAAATCGAAGACATCGTCGGCGATCCGGCCGTCGCGGGTATCGTAGTCCCAGTCGAGCGCGCCGTTGAACAGGATGTTGCCATCTTCGCCCTCAGCCGTCGGATTGCGCATGCCCAAGGCTTTTTCCAGCGCCAGCGGAACGCGGACTATGGTGTTGTTGCCATCACCGTTGTTGTCGAGGTAAGGCACTGCCGAACCCGGCCCATTGGGGTTGTCCGAGGTGTAATTCAGGTACACAGGTATCGAACCGGACGGCAGGTTGTTGACCGCCAGCACGTCGTCGGCACTGGAGGCGTCGAGTTTCATCGCCGCCATCAAATCCGCATAGGGGCGTCGGGCATAGCGGGTCGAACCGCTGGCTTTGCGAATACTTGTCTCGTTGAACTCCCAGAAAATGGTCAGGCTCACGGTGACGTCATCGCGCAAGACGCGGGTCCATGCCGCTGCCGCGCGTTCGGTCGCGGCCTGCACCGTCGCTCGCAGGCTGGTCGGAATGGTTGCGTCGTAAGAGATACGGAACTGGGTTTGCCCGCGAATCACCGTCGCGGGCACAATCAATATCAACACCGTGAGAACCAACTTCCACATATGCCAAAAATTACACCAGCATTAGGTCATTGCATAGTCACAAGGACCAATAAGTAGGTTAATTTATGTCTAAAACGTGCAAAAGCCCCGATGGATGCCCGCGTATTGTTCCGTCGTCACGCATGCACTGACAGCAGGGCAGCGGGCTTATCGGTTTTTTGTGTAACCCGAACGGAAACTCCGTTGTATAATATGGAAGCTCTTCTTTATCTCCAACGCACCACCTACATTCTGATGAATCGATTGATCAAACTGCTGTCGTTTTGGCTTTGCATACCGCGTATGCCCCTCTGTCTTTTACTGGGGTTCAGTTTCTTGTCCGGTGCGACGGTCGCCGTGCTGGCTGCACCGCTGGAACTCGGCCATGTGCCGGGCGGCGTGAAAATGGTGGTGCACGTCGATGCCGAAGCCTTCCGCGCCACGACCCTTGGCACTTTCATGCTCGAACAGGTGCTGAAGATGGATAAGGACGACGAAATTGGCAAGATGGTCGGCAAACTGGGATTCAATCCGCTGAAAGACTTCACCGGCATTACCATGTTCGCGGACGGCATCGAGCCGGGGAATGGCGTGGTGCTGATGCATGGCGCGTTCGACCAACAAAAGCTGATCCAACTGGCACTGGAAAACGATCGCTATGAATCGTTCGCCCACAAAACTCATACCGTCCACTCTTGGGTGGAAGATCGGAAGAAGATGTATTCGTTCATCCATCCCAGCGGCAAGATGATCGCGATGACCGACGACCGAAAGCAACTGTTCCGCGCCATCGACACTTTGCAGGGAAAGGATGCCGACGAAGCGCCGGCCACGCTCGCCGATGACAACGCCGCCGGCATTCCCTTGCCGAAAGGCGGCGAATTTTTGTTCGCTGGCGGTGCGGGCTTCAACAAGATGCGCGGCCTCAAGGCGCAGGCCGCGATCCTCAAGCAGGCGAGTTCGGCCTTGGTCACCGTGCGCGAAGCCGAGGGGTCGATCGACGGCTCGGTGAGTTTGCTCGCCAACGATGCCGAGACGGCCGAACTGATGCTCGAAGTGTTGGACACGCTGGTGGCCTTTGCGCGGACCGGCGCCAAGGCCGACAAGGACGCGGCCGCGTTCATGGATGCGATGAAGACCTCGGTGGACGGCAGCACGGTGGAGCTGAAATTCCGTCACGACTCGGATGTCATGATCGACATGATGAAGCGGCGGATTGCGGCCGACCTGGAAAAAGCCGAATCGAAGCGGGACCGGGAATGAGTCAGAGCGAACAAGCCCGCGAACAACCCAGCGCAAACGCAAGTCATCTGGCTAAACTCGACGACCGCGAACTCGCGCTCAACACGCAGGCGGGCTGTTTGCGGTCCTACGAGGAGTTGGTCCGTCGTTACGACCGGCGTATTTTTGCGTTCTTGCTGACCCGCAGCCCTTCGCGTCAGGATGCCGAGGACCTGTTGCAAAAAACCTTTATCGCCGCGTATAAAAACATCGGCAAATTTAAGACCCAGTATCCGTTCTCGCCGTGGCTTTACACCATCGCCCGTAACCTCGCGGTCAGTCATCTGCGCCGGCTTAAGCCGCAGGTGAATGAGGTTTTCGATTTCTCCGACGAACGTTCGCCGGCGCACGAGATGGCGGACCGGGAGACCCGCGAGAACCTCTGGTCGATCGTCCAGCGCGAACTTTCCGAGACCCAGGCAACCGCCTTGTGGCTCAAGTACCGCGAACAATTACCAGTGTGCGAGATCGCGCGCACCCTCGGCAAATCGGCGACGCACACCAAAGTCATCCTGCACCGAGCCCGCAAAGCCTTGGCCAAACACTTGGACGCCGAACCGGCCACCGATGTCCGACCCCCGGTGATGCCCGAGGCGCGTCCGGTGTTCGCCGATGTCCAAGTGACCTAAATTTTTTTTAAACATCCCCTTATTTATCCTCAAAGAGATTTTCCGTGACCACCCTGGAACAACAACTTCTTTCCGACACTACCGTGTTCGACTCCGTGGAACTCCCGCGCGCATTCCGCGCCGAACTCGGCAAAACCCTCCGCCATCTGCCGCCCCCGGCCCCGCCCGCGCGTAAGGGGGTGTTGTTGAAGCCCTCCTTTCGTCTGGCGCTGGCAGCCGCAGCGGCGATTGCCTTGCTCTTGTATGTCGGCAGCCGCTCTGGCGACGATTCGCAACAGGTTGCAGGCGAGGACGGTTCGGCGGAGCCCCAAGTCGAGAACGTTCAGCCCAATGCCCCCTCGGCTCCTGAACATCACTTGGTCATGGCTGAGTCCGGTGGCCTGCCGGGCGTGACTGCGGCTTCGGTTTATGGTGCTGGCGGCGATCCCCGCTCCGAGTTCGTGGACGCCAAGCTTGAACAGGAATGGATCTACATCAAAGCCGACGCCAAGGCCTTGTCCGGTCCGTTTCGTTCGGCCATGCCCTCGGCCTTGTACCGCCTCGATTGATCAGAGTTGATCGAGCCGGAACGGCTGCGTTCCAAGTGACGATTTGCTTCGTGCCCTGTTCATTTTTTATTTCTGGATGGGATTGACTCTTGGAGCCGGCCACCATGGGGCTTCACCCGTGCTTGACCCCGTGGAACGTCCACGGCTGTTGGTTCGAATGACGAATGACGAGTGGTTGAATGTTGAGTGCGGTGCCAGCTTCGCCGCTCAAAACTCAAAATTCATCATTCATAACTTGTCACTCAAAAGAGTCCTGGCTCGGGGGACCGGCCACCATGGGGTTGGCCCCGTGGGGCAATGATCCCCTCCATGCTTGTCGAACAACAATCCCGAAAGACCGGCGCAGCAGGCACGAGAGAGATGAGTAGCCGCATTAGCGGTGACACAGGGCACCTAATGGTGCGTCCGGCCAACGAGTCTTAGGCAGCCAGATGCCCTCAGAGCCATGAGGCCGTTCCGACCGGACACGAAGCCCCAAACTGATCCAGAGGGGCAGACCGGTCGGCTCACAGTGGTTCAGCTACCCCCGGGTTCCGCTCGTACCTCGCTCCACCCGGGGCTACTTTCGGGCCACCACTCCGTGGTTCGTCATAGAGGGTACGGTGTTCGCTCGTTGCGCCTCCGATGGTCGGAGAAATTTCAATCTTTGGCTAGGTTTCAACCTGTGTTTGCCACGGCTAAAACTTGAACGGGCTCTTGATCGGACCGCTGTCGAAGCTGCTGCCAAGTCCCGAACCCATGTCAAAGCCGCGCGAGCCCGAACGCGAGGGTTTGGACCCCGGCAGGGCCGAACGCGTGTTGGTGCTTTTGCTGCCACTGCCGATCCGCAAGGTCGCCACACTGGAATCGGATTCCGAGGTGGACAGGGACGTGCCTGGCAGGCGGGGCAAGCCTGAACGGCTGCCGCTGGAAGCATCGGAGCCACTGGTGAATCCAGCCAACAAACGGCTGCTCCCCATGTTGTCGCGTTCGCGGGCTGGGGCAAGCGAGTCGAGGCGGCGGTCGCGGTTTGCCGGACGCAGGTCGCTGCGCCAGCCCACGCCACCGTCGTCGTTTTCAACGAAGGCGGGGCGCATGCGCGGACGGCGGTTTTCGTTGGGGTCGCGGTTGGCGCGGTCGGAAGAATTGTAGGTGCCGTATTTTTTGTTGATCGAGTCGAGCATGCTGAGGCGATCTTTGTTGCCGCTAATCAGGCCGTCGATGAGGGAACCGGTGTTGGCGTTGGAGAAGGCCTTGCGGTCAGCCTTGGCATTTCCGGGCTGGCCGATGCCGGGGTTGGATCCCCAAGGTTCTTCGTCTTGTTCCGTGTCACGGATGTTCAGATTAGTGGCAGCGCGATTGGTACGGTCGACCGGTTCTTCGCGGCCATTGTCGTTTTTCGAGTTCAAGGTCTTCGGACCACGATTGGGCTCGGCCAGTTTGGCTTTGGTCTCCCAGTAATCAGGGTCTTCATACCCGCTGATTTCGCGCATGAATTCGCGGCGTTCCTTTTGCAAACGCATATCGACTTCGCTCAGATCTTCCTCTTCGCCTTCCAGTTCGAGTTCGCCGCGCAGGGCCTCCAACTGTTCATTGCGGAACGAGTCGGCGCCATCGATCGGTTTGAGAAACTCGGGATTGAGAAAATCTTCCTTCTTCTGCATGTCGAAGACGTCATCCTCGACGATGTCGCCTTTACTGAAGTCCGGCAGTTGGTCTTCGCCGAGAAAATTGCCGCCGCCGTTATCGTCGGGCAGGCGCAGGCTGTCCTGAGCGCTCATGCGTTCGGCCAAAACCTTGGACTGTTTCGTCTCCGGGTTCTGTTGCAATAGGTTGACCCGGATCGGTGCTTTTAGGCGTGGCACCGGCCCCTGAGCGAATGCCGCGCCAGCGATCAGGCTGAGGCCGAGAGTGGTGGACAGAAAAAACTTTGGAATTTCAGACATGATTGAGCATATAAGTACGTCTACTGTCTTGTAGTTGTCAAATGGATAGAACCGCCCCCACCTCCGCCGCCCGGCCCACGCGCCTCTCATTTTCCGCCAAACTCTGCTTTCTGGCAGGATTGGCCTTGTTTTTCAGTGTCGAAAGCCTGCTGGCGGCCCCGCCGACCGTGCACATGAACGGCGACCGAATCACCGTGCGCGCCCGCGAGAACACCCTCGCCGAAGTGCTTCAGGAACTGGCCGCTCAAGGCGTCCGGGTTCGCGTCGACCCCGCCGTTAAAGCGCGGGTGCACGGCGACCTGATCGGCCAGCCGATCAACGACGCGCTCAAGCTCTTGCTTGGCTCCTATGGTTATTCTACCCGCTGGGGTTCCATCGAAGGCCCGGTCGGTAAAATTTCCATCCTGCAATCGATCGATGTCTACCGCGCGGGCAACAACGGCGCGGTGCGCACCATGCGCGTCAAAGGCCGCCGCGGCTTTGACGTGGTGACCGACACAGATGGCGTCGAGTACATCCGCGACCAGCTGCTGGTCGGCGTTCGGCCCGGTACCTCGAAAGAGGAGTTCATGAACATGGTCAACAACATCGGCGGACGCGTGGTCGATGTGGTCAAAGAACTCGGCGTCTACAAAATCGCCCTGCCGCCGAATAGCGATCCGCGCAAACTCAGCGCGCATCTGAATAGCAAGTTTCCATTCGCCAAAACCGAACCCAACTACGCGATGCGCCAGAGCGAACCCTCGCCGGTTGCCGGTGCGGCGGGAACGGATGCGGGTTCGGCGGATGCCACCGCCGGCGGAGCGACGGATGCTGCTGCGGGCGCCGCTGGAACCGCCGGCGCTTCGGCCACCCCAGCCACCCCAGCCACCCCAGCCACCCCAGCCACCCCAGCGACCCCAAGCGCAGCCGCTTCTTCCACGCCACCGAGCAGTGCCCCGCCCGGGACCCCCGCCGTCGCGATTCTCGACTCTGGTCTCTCCCCCGAAATCAAACTCGGTGACTTGCTAGTCGGTAGTTACGACGCGACCAATCCCGATCTCGCGATCAGCGACACCAAGGGGCACGGTTCGCAAATGGCGCTGGTCGTCTCCGGCGGCGTCACCCCCGCAGGACTGCAACCCGCCGACGATGCTGGCGGCACGCCGGTGATCGCGATTCGTTCGTTCGACGATGAAGGGTCCACCTCCAATTTTGCCATGATGCGTGCCATCGACTACGCCCAAGACAACGGCGCGTCCGTGCTGTCTCTCAGTTGGGGCAGCGAAGGTCGCAGTGAGTTCATGGAAAGTTCGATCGCCCACGCCCAAGAACAAGGCATGATCGTCGTCGCCGCCGTTGGTAATACCCCCAACGGTGTCGCCAGCTATCCCGCCGCCTACGACGGCGTGATCGGCGTCGGTGCCCTTACTGGCAACGGCGATGCCTGGGAAAATTCCAACTACGGCAACTTTGTCGACGTCACCGCCCCCGGCACCGCCAACTTCCCGATCGGTCACGACGGCCCACCCGGCGCCTACAGTGGCACCTCGATCAGCACGCCTGTCGTCGCCCGCGCGTTCTCGCAATACATGGTGCAGAATCCCGGCACCACGCAGGACGCCATGCTGAAAGAATTCTACGGCAGCCTCTCGCCCGCCGGCGATGCCGAGGTGTACGGCCAAGGCAAGTTCGACGAAGCTGCGATGCAGCGGTTTTTGACACCGTAGGAAGAGTATCGTCGCGAAGGACGGCCACCTAGGTCATACTCGGAAAAGCCGTTCGAGAAACCAACATTTATGGACATTGTGGTAAATTGCCCAGCGTGTGTCTATGAGTAGATCCTTTCGAATCAGCGATGAACTGGCAACGGAAGCTGAGGCTGCGGCCCGCGCATCCCATCGTTCCCCGCCGCAGCAAATTGAGCATTGAGCCCACATCGGCAGCATCCTTGAGCCAGCTCTGTCTTACCAAGCTGAAGACGCAGTAAAGCGAGCAGGACGAGCCGATTTGGACGCAGTCCTAGCTTCCGTCGGGACACCTAAAAGTGTCGCGCGGGTCCAGGCTTTGATTCGCAAGGCCAGCGGAAGCATCGAAAGCTCCGACTGATCGCCCGTGGCCGACAAAGCATCCATCCTTATCATGTTGGCCGGCCCGAACGGCGCTGGCAAATCGACCTTTTTTGGTTTCACCGTTTAAAGAACAGGGCCTGTCTGCAAAAACACTCCGCTGCGACCGTTCGGGACCGAAAGTAAAGGTGCTGCAAAAGGCGCTCAAGTCTGCCGGGTTCAGTCCCGGAGACTCTTCCCATTTAACCGGGTCGGCGAATCCCTTGAAGCACATTCCGAACAGTCACGCTCTGTCTTCCAAGACGGAGTTGCCTACGTGAGTGCCTCGGCCATCTGTACCCCGGACGCGGCCAAAGCCGTTGCATCAAGCGGATCCGCATAGCCGATGTGCGCTAGGTGAGGGACGTTGCCGCGCGTGATCAAGGTCGTGAGATTGTCCTGTTCGATGAAGGTCCACTCGCTGGGTTCGGTATCGACGGTGACAAATCCGGACACGGTCAAGCCGGCGTCGCGTAGGACATGCAGCGAGAGCAAGGTGTGGTTCAAGGTGCCGAGCGCCGGCCGCGCGGCGAGCACGACGGGCACGTCGAGGACCACCATCAGGTCGAGCATGGTCTGGGTGGCATTCAGCGGCACTAAAACGCCGCCCGCACCCTCGACCACGACGCGCTCGTAGCGGGATTGCAGCGAGGCGAAGGCGTTGGTGATCACTGCCAGTTCGATGGGTTGCTTGGCACGAGCTGCCGCGAGATGTGGCGAACAGGGCGGCTCGTAGGCGTAGGGTAGCATCTCCGACTCGAAGGGCTGGTCGAGGAGGGTGAGGGCGAAATCGAGATCCGGTGCGTTGCGGTGCCGGCCCGGTTCGCAGCCGGTTTGCACCGGCTTCATCGGGGCGACGCTATGGCCGCACGTTTTGATACCCAGCGCCAAGGCGGTGGCGACCGAGGTTTTGCCGACACCCGTGTCGGTTCCAGTAACAAAGAAAGACATAGAAGTGGCTTAGCGCAGGCGGCGGTGCAGGTAGATCTTTTTGTAGTCGGGCTGCACATCAAAATGCGATTGTAGCAGCGGCAGAAATTCGGAGCGATTCGGATCGTCGCCGTTGATCGACTCGACCCGCAACTTTGAACGCGGTTGGACATCGCGTTCGAGTAAATGATGCAGCACGCCAAGCGCGGCGGGCAGATCGGGATCTTCGGGCCGCAGATCGATGCGTAGTCTTTGGGCGTGATTTTCCGAACGCAGAACCAATTCGTTGCCGCGATACACCAAGTGGTTGCCGGGCAAGCGCCGTGGTAGTTCCGGCGGCAGCGAGTCGTGCGGCAAGCCGAGTCCACAGAGGCTGATCGGGTCGGCGGCGCATAGCCAGAACACACGTTCAGGGAAGGCGCGTTGAAAATGCCCGAGGGCGCGCGGCGTTACAAATTGCGGTCCTGGCACGCCTTCGAAGAAGTAACCGGTGGTGAGTTCACCGGAGAACTCCATCAGACGCAACGAACGGAAAATGTCGCGCCAACGAAAGCCGGGGGCCTCGCGTTGCAGCAGTTCGCGGAACAGGATGCCGTAGCGGTCGAGCAGGATTCGGACGCGCTCGCGCGATTGCTCCTGCTGTTCGAGTAGGTCCGGCGCCGGCGGAAGGGGGAGCGGGAACCACGAACCGGCGGGTAAGGTCGGCGCCGACCAGCGGCGTCCGCTGGTGCGGGCGCGTCGGCCTCGGCGGGGTGCGCGGGGTGCGCTTTGTGGGGTGTTTTGGCTGCTGTCGGCTGCAACCGGTGCGGCGGGCGAACGAGGGCCGTGTTCGAACTTGTTGGCGACGCCTTCCCGGACCGGGGCGAAGCTGTCGGTGCTGAGTTCGCCTTGCCAGGCGCGAGACCAAAGCTGCTCGCGCAGTTCGGTGAGGGAGCCGGAGAAATGGCGCTTGAGCGCGGCAAGATCGTAGCGGGCGTGTGGGTCGGGGAACAGGCTCGAGAGTGCCGATGGTGCTTGCTGGTTTTCTTCCTGTTCTTGCTCTTCTTCTCGCCGAGCTGGGAGCCCATCTCTCAGGACGCCTTGGAGGGGTTTCATCCCTTCTCTCGCTGGCAACAGATCTAGTTCCGAACCAAAGCAGAACGTCAGCCGCTTCTCGCCCGAACCCGCCCAGTGCATCGTGCCTTCGCGGAGTACCGTATCGAGCTGCATGCCGGCATAGGCGGGCACGCGCGCGGGGAGCAGCTCGCGTTCCCAGAGGGCGGCGGGGGCGCCGAGGCAGGCGAGGCGTTCGAGCGCGTCGCGCAGACCGTCGATCCCGGACTCGGCTTCGTGCAGGTTCTGCCAAGTCGCTAGGAACGGGGTGAGTTCGGCCAGCGGCCGCGGCTGAATCTGCGGACGAGCCCGCGCCCGCGTCATCCGCAATAAAATCTCATAGGTCGCCCGGTCGCAACGTTGCGTGACATCGGCATCGTCGGTGAGCTTACCGCGAACCACGTCCAGCGGCACGTCCTCATCGTTTATCCCCAGCGTTTGCCAAACGTGGTTGTCCGCCACGGGTCCGTAGAAGGAGAGCCACTCGGCCAGCAAGGCGGTCTTTGCTGCCAATATCTCATCCTCTTGCTCATCCGACTCCACCGCGGTCAGCGCCGACAGATCCCGTTCGCGCGCATGCACCAACGGCCGCGGTTGGTCTTTGGAAAGTCCGTCGATCCGGCACAACTTGGGTTCGGCCTGCGCCAGCATCGCCGCCTTTTCCTCTGGGTCCAAGTCAATGGCGGCGACTAAGCGATCGAACTCAGCCGCTGGCATGACGACACGTTCGCGCACCCAGTCGACCAGCTCCGGCGCGGTTTCCGGGGCGTAACCCGGTGCAAGCCGTTGGCGTTTCTGTTCGAACTCGGTCGCCACCGCGCGCGGGATTCGCGGCCGCATCGTGGGATCGTCGGTGAGTTCGCGGATCAACTCGTCCGACAACGAACTTTTCCCACCAGCGCCACTCGTCAGCGCTGAATCATCCATGTACATGTGCAGATTCACTTGCCGCCACGCGTCCGCCGCCGCGAACGGCGAAGGGCGGAAGGTCTTGCAATGCGACAATGCGATCGCGCCAGACTGCAGTTCGGCGAGCAGCTGCTTCAGGTGTTCGAGATCAAATGCGTCGCGCAAACAACTGCGCCACGCTTCAAGCAGCACCGGAAATTCACTGGTCTGACTCACCGCCTCGAGCAACTTCTGCGACTTCAGCCGCGACATCCACAGTGGCAAGCGTTCGTTCACGCGGCGCTTCGGCAGCATCAGCGAAATGCCGGCGGCCTCACGAAAGCGCGCACCAAAAAATCCGGAGGCTTCGAGCCGTTCGCGCAGCAGCGACTCGATCTCGTCCGGCCGAACCAAGTTCAGCAGCTCCTCCGCCCGCAGGTCTTCCTCCTGCACCAACGTGATCGAATAATTGCTCGCGTAGGTGCGCAACTCCTGACCGCAGTGCCGCTTCCACGCCGCTTCTAGCGCCAGCGCAAACGGTTCGTTCACTTCACCGCCCCACCCGGTGTGCAGCACGATTTCCTTGCCGGCCGAGCCGTCTGGCCCGGATTCGATGTGTTCGACAACGACGTGATGCCGGTGGGGCAGCGACGTGCCGGTGTGGTCGCGTTGGTCCAGCAACCAGTCGAGCAGCGCCTCGCGCGCGGGTTCGTCGAGATGCACTTGCGCCTGCCAGAACGCCTCATCTTTCAGCCGCGTATCCGCTTCTTCGAGGAACTGTAGAACGCGTTCGGCGAAGTGAAAATCGCGGTGCATGCCATCGGCGCGCCAGAAGGGTGGGGCCGCCTTGGCGTTGCTGCCAGGAATCACGTAGACATCGTCGTGGGTGATCCGCTGAATCCGCCAGTTCTGCGTGCCGAAGGAAAAAGTCTGGCCGACCCGGGCCTCCCAGACGAACTCTTCGTCGAGTTCGCCGATGCGCGCGCCGGTCTCTTGATGGCGCATCTTATAATAGCCGCGGTCTGGAATCACGCCGCCGGACGAGTATAGCGTGAGCAATGCGCCGCGTCGGGCGATGGCGGTGTTGTCGAGTTTGTCGACGATGATGCGCGGACTGAGTTCGCGGATGCGTGTATCGACGTAGCGGCCAGCCAGCATGTCCAGAACGCGGTCGAAACTGTCGCGCGTGAGTTTGCGGAACGGATGCGAACAGCGGAAACTCGCGTAAAGTTCGTCGAGGTCCCAGACTTCGGTGCCGGTCATCGAGATGATGTGTTGGGCCAGCACGTCGAGCGGCATGTCCACCGGCGAGGTTGGTTCGAGGTCGCCGGCGAGAACCGCTGCGGTGAGCACCCCCGCTTCGAGAATGTCGCGCGGCCCCACCGGGAATAAGGTGCCGCGTGAGGTTTCACCGACTTGGTGTCCTGCACGTCCAAGGCGCTGGGTCGCGGCGGCGATACCGGGCGGCGATTGCACCAGCACGACTTCATCGAGACTGCCGATGTCGATGCCGAGTTCGAGCGAGGAGGTGGCGATGATGGCGGGCAGGTCGCCGGCTTTCATGCGGTGTTCGACCGTGGTTCGGATCTCGCGCGACAGTGAACCGTGATGCGCGAAGGCCAACGGTTCGGGTTCGTCTTGGTTGACGAGGAAGGTGAGTTTCTCGCAGGTGCGTCGCGAGTTCACGAAAAACAAGGTCGACTGGTTGCGATCGATGATGTCGCGCATCTCCTCGATGATCGGCAGCCAAAATTCGTCGGTCTGACGCGGCGCCTCCGGATTTTCCAGGTCCATGTTTGGTTCAGGTTCGGGCGGCGGAATGTAGCGGACTTTGAGATCGTAGGATTTGCTGTCGGTCGAAATGACCGTTCTGATCGGACGCGGTTTTCCGTTGGCATGGAGTCCGGCGACGAAGGCCGCGACCGTGTCGATCGGTCGCACCGTCGCGCTGAGCGCGATGCGTTGGAAGTCGCCGGAAAGCCGGACTAGTCGGTCGACGGCCGAGATCAGATGCACCCCGCGTTTGCTGCCGAACACCGCGTGGATTTCGTCGAGGATGACGGTGCGGATGCCGGTGAGCAGAGTGCGGCCGCCCTGCGAGGACAGCAGCAAGTTCAGGGACTCCGGCGTGGTGATCAGGATGTCCGGCGGTTTGCGCAGCATGCGTCGCCGTTCGCTTTGCGGCGTGTCCCCCGAACGCGTGGCGACGCGGATTTGCGTGTCCGGAAACAGTGGTTGTAGCGCGGCGAGCGGTTCGACGAGGTTGCGCTGGATGTCGTTATTCAGCGCTTTGAGTGGCGAGATGTAAAGCACGCGGGTCGGCGAGGACGCCTCGTCCGGGTCCCAAGCGCGAGTGAGCAATTGGTTCAGCGCCCAGAGAAAGGCGGTCAGCGTTTTGCCCGAACCGGTCGGCGCGGTGACCAGCACATTTTCCCCGTTCGCGATCAGCGGCCAGGCCTGCGCCTGCGCGTCAGTCGGGCTGGGGTAGGTTCGGTCAAACCAGTTTTGGATTTCGGGGGCGAACTGCAT
>Ga0209186_1002134_pt1 | contig 14244 bp, 16 predicted proteins | sample SidtaG_FD_187426 | JGI IMG/M metagenome (GOLD analysis project Ga0209186, IMG submission 187426) | Marine algal microbial communities from Sidmouth, United Kingdom - Sidmouth_Male2 metaG (SPAdes) (version 2) | ecosystem: Host-associated > Algae > Red algae > Unclassified | place: Sidmouth...
ATGGCGGCTGCAGAGTGGTTGCAATCATTCAACAGCGTACGTGGACCAATGGAAAGGCTAGGAATCATCTGAGCTCCTTACACAGTCTCCCCATGCAGCTCTGCGCACTGGAAACGCACATCAGGATCTCAAGAAATCTGAAGAAATTTGTTGATCTCATGAGAAGTCACAGGTCTGGCCCAGAACCCTCTCCATGCCCTCTTCAGGCCCAAGCAAGTGGCCCAAAAATCTCAGGAAATCTCATTGTGGGTTGCAATGGCTCTGCGTGACTCCTGCAAGACACGGTGATTGGCTTGAAGGAGTACTGGCGGCAACTCTCAGCCAATAGTTCGATCGTGACTTGTCGAACAGCCAATCCGACTTCATTTCTACGCTCTGTCGTCGGCTCTGCCTCCCTTCTCTCTGCAACCGCCATTTTTTGGAGGTTAGCAATATGTTCGGAAAACGTTGCACGATACATACCACGCCATCGTCGATTTTCCTGAAGTCGATCCAAGCCACAACCTGCAACTTGCACGTGGGCGAGCACCGGCATCGATGGACTTGTTGCCTGGAGGGAGAGACGGCGCTCGTCGCCCCAGGCTGTTGCCAACGCTCGTGCACTTCCCGTAGTACCCTGCCGATGAGATGGCGTAAGTTTTCATGCTACAATTTGATGCGCCATTGTGAGCCGGACGGGAGCAGGTGAGGATGTCATAGGACGAGAACCCACCTCTCATCTTCCTGGCCGCCGCTCTCGCCATACCGTGGTCATCGCCGTGCACCCCCTCCACCCCCACTACGCCACCGCCACGACCTTATCCCTCGTCGCGCGCTCCCGGTGCCCGCAGTGCGCTACCATCAGCATGATCTCACTGCTTCAGGCCGGCGCTGCACCAGGTATGTTGATGCTGTTTCTGTTGCTGTGTGCACCAGCTTTGTTTTCATTTCTCTCCGACTTCGACCCCCTCTTGTGCCGCAAGAGTGTATTTACAATGTCACCAGACCGCATGTTCCGGCCTGGGTGTGCGACATGTGCACGATTGTCCCCCTGCCGACGTCCCCAGCTACTGAAAGGCTACGCTTCTGTCCCACTCAAGCTGCCCTGAGCATTTTCAGTCTCTCTCCCCATTATGTCCACGACCTCAATCGCATCAGGTCATGGATCATGGCGTCCGCCAGCAGAGTGCGGACATCAGCTGGCACTGCTGGTTTTTCCCACACGTCTTCATGAACCAGGCGGCTCGTCATCTCCATATGAGCGTCAATCACCCCAACAGGAACCGAATCATTCCACCGTTGGGGTTCGTGGAGCTGCACCTCCGACCTGCCGCTGTCCAGAGCCGCCGCGCCGCGGCTACTGTCTTCCTCACCGGTGCGCATGCTGCTGCTGGCGCGGACTGCCGTGCTGCTCCGGCAGCGGGCTCAGACCTGTGTGTCACGCGCCAACCCCCTGACAATACCGACGGGGGTCACGCTGTGCTCGGCGGCTTTGGCTCCTTTCACGCTCCTGTTGAAGGGTTCGTGCACGGGACGCTGCCGGTGCGCAGGCCAAGCACGTTGTTTCAGATGTCCACCGCCGCACGCATAAGGGCCTATTATGAGGCTATGCCCGAGGCAAGCAGGACGAGGCGCCTCGTGGCTCCTTCCGTCGGACAAACACCTTCCCGGTTCAACACCCCCCTCCTCCGAGAGGTGCTCAACTTCGCCCTCAGTGCAGGGGGGGCGGGGCTCTCAACGGCCGACCAACGGTCGTACGTCTCTCTGCTGCTCCTGGCTGAAGCGGGTGGTGCTGCGCCACCCCCACCCGGAACGCGACATAGTGTCGACAGCGGACGCAAGCGCTCCCGGCCTCGTACAAGCGCCGGAGATAAAAGTGGGGTATCACCCGGCGTCAGGCATCTTCCTGTCGTGGTACCCGACGACGACAACGGCGCAGAGGACGAGCGTGGGAACCTGGCGAACGCTTTTCCTACGAAGACTGCCTTTGTGGCTGCTGTTCGTGAGGAGCAGCGTCGTGTACTCTCGAAGCTGCGTTGGGACGAGACGCCGTTAGACGTTGGGGGCGTGACGTACCTGTTCAACTCAAGGGATCTTCTCTTTGTCGTCCTGGACCTGCTCCACAATGCCAGGCACGTGCAGCTGTGGGGCTAGCAGCTGGGGACGGCCCCGGACGGCACGCGCTTGCGGTCCGATATTATGGACAGCGACCTTTTGCTGTTGGAGGAGGCCGTCGTGCGTCGCCGGCATGGGGCTCTCTCCTTCGTTTTGGCCGTGCAGCTGTTCGTTGATGAGGGCGTCGTCACCTGGTCGGGGGCGCATTAAATGTACCCTGTTCGGGCGCGAGTGGTCAACGTCCGCGACCGGTCGGTGCAGTGGGTTACTGTCGCTTACATCCCCCATGTCGGAAAAGCTGTGGCCCGGACGGCGGCCGCTCGCCTTCGAGCCAGTGCCACCCGCAACGGCGTTCTGCAACGATGCCTGGCTGTCCTTCTTCGGCGCTTTGTCTGTGCCAGCCAGGTCGGCGTCCAGGTTTTGTTCCCTGGCCAGCGCGTGCTGACCGCAGTGCCGCGGCTCATTGGCCTGGTAGCCGATCAACTTCGTGAACGTTCGGTCTTTTGTTTTATGGGTAGCACGTGTGAGTTTTTTTGTTCCCATTGCGTGGTGCGCCGCGACGTGGCGGGTGGACCTGATGGCGTCGGCGCGGCCGCTCGGGACGTCACTGCCGTGCTCGACGCCCAGCTAGAAGGAGCAATCACCCGTGACGGCGATCCCCGGCCGTCCCTACGTGGCCATCTGCGCACCGAGCACAGCGCGCTGGCATTTGTGCCGGCTGTCGGCGCTATTTGGGGCTTAGCCACCGACAACAAGAGACTGCGCGACATCACTTCCTTTGATCTACTGATGTGTGGAAGCTGGGCATCGTGCGTATGCTGGCGCAGCGCTTCCCGTCCTTCTTGCGGGTCGCCTGTGCCGGTAAAGACGCACGCCTTGGTCCTGTGCCGGCGACGTTGGAGGCCCTCAATCTACGAGAATGGGATGTGGGGCACCTTTGCGTTCCTTCCCCGACACCACCCGGGTACGTGCTCACGATTTTCCTTTGCATGCTTTTTTCGGCCACATGTTGCACTGGGTGGTGCCCACCCGCTGACGCTGGCGCTGCTGCCTGTCGTGGGATAGGGCGGCCGCCTCAGCGTTGCTGCCGCCCCCACCTGATATCTGAGTCGCTCCGGCTTGTGCCTCGGGTGCTGGCTCCTTGTCCAGCTCGGACGAAACCGTCCTATCGACGGCCGACGACGTCGCCGGCGGATCGCCCCATACCCTCCCGCCCCCCTCCCCCCGCTCCAGGCCGACGCGAAAGGGCCTCGCCGATGCCCTCGCGGCGTACGCCGACACCCACGCCAAGTCCATCTCTGTCGTTTCCAACACCTCCCGTGCGCTCCTCGACGTGACCGTCGTGGCGTCGTCGACGGTGGGTTGGCGGGTGGCGGCATTGGAGGGCACGGGTGTGCGTGCCGCCTACATGGCCATCGCCAAAGCGCTGGTGGTGGCAGTTCTTCCGCCGCGTGGGGGGGGCGCAGAACGACGGCCAGCACCGCGGCGCCGCCCACCGAGATGGGCGAGTCGACGGCGGCGACGGAGAGCGTGTGGGGTGTGGGGGGTGCCTGCAGACGCGGCGACGGGCGCCCAGCAGGTCGATGCGAGCGCGTCGACGGCTGCTTGTCGGTTGGTGGGCGGACATGCCTCGTCGTCAAGTGCCGCGTCGGCCCGGGCACAACTGTGACACTGGGACGGAGCAATTCCCGGACGTCTGTGCTGTGACGGTCGACTATTTTTAAGTGAGGACGCCCGCGTACCTCGACCCGGAATGAGACAGGACCATCCGTGGGGCTGGCACCGCCCGCCATTTGACAATAGGGTGCGGATCGGCGGTCGGTATGTGCTGGCCGTTGTGGAACGGCGACATTCTGACTTTCTTTGAACCACCCTCTGGCACGCTCCATCCTGTACTTTGCTTCTTTGTACTTCATTTGTCGTGAACAGGTTTTTCGTGCCCCCCACAGAGAAGCAGCCGCAAATGACCGGGCGCCTTTGGCGACACGGTCTTACAATGATGCCGCACATGATTGCAGGCGTCGGCGGGTCGGCGGAGCAGCGCCCGGTGCGGCACCTGGATGCCGCGCCCGCCCGCGCGGCGGTGGTCCGACGACGGGTGGCCTCTACTGATGATGAAATCGACGACGGCCACGGTCCGAAGGGCGCGGTGTTGGTGCCGGCAGAGGTGGTGCTTCCAGATCCGGTAGTTCCGGACGTGACAACCTCCGCCAAGTACCGTGCGCTGTACGGAAACCTTCCGCTGCACCGCGCCGTCCTCGACGTGTACTGTCGCCTGGCGGCGCTGTGCGGACGGCTGATGGGCGACAATATGGACAACACGACGCATATGTCGGAGCAGCAAATGCGGTCCCTGGCCGACGAGGCGCAGGACCTCATCGTCCAACGCGTTGACCTTCTCTTCGGTCTGGTACACACTATCAAGGCGCACGGACTTGCCAACCACCTGCTGGTCGCGTTGCTGAACAACGGCAACTTGTGGGAAGGTGACACCAGTGAGAATGAGGGTCTCCATGGCCCCTGCAAGAAGATGTGTGGGCGTCACACGAACAGGCGCGGGCCTGGAATTACGCTGCAGATGATGTGAGCATCCGAGACGCAGAGCGAGGTGTTGCGCGAGCTCAAGCACCTGGCCGATGAGAAGAACGAGGAGTGTGACGGCGTGCAGGACCTGCTGGGGGATCTGCTCGGGGAGAACATTGACGCCGACGCGGGGGACGTGCCGACAGAGCCTGTCGTGGCACTTCCGCGGTCTCACCGCGGACGGCGCTTGGCTGTCATGGGTGCGCAGTCGATGCGGGGAATGGCAGGATTGGGGGAGCTGCTCGGCGTGGACCCCGGCTGCTCTCTTGTCGTGTCGCTGTCCTTCGCATTATTTTATACTTTTGAGTGGGGGGCTCCGTCCGTCGTGCGAACGGCATGTGCGACCGAGTCCTTCTTGGGCAAGCCCCGGTATGATCATATCTTGTACACTGACCAGAGTGGTCAGCGGCGATTGGGACTGGTGCGTCTGGTGGTTCGTATGCTTGACGGTGCCGTGGATGATTTTGTCGTTGTTTGGTGTATGGATGAGGTGTCTTCGATACCTGACTGTGCCCTGACGCGGTCGGGCTGTCGGAGGATGGCGTGGCGCTTTGCTACGCCCGATGCAGAGTGGCCGGACCTGGATCGAGTGCCTCTGGAACGTGTGCTGCGGCTCGAGCACACTGTGGTCGACTTACAAGACCTCGGCGACAGGCGTGGCCTAGGTGCCGTCCCGTCCAACACCCCGGACACTGATGTCGAGCGTCGCGCCGTGCGCTTCTTCACCAACAACTTCTACCCGTTCACCTCCCGCATGCTCAACCCCAGCAGCTAGTTTGTAACCTCGCCCATGCACGTGCTCGGTGGATAGCGTTGTATGGGTCGGGATGAGCATATACAGTGGTGTACATGAGGCGAAGGGGTTTGCGACCGGGTGCGGCGGATTGCGTGACCGGGTGTGGCGGGTTGGGTGACCGGGTGCGGCGGGTTGGGTGACCGGGTGCGGCGTTTTGGGGACCGCGCCGCCACAGTTGCGGCGCCGTCGTCGGTACAACACGACGGCCGGCCCGACACCACATGCGAGACCGACTCGTCGCGACCAACCCCCTTGTCGGCCATCATCGCGGTGACACGGGATGCCGGTGCGGTGGTGGGAGGGGCCGCCTGTCGTGGGGCGGCGCGCGTTGGCGGCGCGGCAAAGCCACAGCCGCGGCCGCCACCACCGCCAACCGGCCATTGGCTTCATGGCGCGAGTCGATGGGGGCGGGATGCCGGTGGGGTGGTGGGAGGGGCCGCCTGTCGTGGGGCGGCGCGCGTTGGCGGCGAGGCACAGCCACAGCCGCGGCCGCCACCACCGCCAACCGGCCATTGGCGTCATGGCGCGAGTCGACGGGGGCGGGTGCATGTTCGGGCAAAGGGGGGGGGTGGTGCTGCGCCGAGAGGGAAGGGTGTCGGTTGGCATGGTGGGTATTTCACTGGCACGGCGGGTACTGGATGCTTGGCGTGGAGCCGCCTGGTGGTGTTGTGGCGAAGGGTGTCAAGTCAGCACACCAAAACTCGGGTATTCTTGTCGACGCTGCTCTCCGGTAGGGATAGAAAAGCTCATACGGCTGAGGCCTCTGTCACAGAATGTAGGCTACTTGCTTGTTTTTTTGCCACACGACTGCTCACATCCTTGTAAAGTAAATGGCGTCGCAATGGTCGGGTAGAGTCCTCTTCTCTCCATCGGGCTCCTCCGTTTCGGCCTCGAAGTCACCGCAATACTTCGAATAGGTGCCCCCAATCTTCTTGGGACTATGTAGTACGCTTAACAGACAACAGACGACCGAGTCTCACGAGATGTCCTCGCGATGTCCTTGCGCGTGCACTGTCCTCCCCCACGAGAGAGGGGAACAGCGGCGCCGAACAGAATCGCATTCCATGCGGGCTCTGTTACCCGAACAGAGGGGCCAACAAAACGGCTTTTGTCTGCTTGTTGCCCAACAGGCCAATCAGTTCGGCATTCTATTGGGCTACCTCGTTCACCGACGACGATGCGTCGGAGCTTGTGCTCGCCGAATGGGCAGCTTTTGAGCCCTCGATGCTTGCGCACTGTTGGATCAAATCGATGCATCTTACCGCCGACATGTCAGCAGCTGTCAACGCTGTGCAAGGGGCGTATCGAGAGTCGTCCAAATCTATGCGTGAGGACGTGGAGGCGTGCGTTTCGTTGATTCGTGGGAGTGAACTTTTCGGAGGGAGGCGTGGGCTGGTAGCGGTGCCGCCGCCAGCACAGCTGACGTGGAGGGCTGTCCGAGGCAGGATGAGGAAGAGGGGGTACTCGCTGCCACGGCTGATGATATTGTGTGGGCCGGGAAGCCAGCGAGCGCAGGGGAATGAAGCAAGGGCGAGGAAAGCGATTCAAGCTCTTCCAATGGGCAGGAGTGATCTCTGCTGTTCTTTTTTGTGCACTGTGTTTTTTATTTCTACTGTTTTTCCTGCGAAGGAAGAACTGGATACCTCTTTTTTTTCTTTCTCTTCGAATTTTCAGACAGTGTCCACCATGGGCAGAAGCATGACGGCTTGCATCACGCAATCGGCTGTATAACCACTATATCAATAATCTCATCTGGGTATGTTCGCTACTACTTCGCCCGGATGGGCGGCCAACAGCCCGAGGGAGCTGCGGATGGAAGCGGTCGCCACCGGTGAGAGCGACGAACGGAAGCGGTGCCAACTGGTGAGAGCCTGACCAATGCCTGTGGTGCCACAAGTGACGCAACCGTTCCGATCCCACTGTCTGCTGCACCATTGAAGGTGTTGGCCAGTCGATCGAGGCCTTGACACAATCTGGAGCGGCACCAGTGACCTTTCGTCGCCATCTGAGGCCACAGCCTTGATTTGACGGAGTGGTTCGGGCTCCTGTGACCAATCGTAGTCACACGAAGCCCTACCTGCAGTCCGTTAGAGGCTCGAGATGGGGATTGACCATGTACGTCTTCCAGGCATCGGGTTCCACAATCCATCACATTCTACCACATCTACTTCTCGTTCATATGGGAATCTTATCACAATGGGATCCGTCCATCAGTCACAGCATTGATCTCCTGATCCCGTGCGCGGACACCAATTCGGGCATATACAGAAGGGCTACAATAGGGCTGTTAATATAAGGCTCTTACGCCTCCTTATCCATCCTATCGCGGTATGAGAGAAATGCAGCTCCTCGCTGCTAATTAGAGCCTAAGCAGTAAGCCGAATATATTTGTAAAGCAGTTGTCAGGGCTTCTGGAGTGACAAGGCGCTGTCTGCACCGGATCTCGCGAGGAATTCAAGATAGTTCTACGGAATTTACCAAGCGCACGTGATTTTCTTGGCGGTGGGAGCCGGCACATCCAGTTCGGAAGAGTCCCTCAACTGCCACGCAGCCGCCAGAGTGGAGAGGCGGCCTCCTTTGTCGCGCCGCGTCGCCCCTCCGTTTCACGTTGACTGTCCATCATGGACGACAACGATGGCTCTGCCGGCCTGCCAATACACCCTGTGAGCAGCTCCACGCGGAGGTTCATGCTGCTGAATTCCTTCTTGGAATCGCAGCGCACGTCCCGCGCTGCTCTCTCCACCATCCAACACTATTACTCCGACACCCCCCCCCCCTCCGTCGCTGAGATTGTTCGCGCGGCCACGGCTGACGACAGGCCCGGCCGCGACGCTGCAGTCGTTGGCACACGGCGGCCCCACATTCGCATGGGGGGTCGTCGGCAGTATGGCGCCGTACGTGCAAACCACGACTTGGAGCTGTTGAAGACCCTGTGCTGCCTTACTCGGGAGGAGTTTGACGCAATCGGGGATCTCTCTCGTGGTCGTGTCTAGTTGCCTATGGATCCGCGGCTGTACCAATCCCCTGAAAACAACCAGGCGTGCCGTTCGCGTCGACGGGTGTGCTCTACGGTAGAGATCATCTTTTTGACGTTGGTGCCGCTCCGAGGAGGTGATTAGGGGGCGCTACCTCTCCGTCTCGTTGCCTCTGACTTTGGTGTGTCGGTTGCCACAGTGAGTAACTACTTCTACCACTGCGTGTTCTCTCTGCACGACGCATTCATGGCCGCGTGTCCTATCGCGTGGCCGACTTCGGCTGAGAGGCGAGAAGTGGAGGGATTGGTCAATAGGTCCCCCTCTCGCATCCCTATTGTGGACGGCACCAAGGTGCGTCGATGGCGTCCATCCAAATCTCAGGAGCAACTCCGAGTGTAGGATGGGCACCATCACTTCCGTTGTTTCTCTGTTTTGGTGTGCGTAGACGTGTTCGGTCTCATTGTGCGGGTGGATATGTGCACCCTTGGTTCCTGCCACGACCGACGGCTATTCACCCAGACAGGTCCACAGATGTCTCCCACGACTTAATTTGACGGCGACCAGCACGCTATCGGTTCCAAGGGCTTGATCGGCCCTAGCCGACTGCTGGTCTGCCCCTTTCGTAGGAACGCTGATGAGACGGATGTGGATCCGGCGCAGTGGAACACTGAAATCCGCCGCAGTCGCATCCTCCATGAGTGGAGGATAGGTGACGTGAAGAACCTCTTTCGTGTGTTTTTGGGGCTACGGTCGTTTGAGCCTGAGTTTTTCGCACCTACGTTCGATTTGTGCTGCATGCTGTGTAACTGGCGGTGGAAGCGGGGAGATAACCGCCTCGTGCCACTCCACCGCCAGCTTGAAAACCTTGACGCCTACAACACCGCCCGCTTTCTCTTCTCGTAAATACCGGTCGCTGCTCCGTGCAAACGCAGCCCGCAGAAAGCGAACCACGAAGAAAAACAGACGACATGCAGAGCGCCTCAGAAACAAAATGTGCTGCACCACACAATAACATCAATGCCCTGGTGTTTGAAAGATCACACCAGTAGGAGAAAATCTTTTTTGAGCACATCCCCCTCTTTTATGGCCACGTACATGTCACAAGTAAAAGCGAGGGTTCACCCCAGATATCTCTTTTGTTGGCAATATTCATGTGACCACTGCCACGCGACAGGATGCTCCTCACGTGGCGCGACATTTTCCACCCACGCGCGTGTCAAAAGAATAAGCACAGCCGCAGTTATGCTCATTTATCTCTTTTGTGACCCGTTGTTCTGGATTGGTCGCCTGTTTTCGTTAGCCGTAGTAGTTGCCTACCAGAGCATGACTGGAGCCTTTTTTCTGCAATTCTCTCGTCAAGCCAAGGTGATCTTGAGAAATGCACATCCTTGTGGCGTTCTTTTGCACTACAAGAAATCCTCTGGTTCTTAGCTAGTGCCAGAGTCCGCTCCTGTCCCCGTCCCCGACGCAGGCCCCGCCCCCTCTCCTGCACCCCGCCTCGTTCCCGACCCAGCACCGGCGACATTCCAATCCCGCCCGCCGCACCTCCCCCGCCGTTCTTGCTGCTTACGCTCGTCGAGGTACTCGAATCGCTGTCGCTGCTGTCGTCCGATATCTGCAGAAGTACCGGCGGTGGAGGAGAGGGGGCAGCGTCTTGCGCAATCGAAATTGACGTCCTCATGGCATCCAACTCCGCTTGGGGGGTGCCGATAGACCTCGCAAACAAGGCCGTCAGCATCCTCCCGTGCTGAGCTGACGCGGTATCCGTCAGATGGGCCGGATACATCTGCTGGTCGGCCCAGTACTGGTGCCGGAGCGTCTCGTTGTGGGTGCGCTGGGCCTCTTTCTTGGCCTGCTTCTTGCGCTCGTTGTAAAGGTCCTGCTTCTTGCCATGCTCCGTCTTGCGCTTCTTCTTGGTTGTGTCCGTGTTTGCCCGCAGATTCTCGGGCGTTTACTCGCTTGCCGTACGCACATCCGCCTGCAGCGATCGGTTATTCACGTCCACGTTCTTCCAGTGCGCCGCCTGCTCCTCGTCCGCGGCGTCATACCCGCCCCTGTCAGACATGCATATCTTGGCTACTTCTTCGTGATTGTTGTCCATGAGCCGCTCGAGCTTCTCGCCCGCGTATTGGTCTCGGATGGCCCTGCGCAGGTGTGGGCGGACCTTGTCGCACAGTTCGGTGTAGGCCTTCACCTGAGCCGCCCCATGCAACTGCGACGCGATTGCCTCCTCGGACTCCTCCTCGTACTTGACCAGTACGGCGTTTACTGCCATCCTCTCTTTGTTGGTGAGTCGCACTCGCACCGTCGGCTGTGTTTGGGCGCCATGGTGTTCCGGCACAGGAGACCTTAAGGGGAAAATGGGGGACGAGCAGGTAGTGGGGGAGGTACAGAAGCAAGGGCAGTATGATGCAATAGTGGCACAGCGCCGGGGCGCGGGACCCTCAAGAAGAAGCCATGACCTTGTAAAGGACGACTTAAAGCCACCATGGGAACAATTGACAGAGAATTAAAGTCACGGGCTCTGGGAGTTCATTCGTGTTTGCTGGGCTCAAATGCACTTGACGGTCCGTTGTTTATAAGGATAAGGATAAGACAGCGTTCCGGGCTGCGATCTTTTGCCAGGGGGATAAGAGCTCTTATCTGAGATATGTAGTGTCAGCGGTTACATTAACAGCCCTAATGTCTGCCAGCCTGCTACATAAGTGGGTATTGACGGTACCCTTGGTATCGTGATGGCCGCGGGTCGCGTGACATGGCGCCGCGAGCTCGCGTTCCGCGGGGCGCCACCCCTGCTGGCCGCTGCCGCCGCGGGTCATTGCGGCGCGGCGGCGGCGCCGCGCGGCGCCCCCCACACGCTCGCCCCTGACCCCGCTTGCCGTGGACGCAGCACGTGTTGGCATCCCGCCGGAGGGCACGCGGGCGGTCCCGCCTACGTCCGCGCGGTGGCTTTGGCGGCGCGCCGGCGGCGGCAGCGGCCGGCAGCGGCGGCAGCGGCCGGCAGCGGCGGCAGCGGCCGGCAGCGGCGGCAGCGGCCGGCAGCGGCGGCAGCGGCCGGCAGCGGCGGCAGCGGCCGGCAGCGGCCGCAGCGGCCGCAGCGACGGCGGCGGCGGCGGCGGCGTGTCGCCGCGCTGCCGCGGCACGGTGGGGGCCGCCGGGTGTCGGCGCGCGGCGGCACGCCTCCCCTCTGCGTGGGGGCGACCGGGCGGGGCGCTCGCACGGCCCAAACGCGCACCGGCGGCGGCGGGCCGCTGAGGGGCGTCCCCCCCTCCCGGCCCACGCCCGCGTGGCGACGAGCGGCGAGCGGCGCCCGCTGCTGCCCCATCTGCTCCCCTGCGGTCATCCCCGACGCGTCCGCTCTGTCCGTGTTTGCCACCCTCCGCACCCCACCTTCTGTGCCCACGGCGATGGGGCCTCCCCCCCCCCCGCCCACGGTGGGGCCGTCCCGGTCGGCGCTGGCGGCCGCCGCCACCCTGCTCCTGTCCGCGGCCTCTACGGTGCACCCCCCCCGCCGCCGCGGCTGCTGCGTGCGTCTTGACCGGTTCCCACTGCTCGGGCCTCTCCCCCGTCAGTGCGTCAGTGAAGGGCCGCCGCCCTGCCGCCCCCGGCGCCCGCCCGACGGCGTGCACGGCGGCGCCGTTCCGCCCCCGGCGGCGACCCGTGCGGCTGCTCCCCGCGGAGCCTGTTGCACGCACACGCGCAGCCGCCACTAGGGGTGGCCGTCGGGTGCCGTGGCGTCGGCCGACGCGTCCGTCGCGTGGGCGCCGTCGGCCGCGGGCGGCTCGTCGGTGCCATTGGCGTCGCGGCGCGGACGGCGATGGGTTCGCCGGCTTGACAGGCGGCGCCGCGGCGCCGTGAGCGGGGGGGCGGCGGCGGGCGGCAGTGGCAGCCGTGGCGGCGACGGCGGCGGCGGCGGCGACGGCGCGCGTGTGCGGCGGCCGAGCCGCACGTGGGCAAGGCGGTCGTCGAGGTGGGGGGTCGACCCGGCCGTCTGCGCGTGAGGGAAGACGGCCGTCGCGTCAGTCGCCGAGGGTGTTGGGGGACGACACGGCGTCGGTGCCGCCGGCAGAGGGGTACGATGCGCATGCCTTTATCGTCCCGCGCTGCCTGCACACGCCCACTGACACGTTGCGGGTGGTTGGGTGGTTGGAGGTGCGGCAGAAGGGGTGGGTCGGTACGGGGGGCCGCGCGTGCTGCGCGCACCTCACGGCCGACGTGGTGGGCGACCGCCCCGTCCAATGGGCAGGACACGGTCGGCTTTCTGGCCCCGCGGCGTGCGGGTGTGCGGTGTGCCCCTCCCCCTTGGCCGTCAGCAGCGGCGCGCCGCCCTCCCGCCCGCGCGCGTCGGCCGCTCGACCGTTTGGGAGGCCGTGGGGGCGGCAGCGCCGCGCGGCGGCCGGGGCTTGGCGCCGTCGGCGGGCCCCCCCGACGGAGAGGGCGAGCGGGCGCGCCCACCCACACCGTGCCGGCGGGTGGCGGGCGCACACACCAGCCCCGCCGACGAGGGCGCGCGCACGGAGACCCGGTTTGCCCACGCGTCGTTGCTGCCTGCGGGGCACCCGTCCGCCGAGCCGGTGGCGGCTTTGGGCGGCGGCGGCACGCGGGGGCCGGCGACCGGCGCGGGCCGGTGCGGCCCGCCCCCGCCGCCAAGGGCGCCGCCCGCCGCCGCCGCCAGCCGGTCGGCGGCCCCCGACGGCGGGTGCGGCGCCGGCCGACGGCGAGGCTGGCGTGGCGGCACCGGGGACCCACCGGTTGGTGGCGGGCGGCGGCGACGCCGCGGCGGCCGCGCCCGCGGCGGCGGCGGGCGCGGCCGTCGCGACGCGGCCGCCGCCTCCCGCGACAGCGGGCTTCCCCCGTGGGCGCCCCGACCGCGGCGCGACGCGGCTGGCGGTGGACCCCCCGGCGGGCCGCCCACACCCACGCCGCCGCTGCGACGGGGTCAGGGCCGACCTGCCAGCGTTGGGAGAAGGATCCTCGGTGAGTCCCTCCCAGTTCCGTTCCCAACGGGCGTCGGCCCGTCGGACCGTCGACCGCCGCCCTCTGTGTTCCCTCTGCCCCGTTTTTTCCGGGCCGGGGCGCCGCGGAGATGGCTACGGCGGCCGCTGAGGCGCCGCGCGAAAACAGCGGGAATCTCGGGGGCGGTGTTGGCCACCGTCCGAGGGGCCCCGCTCGGGGATGGGTGCCCGTTTTCGACCCGCCCGCAACGTGGAGATGGCCATGCCACGGGCGCTTGTGGGAAACGTCGGCTCAGCCCCTCGGCCGCGCTGGCTTGTGGTCTCAAAAAATTGTGAATGGGAGCGGATCGGGCTCCGCGCGGCCGCGCCGGCCAACCGGCTGCCGCGGGCGACAGCGGCCACGGCCGCCCCTGCCACGGGGGCCCATCCGCTGCAGGGCAGCTGCATCGAGCGACGGGTCGCGCAAACCCAACCCAACCGGCCACCGCCGGTTCGCGTCACTGTGCGTGCGGCCGCCGCTCGGGACGTCCCGCCCGGCCCGTCTGGCGGTGGCGTCTTGTGGTGGGGGCGCTGGGAAGGCGGCGCGGCGGCCGGCGCGGCGGCCACGCCGCGGCGGTCGGCGGCGCCGAGCGCCGCCGATCCACGGGGTGCTGCGGGAAGCAGGGCCGCTTCGTGCGCGGCGGCGGGAGGGGACGGTGGCGCCGCCGGCGACCGCCGACGGTCGACGGGCGGCGTCGGGTCGGGTACGGAGGGCGGCCGTGGCTCGGTCGCCGTCGACGGCGGGGCCCGCCGCGCCGGGGGCGGCCGGGCCGCCGTTGGAGCTCTCCCGTCGGGTTTGGGA
>Ga0209186_1002141_pt1 | contig 14205 bp, 9 predicted proteins | sample SidtaG_FD_187426 | JGI IMG/M metagenome (GOLD analysis project Ga0209186, IMG submission 187426) | Marine algal microbial communities from Sidmouth, United Kingdom - Sidmouth_Male2 metaG (SPAdes) (version 2) | ecosystem: Host-associated > Algae > Red algae > Unclassified | place: Sidmouth, United...
AAATTTTTAGTTATGCATTTAATTTCATATCTTTGCATTTAAAATCATATTTTATGGAAAATATCTATATCACTTGGCATTACACAACACATGGACTTGCTTACCTCAAACATGTTTTATCTCAATTTTATTTGCAACCAGATTTTAGTTTTGATAGACCTATAGATTGGAGGGGTTTGGATCAAGCAGAATTAAATGAAGTATTTGATAAAAAGAAAAAAGGGTTTACATTTGCCAAAATTTACTATCTAACAGTTGAAGAAAAGGTTATTAGAAAAATAACTGATCGGCGAAAATATCGAAAAAACAGGCTTACAGATAAGGTTATTGAAGAAGCAGAAACTCAACATATTTGGGAAGCACTTTTTGATAATGATGACCCTACTCATAAAGATTATACTCCTTGTTTACAAAGAGATTTAGAATTTGTAAAAACAAAATACACACAAAAAGAGTATGACAAATTCTGTAGTCAAATCTGGCGAGATATGCAGCACTATTCTATACAAGACCAAATAAAATGGTTTTTAGAATATAGTAATGCAAAGAATATTTACAACAATAAGTTTGAGGAATGTCAAACAAAAGTTAATAATTTACGGGATGTAAATAACATTGCAAAAGAGGTTAAAAAAATAGTTCGTACAATCTTCAAAAATCATCCTAAAGCCAACTTTTATATTAATATTAGCTTGGGAAGTAGCGAAACACAAGTAGTATGGCACGCTTTAAGCCAAGCCAATTATTTGCCTGAAAATTGTAAGTTCCTACAAACCTACGATGATAAAAATGATTCAACACAAAGTTTTAAAAAATTCAGAATAAATGAAGTACCTGTTCATATTTTTGACGAGCTACAACTTGAGCCTGTTTTTAAAAATCCAAAATCAAAAAAACGTCTAATTGCCAATTTAAAAATGGAGTACTACATAAAAAGTGGATTTATTATTTTAATTTTAGGAGAACGTGGCACAGGAAAATCAGCTATTACAGAAGAGCACAAAGATAAAAAACAGAATTTTGTGAGTGTCAATTGTGCTTCTTTTGATGATGACAGTAAAGCCGAAAGTGCCTTGTTTGGCTATGTAAAAGGAGCATTCACAGGTGCAAATAAAGATGCAATTGGTTTGTTTCAAAAAGCCAATAATGGAATTCTTTTTTTAGATGAAATACATCATTTATCTAAAAGAGTGCAAGGAAAATTAATGAAGGCAATACAAACAGATGAAAATAATTTTTTTCACATTAGAAAAATGGGAAGTATAAGAGAAGAAAAAATAAAATGCACCACTATTTTTGCAAGTAATCGAAGCGTAGATGAATTGAGAGACAAATGGCTATATGAGGACTTTTTTGATAGAATTTCTCAAAATGTTATAGAAATGCCATCATTACGAGAGACACTTAAAGATAGAGAACAAGATTGGAAATCTGTTTGGGAACGTATGAAATTTGGAAATCAAACACAAGCCCCTAACGATTCAAAATTCATAAAATGGCTAAAAAAACTAAACTTGTATGGCAATTTTAGAGACTTAGAAAAAATTGCTATTTATTGTCATAACTACCAAAATTTCAATACTGACTTAAAAGGTTTATTAAGAAAAGAATACAAAATAAGAGATGAATTTCAATACGCTCAAAAAGAATTTGAGAAACTACAATCTCGTTCAAAAAAACAAGACAATCCTTACTTTAGTACAGAAAAATCTATCCATCAAATGGAAGGCGAATTTCACAGAGAATTAGCTATTTGGCTCAACCAAGTTTTTGGAAGCATGGAAAAAGCTTCTGACTTCTTTCAAGCAAAATTTGACAAAACAATACAACCAAGAACCCTTTATAAATGGAAAAATGGAAAATAATTTAAAAACGGAATTAAAAGATACTTTTACAACTTACTGGCACTTTTTAGCCATACAAAAAGCCTGTCAATTTCATCTTTTTGATGCCATTGATAGCTATACTTATACATTACAAACACTTTCATCCCAAACTAAATTAGCCCAAAAACCTTTATCACATCTGCTCCTATTTTTGGTAGAAGGACAATATTTAACACAAGAAAACGATATTTTTTACTTGACAGCAAAGGGTTCTTTGTTGACTGAAAAACATCCTGAAAGCTTGAAGAATGCTTGTATTTTATGGGGGCAAGAGCATTTAACTGCTTGGCAAAATTTAGATTTCACCTTACAAACAGGCAAACCAAGTTTTGAACATATCTATCAAAAAGAATTTTTTGATTACCTCAATGATGATGCTAAGAAACTCAAAAATTATCATTTGGCAATGCGAGATTATGCAACAGACGATTACAAAAAACTGCCCTCACTTTGTGATTTTTCAAAGCATGATTCTATCGCTGATGTTGGTGGTGGATTAGGTATTTTGATAGGCTATATAGCAAAGGCTTTTCCCCAAACAAAATGCATTCTTTTTGATTTGCCAAGTGTAACTGCATTAATAGAAAATCCAGAGGAGCAAGCTTTTAAAATTGTTTCCAATAGTTTTTTTGAGCCACTTTCCTTCCAAGTTGACGCCATTATTTTGAGTAGAGTTTTGCACGATTGGAATGATGAAAAAGCCTTGCAAATTCTCCAGCAAGTACGCAACGCTTTAAATGAGAATGGCACACTTTATGTCTTAGAAATATTGCAAGATGAAGTACAAGCCCATTTACTAAGTTTAAATATGCTAACAATCTGCCAAAGCTATGAACGAACCTTTAAAGAATACAAATCGCTTTTACAACAAGCAGGTTTTAGCATACAATCTCGAAAACAATTAAATGATTTACAAACAATTTTAATTTGCCAATGACTTATAAAGAAATAATTCGCTCCGAAAACCATACTCACTTTTTATATAAAGGACAAAAGGTTTTTGATAGAACTTTTTTAAATGCCCTAAAGTTTCATGTGGAAGGTTTTGCTCCTGTGCAAGATGCGTCAGGTTGGTTTCACATTGATATGAAAGGTAATGATTTATATCCACAAAGATATGATCGAACTTTTGGATTTTATTTTAAAAAAGCTGCTGTCATAGAACAAGGCAATTGGTTTCATATTGATGGAAAAGGAAATCGCATTTATACCCAAAGCTATGCTTGGTGTGGTAATTTTCAACAAAATATTTGCACTGTGAGAAATCACGAAAAACAGTATTTTCATATTAATACAAAAGGCGTTCCTTTATATCAAGAAAAATATACTTATGCAGGAGATTTTAGAGATGGGTATGCGTGTGTTCGTTTAGCAAATGGACACTATAAACATATCAATAAATTAGGACAGGCTTTAAATCAAAAATTATTTGATGATTTGGGTGTTTTTCATAAATCTATTGCTACCGCTAAAGATAAAGATGGCTGGTTTCATATCAATAAACAAGGAGATGCGTTGTATCTTGAACGATACTTTGAAATAGAACCTTTTTACAATGGATTTGCATTAGTAGAAAATTTCGAGCATCAAAAATTAATCATTGATGAAAAAGGAAGTCTAATTCTAGCATTATGATAAACACAAAAAACCTACTGTTTGATAAGCGTCCTGTCCTTTCAACATAGACTCGATAGTAGCGTTATAGTAAATGCAGGGCCAAAAAGTTTTGCGTTGGCTTGCTATAGTAGCGTATAGCGAGACCATGCGCCACGACGAAGCAACCCACCGTTCTCTCCTTTTTATCAAAAAAATTATATCCAATTAAATCAAACTTCGTTTAATTGTTACTAAAAAACCAAAAATCAAGCACAAAAAATACTTGGTCTTTTTTTTATTATTTTTTTTTTGGAGAGAACGGTCAATTGCTTCGTCGCCACACATGGTCTCGCTGTGCGTTCTTATGGCTACCCAAGAAGCATAAATCACAGCAGAACCAAACCAAGAACTACAGTACTAAGAACCACAGCACTTGGTTAGCCATACCACTACCATCGAGTCTATTTTGGATGGACAGTACTGCTATTTTCCTTACTTCAACCCAAAAAAAAAGCCTTAAAACAAAATGCTTTAAGGCTTCAACTGCGTATAAAATCAATCTAAGAATTGAATTTCATTTATTTGACGTATATTCTATAGAACTGTCACTGCCAAGCTCTATTTCTTAGTAATGGTTACTTCCAAGCGGCGGTGATCTGTCGCTGGTGCGCCACCCCATTTCATTCGATTAGTAGCGATGCCTTTTGGCTTTAACTTACGGTACAAACATCTTGCACGAATCTCATCCAATCCAATGATTTCTCCTTTATGGTTGTAGTCTTTAATCTCATTGCGATCTCTATGTCCCACAATATTAATTTCCATATCAGGATATTTTTTCATCAATTTAGCCAAATTTGCTACTTGTGCATAAGCAGCTTGATTCATCTTAGGTGAATTTGTGGGCCAACTGATTTTCTCCATATTAAAGGTCTTTGGACCACGAGAATTAGGATCGCTCATAAAATCAGCCATCTTTGCTTCCATCGTGCCTGCTCTAAAACCAAGAGCTTTGGCATCAGGACCCAATGCTTTTTTAGATTCTGGCTTTGTCTCTTTTCCTGCATTGGCATCAGTGTTGCCACTATCACCATCTCCGCCAATAGCCTCTTTGGTTTTATCCACAACTGCATTGGCTGTTTCTTTGGTTTTATCTACCACTGCATTGGCTGTTTCTTTGGTTTTATCTACCACTGCATTGGTTGCGTTTTTGGTTTTATCTACCACTGCATTGGTTGCGTTTTTCGTTTTATCTACAATTGCTGTTCCTGCATTACCAATACCGCCAACACCACCACCTTGACCACCACAACCAGGAACAAACCACCAAATAGCTAATCCAATCAATCCTAATATAATTAGAGGAATCAACCATTTCAAGCATCCGAAAGCACCTCCGCCTCCTGATGCCGCAACAGGTCTGGCAGTAGCGGTAGCCTTTGCTACAGCAGCAGCTCCTGCTCCTGCGCCTACAACTTTTGTTGTAGTAGAGGCTGTAGAAGCTGTTTTAGTGGTAGCAGCAGCAGCCTTTTTCTGACTGACTAATAAAGCCGCTTTTTTGCGTTCTTCTTCTTCTTTTTTCTTTTTCGCTAAAGCCAATTTTGCTTTATGTTCTTTTTCTAAACGTAATTTTTCGGCTTTTTTACGATTTTCTTCTAAACGCAATTTCTCCGCTCTTTTACGTTTTTCTTCTTCAAGACGCAATACCTCTGCTTTTTTGCGCTTTTCTTCTGACAAACGCAATTCTTCTTTTTGCTTTAGGTCTAAGGCTATTTGCTTCTTTTTTTCTTCTTCAAGGCGCAATTTATCGGCTTTTTCACGTTCTAAATCAGCTTTTTTGCGCTTTTCTTCTGCCAATAAAGCTTCTTCTTTCGCTTTCTTCAAATCTGCTCTTGCCTTATCAATATCGCTTTGCGCCTCTTTGATCTCGTCTTTGGTTTTTTGCACCTCCTCCTGACGAATTCCCTTATCCACCTGACTCAATTCCTTTTTTGTTTTTTCAATCTCCGCTTTTGCTTGTTCTATTTCAAGCTTTCCTTTTGTCACCTCTTCCGTTCGGATAATCGTCGTATCAAGTTCTTTCTGTGCTTTTTCAATATCTAATTTAGCTTGGTCGATTTCACTTTTTGTATCCTCTGTTTCATCTTTACCATCCATCAAAGAATTGATAATGCCTCCACCTGCAATCGCTGCACCTGCACCACCAACTATTTTGTTAATTGTACTAATTCCGCTGCCTTCTTTACCAATATTGTCTGCATCAAACTCACTACCACTCAACCAAGAAATGATTTGTGACATTTCCTTTTTGTTATCAAAAGCAATACTTGTTCCAACAGCTTGTCCATTAGATGCTTCAAGATTAAAGTAATGCTTGCCATCAGGCGAAGTTTTTAGATCAAAGTTTTTGTGATTTGTGGCATTCTGAATAACAGATTTAATGCCATTTTCACAACCACTCTTAGAAGAGTATCCCTGACTTACTAAAATAGGACGGCCCTCTTGTGTTTTGAAGTGAAAATAGTATTCACTATCGCTATTATTTTTATAAGCTTCAAATAATAGATTGTTAACTTGTCCTGTCTTAAAGATTTCAATAGGTGGCATATCACTTCCATCACCCACAGCACTTTTGCTCTCAAAAGTTTCTTTACTCACTTTCTTGCCAATCATTCCACCCAAAGCAGCATATAAAGCGGCTTCAGAAGTAAAAGAAACACTTGTGCCAATTACTTGGTTATTTCCTGCTACCAAATCAAAATAATACTGTCCATCTTTGGTTTGATGAATTTTATATTTTGTCGGATCTGCTGCATTCTTCATAACGGATTCTATGCCGTTTTGACAAGCAGCCTGTGAAGTATAACTTTGGCTTTCTAAAATAGCGTCTCCGCCTTGTTTAAAATCAAAATAATATTGATCTCCTTCTTCATACCCTGCTACATTTAAGCTATTTAAAGTACCTTTTGTAAACACTCCTACACTTGGAGCAACAACAGGCTCTGTTTTGTTAGGGTCTTCTTTAATCACCACCTCTTTCACATCAGACATGTTCAGCACCTTATTAATGGCAGCCTCCGCTTCATCAGTCGTCTTGTATAACGAACTTGTACCGATGACCTCTCCCTTAGGGTTTTTGATGTCAAAGAAGAAACGACCATCTGCTGCTTGCTGAGGATTATACAACTCACCATTAGGAGCATTTGCTAAAACAGACTTAACACCTTTCTCACAACTCGCTCTATCTTCATATCCCGGACTTTTCAGCATTAAGTTTGCATCCTTATCTTCAAAATGAAAATAATATTTCTTATTATGTTCACTTTGGAATATTTTATATTTCATACTGTATAGTAGTTTTTAAACATTGATGCACTCTGCATCATTGCTTATAGTTCTAATTTATTCGATGTAATGTAGTGATATTGTATGGCTTCATTCTCTCCACAAAGCAGTCTCAAAATTCTATCTGCTCAAAATAATCACTTCCACATGCTCCATTCTCTTATCCGTGCTTCCTTGAAAATTCATACGACTCTCTGAAACTCCTCGTCCCTTTAGTAAATTGAACAAAGTACTGGCACGAGCATTCGCCAAGCTTACTTGCTCTCCATTTTGTGTAAATTCATTGTTTTCTGTCTCATCAATAGCACCTACTAAGTCAATTTTAGCAGTCGGGTAACTTTGCAATACCTCAACAATATTATCTAATTGCGTTGCTGCTTCTGGCAATAGATTTGTTGTGTTTTGTTTAAATTTCAACTTATCCATCTTAAATGACTTGGGGGTTGGACTACTAGTAACACTCAAAAAGTCTGCCATATTTCCAGCAACGCTTCCAACAGTCAGTCCCAAAGTTTGAGCATTTGCACTAACAATCGCATTTTGCGTGGTAGATGGCACAGCCGTATTGGTAGTTGTTGTAGTATCTCCACAAGATTTTAATCCAAACCAAAGAAGCAGTGGCAACAACAACAAAGGAATGGCAAAAGGCAATATTTTTTTTAAGCCTCCACCTGTTTCCGTTGTGGCAATGGGTGTTTCAGCTATTTTAGTGACCACTTTAGGGGCTATTTCGCCCTTTTCTTCTACCTTTGGCATTGTCTTTTCCTCCTCTATGACCATTTGTTCCTTCTTCTCCTTCTTCTCCTTCTTCTCCTTCTTTTGCAGCCTCAATAAACGCAAACGCTCTTGTTCTTCCTGTTTTCGCTTCTTTTCTGCTTTTTTACGTTCTTCAAGTTCTCGCAGTCTTTTTTCTTCTGCCAACCGCTCTTCCTCTGCCAACCGTTTTTCTTCCTCCTTTCGTTTTCGTTCTTCCTCCGCCAAGCGGACTCTATTTTGCTCTCTAATTCTGGCTTCTTCCTTTCTTTTTTCCTCTCGATACAAGCGATTTTCTTCCTCCTGCTTTTGGACAGCTTCTTCCCTCAAAAGTCTTTCTCGTTCTCGCTCTCTTTTGATTGCCTCCCTTCTTTTTCGTTCTTCTTCCGCCTTTGCTCTTTCCCTTGCCAATTGTGCCGCTTCTGCTGCTGCCAACTCCGCTTTTACTCTGGCAATTTCCTCAAAATTGGGGCGAATTCTTTTTCTTTTTGGAGCTTTCCCACTCACCCAAACAATCGTCTTTTTCAGTTCCTCCTCCGTTTCATAAGGCTGGCTTTTTTGAATAACACGCCCACCATCTTCCGTTTTCAGTTCAAAGTAAAAATGTTTCTCCTCATTTTCTTTCGTCTCAAAATTACTATGACTTTTTGAGTATTGAATTACCGTTTTAATGCCCTCAACACAAGTTTCTTTAGAATCAAATCCATCACTAATTATAATGGGAATCCCTTCTGGATCTTCAAAATGAAAATAATACTTTTGGTCAGCATTGTTAAAGTACGACTCTATAAATATTTTATGGTGTGGAATACTCTTAAAAGGCTCAATCACTCGTTTTCGACTATTATCCAAAGCAATTGGAATCAATTCAATTGCTTCAAATGTCTTAGGCAAATGATCTTCGATATTTCCCTCATAAGGTTTACCCAAAAACCAAGTAATGACTTCTCGCATCTCTCCAATACTACCAAAATCCACACTATTGGCAATAATCTCTCCTTCAGGAGAAATGAGATTAAAATAGAACTTATTTTCGCTTACCTTTTTAAGTTTATACTTATTTTGATCTACAGCATTCTCTCTCGCCAACTGCAATTCTTGCTCACACAGCACTTGATTTCGATAAATATAGCTTTTTGCGAGAACTGTACCTTCTTTCAAAAACTGAAAGTAATACCTTTTCTCTTTATTACTTTTCAATCCCTCAATATCAAAGACCTTATATTTACCACGCATAAAGACGCTATACTCTGGTCCTTGATCTTCTTCCACTCGATAGATCATTTCTTCTTCCTCTTCCACGACCTCCACAACTTCCTCTTCTTCCTTCTCTCCTACCCAACTAATATTGGTGCCATTTACCTTCATCAGCAGATCAATCGCCTTCTCCATCTCTCCCTTATCCTCAAAAGACACACTAATCCCCAGAGACTTCTCCCCATCTCCTGCCAAACTAAAAAAGTGTTCATCTGCCTTTACTTCAGTACGTTGATACCGAACCCCATCAGAAACCTTTTCTATAACCAATTGTACCCCCGCTTCACAAGCAGTTTGGTCAGGATACCCTTTACTAATCAGTAAAACCTTTCCCTCATCTGTCTGAAAATCAAAATAGTATTTATCTTTTGTACTTAAGCTTTCAAAAAAAGCATATTTCATAGCAATTCTTTAGATCATTATGTATTTACGATTATAGTCTTTATTAGTTGCTTATATAAAATATGTCATTGAGAGAACGGTCTCTTTCCTTCGTCGTCACGTCTGGTCCCGCTATCCGTTCTTATGGCTTATCACTGGTCATCAAGCGGAGTCGAGATGCAACTACATAAACCACAAAAACTACTTAAACCACAAAAACCAAAAGCCATACCACTACTATCGGGTCTATTTTGCATGGTCTCCACAAGGAGTGATAAGTAATTTACCCCTCACATGTTAGACGCATTTTAGTAGCAAAATATAACATATCTATACACTAAAAATTTCAACATATATTTATTATGCAAAATATATCATTCTTTGAAATATTTTTTACCAAAGCAACAATAAGAGTTTATCTTGATTTTAGATCCACTCCACAAGCACGAAGATAAAAAAACTTAGTGCTAAAGTCTTATTCCTTTTTGTAAAAACAAGAATTCTCTTACTTTTGTGCGAAATCTACCACCAATGACAATTACAATCTTATGAGTATGCACACACCCACCATCAAATTAAGCGACAAAAGATTCAAACTGATGATAGATCGGGACACCATACAAACGGCGGTTGACCGATTGGCGATTCAAATCAATAGAGACTATGAAGGAGAAAACCCTCTATTTATTGCAGTCCTCAATGGCGCATTTATGTTTGCTGCCGACTTTATCAAAAAAATCACCATTCGCAACCAAATCTCTTTCGTGAAATTTGCCTCTTATGAAGGCGATAAATCTACAGGCACAGTGAGCGAACTTATTGGTGTCAATGAAGATTTAAAAGGAAGACATGTCGTTATCTTAGAAGACATTATCGACACAGGACTCACTTTTGAACATATGCTTGAGGTTTTTGGCAAATATGAGCCTGCAAGTCTTAAAATCGTCTCTCTCTTACTCAAACCTGAAACGTACCATCAGCGCATTCCTATTGATTATATAGGCATGGAAATCCAAAATAAATTTGTCGTCGGATACGGCTTAGACTACAACAATATGGGAAGACATTTTGAGGATATTTACGAAGTTGTTGAGTAAACTCTTTGTTTGAGTCGTTTTAACTATTGTCAGCACAGTTTTTTAGAAGCAGCATAGATTCCTTAACAACAAGAGACGCAAAGTGACATTTTATTCTAATTCATTGTGACTTTTGTGCCTTTGGGGTTGAAAGGAACATTGTAGAAAAAACTCAAGAATCATAACGAAAATAGTTTACGGTTACAGAACAACTCAAACGACTTAAAGTAAAAGGTATAAGCCATCCAAAATAGACCCGATAGTAGTGGTATGGCTAACCAAGTGCTTTAGTTCTTGGTTCTTAGTGCTGTGGTTCGGTTCTTCTGTGATTTTATGATTCTTGGTTCGCCATAAGAACGGATAGCGGGACCTTGCGGGACGACGAAGCAACCCACCGTTCTCTCCAAATAAAAATCTTTTTAAATACACACAATTCTTTAATAATCAGATATTTACAATTAAAAATCAGGAAGACTAAAGTCAGTTTCAAACTAAAAGTGGTTTGGGTAAACTAAACAAGTAGGGTATATTTACAAAAAAACTAAAAACCCTACCTATGAAAAACCTACTTTTACACGTTTTTGTACAATTAACTTTCTGCACTGTCTCGCTTTTTGCACAAAATTACTGCGACCAACCAGGCCTTTTTAGTACAGACCAAGATAGTGGTACACCTGAAGAATATTTGGATATTCTTTATAAAACGGCAGTGACTTATCAAGACGAACCTATTGATTTAAAAGCCGATATTCGTGTGCCACCTAACTTGACAGAAAAACGTCCACTCGTTATCACGATACATGGTGGTGCTTTTTTAAATATTCCTGGCAATGGCAACAGTAATGGCAATGCTTATAGCGAAAAAGCAGCTATTGAGTTAGCTAAAAAAGGTTTTGTAACAGCCGATATTGGATACCGATTGGGATGGAAAGACCATGCAAGTCTGCCTTGTTGGGCAAATTATACGAACGGAGAAAAGAGTTTTAAAGCGGCTTATCACCGTGCTTTACAAGATGTGGTGACAGCCATTCATTTTTTTGAAACAAATGCCGACACCTATAACATTGATGTAGACAACATATTTTTACTTGGGCGTAGTGCAGGTGCAATTCTGTCGCTTGCAGCAGTATATACACAAGAAAATGAATTAGATCCAGAATTTGTAGAATTATTGGGCGGATTGGATGGTTCTGTCAATATTAAAGGCATTGTTGCTGTGTCGGGATCATTGCTAAATTTGCAGGACTTGACTAGTGGAGAACAGATTCCTTCTTTGATGATTCATGGGACTTGTGACCATATTGTTCCTTATGATAGCGAAAACTTTATACATGTTATAGACAACTGTGATGCATTACTATCTCATGGCTCACACTCTACTGCCAACCACATGGATTCTCTAAATATACCCTACCAACTATTTGAATTGTGTGGTGCAGGACATGGATTTTCTAATGATGCCCTTGATGGTACAATTATAGCTGCTGCTGCTTTTTTCAAAGAAAGAATTCTTTGTAATCAGATGACTGATATTTTCCAAGAACGCTATAGTTATAGTGTGGACTGGTTGACCGATATAGGTGGTGGATGTTTCGCAAATGACTTTTTAGATTGTCATGATTATGGTGTTGCAGAAACATGGGGAGAGACTTTATTTACAGAAACAGTAGAGCCAACCAATACTGCGATTGCTTCCATTCAAGAGCCAAGTATTAAAGTATATCCAAATCCAACGACTGATTTATTATTTGTAGAAACACAAACCCCCTTAAAACAAATAGAATTGTACAATATTTTGGGAAATTTAATTTATAAAGAAATAGAACCTTCACAAGATAACATCTTGGATATGAGCAATTTAGTTAGTGGTATCTACTACCTTACCTTAGAATCAGACAATGAGGTTATAGCAAAAAAGATAGTTGTGGAGTGAAGGGTGGTAACAAATAGAAAAAGTGTTTTAACGCAAAGCTCACAGAGACATTGGTTTCTGTTGAGTTTTGCGTTTCTTTGTATTAAACTTTGCGCTCTTTGTGTGAGATAGAATTGGCTGCCCTACAAAAGAAAAACCCACCCTGCAAACAGGATGGGCAATTCTAACAATGAAAAACAACAACACATTTATCTTAAGCATCCAAAGACGGAATGCGAAGCACCTGTCCTGGATAAATGAGATCGGGACTCTTGAGCATCGGTGTATTTGCTTCAAAAATAAACATATATTTACCCGTATCACCGTAGTAAATCTTAGCAATTTTTGACAGCGACTCACCGCCTGCTACTGTATGGAATACTGGCTCATCTACTTCAACCTCTTTCGACTTCTCCTCTGCGGATACTGCATTTCCTTCTCTCAAAACCACGCTAATGCGATCATCCACTTGTGCAATACCTTCAATATTCCCAGCAATTAGTATAGCTTTTTCTTTATCTGCACGAGAATTAGCATAACCAGAGATGGTTACTAAGTCTTCTTCTATTGCCACATATAAGCTATCAATATCTAAATTAAAACTTTTTATTAATCCAATTAATTCATCTGATCTAGCTGAATCAATTTCTTCTTGCGTAAGTTTAGGAGCTACATCTGGAGCTTCTGCCACTTTTTTTTGTTTAGCTTTTTTATCTGCTGAACCAAAAAGCTTCTCTCCTGCATTCTTAACAAAGGTAAATAAACCCATTCTTATTTCTTATTTTTAGTGTTAGGAAAAAAAAATTTCCCGAAACTATTAACCTTTTGACTAATATGCAAGAAAAATGCCACAAAAGTTTGACTTATATAAAAATAAAAAGTCACAAAACAAATTTAAAAAATAATTGTTTTGTTTCCATTTATCATCACTCGCTCTGTAAAAACCCATTCTAACGCCTTTGAAAAAACGGATCTTTCCACATCTCGCCCTGCCAATGCCATTGCTTTTGCATTCAAAGTATGATTGACCCTAATGATGTCTTGATGAATAATTGGCCCTTCATCCAAATTATCTGTGACAAAGTGAGCAGTAGCTCCAATAATCTTCACCCCACGATTGTAAGCTTGTCGATACGGATTTGCGCCAATAAAAGCAGGCAAGAAAGAGTGGTGGATATTGATGACCTTCCTTTCATAGGTTTTCACAAAATTTGGCGTTAAAATACGCATATACTTTGCCAACACCACATAATCAAACTTAAACAGCTCCATCTTCCGCATCACCTCCACTTCGTGTTCCTCCCTCGTCAGTCCTTTGGTTGGAATAGCATAATAAGGTATTTGATATTTGGAAACCAACTCTTCCAAAACATCGTGGTTGCCAATTACCCCTTCAATAGTCGCATTCATCGTACCATAATGGTGTCTCAACAACAAATCACCAATACAGTGATGCTCTTTGGTCACCAACACCACAATTCGTTTTTTACGTCTCCGTCTCAGTTCAATATGCGCCCCATCAGGCAATACAAAAGTCAGTTCTTTGAGTATCTGCGCCTTATCCACTTCCCCCTCCAATTCACTTCTAAAAAAGAACTGATTATTTTCGAAATCTACATACTCCGCATTACGCACAATATTCAACTGATTATCAAAGATTACCTTTGATATATTAAAAATCAAGCCTTTTGCATCAGGGCATTGAATTAAAAGCACATGTTCATTATTCATTCCACTAAAAAAATTTATTTGTTTAAGGAGAGAACGGTCTATTGCTTCGTCGTAAAGCATAGTCCCGCTATCCGTTCTTATGGTGGCGCACTGTTCAGACACACGGCCGTGTGTCTCAACCGCCACCATACCACTACTATCGGGTCTAGTTTGTAAGGTCTGTATTGCTATTTCAGTTACCAAAGAAATTAAAAAAACTCCAAACCTGTTTATTGCAGCTTTGGAGTTTAAATACGATATTTTTGTAAATAAAGATTCAAGTAACTCA
>Ga0209186_1002147_pt1 | contig 14185 bp, 10 predicted proteins | sample SidtaG_FD_187426 | JGI IMG/M metagenome (GOLD analysis project Ga0209186, IMG submission 187426) | Marine algal microbial communities from Sidmouth, United Kingdom - Sidmouth_Male2 metaG (SPAdes) (version 2) | ecosystem: Host-associated > Algae > Red algae > Unclassified | place: Sidmouth...
CGACGGTTGGGGCACGGCGGACGAGGGACCCAGAGGTCAACAAAGTGCGCAAGCGCAGGCCACCGCAACCTGCCCAACTGGGCTACTCAACCCGGACGCCTAATGGCATGAGGAACCGGACAGGCGCTCGCCGTCCACCAACCCCCCGGTATATATACCATGGGGCGAGCCCAGAGGCCCGCCCAGCTGCCCCTGTCTGTGCCCTCTGCAGCACGCATGCCCGGCCCCTCCCCTGTAGGGGCCAATCTGGTGCCTACACGGCCACTGTAGCCCCGAGGGTGCCCAGAGGCTGCCCATTCGCGCCCCCTGGCCCCCGACACGCATCGGCCATTCTGGGCCGCTCGCGACCGTTCGGGCCGCGGGCTCCATCACCCCGCCTCGCGCGAGAGTGTCAGGGGTCTCCCCGATCCCCTTTTCAGGCGCCGGCCACGGCGTAACGCCCACACACCCCTTCGCGCGTCGTTACGCGACGCCCCGATTGGTTGCCACTTGTGGCGTTCGTGGTGGCGGATCAGTCGATCTGCGCCCACTCGCCGGGACGGCTCGCATCTCATTACAGGGGTATGTAGCATATCTCCTTAATATTCGGATATTGGGCCCGGTAGCCCCCCTGACTGGTCAGTATTCACGTGGAGGATTGAACTGACTTGTGGCTCGCCCTTTGGGAGGTTACTTGTATATCTGTCCTTTCTTTTATCGTCTCTATTTTGGTGGTTATTCGATCTTTATGATCGCTCGGTCGATCGACCCCGCCCCTTTACCGTCTGATAATAAAAGCACCATGGGACCGGGGTTCGCTGTTGTCGGCAGCCCCGGCTCCCCATCGGATGTTGCACGAACAAAGGTTCTTCTTCCTCGCCTCTAAGGCGATAGCGTTCGCTTTATCGCGCGTCTACGGTCGGTCGCCATTTACTGGTTATTTAACCAACTTCATTAATCCCACACCCACGGCGGTCCAGTTGACGACCGCCCGCAACCACCGGGGCGGGCTCACAGGCCACCTCGTAGCCTGGCATCGGGCGGAGTACTTGAGTTGTGCCACGGCGACCCGGTCGCGCTTCTACCTCTCGACACCCGCGTGGTGGTAAGGGGTGGAGGTCCCGTACGGCAGCATGGCGGAACTCCCGTGGGTCCACGCGTACACGGAGGACGACCTCCACGCGAGGCGGCGTACCCGGTGGGCCATCTTACGTAGCGAGTGGGCCCGCCTCAAGGCGCCGCTGAACAAGGGGAGGATGAAACACTACGGGAGAGAGGGGACCACCCCACGAGGTTGTAGTAGCTCAGAGTGTAGGGGGTGTCGTTGCGTCGACGGTGCCGGTCGGCACGTCAGCGACCGGTAAACCCCGCGCAGGTCATTTGCGTATCCCTCACGAGAGCACCCCTTGTACCCCGAACCGAATCCCGATCCCACCTGGTGATCCGCCGCCCGACGGGTCCGTGCGGGTCAGCCGTCACGAGCCGCCCCGCTGCGGACAAGTCCACGATGCCCGATCGATTTGGCCCGACTCCACGGCAACGGGGAGGGCCACTATCCCGCCGCGCCACAGTGATGGTCACCACCACGGCCACGTGCCCCCACCCGGACACGTGTCACGGCTAAAGGTCTGCCACGACCCGAAACTTGGAAGCCACGTGTCCCCGCGCGGGAATCCCCTTAGGCGAGGAAGTCAACGACCCACCCTGTTTCTTCGACTCGTAGGCCCACACGGCGCATGTACTCGTGGACCTTGCGCAGATCGAACCCGCTGGCCAACTCGAGGGTGTCCTCCTCGGGTTGATAGCCCCACCAACGGGTCCACAAGCGTAGCGTGCCGTCGTCCGCGACCTCGTGCCCGACGAAGGCCTCCCAGACGAACTCCTTGCCCGTGTGTTGGTGTCCCTCGGGGACTACAACATCTTGGGGTACCCCGAGGTTTTGCAGGAGCGTCCGCGGGTCCCCGTGCGGCCCCGGCGCGGCCGTCACGTGGTCACTGCTCACCGTCTCCGGGTAGCCGCCGATGTCCAACGAGAACGTGCCCTCTCCGCGGGCCAACACCTTGTAGGGTCTGGCTGCGCGGGTCCTGAGCTTGTACTTGGTCCGCGCATGACCATCGACGAACACCCAGTCCCCCGCTTGGACGTCCTTGTTGACCGGCCTCACACGGGCGTCGTAGTTCCTTTTGTACCGCCGCTGTGCCAGCGTGAGGGACCGTCGTACTTTGTGGATGAGGTTACGTAGCCTCACCCGGATGACCTCGCGGGTGGCCCGTGGGTTACCGTCCGTCTCCTCGGGCGTCGGGGACCAGACCATGCGTTCCACGGAGAGGCTCCGTACCCGCTCGGGGGTAACGAACTCGAGGGGTGCCACCCCGGTGATCTGCTGCGGCCGACTGTTATAGGCCAGTGTCAGCATCGACACCAGCTCGTCCCAGCGATCTTGGTGATCCTCGACGTACGTCCGCAGCTGACCCACGATGGTTCGGTTATAACGTTCCACTTGGCCATTCGTCTGCGGATGATACGTCGTGGAGTACCGCTTGGAAGTCCCGAGGAGTGAGCAGACCCCTTGGAAGAACGTAGACCGGAACTGGGGGCCGTTGTCGGACAGCACCGTCGCTGGTGGTCCGTAGGCTGCCACCCAGTAGTCCAAAAAGGCTGCCGCGATGGTCTCCGCGTCGATCCGCTCGAGGGGGATGGCTCGTGTCATCTTGGAGAAGCGATCCACGATGACCAAAAGGTGTTCATTCCCCGCCGCGGTTCGGGGGAGGGGGCCGAGCAGGTCCATGCACAAGTCCGTCAGCGGTTCCGTCGGGGAAGACGTCTTGAGGTAGTTTGTCTTGCGTCGCTTACCGACGCCGTTCAGCGCGCACTGCGTGCAGTTGGCCACGAAGGCGTAGACGTCCACCACCATAGACTCCCAATAAAACCACCGTTGCATCGACGTGTACATCTTGTTTGCCCCCGAGGGCCCGGCTTGCGGACGGTAGTGTTCCCGCATCATCACCCCGTCGCGCATGTGGGTCGGCGCGTAGACTTGTGTGGCCCCATCCAACGGTGCCGCGCGTACCAAGAGACCGTTTGGATCCTCTTGAAACCGAGATTTGTCGCCGCTGTCCATGGCCGCTCGGACCTCCTTGCAGCGTCCGTCTTCCGCTTGGCCCTCGAGGATCTCCGCGAGCGTCAGGGGGGATAGAAGCCCTCCGTCCGTCTGCGGTGGTAACTGCCACGCGGCTGACGATTTGGGTAGCGCCAAGCAAGCTACCGCGTCGGGTATGGCCCCGTCGTCTACCGCGGGTGTCGAGGTGCGCGACATAGTGTCCTCCGCGTGGTGGGATGCACCCGGTCGCGTCTGGACCACGTAGTCGAACTCCGCCAACCGCGACCGCCACCGCGCCAGTCTCCCGTGGGCCCCGTCCATATGTAGCATCCACTTTAGTGCCGCGTGGTCCGTGCGTACCGTGAAGCACGTCCCCTCGATATAGGGACGGAGGAGAAGGGAGGCCCACACCACCGCGAGGCACTCCCGCTCCGTCGTGCTGTACTTCCGCTCGGCCGTGTTGAGGGAGCGACTCCAATAGCCCACGGTTCGCGTGGATTGGTCGGGTTGTTCTTGCGGCAGCACCGCTCCGACTTGCCCCGCGCTCGCATCGGTGTCCAACGTGTAAGCCCCATGCCGCCGCGGCAGGGCGAGGATGATTGCCTCCGTGAGTCTCCTCTTGAGCTCCTCGAATGCCCCCAACGCCTCGTCTGACAGCGTCCCCCATCGGTCGGGCCGCTTGGAACTTGTCATCGCGGCTAGCGGCCGTGCCTTTTGGGCGTATTCCTTGACGAACCGCCGATAAACGTTGCACATCCCGAGGAAGCTGCGCAGGTCCTTCTTGCACCGCGGGGGAGACGCCTCCTTGAGCCCGCGGATGTTCTTATCCTGCACTTGCAGCTGCCCCCGGCCTACGATGTGACCCAAATACTCCACCTCCTTTTGGAACAAGTGGCATTTCTTGGCCTTGAGGGAGACGCCCGCGCCACGAAGTGCCGCGAATACCTCCCGGAGGTGTTCCACGTGCTCCCCCGCCGCCTGCGAGAAGACGATGATGTCGTCGAGGTACACGAGGCAACTCTTCCACTTGAGCCCCCCGAGGATCATGTCGATGGCCCGTTGGAAGGTCGCTGGGGCGTTCGACAGACCAAAGGCGAGGCGGATGTGGCGATATGCCCCCTCGTGACAGACGAAGGTCTTCTTGTTGCGCTCCTCGTCCGCCACGGGGATTTGCCAATACCCCGAGTTACAGTCGAGCGTGGAAAACACCTTGGCGTCCCCGAGGAAGTCGATACAGTCTTCCATGCGTGGCAACGGGTACACGTCCCGTACCGTCACCTCGTTGAGTTGTCGACAATCAACGCAAAATCGCATCGTTCCGTCTGGTGTTGGGACCAGGACCACGGAGAAGGCCCACTCTGCACTCGAGGGCTCGATAACCCCGAGGTCCCGTTGCCGTTGCACCTCCTTCGCGATAACCTCCCGTGAGGCGTGGCTCGCCCGGTAAGGTTGGGCCCACCGCGGCCGTGCCCCGGAGGTCACTTCGATCCGATGAGGAGTGACGTCGACCTTGCCGAGTTGCCCCGCCCATCACGTCCTGTACTCCTCGAGGAGGTCGTCTACGTCACCACGGAGGGCGCCGGGGACACCCTCCCAGTGGACCTCCGGCTTGGGGTACGTCTTATCCGGCGGGTGAGGTGGGGGTTGTCCTTCGTCGATCCCTTCCTCCGCTCGGCGGCTCGTCTCGGCCTCCTCGTCGGGCTTGCTAGGGGTGTCCATCCCGACCGTCAAGACTGCCCCCGGTCCCCCCTCATCTGCGACGACGTGAAGTGGTCCATTGTAGGACGTTGCGGTCCCGACGACATACCCCTTAGTTAGGTGGACCGGCGCGTCCCCGATGTTCGTAAGATAGAGGGACCGCGGGGTGTCGGGGGAGAACTCCATGATGGCGTTTTGCAGCAGCACCTTCCGTCGGCTCATTTGGACTGGCCGTTCCCGCACTAGGTGAACCCCCTTGACAATGCAGCACACTTGAACCGCCTGGATGCACCGCGGGCCCACGGTTACCCCTTGTCGAAGCCGGATGGCCCAGATGTGGGTTTTCGGCTTGTTCCCTCGTCGGGGGGGTGCGGGCCGCGTATTCCTCGTCCAACTGCGCACCACCACCGTGGAGGTACCGTCTTCCCACTTAATCTTCTGTGTTTTGGGGGAGATGGTGTCCACGTAGTTCCGCTGGAAGTCCCACCCGAGGATGAGCGGTACCGACAGCGACTTAACCACGTGGAAGTCATACTTCATGGCGGTTCCCCCGACATAGATGGTCAGAGACACCTCCGCGTTCACCTTGAGCAGATGCCCCGAGGCGTCACTCACTTGGGTCCGGGGGGGTGCCCGCGACGAGTACTCGGTCCACCCCTCGGGAAACATATCCGCGCAGATAACATTGGGTCCTGCACCCGTATCGACCACCGCCCTCGTGGGGGTGGGGGTCTGCCACGGTGCCAAATGGTACGACGCTCCGATCTCGAAATTCTCCTTTCGCAACAGCAGCAGAGTCCCCTTGAACCGCGGGCAGTATCGCCCACGACGACAGGGACATCGGGCCGGGACGGGCCACGTCGCGGTTACCCCCGGGGAGGCAAACGAGACGCGACGGGGGGCAACCGGGGAGTTGGGGCGGACAAGGGCGGTTGAGGGGGATGGCGAGGCCACCCCCCCTAGGCGTTTCCCGCCCCGCGGCGCCCCTTGGACGGGGTTGCCACGGGCGGGACGCCGCCCCCTTCCGTCTTCGTTGACTCCGCGCCGCCGAACAGGTCGTCCCACAGCAGGGCCACGACGGTAGTGCGATCCGGGGTGGCGCCCACCCCGGCGTTCCTCTGTCGGAGGAAGATACTCCGCGCGGCTTTCACGATGTCCCGCTGCTTGTCCGTCAGAATCTTGCAATCAGGTACTCGGTGCCCGCGTTTCCAACACATGTGGCACAGCGGAGGTCCCTTCGTGGCCTCCCGCCGAGGGTAGGGCGCTGCCCCGACCGTACGGAACCCCGGGATACATGACGGAAGTACCGCGACCATGTCGTGCGACTCAGTGTCGTCTTCCTCCCACGGGGAGTTGAGGTGGTTGACCGAGACACCTCTGGGCCCCGTCGACGTCTGCCCCTTCCGCGATGATCCCCCAGGGGACCCCCGGTTGGCGAGCGCCATGACGTCTTTGGCGGCCCGATATTTCCCCGCCACGTAGATCGACAACTGCTGGTAACTCCGTTGCGCCGTGTTGTACACGAATGCATCCGTCCGAAGGTACTCCGGTAGGCCTTGGATCAGCTGCTGTTTCCTCGTCCCCTCGGAGTGGATGTTGCCGCACAGCTCCGCGAAGCTCCGTAGGCGTGTCGCGAAGGCGTCCACCCCTTCGTTGTCCGCCAGCGTCGCCCGGCTAAACTTGTCCTGCGCTAAGCCCAACGCGTGCGGCTCCGCGTAGGTCGACAACAGCCAGTTGACCGCCGCGGGGAAGGACCCAAGGGCTCTCTGCCCGCCTCCGATGTCCGATCTCGGGAGGTTCCGAGTGAACCGCGCCTCGTCGTCGCCCGCGAGGAAGTTGAGAATTAGGTACAGACCCATCCCCTCCGACACGTCATTGTCGTCGCAGGCCTTGACGAACTTCCGAAGCCACGAAAAGACCTTGGGGGGTTCCTTCCCGTTGAACAACGGGGTACCCCCGAAGGAGACCTTCATGTTCTTGGCCGTCCGTCCCATCTTGCGAGCTTGCGACGCCCCGTAGGTCGGGTGACGGTTGCGCAGGCCGTACGATCGGTAGTCAAGGACGCCCGCGAAGCGATCGTCCGGACACTCGAAGACCGCCAACTTTCCGAAACCCGCCTTGGTCCCCACGCGGTCTTCGTCGTCGTCCGTTGTCATTGGTGACGACGAGGAAGATGCAGACGACGAGGACGGCGAGGGACTACGATGACGCCGTGTCTTCCCTTTGCTACGGCTCTTCCGCGTGTCCACGCGGGAATCCCGGCGTGGGGCATCTTGAGCGGAGCCTGCTGGGCTCGCCGCGATGACCCGAGAAACGTCGGCCAACAACGACTCGCGGAACGTCGACGACGCCGTGTCCAGATCTGCCATCGCGAGGGGCGTCACCGGATCGTGCTCTTGATCTGCCAATCCCGTCCGATCACCGTGACGTCGAGGAAGAAAGGTGTCGGCCCCCGCTGGGACCCGTCGTGCTTTCTCGTCCACGAGATCCGCCAATGGTAGAGGCGGAGTGAAGGGAATCCCTGATCCACCCGCGTATCCCCCGGGTGCGGCGCCCGCTGGGGTCACCGCGGATGTACCCGCCGGCATATCGCTAGTGGTCGAGTCCAACTTGCGGAGGTTGGGAGGTGACGCCATCGTAGTGGCCGTGCGGTAATCGACGACAGACCGACGCGGAGATCCACGTCGTTTTCACTCGACAAACCAACCAACGATCGGGGAACCGGCTACCCGATGCGGGCGTGGCAGCGGCCGGAATCCCCTGCTGCTCCACCAGAAATTGTAGCGGTTCTTGGCACCTCCACTTTGGCTCGTCGTCCAGCCGAAGTGACCTCTTTATAAGCTCGGTCCGTCGAAGGAACTGCCCCGGAAATCGACCCACAGCCCAGCCTTCCCCCAAAGGGAGGAGAGGATCACGGCAAAGCCCAGGGGGGAATCGTAGTCCAAAGCACAGTTGGTTTTATCAAACGGCGACGGGGACGGCGTCCCCTCTGTCAATAAACCCCTCCCGAACCCGAACGCCGGCGGCCAAAGTAGCCACCCCAATTGCGCCAAACAGATAAATCCCCCCAAAGCGAAAAGTTCAAACAAGTAGGAGGGGGGTTGGGAAAACCACTGGGGAAAAGCCCCGCCCCCGACCGAATCCGATCTCCCCGAGATCCGGACAGGTCATTCCCTTGCTGGCCCGGATCGGGATATTTTGGGGAGGCCCCCGGGGGCGTGCGGTCCACTGCTCAGGGGCCACGCCCCTTCCAACTGTGGGACCCCCGACCGCCACAACTTGGTCTCTGGTCCGGCCTTGTCGTCGGCCGCGCCGGTGCTGCTCGCTGAGGGCGTACTTGGCGTGTACAGGCAGACCTCCTCCGCCGTTTGCAATCCGTGCTTTCCCTTGATATCAGCAAGGCTCTCGGCTTTGTAGGAGGCCGGAGCGTCCGTCGTACAGCTGCCGCCCGTCAGCTTGTTCCACGCGTCGTACTCGGCCTTGTACGAGGCCGCCGCCATGCTCATAATAATCGCCTCTGCCAATCGGAGACGATTCCGAGCCGCCTTGGCCTGCTGAGCCAGAATAGCAGGGAGACGACGGGCCCCCTCTCTTGCCTCGGCGCCAGCGCGCTCAAGCGCGGCCGCGCGGGCAGCCGAGGCCGCTTCGTCCATGGCAATCACAGAGGATCAGCAGCGTGTGTGGGAGGGATCCTCGACTAGGCAGAGTACTCGCAGGGAGCGCTAGTGCGTCGTGCTTCGTTGCGCATGTGCACCGCGAGACCGCTATGAGCAGGGCTAGCTGAATATACGATTGCACGCAGAGATGCTCGGCCCTGAAACGGCCGCAGTGATATGTACACTCAGTGTCGCTCGTCTCGAGCTCCGAGGCTCCGTCAGCATCCCTCAGGATGTGCTCGGTGAGTTCCAAGCGTCGGAGCGACCGCGGTTGCCGCGACCCCAGTGCGAGTGAATGCCGCAGGTCGCCACGTTCGCTGAGCTGCAAGCGTCGGAGCGACCGCGGTTGCTGCCACTCCAGTGCGAGTGAGTGCCACCGGCCCCCACGTTCGCTTTGGGCAGTGACGGACGTCACGGCCGTGGACCCGTTTACAACTTCAACGAGCTCGGCTGTGGGGCCGCCGACACCGTCATCGGCGCTGCACGTGCTCTGCCCTCAGTGGCTTTCCAAGCGGTGCTGCGTCGCTTCGGCCGCGCTTCGCGCTCCCCCTGGCAACGTGGTCCGTGCCTGCGCTTCCGAGATGAAATACGGTCGAACGTGTCACCGTTCTGAGCACCGCGATGCACAAGATATGCCCTGAGACGCGAGGTGATCATGAAACTGGCATGTATTCGCGTGAATATCGCCTCCATGACCGCGCATTTAGGCCAGATTCTGTTCCCAATAGGCTTCGCGTCTCATTTTTTAGCAACGATCGAGCTATGTTCGCCCTTGCACGCAGCCACGATTGCTCATTGGCACGCGACGTGCGCGGCAGAGTCAACTAGGAAGTCTGGGCCGGTTGAGTTCGGAAGGTCACAACCATCAACACGCCCTCTCATTTCCGCATATAGAAAAAAAGTAGCCTACCCGTTTTCTGAAAAGTACATGGCCTCTGTCAGCATGAGTTCGGAAAGGCTCGACGCCAGTTCGACACCCAATCAAACAACTACACGTTTGCTTACGTCGCGCCCTTAAATAGTTCGGAAGCGGCTCGATGCGGACGTCGTTGGCGCTGCTTTTAAGAGAAGGTAAAGAAGCAGGAACGCAAACGATCCCATTTTCACACAAATGCGGCACTGGTCACAGTTTCCCGAAGACATGCCCAATCTGTGAAAGTCGACATACGGGTAGAGGTGCGCACAGGCGGTTTTGGTCAATGTGACCAGTACAGCCGATGACTCGGCTGGACACTTTGCAGAAATGCACCTATGATGAACGTCACTTTTATCTGATGGGTTCCTGGGGGGTGAGGGGCAGGCGCATTCACGCAAGAGTTTCGTGCTCTCTAACAAAAGTTACGTCCAGATCACTAGGGGGCTACTTCCCACAGGTTCGGTCTGTCCAACGTGGTATCACACGCGTAGTTAAGAGGCCCCTTTCTCGGACTTCTGGGTCTGAACTTACGGTGCGGACCCCGCTTCAAAGCACCGCCAGGGCTGCACACGTGTGCGGTCTGTTGCTGACACATGAGCTATGCCCCCGATGGTTGGCTGTTGGGGGCGCCAAAACGGCATTCTGGCGCGCCATTGGTTCAAATACAGAAGTCCGCTCTTAACTAGGCGGGATCAGTGTGCTCTGGGTCTGTGGCAGCTGCAGGCAGAGCTGTGTATGAGCTGTCTTGTTCTTAGGGAGCGTGCTCGCCTCTCATTCACTTTCTAACCCCGCACGTCGCACACAAGACAGTGGGCACCCTCGCCTCGTATCCTCTCCACGCACTCTTGCTCCGCCCATGGTATGGCTGTGGTAGGGCGGCGGACGGCGGAGGCGGCAGCTCCTGGCATGTGTGGCGGAGTGGGCTCACGGCAGCATCCAACGGCGGTGGCTATGGGGCCCCCGTACCCATCGGTGGTGCGTCACATGGGCGAGCGCCAAGCCAGGCATGCACGGGCCGCCACCTCCCACTTCCCCTCTAACCAAGGCCGTCGGCAAGCTGGAGGGTGCGCCGCGGGCGTCCACCTCGGCAGCCCCCACTAGACCCACGTTTGGCTGCCGGCCAGCGGCAGCATCGCTAGTAGTCGCCGGCGACGCGAGCGGCTGGCAGCGTCGCCAATGTCGACGACGTGTCGACGAGTGGCGCCACGCCGCCGGGCGGTCTGGGCGGCAACTGTGCATCTGGCGGCGCGTGCAGGCAGAGGTGTTGGCGCTCTCGGCAGCTCAGAGGCTTGTCCGCTGCCGCCGCAGCGGCTACGTCCACCGCACGCGCGCAAACCGGGAGACTTCCGCGTAGGCTCCGTGGGCGTTGGCCGTCACCACGGGAGCCCTCAAGAGTGGCGGGCGGCGCCGGTGCTTCCGCGGCTGGCGAGCGCCGTTGGCGACGCTGTCGGCGAGATGGGACATGTCGGTGTTGGAATGTGAGAATTTGCGCTCACCCAACCGCCCGGTACTTGTGTGACGAGTTTTGAGACTGGGGGTTGGGAGTGCTGGTGGCGACCGGGACAGTGGCTCGTTGGTCGAGGCCTGTGGCGGAGATGGAGGCGCCCGGTGCGCGGGCGTGGCGACAGACACGCGCCGAGGGGCGGCAGCAGACTGTGCGCGACCGCTGTCGGGGCGGGTCGGGCGAGTGGCGCCGGTCGGAGCGCGTGAATTTGGCGTCGAGGTCGCCGAGACGTTACTGGAGGAAGGAACGGGCTCGGGGTGGGGTTGTACGCCTGGGGCGCACTCAGGTGACCCCCCGCCTCGGGAACGGACAGACGGCCGTCCCTGCATAGTGCGGACGGATGGACGCCGCGAGGGGGCGCGGCGGCTGGGAGACTCGTGCGTGGACGTTTGGGGCACGTCTGGCGCTTCCCTACGGGAAAAACCGGGCGGAAAACCGGCATCTCCTAAAAGAATCCGGCATACTCGACTCACTATTCCGGTTTTGTGGCACCCTTTGGGGATCGACTGTCGTCCACCGCTCACCGTCGCTCACCGTCGCCTGCTGCTCCCCACCTTTCATCTCATTTGACAAAGAGAGGTGCTCAACAAGGGCCGTCAAGAGGGGGTGCCCCCGAGGACACGACGGTGACCCCGAGGCCAGCCCCTGCGACCGTCGCTCACCCTGAACTTGAGAACCAAGACGCCCCACCGTAACACACCATCCGTCCATCACGTCCCCCCCACAACCACCCCCCCACCTCCTGAGCTCATTCGACCACCGCTATCCTCCGCACTGCTGTAGCAAACTCTCTTCCCATCCACGCAACCATGGCGCCCCCGGCCGTCGACACGCTGTCGGTCGACTGGTTCGACCACTTGCCCCCTGCCTACTCGGGGACCCACCGCCCCGGTCCCGCCACGCAAGCACGGCGGCAGCGGCGGGATACGCGCGCGCACGCGGCCAAGCGCGCGCACGGCGCACCGCGCCAAGGGCGCGGGACGAGACGGCGGGCTTACGGGCGTGGCGGCACGGGCGGCGGGCGACGGCGGGTGGAGGGTTGAGTACCTGAAGGGCGCGCTCTCTCACTCATTTCTTGCTCCCGCCCTGTCCCCCAACTTCCTTGCTTCTCACTGCCCCTCTACTCCTCTCGGTGTTCTTCTCCCTCCCTTCCATATTGGACCAAAACCATCGGCACGTGCCTCTGCTTCTCTACCTTCCGGCGGGCGTTGGCGTACCAAGACGCCTGCCCCGCTCCTACGTGCCCGTACACACCGCAAGGGTACTCCCCAACACGACACGGGTGGCGCACCCACCGCGGCCTCGTGTACATGGGCAAATATGATGACGGAAAGGGCGGAGGTTCACCGGCTGGAGCTTGGCTCCAACTGCTTGTATATCTGCTTTGCATCTTTACCCTCGCTTTGGACGGCGCGTAGCCGACCCGGGATCCGCGTATGGACCGAATTGTTCATGCTATAAAGGTAAAGGCTACGTTATCGGCCGTATTTGGGGAATGGTTAAATGGAATATTCACGTATCGGTACAGTTTGAGATCCTGTCCAGGGCCGTGTACCAGCCTGTGGTTTGGATGCAAGGACGCTCTCCATCCCTATCGGTCGATGATGAGATGAACGGATGAGCGTGACAGAGCTCTGCCGCAGTCCCTCGTTTTCGCGGTCCTCATGAGCCCAGGTATACCGGTTTTCTGCCGTGAGGAGGTATGAGACACCGGTCATTGTCTCACTGATGCCGGTTTTTTCCGGAATACTTGGGTCCCCTGACGGGCCCTGTGGTGCATCCCAAACTTTGGGAAACAGGCGTAGTTCTTGATAGGAGTATGCCGGCTTTTGACTGCGGCTTTTTCCGTAGGGCTTGTGGGTCCGGGTGGCGTGTGTGCAGGGTCTGAGCACCCACAACGAGCCACTCGGCGGGTACATATGCGGGGGAGAACGAGTCCGGGGTGAAGGAGAAAGCGGGTAGGCAACTACACTTTGAGCACCACCACCCCACTTCCAAACAGTCGGCACACGGCGCGTGGCGAAGGGCGGCGGAAGGGGAGGCCGGTCGCCAGCGCTCGATGGAGACAGATTGTACTGTACTGCAGCAGTACTGTACGCATTTAGGGCTGTTCATAAAAGGCTCTTCGGTTCATCATAATTGCAGTTTCTCGCTGTTAATCCAACACAGAGAGCCTACAAAATAATATTACTGTAATTATAAAGCAGTTGTCAGGACTTCTGGAGTGACAAGGCTCGATCTGCACCGAATCTCGCGTGGAAGTCATGATAGTTATACGGATTCTACCGAGAGCACGTGACTTTTTTGGCGGCGGGAGCCGGCTCATACAGTTCCGAAGTGTCCCTCAACCGTCGCGCAGCCGCCAGAGTCGAGAAGCGGCCTCCCTTGTCGCACCGCGTCGCCCCTCCGTTTCACGTTGACTGTCCATCATGTCCGACAACGATGGCTCTGCCGGCCTGCCAACATCCCCTGTGAGCAACTCCACGCGCAGGTTCATGCTGCTGAATTCCTTATTGGAATCACAGCGCACGTCCTGCTTTGCCCTCTCCGCCGTCCAACACTCTTACTGCGTCATCCCCCCCCCCGCCATCGCTGAGAATGTTCCCGCGGCCAAGGCTGACGACGGGCCCGGACGCGGCTTTGCCATCGTCGCAAAAACAGCAGCAGTTGTGCCCATTCCCCTCTGTTGTGATCCGTTGGAAGCACATGCCAGGGCCGCGGGGCTAAGAGCACTTCCAACAGTCATCCGCATTCACAAAATATGGCTCCACGTGTCCCACGTGGCCCTCTATGTGGAAAATCAGAGCCCTGCTCAGAACCAGCAACTTTACTCCGAACTATCTCTCCACATGGAGGCCGAAATCGATTCAGAAGACTTAGATAAGTCCAACTGGATATTCAGCGGGGGGTTCGGACGCGTTCGCGAACGGCGGCCCAGCCTCCGCAAAAGCAGGCGATATGGGGCTTCCGACGGCCCGTTTGCGACTGTGTCGAGCATTTCACGTGCATCCGAGCGCTGTCACGTCGCTGACAAACCCATTTGACGACCGCGATCGTCGCAACATGTGGCAGCGTTTGATCGCACAGCCGGATTTGAACCGGCCGCCGGTGTGTGTCGCGTAGGGCATGAGAAACTAGTCAGGCACGGACTGACCAGGCCACAGGTCATCCATCATTGCGCGCGATTGGCAACGCCTACTGCCATCCTGTGGGGGAAACCCCCCTGACAGGGGAGACACGACCCCCCGGCATGAGCCGGGGACGGGTCGTGAACAGTCACGCAACACCCCCCTAGGGGGGTAGCGTGGGACAACCCCCTTGGGGGGGTGTCC
>Ga0209186_1002148_pt1 | contig 14183 bp, 20 predicted proteins | sample SidtaG_FD_187426 | JGI IMG/M metagenome (GOLD analysis project Ga0209186, IMG submission 187426) | Marine algal microbial communities from Sidmouth, United Kingdom - Sidmouth_Male2 metaG (SPAdes) (version 2) | ecosystem: Host-associated > Algae > Red algae > Unclassified | place: Sidmouth...
GCGCCTTCGGGTGTTTTCCTAGGTGACCGTGTCACCGGGCGAGAGTAGAGCAAGGGTGTGCGGGTGGGTTCCCTCAGCTGGGCAGGTGTCCCTATCTGTTTCTGTGGGCTGGGGTGACACGGCGTTTTATGCGACAGTGCAGAATCGAGATTCTCCGTTTTCTTCAGATATTCTTCCTTTCTCAGTCGTCTCATGGGGTACAGTAGCCCAGAGCAGTTTGTTATCGAGATTTTCTTCAAGATTCTCAGATAATCTCAGAAAAACGAGTGCGCCGATTGTGCGTGAGCGGGCCGTAAGGGCACAATCTGTAATGATGGGACCCGAAATGCACTGCTGTAGATCCTCTTGGCCAGTCAGAAACGTCCCTGCATCGCCGTTGCACTCCCGTTCTCTGTCGATGAGGACAAAATTGGGGGATCAGCAATAGTCAAACCATCGGATTTTAGCACTGTAGATGCCATTGTTCCGACGAAGACATAATAGGCGGTCAAAGACATACTCTTCGGGTACTGGCGGGGTGCTCTCTCGCTTGTAGAGTCCATCCAGTAGTGGATTTGGCGTCTCGTCCGGTGGCGAAGGCCGTGGGGCCGGAGTAACATGGTCACTGTTGACTCTTCGCTCTTCGCCGTCCACGTCCATGTCGTAGGTAGACTCATCTGCGTCTAGTACGATGAACGGGCCGACGGTCCTGCATTGCAGCTTGTTCTTTTGCTGGTGGTTAGTCGTATAGACGTAGACACCGACGCGGGCACGCTTGTTACGTGTATCCACGTTCGAGTCAATGTTACGCTTGTAGCTTTGTTGGTTCTTTTGCAAGGCCTCTACGAAGGCCGGAATTTGCCGTCTTTGCTTGGCCATGAACTCACGCTTACGCGCTAGGGGTGACCCATCATTGAGGGTACCCTTGTTTCAATGGAGTCCCGGGTGCGAGGATGCGTACCGACCGACTCGGGCTGCGTCTCGGAATAACGAGTTTGAATGGCGCAATGCCTGTCGACCGATGTGGCTGACTGTTATAGGCCATGGTCAATACGGGGAGTAACTCATCCCAACGGCGCGGGTCGTCTGTGACGTCATGCCGGAGTTGAGTAGCCATGGTACAATTGTACCTCTCGCCTTGACCACTGGTCTGTGGGTGGTATGCCGTGGTGCGCACTGTCTCGGTGCCCAGCACTTTCCTTACGGCAACAAAGAGGTTCGACATGAACTGGGGTCCTTGATCCGATAGAATTCGGTCCAGTGGGCCATTTCAGGCGACCCAGGCGTCGATAATGGCTGATGCCACGGAGATTGCTGTTACGCGCCGCAAGGCGACGCATTTGGTCAGCTTGGAGAAGCGGTCAGTAGTGACCAGAATGAATCGGATGCCAGCTTTGGTAGCGGGGATTGGCCCGAAATTATCGACCGATAGGTCCGTCAATGGCTCCGTAGCAGGGAACAGCGTCAATGGGGACGTGTGTCGCCGTAGTGACAGCCTGTTATGGGCGCAGGTGGTACACTTTGTAATAGTGTTGTAGATATCCTTGACTATGGATGGCCAGTACTACCGACGCCGCATGGCATAGCACATCCGGTTCATACCCGGGCGGGCTGACACCGCTGCGTGATGTTCCAGCGTAAGGATACGCTCGCGTAGGCTTTCCGGGATGACCAATTGGTCGCCGTACGGCGCCCGCCTGCAGAGGTCGTGGCTTGCATTTTGAAAGAAGGCTTTCGCCGTTTTGCGAGCCACCTATTTGGCCAACTCGACGCAAAACGCGTTGGTTTGTTAGGCTTCCACGATATCGTCGTAGTCTACGGGGGCCGGCATTTCGGTACCCGTGTACTTCCGCGTCAGCAAGACGTTGGCCGTCTCGGCCAATACAAGGCATGGAATATCATCGTTGACATCTGCAACGGCGGCGTCATTATCCGTTCGGGACAAGAAGTCTGGGGCGTGGTGCGATGCACCGGGATTGTACTGCATGTCGAATGTTTATTCGGACAGCCTTAGGCGCCATCGCATCAACCGACCACTTGAGTCAGTGGTCCTGTAAATCCAGCTTACAGCTTGGTGGTCGGTTCTTATTAGGAAGCGATGGCCGTCGAGGAAGTGTCTGAGCTTGAGTACGCTCCACACAACGCCGAGGCATTCGCGTTTCGTTGTGGAATAGGTTTTCTCAGCAGGGCTGAGGCCACGGCTCCAATAGCCTACCGGGAATCTAACACCGTCAGGTTGCTCTTGCAGCAAGGTGCATCCGAGTTGGTCGGCACAGGCGTCGACATCGACGATCATTTGGCCTTCAGCCTTTGGCGGTTCCAAAATTGGTGGTGCGAGAAGCGCTTGACGTAGATCGTCAACGGCCGCGAGGGCCGCGTCGGTAGGCTTCGGTAAGTCCGGGGGGACCTCCGCGCGGGTCATCGCGTTGTGCGGCACTGCTCGTTTAGCAAAGTCTTCGACGAAACGTCTATAGACATTAAACGTCCCTAAGAAGCTTTAAAGCTGGGTCTTTGTGGTGGGGAACGAAGCGTGTCTCAACGCGTCAACGTTCTTATTATTGACATGGAGTTGACCCGGTTGGACAATACGTCCAAGATACTCGACTTCGTCGGAAAACCAGGTGCATTTCTCAAGCTTGAGAGTGACACCGGCTTCACGCAACCGCGTGAAAACCACATCAACGTCTCTGACGTGTTGCTCCGCAGATGCAGAGAACATGATGACATCATCAAGGTAGACGAGGCAGACCTGCCACTTGAGGCCAGACAATAAAATGTCGAGGGCACGTTGAAAAGTAGCGGTGGCGTTGTTCAGTCCGAATGGCATGGACAGCCAATGGTAAATACCCGCATGCGTTGTAAACGCAGTCTTCTATCTGTCAGCAGGGCGTAGGGGCACTTGCCAGTATCCGGCCGTACAGTCTAGCGAGGTGAAGACCTTCGCATCTCCTAAGGAGTCCATAGAATCCTCCATTCGCGGAAGGGGGAACACATCTTTCTTGGTGATGTTGTTGGGTCGTCGGCAATCGACACAGAAGCGGGCTTTGCCATTCTTCTTTGATAAGATGACGACGGGGCTTGCCCATGCACTATGGCTAGGTTCTATAACCTTGAGCTTCAACATCTTGTTGATTTGATCAGCAATTATCTGTCGTTTGAATGGACCCGTGCGATACGGTTGTGCGCGGATGGGTACGGCATCCGTTGGGGTGACTATGGCATGCTCAGTGGCGTGTATAGTACCGCGGGTACCGTCCCACATCGCGGAATGCGTGCGTAGCATCTCCCGGATTTGCTTGTGCAAATGCTCCGGTGCTTCACTGAGGTCAACAGCCTCGACAGGGTCGTCGGACAACGATGTGTCCTCACCGGTTGGGGTGTCTTTGGTTGCCTTTTCCTCTGATATGGTCGCGAACATGGGCCCTTGGAATGGTTCGGCGAGCCCGAGGACGCTGTTCATACGAACTATGGCCCTGTCGGGCCCGAAGTTGCAGACCTTGACCAAAAATGGTTCATCGGGCTTGACGAGCGCAACGCCACGGGCGACTGCCACTGACTTGTGCCGGCATAGGCGGATGCTGGGCGAGATGGTGACGAGGCCAGGGGTAGCGCAGGTATCCATAACCCATTCTTCCATTCTTTCTTTGACGCGAACCTGGCGACACGCCCGTACCTTAGCAGGTTGGTCTTCCCACGACCGTTCCCACTTACTTGCAAGTAGGGTGGCGAGGATAGGCATTCGCCTTAGGTTGCTGGTGACATCACCGACGTGGTCTTTCCACACAACCTTCTTTAGGCGGGTGAAGATGGCATCGACATGGTTATCCATGAGCTCGTTACCGAGGATACATTGCACCGATAGGTGCTCGGCGACAAAGAATCGGTCGAGGACCTTGGCGCATCCAACATCTATATACAGATGTATAGCATAGTTTGCTATGAGGCGGTTGTTGTTTGCATCTTTGCTGCGGGGTGTGCGCTCGACCTATTCAGCATAACTCTGCCAGTTGGCAGGTAATACGGTAGGTCGAACAAAATTAATGCCGGCCCCAGTGTCCAAGACAAGGCGACAGCTGTGCATTGCCCGTTGGCAAGGACCAATGGTGCCTGCTATCTCATAGTGCCGATATGGCGGGCTTATAATCCTTGTGACTTTACGTCTTTCACCACTTGGTGATGTTGCGCCGGGCAACCCGCCAAGGGACACCCGGCTCATTCGTTTTTCGAGTCGATGGACCCGTTGCTATCGCTTTCAGCGGTTGGTTTGGTATTCTCCGTTACGGAGTTTACGGAAATAACAGGGCTGTGGCGTTCACGTGGCCGATACGGCTCAGCGCATTGAGCAGCGAAGTGACCGGGCTTGTTACAGTTGTAAAAAATATCGGTCCTCGCCTGAGGCGACTTCTTCGGCGGAGGGGAACGGGATCGGGCCCGCGGTCGGGTAACCGGGAAGGGGCGGTCGATATTGGGGTGCCGGGTTGGCACGGGCGAGGCGTATGCCACCTTAGTCGTCTGAAGACGAGGCAGCTTAAGCGACAGGCGAATCTTGTTTGTCCCGTCCCAATACATCTGCGCAGCAGAGATAGTATCCGCCAGTGCGTGCTTCACATCTTGGGCGCGCAAGAGGCCGTCTAGGCGGTCGCACTGCGTCTCAACGCGGATCCCAAAAGCTGTGGGCGACTCACTATCGGGTTGACGCATTGTGATAATATCGTGGTAGGCGGAGGCCAATACGGCGTGGGTGGCCTACTTGGCTAGAAGTCAGTTGATAGCGGCACCAAAGGTGCAGATCGCATAAGTGCGGTGTCCGGATTTAGAGTTCTGGGCACTCTTGAAGGCTTTTCTAGGAGCGCCTGACAGGCTAAAGGCCAAGACACGAAGGGCTTTCCCATGCGTCAAGCCGGCTGCGTCACATGCGCGCCGAAAGGTCTTTAAGAAGGTGAATACACCGAGGGGGCTAGTGCCCGTGAATGGCTCTTTCCTTTGGAATGCGCCATCCAGGCGGCGGCTCATCTTATGTGCTTTCTCCACAAGGGAGGAGGGCAGAGACCGATCACGTCGGATAACGAAGTAGGTACGATAGTCCAATACGGACTTGCAGCGGCTGTCGGAGGGTCGAATGACCTTTTGCCGATCGGCTTTCTCCAACCGCTTCTTAGAGTCGGGGCGACTCTTGTACGGACCCGGGCGAGATCTTCGAGACTCGGCGTCCGATGACGTGGCCGAGGACTTGGAGCTTGAGCTTGACGACGGGGAAGACGGGGAACCAGGGGATTCTTCGGAGTCCGAAGACGAAGAGGAAGTCGTCCCACTGGACGAACTCGACTCATTCGCGGCCGACATGTTGGCGTTCTCAACTGAAGATGTCGAGCGGGCCAGCTTGGTCTCCTTGCGGATCTTACGCAACATTTTGCGAAGCATACGCTCTCGATCCCGACGCTCGGTCTCTTGGACAACTGGCTCTGGACGAGAGGAAGACGACTCGCCCCCCTTGGGGTCGATCTTGACCTTAGTCTTTCTCTTTGTCTTGCAACGCGACTTTTCCGCCCGGACATCGGACTCGATCTCCTTCTGGCGCATAGCCTCCACGTTTGCGAGCAGGTTGTCGTTTTCTTCCGCTAACCAGCGGTTAGTCGCTTGTTGGGCCGTCAGACGGAGACGAAGTGTCTCCACCTCCGCCTTAAGGCTCTCCGCGTCGAGCGGTTGGACAGAGGCCGCCGCATTCAACGCAGGTGGTCCGGAGAGAGAACCACCTATGGTGTTGGCGTCGCGCATGCTCGTACGAACGCCTCCCTGCGGGACGTAGTCGGAAAGAAGGGCGTTTCCCTTACTCTTCCCATTGCCACGTTGCCCATCGGCACCACCAGGGGTCATTGCTCAACCGGCACAGTGCTAACAGAAGCGCCCCGCGCTCCAATTGGAGATCACCACCCACGACGCCCAGCGTCGTGGCACACACAAGTGGGAGACGCGCCCTGCGCTTCAAGCCAATGGGTGCAATACCCGTCACCGTGCCACTTGGCAACAAGAGACAGCTCTCGGGCACCGAGTGCAGATGCACGCGGCAGTCAAGATTATCCCCTGCTGCTCCACCAAATGTGTTAATAATGACGTTGGTTCACTAACCAGTACGTAGCGACCGGCCGTAGACGCACGATAAGGCGAAAGCTATCGCCCAAGAGGCGAGGAAGAAGAACCTTTCTTCGTGCAACCTCCTTTGGGGGGCCGGGGGTGCCCGCGACGGCGAGCCCCGGTCTCATGGTACTTTTATTTTCAGACGGTAAAGGGGCGGTGTCGATCGACCGAGCGATCAAAAAGATCAAATAACCACCAAAATAGAGACGATAAAAGAAAGGACAGATATACAAGACGGAAGTAACCTCCCAAAGGGAAAACCACAAGTCAGTTCAATCCCCCACTTGGATACTGAACAGTCAGGGGGGCTACCGGGCCCAATATCCTAACATTAAGGAGATATGCTACAATGCCATACGTCGTCCCGCTGCCGAGCACCTCCTGAAGGGGAGCCGGGCACCTCCGGCTGTGCGCTGGCTTGCCTTTTTCTAACTCCAGAGAGGCATGTCACATACATCTCTCGGCTGCACGTTTCGCCATCGGGCTCGACCTAGGGGGAGGCACCAAAACTTGGTGCGTCCGAGACACCGGGAGAGCAGGGGGTCTCCATAGTTATGGATCCGGGTGCTGCGTAGAGTTTGAGGGGGGGGGTGCCGGGGTGCGGTGTGGACGCAGTGGGTGATCGGGAGGAGAGAGGAGGGCAAGGGGGCGGCATTCGACGCTCTCAACGGACGGACGCGCGACGCGGAACGAGTGCCTCCTGACACACATCGTCGACCACACACCGCCGGCTGTACACTACTGGCCACGTAACTCGTGCCACATGCTGTCTGTTGATCACTTATGCGTGATTCAGACTTGACGAGGAAACCGGATGATTCTCCAAGCCAGCGTCTCAAATATTCGCCGACATATCCATGGTCCGGCTGCTTGAGGGACGCCGTTTGCATCAAAACATGTAGGGCTACTTGACTGTGGCACACTGGCAGAAGGTCCGCCGGACCTTATGCGCTTAGGAGCTTGTGAGGGGCCGCACTAGAAAGCGTCGGCAAGTCGGTCGTGAGGACTGAATGTGGGTATAATGTTGGCCGCTGACCCACGTCCGATCTACCCACATCTTACCCACATTTAGCGTCGGAAAGTGCCCAATTACCGGGCGATACGATTTGAGATCGTCCGTCCACCGACGGCGGACCACCCACAAGGCCTTGTGCAGGTCAGTCGACGTCGCCCCAGGAGCTGATCAGGTCGGTGTCGTGTGGTGGGTGGGGGAAGCCCCAGACGAGACTATGGCAGGCCCGGCGGCGGCCGACAGAGTCGAGGCAGAAGTGGGAACATTATGGGTGTGAGGTGGCGCGGAATTGGCAGTAATTGGTGAGGGGGGGGGGGGGGGGGTGACGGCGTTCGGGGAGCTATGGTGGCTGTTGGTGACGGCGGGGTGCATGCGAAATGTGCTCCGTCCTCTTGGCACACGAAATATATGCGCGCAAGCGCCCAGAACGACTGGTACGAGAGCTGGTGGCGCAGCAGGAGCCACATGTATTGCCGCGGTTGCCTACATCGACCGGTACTCGGCGTGGGCAAGAAGACCCGTAGACCAACAAATGGGATCCAACTGTGGGTTCCAGCTGTATCGTGGCATGACACGTGTCCCTGTCCCACGCCAACGTGACCCAAATTTGATTCTCCGGCGCTCTCTACTGTACTGTAGGCTTGTACTTCGCGCCCACCAACCCAGGGCGTGTGAGCGTTTCACGCTCGAATACGCCCGATCACGCCCTAATCACGCCGTTTTCGGGGCGTGAACACACAAAGGTGGCACCCACTGTCTATCGGATGTATTTGTTCCGTGATTATTTGGCACCCCTTTTTTATGGGTGGCGATCATTGAGACCTGCTCTAGGGCTGCATTGATCGAATCTATCAGATGGGGGCTCTCTTCTTCGCATCTTGTCTCTCGCAGGGATATCGCAGGGAAGAACCATCGCGGGCTGGAGGAAGCGGTCACCACCGCCTCTTGCCGCCCTGATGGCATGGTAGAGTGCCAAATCCCCACTTTGCCCGCCCCACGAGACTCGCTTCCGCCGCGAGAGCTCGCGGCGGACCCCCCCGCGCCCCTTTTGGCCGCCTACCGGCGGCCGCCACTGGTTATCCTTATCCGCAGCGAGGACACCATCAACACGCTTCATCCGACTGGTAGAAGCTCGGAGGGCGGCGGGCCGAGGAGGCGCTCACCAGAGCCCACACATGACGCATGGTGTGGGTCGCCGCGCAATGATGGCGGCCCCGGTCATTCTTGTGGTAGATCGGTGCCGGCGCGGGACGCTGGGAGCGACTGCGAGCCGCGCTCCACCCGGGCGACCAGGAGCGACGAGAGAAGTGGAGACTGCGTGGTAATATCAAGGCCGGCGGAAAAGTGAGAGGTGTGGCTCAGGAGGCGGCGACGATGGCCGCGACAAACTCGCCGCCGCGCGCCTTCTGAGGCGGATCCCCCACCACGGACAGACCTGGTGGGGGACCACACTGGCGGGCAGAGTCGCTCTCGGGGCTGTCGACGGTTCCCAAATTGATGCGTGCGCGCCTCTATGCCTGGTGTAGGTACCTGACTCGTGTGGATGGCGCAAAGAGCGCCAGCCGCCTACATTCACATCGTGGGTGGCGAATGTGTAGATGGCCTTAAACGTACGTCACTGGGAGGGCGGCGGCTGCCGCTGAAAGTCATGCAAAGGTGGCCGAGGTGGCCGCTAACCTACGAGGGCGGCTGTGGATACGACCACCGGCACCGCTGCGGTGGCCGTGGCCATTGCCACCGCCGCTATGGGGATTGCAGCCGCCGCCGTAGCGGAGGCCGCCTTGGAAACAGCCATCACATTACTGCCATTGATGGTCGGCAGCGCGGCCTGGATGGCGCCACGCCACCGTCCCCAGTTGAGGCCGTTGCGGGCAAAGAGCGAGGCGGTGGCGGTTCCCGCTGCTGACCGCGTGAACTCCTGCGGCTGCGCCGGCGTCGGGACCACGCGTTTGGGGGTGAAGCGCCATTAGAGCCACTTTCAAGCCTCCGCGCTGAGTTTCGGCGCCGCGGTTGCCTCGGCGGTGGCCGGCGCCGCAACAGACTGCAACGGGGCAGCTTCGGTAGCATCGGTTGCGGACACTTGTACAGAGACCACCCGATGTGCAGTGACTGTCCGCTCCGCTGCCGCCGGCGGGGCGGCGAGCTTGACCGGTACCGCGCGCCCAGCCTTGTTGGCCGGCTGTGCAGCCACAGACTCGGCAGGCCCCGCGGCAATCGCCACCGCGACCGCCACGGCATCGCAAACGACATTGGCAGCCGCCCATGCCGAGTCTGGAGGCGCACCGTGGCGGCCTGTAGAGCACACGCACAGCCACATGACAGCCGCAGTCGCAAATGCTGCCGTCGCAGCCGCAGCCACTAACGAAGACCGTACGGGAGGTGTACTGTCCCAATCTGGAAGGGAGCGTACCCCATAACGTTTGGGGCATTGCGAGGGCCGGCGAGGTTACCGTCTTGGGGCGCAGCAGGGCGCCGCGGCCCTCGTCCCCAGTGCATTGCATTTCACATCGTTCAGTCAGTCCTAGGAGTAGTTTTTTCATGAGATCACGCCCCAGTTCACGCCCTTTTCAGCTGGGGCGTGATGAGTGATCACATAAAAAACGTGCATGTGATCACGTAAAACGTGAGTTCCCGATCACGAAATGGGCGTGAAGTACAAGCCAACTGTACTGGGTGGCGTAAAACGACCACTCGTCCGATTTCTTACTGCGTCTGAGTATCTACTCACTAAAATTTAAGCGCGTTTACGCACTCTCCTGCAATGCTTGGGAATCCCTGATTCCAAGTGGCTTCATCTGAGACATTTGTTTCGGTCGGGAAATGTTTTGCCGGATAATGATGGTTTTGTCTTTTTTTATCCGGTCCCATGCAGGTTTTCAAAAGACAGAGCTGGAGTGTGCATTCACCCCTCCCTACTTGGAGAGCCGCAACCGCCACCGCCGACCTCCCTGTCTCCGCAGACGCCGGCGGCAGGCTCGGTGCCACCGACCGGGCTGCCGGTTGCGCTGGCCGCGACTGGCCCATTCAAGGCACTCTCAGCGTCTCCTGTTCCAGGCCGTGTTTGAGGACCTTCAGCTGCCAGCGCGAGTGTTGTTGGGTCGCACACGTCGGACGGCGCTCGACGGCATTGGACGGCGGTACGAGGGGGTGTGCATTTCGGCCAGGACGGTTTTCGTGCTTCGGCGCGGCGCCTGCGCGGGAGAGCGGTAATTGCGTCTGACGGATACGGGCGGGCGGGCGGCAGCGGACACTTCCTGTGAGAACACATCGTCTGCGCGCGGTTCGCACGGGCGCTGGCACGCGGGACAGGGCGTGCGCGGGATAGCGGCGCTGCAAGTGGACACACGTGGTGCCCCACCCGCGCGCAGCCGACGGGCCGGCTCTGCGCCGTTTTTCACTTCGGCCTTGTCCTCTGTTGTCGGTCGTGCGCGCGCTTTTGGGAGTCCGGTCGTCGGCGTGGGTGCCACCTGGGTGTGACCTGTGCGACGTGGGTCGGCTGCAGCTGCGGTGAGTGGGGGACGTCACGAAGGGTGCCATCTGCCCACAACGCGTGCGGGTAGGCGGGTGGAGGCCGGCAGGAGGTCTACAGCTTCTCGCGGGTGGGGAGCGTGCAGTTTCTTTGCGACATCATCACCGCGGGGGTGTGCCACCACCCGCTGTGTGTGAAGACTGCGGCGGAGGTGTCTCGTACCGCCGGCAGTCGGCTGTGCCCGTTGCGTGTTTGGAGCGTCATCCGTAGAAGTCTGCCGATTCAGCCACCGCGGAGCGCGCCTGCGACTCGCGTAGCCGGTCGCTGCACAAGAGCCGGGCCGCTTCACCTGTTGGATTGTGAAGCGCCGGGGGAGAACTCCAACCCGTCGATTGGTGTTTCCCCGTCTCTGCTGTTTGTTTTTCGGGCCGTTGCGGGCGGATCTCCTTGACACACCCCTACATCGTTGGACCAGGCGGTCTTCATCATCACCATGGCACGTGTTGGTATGTTTGGTTTTTTTTCGAGCTTGTGGGATGGTTGATGTGGACGCGGGGTGCCAGACACCGAGTCGTATTGTGCTGTTAGGAGTGCGGGGCACATTCACAGTGACCAAGGAGGCCCTGTTTGGATCACTGTGGGGCGGGTGAGGAGGCGGTCGTGGACGGATGGATGTGAAAGGCTGAGGAGCGGGCGACCTGCCTTCCTGCCCGCATTTGATGCTTGATGCTGGGGGAGCGGGCCTTTGCTCTTAACTGGCGTGTTCGTTGCTGCAGAATGGTGATGACGAGCGCGACGGAGGCTTCGGGTCGGGTTTTAGTGACGTGTCTCGCGTCGGTGTGGATTTCTGTCGCGCAGATCCCAGCCGACCCGACGGGGCTGGAGGACGACGATGCGGCCTGGTGAGCTGGGGCTGTGCCACCTCCGCGCTGCTTGGCGGGCTGTGCCTCTTTCTCCTCTGACCCAGACGTCCTCGCAGTCGGGCGTCGACAAATCTCAGCCAAGCTCAGCCGTCTCGATCGAAGGGCTGCTGAGAAGGCCCCTGCTGGCGCTTTTGACGTCAGGCACGTGCTCTTTCCTAGAGCTTTTTGGACCCTTGCTAACGTCCTTGCGTTGCGGTAACTCGTGTGCCTTTCATTCTGGTGTGCTGCCTGGGCTTTTTTCCTGCTATGCTACGTTTCAGGTCCTTACGTCGTGACTCACACGCTCGGTACGTTGTTTGGTGGGCTTGTGGGCTGGGGCAGGGGCGGGGTGCCGTTGGGAACGCCCCCGTCCATGAGTGCAGTTGCATCGTTTGAGGGTTTGCAAGCACGAGTGGAGAGCATGGCGCTCCAGCAGTTGCTCTGTGTCAACTGCTGGCCGTGCGCTTTGTTCGGCGTCTGACTGGATTTCTCTACCGCATACCATCTTTGATTGTCCACTTCTCTTCCGCTCTTCCTAGGTCAGGGCACGTTTGGCAAGGTGAAGCTCGCGGAGCACACCGAGTCGGGCATCGAGTATGCCATTAAAATTTTGGACAAAAGCGACATCAAGGCCAATGAGCTCACCGTCAATGTTCGCCGAGAGGTACGTTTTGGTCGTACGCTCAGCCTAGGGAGTTGATGGTTGAGCTCCTGTGCCCGTGTTCGTGTGTGTTCTCTGTGGCGCTTAGCGTTGAGACATGGATGTGCCTGTGTACTGACTGCGGGTTGTCCTCCTTGTTTTGTCTTGCTGTTCTTCCATTGCTGCGGCCCGTTTTGGTTGGTTTGCCGTCTTGCAGATTGCCATCATGAAGGCCCTCAATCACAAGAACATTGTCAACTTGCGGGAGGTGCTTTCGTCTCGCACCAAACTGTACATTGTCATGGACTTGGTGAGAGGCGGCGAGCTGTTCGAGATGATTGAGAATAGGGGCGAGCTGGACGAGGTCCTAGCACGGAGGTACTTCCAGCAGCTCATCGACGGCATAGACTACTGCCATCGCCGAGGTGTTTGTCATCGAGACCTGAAGGTACGCGTCCCGTAGCGCCCTTGATTTTGCACTTGTGTACTGGGGAGCTGTCCGTGGGGGGTTTGTGCTGAACCCTGCGCGTGTGGCGTGCTTGCAGTTTTGCCGCCCGGTTAGCGCACCACCGACAGCCAACTGACGCCCTCCTCTCTTCACGGTTGTCGTCTTTCTTGGTCGACCTGCACTGTTTCCTTGCTGCCACAGCCTGAGAATCTGCTAGTGGACGAGAATGGGGTGATGAAGATTACCGACTTCGGTGTGTCCTCTATGAAGGGCGGCTCAGACCTCCTGTTCACTGCTTGCGGCACGCCCTACTATTGCGCCCCTGAGATTATCAATGGGGCGGAAGAAGGTTACTCGGGTGTGAAGATTGACGCTTGGTCCTGCGGCATCATCCTATACCTGCTACTGACAGGCATGCTACCTTTCCAGCACGACGACATGACCCGCCTGTACGAGCTCATCAACGCCTGCAGTGTGACTTACCCGTCGTGGATGTCTGCTGACGCCAAGGACCTCATTTCGAAGTTACTCGTCAAGAACCCCGACCGGCGATACTCACTTGAGCAGGTCAAGGAGCACCCGTGGTTCCGCGTCGACTACGAGACGGGCGACTCGCTTGGGGGCGGTGAGGAGCCCGCGCGCGGGAGTGCGGGTGGTGGCTCGGACAGCGGCCGCTCTAAGGGCTCCAGCCGGAGCCGCAAGCACTCTAACCCGTCGGTGAACAGCGCTGACCTGCCACCGGGCAGCCGTTCTCGGGATGCGCCCGAGCGTAACGGCTCTGGGTCGGGCTCCGGCTCTAGCCGCCGTCAGCGGCAGGGCAGCTCTGGGGCGCCACCACCGCCGCCGCCGCCTAAGAACCTTGCTCCTGAGTACAAGGACAAGGATATGGACATCTTCGTGCGGGACGCGCTGCCTGGCAAGCCGACGCGCAAAATTGACGAGGTCGTTCGCCGTCTCGAGGAGATCGACATTGACTGCGTCGACGACATCCAGTGCGTCGCCGAGACTGTGCAGACGCCGGCTAAGCTGACCCAGTGGTTGGAAGTCGAGTCCAAGATGCCATCCGTGACTGCTATGCGGATCACCAAGATGTTTTTCCCGTAACGACTTGCGAGTGTTTTTGTTTTTGTTTTTGTTGCCATGATTGTTGCCCCCGACTGGCAGACTGCTTCGTTCTTGTCATATCCTTTCTTGCACCGATCACGATTCGGACTATCCGTCTGTCATCAGTTCTTGACACTTGCACCTAGGGTTTGTGAGCACGAGCAATTTTGGCCGGCGTGAGGGCGTGACTCGCTAAATCACGTTAAAACACGCCCAAACACGCCCCTTTTTCTTCGAGCACGCCGAACACGCCTCGAAGTAACCCCCCCAGGTTATGAGTACAGCGCGGCCCCGCAGAACGCCTGGGATAAGCCACAAAGGTAGCACCCTACCCAGGCCATCATGTCTAACAGCTGCGAAGTAGTTTTTCACCTATTCGGACGACAGCCTGTTTTCGAGCAAGAAGAAACCCCACAACAAATATGAGCTAAATACAATGATGCCGACAGAACCTCGCACCCAAACCGTTCGGGGCGGACTGTCGGATCCGCCCC
>Ga0209186_1002149_pt1 | contig 14182 bp, 18 predicted proteins | sample SidtaG_FD_187426 | JGI IMG/M metagenome (GOLD analysis project Ga0209186, IMG submission 187426) | Marine algal microbial communities from Sidmouth, United Kingdom - Sidmouth_Male2 metaG (SPAdes) (version 2) | ecosystem: Host-associated > Algae > Red algae > Unclassified | place: Sidmouth...
TTGATTCCCCCCTGAGCTTTGCCGTGATCCTCTCCTCCCGTTGGGGGAAGGCTGGGCTGTGGGTCGATTTCCGGGGCAGTTCCTTCGACGGACCGAGCTGATCAAGAGGTCACTTCGGCTGGACGACGAACCAAAGTGGTGGTGCCGAGAACCGCCACAATTTCTGGTGGAGCAGCAGGGGATTCCGGCCGTTGCCACGCCCGCATCCCCGATGTTCGTGAGGTAGATGGACCTCGGGGTGCCGGGGGAGAACTTCAAGATGGTGTTGTGCATCAGCACCTTCCGTCGGCTCATTTGGACGGGGCGCTCCCGCACTAGGTGGGCCCCTTTGACACTGCAGCACACTTGAACCGCCCGGATGCGCCGTGGACCCATGGTTACCCCTTGTCGAAGCCGGATGGCCCCGATGAGGGCCTTTGGCTTGTTCCCTCGTCGGGGGGGTGCGGGCCGCGTATTCCCCGTCCAACTGCGCACCGCCACCGTGTAGGTACCGTCGTCCCACGTAATCGTCTGTGTCTTGGGGGAGATGGTGCCCACGTAGTTCCGCTGGAAGTCCCACTCGAGGATGAGCGGTACCGACAGCGCCTTAACCACGAGGAAGACATACTCCATGGCTGTCCCCCCGACATAGATGGTCAGGGACACCTCCGCGTTCACCTTGAGCAGCTGCCCCGAGGCGTCACTCACTTGCGTCCGGGGGGGCGCCCGCGACGAGTTCTCGGTCCACCCCTCTGGCAACATATCCTCGCGGATAACACTGGGTCCAGAACCCGTATCGACCACCGCCCTCGTGGGGATGGGGGTCTGCCACGGTGCCAACTGGTACGACGCTCCGATGTCAAAATTCTCGTTTCGCAACAGCAACAGATTCCCCTTGAACCGCAGGCGGTATCACCCCCGACGACGGGGACATCAGTCCGGGACGGGCCACGTCGCGGTTACCCCCGGGGAGGCAAACGTGACACGGCGGGGGGCGAGTTGGGCGAGTTGGGGCGGACAAGGGGGGTCGAGGGGGATGGCAAGGCCACCCCCCCTAGGTGTTTCCCGCCCCGCGGCGCCCTTTGGACGGGGTTGCCACGGGCAGGACGTCCCCCCCTTCCGTCTTCGTTGATTGCGCGCCGCCCAACAGGTCGTCCCACAGCAGGGTCACGACGGCGGTGCGATCCGGGGCGGCGCCCGCCCCGCCGTTCCTCTGTCGGAGGAAGGTACTCCGAGCGGCCTTCACGATGTGCCGCTGCTGGTCCGTCAGAATCTTGCAATCGGGTACTCGAGAGACCTCGGGGCCCCGTCGACGTCTGCCCCTTCCGCGATGATCCCCCAGGGGACCCCCGGTTGTCGAGAGCCATGATGTCTTCGGCAGCCCGATAATTCCCTGCCACGTAGGTCGACAACTGCTGGTAGCTCCGTTGCGCCGTGTTGTACACGAATGCATCCGTCCGAGGGTACTCCGGTAGGCCTTATATCAGCTGCTGTTTCATCGTTCCCTCGGAGTGGATGTTGCCGCAAAGCTCGGCGAGGCTCCGTAGGCGTGTCGCGAACGCGTCCACCCCGTCGTTGTCCACCAGCGTCGCCCGGCTAAACTTGTCCTGCGCCAACCCCAACGCGTGCGGCTCCGCGTACGTCGACAACAGCCAATTGACCGCCGCGGGGAAGGACCAAAGGGCTCTCTGCCCGCCTCCGATGTTCGATCCCGGGAATTTCCGAGTGAACCGCGCCTCGGCGTCGCCCGCGAGGAAGTTGAGAATTAGGTACAGACCCATCGCCTCCGACACGTCATTGTCATCGCAGGCCTTGACGAACTTTCGAAGCCACGAGAAGACCTTAAGAGTTTCCTTCCCGTTAAACATCGGGGTACCCCCGAAGTAGAACTTCATGTTCTTGGCCGTCCGTCCCATCTTGCGAGCTTGCGACGCCCCGTAGGTCGAGTGACGGTTGCGCAGGCGGTACTATCGGTATTCGAGGACGCCCGCGAAGCGATCGTCCGCACATTCGAGGACCGCCAACTTTCCAGAACCCGCCTTGGTCCCCACGCGGTCTTCGTCGTCGTCAGTTGTCGTCGGTGACGACGATGAAGATGTTGACGACGATGACGGCAAGGGACTACGATGACGCCCTGTTTTCCCTTTGCTGCGGCTCTTCCTCGTGTCCATGGGAGAATCCCTGCCTGGTGCATCTTAAGCGGACCCTGCTGGGCTCGCCGCGATGACACGAGAAACGTCGGCAAACAACGACTCGAGGAACGTCGACAACGCCGTATCCAGATCCGCCATCGCGAGAGGCGTCGCCGGACCATGACCTTGATCTGCCAATCCCGTCCGATCACCGTGATGTCGAAGAAGGAAGGTATCGGCCCCCGGTGGGACCCGTCGTGCCTTCTCGTCCACGAGATCCGCCAATGGTGGAGGAGGAGTGAAGGGAATCCCTGATTCACCGGCGGATTCTCCGGGTGCGGCGCCCGCTGGGGTCACCGCGGATGTACCCGCCGGCATGCCGCTAGCGGTCGCGGCCAACTCGAAGAGGTCGGGAGGCGACACCATCGTAGTAGCCGTGCGGTAATCGACAACAGATCGACGCGGAGATCCACGTCGTCTTAACTCAACAAACCAACCAACGATCGGGGAACCGGCTACCCGATGCGGGCGTGGAAACGGCCGGAATCCCCTGCTGCTCCACCAGAAATTGTGGCGGTTCTCGGCACCACCACTTTGGTTAGTCGTCCAGCCGAAGTGACCTCTTGATCAGCTCGGTCCGTCGAAGGAACTGCCCCGGAAATCGACCCACAGCCCAGCCTTCCCCCAACGGGAGGAGAGGATCACGGCAAAGCTCAGGGGGGAATCAAAGTCCAAAGCACAGTTGGTGTTATCAAACGGCGATGGGGACGGCCTCCCCACTGTCAATAAACCCCTCCCCAACCAGAGCGCCAGCGGCTAAAGTAGACACCCCAAATGCGCCAAACAGATGAATCCCGCCAAAGCGAAAAGTTCAAACAGGTGGTAGGGGGGTTGGGAAAACCACAAGGGAAAAACCCCGCCCCCGACCAGATCCGATCTCCTTGAGATTCGGACAGGTCATTCCCTTGCTGGCCCAGATCGGGGTACTTTGGGGGTGCCCCCGGGGGTGTGCTGTCCACGGCTGAGGGGCCACGACCCATCCAACCGCGGAACCCCCGACCGCGACACACCCAGTGCTGTCGGCTACGTCGCCGCCGCCCGTCGTCGCCCACTGTGTCTGCCGTGGTCCCCCCTCAAAGCCACCCCCCCCGAGCACCACTGGCGCCCGGTCACGCACCGCTTCCGTCTGCGTGGCCGAGGTCGGGCATCTCGCACGCCGGCTGCGACTTGGGCCCGCATTTTCCGTCCTTGAGCATGCCGTTGCCACGACCGCTTCGTCCGGCACTGGGTAGGGGTTCCACCTCGCCCGTTACCAAGAGCACTGGTTTCCGCCCCTCTCGTGTGCTGTATAGCTCCGGGATCTTGCCATGGGCAGCCTGGGCTCTTCTGTGCACTTGATCAGTGGGAGCCTGGTTGCAGGGACTGGCGTTGCACCTGTGATGCCGTTGTCACAATCGTGGGCGGTCCGACCGCCGGGTGCGGGGAGACTGTTTCTGCGCGACAGTTAAAGAAGTAGTCGGGGTGGTCATGGTATGGAGACTGTAGAAGCACTAGAAGAAAAACACAGGACGCAGGATTCGCGGTGGGAGAGTGGTGGGTGACCGATGTCTGCCTCGGGGTGGAGGCTGTAAGGCGAAGGCCCACCGAGCAGGTCGGAACGCCCGTTTCCTGGCACACTGATAGAGTCAGTGTGACGCGGAGATGGCTTTTGACAGTAGGGAGTCCAAATTCGACAGTTTGACATTAGGTAGTCCAGAAAAAAACGAGCTCAACCCGCACTGCACAATACAGTTGATTGTTTAATTGAGCTTCCGTTCCTGCCTACTTCACGTACTGTAGTATTCTCCCGGAAGAACCCGAGCAATAATCTCCTGTAGGATACTTTATACCATCTGAGCGCTAAACCTCAGAGAGGAACCTGTCCACATAGACCTCTCTCCCCATCTGTACCGGTCTGCTTTCGCCTCTCTTGCGGAGGAGCCTCGAGCCCCTCCTGTCGAAAGACGAACAAAACGACCAAAACACACATTCTCTGGAAAGGAACCCACTTGGTGCATCTAAGTGCGCTGGTCAGGATGGCACGCGCCTCTTGTCATTTAAATCCAGACTTGGCGCTTTTCTCGCACTGTCAAAATCCAATTAGTCGGAAGCTGCCGGCCTTTCTCCACCACCACCAACAGACCGCTTCATCGACATTACATTAGCGCTGCCCTCCAGACAGATAGACTCCTCTATTGCGGCACAAACTCCAGTTTGTTTCGGATGCTAGACGCAGCCGGCACCTTAGCTGCTCAACATCTTTCCATATGAGATCACAACGCGGTGTGCGATAGATGTGTTGAAGCCTGAAGCCATCCTCGTCCGCCTCACGCGCCCAAAAAACATGGGCCAATTTTAGGGCAGCAGACAGCCGAGGAGTTGGCTTTCAATAGCTGTACGGTGGCTATGCAGCATGCGCGACATCCAGCCACTAATCAGCCGCCCAGCGGCGCGGTCCACGCACAGCGCGCGCGGCAGTGGACAGATCAGTGCTCCGCGGCGACCACCTTCGTTGCGTTTATCGCCGTACAGCCGTAGAGTGCATGTCTAGCGGGTCCAATGCCTAGCGCGTCAAGGTAAAGAGGTTTTCCTCTCTCTTGTGCCTGGGACCAGCCCCCAATCGCCACCTACTTCGACCCCTCCGGACTGTGCTCGGCACTCTTAGAAGCCGCCCGCAGTAAGTCTCTCCAGCTTTCCCGCACCTCGGCATCCTCCGGCCGGCCGTCAGGCAGGTTTCCAGCTGTGAGGCCCGTTCCGTGACATGGGTCCGGGTTTGTATGAGATTGTGTGACAAATGTTGTCGAGCACTGGTTCGCGGAAATCTGCCACGCGTCCAAATTGAACCTGTCGATGCCAGGCTTGTCTGGCCTGCGGCACTGGCCGGAGCCATGTGACGAGGCAGGTTGGACGGCGAGCCTGGAGAATTAGAAACGGTCACTGACGGAGTGAGGCAAGAATTTTCCGATGCATTGGCGGGGGAATGCTGTCGAACGGTCTCACCACAAGCACGTCGGCAACGGCCGCAAGCCTCTGCCCTGCAACTGGGCGGGTCACAGCTCTTCCCTCCGGAATCAGCGCTCGGCTCATCCGGCTGCGCTGCAGTAGGGTGGGTCACAGCTACTCCCGCCACAGGCAGCGGTCTGCTCAGGCGGTGAGTTCGTATTTCTACATGGTCCCGTCGCTTCCCGCCACAGCCTGCATGTCCTTTTTCCATTTTGCGCTGTGACGGGACCGATGGCGGGGGCCATCTCGCGTTTGACGCCAACAGAGGATGCAGCCGTAGGGGTATATGCAGAGGGTGCCGCGGTGGGGGCGTGGATCGGCGGGTGATGATTGCAGGGCCTCGAATCACGCACGCAGAGATGGGTCTCTTGCCTCACGTTTGACTGCCTGCTTGAATGGCTGTTTGAATGACCGCCCCACCGAAGCACAGCTGTTCAAGTGTTAGAGGGGTCGGGTCAATGCCGGTGTCCCGTCGACGCGAGGGGGGTTCTGGGGTGGTGAGGGGGGCACATGCGGGGGAAGATAGCCTGGGAGGAAACCCGGGGGAATATATGCGCTCACGTAGACGGCTCCGCGCCTGCCCCTTTTCGGACGCAACACTAGCAGCGAGGTGCAAGTTCACAAAGAAGGCCTCATCGTCTTAGTCTCCACACGAGTCCATGCTACCTCACGGCCCGCACGAGAAGCCTTTTCAGTCGCACCCTCCACCCCCGGAGCTTTGTGTCGCCACACGGTGCGCGCCCGGCGCCCGGGCCGATTAGCAATGCGGCTGCTCACGTACGCCACTAGGCGGACGCAAAGCCGCGGACGATTGAGATTGGAGTCGAGATATATATTAGCTGGCGTTGTCGTACTTGCATTCTTTGGCATCACCAACCCATATCCTGTCTGATGTCTCGGAATGCTCTGACCGGTGTGTCGCCAGATTTGTGGCGCAACAAATGCACATTAAAAAGCCGGATCCACGTCACGGAACGAGCCTTGCTTTTCCCAGCATCTCGGTTTCTTCGAGCCGGCCGCTCGGGGCCCGCTGCCCCTCCACTCAGTCCGCTCCCTCTCACGGGACCACGAACTCTGCCCCAGTGGGCGCGGCCGCCAGGCTGACGCTCACCTGCCACGGTAGCCGCCTCCCGGCCGTCAGGAATTGCGTCCTGGCAGGGCATGCATCCGGCTGGCGGCCGTACGGTTATATCTGCGGGAACTTCTCCACCTGACTCCTTGTTTCGCGCCCACCGGCGGACAACGGCCTGGTTGCTCTCATTTTCCCAAAAGTTGCGACAGCCGACGGGGCTGCAGCCGTCACCCGCAGACGAGGTGGCGCCAGTGGCGACCGACCTTGTGATGCGCAGCAGTTGGGTCGGCGCACAGCGAGTGCGCCGACAGGTGACACGAAGACGCTCGATAAGGAACGGTGCCGGGACGCCAGCTGCCAATTGAGGTCGCCGCTGCCAATTGGGGGCGGGACAGCCAGCGCTGGTGCCGACTTGAGGTCAGCCTCCTGTAAGTGGGCACCAGCGCTCTGCAGCGGGAGCAACGCTAGGTGCCGGCACGGAACCCAGCATGGATGGAGACGAGCGGCACTAAGGTGACTTTCGGAGGAAGGTGACCGGGCGGCAGTGGCGCGAGCGGCGGTAGCCGGCGCGCACGTCCACATAGGGGCAGTCGAACGCGTCCAGCATAGCGCCGGCGTGGCGGCAGGTGGAAGTTGTCGCATAAAACGCCTTGTCACCCCAGCCCACAGATACAGATAGGGACACCTGCTCAGCAAAGGGAACCCACCCGCACACCCATGCTCTTCTCTCGCCCGGTGACAAGTTCACCTAGGAAAACACCCGCGGGCGCAAAGAGGGAGGAAGGAGGTGAGAACGCAAATATTTTTTTGTGGGGAAGCCGGGCCACGGGCGCCCCGCTGTCCCCTTTGGCGAATCGAACAAGCGGGCCCAATTGGCCCCGAATCCCACGCATTAGCCTTCCCAAGAGGAGATCTGGCGATCCATACCAGTGGACCCCCCCTACTGTAAAGCAGATAATTCAAGCAATTGACGTACAAATGCAAACGACCCATAATCAAACAAGATCCCAACCAGCAAGGACAGCGCCACCTGTCCGAACCGGGGCGAGACACGTCATCCTCGTGGCCCGGCGCCCCATAGACCTCCTGGCCGGCCACGGGGCCTGGACCGGGCCGCGTAATGCGACAGAAGTCTCCCCCAGGAAAATGTTCGGGTCGACGGGGTCGATGTCTCCTGCCGCGGCCGCTTTGCCGGCTGCCATACCCTTTTGCACGAGGAAAAGGCCACAACCGTGCAGTCCGCAAGCGTCGTCCACTCGGTGGAAGGGTCCATCAGGTCCGTCAGAACCATCACCAGGGCGCCTGTGATGAAGCGGCCTTGCGGTAGCACGGCGCTCATCCCCATGCCTTGGCAAGCGGCAAGCCCGAGGTCAACGCGCAGCTCCTCCAGGAAGAAATTCTTCAGCTCATCCTTCGTGAACATATCCGCGGAGACGCGGCTGCGACGCCAGAAACGCTCTCATGGGCTTGTGCCATCTGTCCCTGGGGAGCCAGGCGCCCCGCCGACGCCAGTGCAACCAACATCGGCTGCTCCATTTCTGCTGCTGTCAACATTTCCCCCAAGACGGTTGGCACCAATGTTGGCGGCGGCCAAACACCCGTGCCCCACGGTCGTCGGATCGGATGCTGTGTCCGAGCCGCAACTGAGATTGGACGGCTGAGATTGCATCGGGCGTGGGATTTGTGAGGGCGCAGGATTTGTGACGTGAGTGTCAGTATTGGGGTGCGAAATTGGTGATGGGAGATTCCGCTGGGCGCCCCGCGGGGGCGCCCAACAGCGATATGGGGTGGCGAGAAACCTTCCCAGCCACACACCGGGAAAAGGACCAACGCGTTTTTCGACAACCAACAGCAATGGCACCATCGCCAACGACACCTACGGCTTCGATGCCACTGACGTGGCCGGCATGGGCGCCGTCGGCACTACGGGCTTGGCCGCCGTCGGCACCACCGGCTTGGGCGCCATAGAGGCCGTAGACATGAGCTCCATGGTCTTCTACTCCACCGCACCCACCGTCACCAGCTGCGCCCCGTACACCGCGCCTCGAGCTCGCCAAAATCTCGACGCTTGAAGTCATAGTGACCATGAACAACACCCCCGACGCGCTGGTGCCGCGGCCTGCGGCGACATTCCTTGCTGCAGCGCCGGCGCGGGCGCCAAAGCCGCCCGCGCCGGGGAGGTCGCTGCCTGTGGTTCTCCCGCGGGAATCAAGGACGCGGTCATCGCCACCTCTGCCCCGACCACCACCTCCCCAACTCCCTCTTCACTGTCCACGATATCGTCTTCAGAGTGCCCTTCAAGGATACGAAGCTCCCCAGGGGCAGACTACGGATCAGCAGCATCACCATCATCACCCCCAGGCAAATGTGTGCAGTCCCGCGCTTCGTCAGTCACGGGTGCTACGTCGTGCAAGAGGCCGCACCGCAAGGGGCGAGATAGAACTCGAGGGGGGGACCTTCCGCTGTCCGTCATGGCTATGAGCGCACATGTGTCCGCAATGTAGTGGCTGGCGGCAACAACGGCCCCAAGACCGTCGTGACGCGCCAGCCTTTGCACGAGGGGTGTGACAACACGCCCAGCCAACCCCACCCAGTCGGGGGAAAGGCGAGCCAGGCCGTGTCGCCGGGTAGTCCTGTCATTGAATACCCGCCCCTGAAGGAGACCCCGAAAAGCACACACGCACGGCGTCGACGGGGGGAAGACGCCCCGAGCGACAAACACGAGTTGTGTGACCGGAAGTTTTCTTGCCCGCGTCGAAGGCCTCGAGTCAACACGCACGCCTCGCCGTCTTATCCCGTCCGCTCCCCTCAGACCCTCCGAAAAACCCCCCCTCAGACACCCTCAAAGGACCCTCAGAAAACCCTCCGAGAACCCCCTCTCAGACACCCTCAAAGGAGCCTCAGAAAACCATCCCCTCAGGGCACATGGGGCCAGTCTCAGCCTTGGACGGCCGAAGCTTCGGACACTGCTTTTTGAGAAGAGGCGGGGGAGGGGTGCTACGTGACACCCTTGCGGCGCTCCGGTGTCAGGGGCGCGGTGTAATACTGGTCAATGGTCCAAGTCGGGTTTACACAAAATTAAGCCCTTAAATGGGGGCCTGCGCGGGGATTTACTAGTCCCAGGGAAGTCTCGAGATCGCGGTTGTGGTTTGTGAGTCACAGGGCGATCACAAGTGGAGCGCCACCGGAATGAATCAAAATATGCGTCAGTAGGACATTTTTCCCTCGCGAGAGTCAGTGGCCGTTTCGAACTGACTGGATCCGACCGCCCATGACGCGAATCCACGTCTCCCCTCTTTACTGGGAGGGAACTGGATCCCCGAGTGCGGGGGCCAGGTGTCCGGCCGTCACAGTTCCCCCATCTAAAGGGGTCGCCGTCCCGGCGGCCCAGGGCCCGGGGGCGGGCCTGCCCGAGGGTTTCGGGCGGGCCAGGACGGCTATCCGGAATCCCCCAGTGTAGGTCCCGGGTGCTGTCCCGGTCGGCGCCGGCGGTGGCCGCCCCGGATCGTGGGGGGCCCGTCTGGGCTAAGGGGGCATGCGCCTTCACCGTGCGGGGGACACGGGGGCGTGTCAGGGGGGAGCCTGTGTGGCTGATGTGGGCCACACAAGGCGTGCCAGGAGGGGGGGTCACCGGGTATGGCGCCCCCCCCCAGCCCCCCCCCCCTGGGGCGGCTGTCACGCGCGCCCTGCTGGAGGCGACGGGGCGCCCCTTCCAGTGTACAGGGGGGCGGTGAGGCCGGGGTGGGCCACAAAAGGCGTGTCAGGAGGGGGGGGGTCGCCGGGAATGGCGCCCCCCCCGCGGTCCCCTGTCGAGGCGGCTGTCCCGCGCGCCCCGCTGCAGGGGAATCACCCAGGGGGGCCGCGGAGCGACGCCGCGGGGGGCGACGGGGCGTCCCAGCGAGTGTACAGGGCCTTATAAGAACAGGGCAGGCGGGGCCGACGGGGGTCGGACGGGGCGGCCGTAAACTACCGGCCGTTACCGTACCCCCTCTACCCCCCTCAAGTTGAAAGTGTCCCCCCCCCCACCTCTATCCCCTAGTCGGCCCCGGGTTCCTACACGGACGCGGCGGCCATGGCATCTTCGCGGTCCACGGGCACCACGCCGACGGAGGAGATGACGTCCCCAAGGGCGGAGTGCGTCGGGCGCGAGGAGGAGACGGCGGTCTCGAGTGCGGGGCGCGCCGCGCCGGCGTCGGGCGGGACACCGGTCCGGAGGGATCGCCGCCCCGCAGCGGCGGGGGTCCGAGCCGGCGGCGAGGCGCCGACGACGGGTGCGGCCAAGTCGGGTGGCGCGGCGACGGCGTCCGCTCGGACCAGCGTGGCGCCCGCCGGTGAGGGCGCCACTAAAGTCAAGGGCTCGACGGCGGCCACCCCCCGGGCGGGCGGGGACGTCGCACCGGCGCATGGCACGCAAAAGGGCGCCACAGAGTCAAGTGGCGCAGCATCGGCGTCGGCCCGCGAAAAGGCTGCCCATCGGTCGCGCCCGGCTTGCGGCGCGACCCCAAGCCGGGAGTCTTAGGCGACCGGGGGGGCCGCGACGCAACCGCCGCCGGCCCCCCGCCGGTCCATGTCCACGGCGGGGTCGGCGACGGCCTCCCGTGCGTCATGAGCGGCGGGGCGGTCGGCCGACGAGAACGCGGCGGCCCCTAGCACGGCGGCCGCCCGCGTGCCGCTGCCGCCTAGCAGGCCGGGAACTCCACCGGCGGCGGCGGTTGCGACCGTGGCGGCACCGGCCGCTGGGGGGGAGGACCGCATGTAGCAAGACTCCCCCCGCCGGTGCCGAGCTGGGTGCGCCCCCCGGCAGTGGAGGGGGCGGGGCCCGCGGGGGCGGAGACGGGGGCGCTAGTCCTGTGGACGCCCCCCTACGCCCCTAGCCAGTTGGGGGAGTGCTGCCTGCGGGCCCTATACGAAGCCATCCCGGTGCCCAAGCAGGGCCCGGCTTGGCAGCGGTGGCTGACGCGTCACCCCTTGCAGTACGAACTACCTGCCGGGGTGACTGCGGACCTCCCCGCCCTACTGGACGCGGCGGACGCACCGAGGGTGGAGCGCGTGGCGGTGCGCCTGTCCAACGTGATGGACGAGGCGACGGCGGGTGACGTTACCCTCGCTGTCGCGTGGGAGTGGGCGTGTTGCTCTCCCCCGTACTTGGGGGAGAGGGACCCCCACTTCCACCAGCAGGACGCCCGCACGGAGCGCCGTGTGCGGGACGCTTTTGGTACTCTGGTGAGTGCTACTCAAGCCGAGAGCGCCCAGATCGACGTCTCTGCGCGGCGGGTCTACTATGTCCCGACGCCGACGGGGTGGTCGGCGTTAGAGGTGCCCTATGGGTTCCCCGCGAGGATGCCCCGCATCGTGGCCTACTCTGGCCCGGTGCTCCGTCGGTGGGGGTCGACCCCTGCGGCGGCTATCCTGGCGACCCGATGGGTACTCGATGTGGCGGGGGTGTGGGAGGCCTCCGCCCGGACCAAAGGGTACCTATAGCACTTGCCCGCCGGGGTGGCGGACCGACTTGTGGAGGTGCACCTCGCCAACTCGGCGGAGGGGGCGGACCCGGAGGCGCAGGCGTATCTCAGCGAGTTGCTCGATCTCCATATGTCGCTGGACTGGGCGGCCGCTGGTCCGTACGGGGCCCGCCGGGTTGACGGGGAGGACGACGGGGCGGCCCGGGCGTTTTTCCACTGTGACAAACGCCTCGTGGAGGGTCGGATTGGCCTCCATGACGGCCTGGGGGACCCGTCATACCCCTATACTGCGGGGGTGACGGCGACGTCGGCCCCGCCCGAGTCGGGCCGGGGCGCCCCGGGGGCAGTATCCCCGCACCAGCGCAAGCGCACCCAGGGTGTGGCCGAGCGCCCCCCTGCCCGTGGGGGCCCCGTCCGGCGGATCTCCCGCGCTGGGCCGTCGCCCGTGGGACCGGCGACCAGTCCGACGCTCGCCCCTCCCGGGGTGTCATACCACCCGGCCTTGGGGGCGCGGCCGACCCTCAGCTGGGGGTACGTTACCCCCCAGTGTCCGCGCGCCCTGGCGACCACCTACCCGACTGCCGCAGGGACGCTTCGGGTGGCCCACGGGCAGCCGATAGTTGCCTCCCTCATGGACACCCTGGCTTGGGTCACCCGGGGTGCAGGGGCCGTACTGCGGGGATCCCCGTCACCCTTTTCGGCGGCGGCCGAGCAGTTTCTGGTGGACACCACCCCGGAGGCCGTCGGGTACCAGATGGCTTCTCGGTTGGAGGGACACGGTCAGCGGGTAGCGCCGGGGTCCGCGGTAACCACGGCGGGCGGGAGCTCCACTAGGGCCCCGTACGCCGGGGAGCCCGCCGCAGCCGCGGCTCCCTACTTTGGCGGCGGCTACTCCTATTCCGCAGGGGGAACCTCGGCGGCGGGGCACACTGCCTACGCCGGGGGGTACACAGCCGCGGCGACGGCGCCGAGTGCGGCGCCGCGCTCGACGTGGGGTCCGGTTCCCACGGGTCGGGGGCCGGCCCGCGAGTACCCTTTCGACCCGCCCGTACGTGTCCACCACGGGGGGTACGCCCGTGATGACCTCCCGCGGTCGCCAGACCGGGGCTGGCGGCCCGTGCCCTGGCGTGCGGGCGCGGAGGAACGCCGAGTTCGGTCGGTCCCGCCCCCCTCCCGTTCCTGTTTGTCCCTAGTTGGGTTGGTTGCTCCTCCCCCGAGTAGCGAGTGGGAGGTCCGTTGTTTGTTCTTGCTTGGAGGCCCCCTTAGTAGGGGGGTGGGTTGTTTTCTTTGTCGGGGGTGTGCGCGGGGAACACCGTAATAGGGGTTAATTGTTTGATGCCCTTCTTCGCACCGTGAGTCGGTGTTGCACACAGCGTTTGCGCACCTTCTCAGCGGGGAGGTCCTCCACATAGTGCCAGGAGTCCTCCCGGGGTCCATACCCGAACCATCGGACCTTGAGCATGAGTCGCTCATGTTCGTCGTACCCCTGTCCGACAAAGTGGTCGAAGACAGCCTCAATCGGCTTACTACCCGATGAGGAAAGGGAGGGGACCTGCCACGCGGCCAGTGCCCGAGCCCAGGACATGTCACCCTCGGGTGGTTCCGGGGCCCGGGTGGCGTTGTTCCCGTTGGTAGTGCGTATACCATCGTCACTTTCGATGTTAAGCCGACGCCCGTCTGTCTTCAAGATCTGGTAGGGTCCCAGCGTCTTGAAGACGAGTTTCCCCCCCTGGTTCTCGTGTGACTTCACGAACACCCAGTCTCCACCTTGGAGGGCTTCGCGCCGAGCCTGCACGCGCTTGTCGAAGGCCCATTTGTACCGGGCCTGAGCCTTCTCCATGGTATCCCGCACTAGGGGTATCAGGGCGTCGAGGCGCTGGAGAAAGTTCTCTTTGGCTAGCCCGGGGGTTACTATTTCCCTGGCGTCGGCGCCCGCTGTAAGTCGTTCGATCGCCACGGGAGTAAGCGGTCGTGGACTCCCGAACGCAAATGGGACTTGCCCAGTGCTACTATGCTCTTGGAAGTTGTATGCCGTAACCACTAGGCTTAAGTTCCGGGACCACGTGACCACGTGGTCACTTACGTAGTTTCGTAATTGCTTTACTAAAGTCTTATTAAACCGTTCGACTTGCCCATTAGTTTGGGGGTGGTACGGCGTGGCATAATTGGTGTCAATACCCAGCGCCTTGAGCACCCCTTGCAAGATTACGGCGGCGAATTGGGGTCCGTTGTTCGATAAAACTGAATCGGGGATCCCATAAATAGCGACCCAGGTGTCCAAGAAGGTGTGGCAACAAAGAAGGCGCGAGCAAATACCCCGTGGTAACACTGACAATACAGAAGAGAAGGACCCAAATGGTCGACCTCCGGAGAGGACCTAGACGGCGCAAAGGCGCGCAAGGGCTAGGACTCGAGAGAGACGCCAAGATTTAGATGGCGAACAAGACGGGGCGGCGCGGGCCGTGGCCGGCGCCAAAGAATCAAGACGGAAACAG
>Ga0209186_1002151_pt1 | contig 14178 bp, 10 predicted proteins | sample SidtaG_FD_187426 | JGI IMG/M metagenome (GOLD analysis project Ga0209186, IMG submission 187426) | Marine algal microbial communities from Sidmouth, United Kingdom - Sidmouth_Male2 metaG (SPAdes) (version 2) | ecosystem: Host-associated > Algae > Red algae > Unclassified | place: Sidmouth...
CCCGATTGATATATTTTTTATTGCATTTCTTCTATTCATAACCTTATTAATGAGTGAATGAGTGAATTTTGAATGAGTGAATATTTTTAATGAGTGAATGAGTGAATTTTGAATGAGTGAATGAGTGAATATTTTGAATGAGTGAATTAATAGATGAATAAATGAGTAAATATCATTAACTCATTTCTGCATTGTCGCATTAATTATTCACTCATTCACTCATTCACTCATTCAAAATTCACTCATTAATTATTCACTCATTGAATATATTATAACTTGCCTTTCCTAAGTTGTTCTACGGCATAATTGGCGGCGCGTGCCGTCAGTGCCATATATGTGAGGCTTGGATTTTGACAAGCTGCGCTCGTCATACAAGCCCCGTCTGTATTGAATAAATTTGGTATTTGATGTACCTGATTCCATTTATTGAGGACGCTCGTTTTGGGGTCGTGTCCCATGCGTGCTGTACCCATTTCGTGGATGCCTAAGCCTACGCCGTAGCTTCCATCGTAAGACGTTACATTTTTGAGTCCTGCTTTTTCCAAAATTTCTACGGCAGATTCCATGATGTCTTTACGCATTTTGGTTTCGTTTTCTTTGAGTTCCGTGCTAAATTGGATGATGGGAAGTCCCCAATCATCTTTTTTATCGGTCAGTTCCATTTTATTATCGTGATAAGGGAGAATCTCGCCAAAACCCGCGATACCAAATTGCCACATACCGGGACCAAACATTTCGTCTTTGTATTCCGCACCAAAGCCCAATTCGGCGATGCCGCGCATCCAATTTTTGCGACTCGACCAGCCCTGATAACCATATCCGCGTAGGAAATCCATCTTGGTTTCCGGTCTGCCGGGCAGGTTGCGAAAGCGGGGGATATAAATCCCATTCGGGCGTCTGCCTTTGAAATATTTATCTTCCAAACCTTCGTATTCGCCATTCGCGCCTACGCCGAGTTGGTGATCCATGATATTATGCCCCAATTCGCCCGATTCAGCACCGATGCCTTCGGGAAAGCGGTTGCTTTTGCTCATCATCATGATTTTCGTAGAATGGATGGTGGAGGCGTTCAGGAAAATCACTTTTGCTTTGAAAAAATAATCCTTTTTCGTTTTAGAATCAATTACACGGACACCACTTGCACGTTTTTTATCCTCATCATATACGACTTCATATACAATCGAATCGGGGCGCAAGGTCATGTTGCCTGTCGCGTTGGCGGCGGGCAAGGTTGAGGATTGACTGCTAAAATACGCCCCATACGGACAGCCACGCATACACCTATCCCTAAACTGACAAGTGCCTCTGCCATTCAATCCCTTTGGGTCGGTGATGTGTGCCGCCCTGCCGATGGTCATGATTCTGTCGTCGAAGTTTTTGGCGATATTTTCGCGCATTTCATCTTCCAAACAAGTAAAATCCATTGGCGGTTGGAATATCCCGTCGGGCAATTGCGGCAAACCTTCATTTCTGCCACTCACACCTATATATGCCTCTACATAATCGTACCATTTCTCAATATCTTTATACCGAATGGGCCAATCTATTCCAATACCTTCCTTCGCATTTGCCTCAAAATCCATCGGACTCCAACGATAGCTTTGTCGCCCCCACATCAGTGAGCGTCCGCCTACCTGATAGCCGCGAATCCAGTCGAAGCGTTTGCCTTCGGCTTCTTCGTAGGGGTGTTCGCTGTCTTTCACGAAGAAATGTATGTAGGCTTCATTCATCGTATAGCCTCCAAAACGACTTTGTTTGGCATAATCCCGCTTGATGACTTCATCTGTCAATTTTTTATCCTCTGGCTTGAAATCCCAAGGATCCATATTAGCCGTGTGATAATCTACGACGTGCTTGACATTTCTACCCCTTTCGAGCACTAATGTTTTTAGCCCTTTTTCACAGAGTTCTTTAGCTGCCCAAGCACCACTGATGCCACTGCCAACGACAATTGCATCGTAAGTATCAGGGCTGTTCTCTGTGAATAAATTCATGACCAATGAGTGAATGAGTGAATGAGTGAATGAGTGAATGAGTGAATTATTTTTAATGAGTAAATGAATAGATGAATAAATGAGTAAATATCATTAACTCATTTTTGCATTGTTGCATTAATTATTCACTCATTCACTCATTCAAAATTCACTCATTGATTATAGGTTTCCTTTCTTAAGTTGTTCTACTGCATAATTGGCGGCTCGTGCTGTGAGTGCCATGTACGTCAGACTTGGATTTTGACAAGCTGCGCTCGTCATAGCTGCACCGTCTGTATTAAATAGGTTCGGAACTTGGTGTACCTGATTCCACTTGTTGAGGACGCTCGTTTTTGGGTCATTGCCCATACGTGCTGTGCCCATTTCGTGGATGCCCAGACCTACACCGTAGGAGTTCTCGAAAGGTTGTACATTTTTTAGACCTGCTTTCTCCAGTATTTCGACGGCAGATGCTTTCATGTCCTCGCGCATCATATTTTCGTTTTCTTTGATTTCGGTGGTGAACTTGAGTATCGGGATGCCCCAGTCATCTTTCTTATTGGTAAGTTCCATTTTATTGTCGTGATAAGGGAGCATTTCACCAAAGCCATTCATGCCAAATCGCCAACCACCCGGCGCGAACATTTCATCTTTATATACACCTCCAAAGCCTAATTCAGCGACACCGCGCATCCAATTTTTACGACTTGCACCGCCTTGATAACCATATCCACGCAAGAAATCCTTCTTGGTTTCCGGTCTGTTGGGCAGGTTGCGAAAGCGTGGGATATAGATACCGTTGGGGCGTCTGCCTTTGAAATATTTATCCTCAAAACCCTCCCAATCGCCACTCGCGCCTACATGAAAATGGTGGTCCATCATGTTATGCCCCAATTCGCCCGATTCGGCACCGATACCGTCAGGGAAACGGTTGCTTTTACTCATCATCAATATCTGCGTAGAAGCGACGGCAGAGGCGTTGAGGAAAATGACTTTTGCCTTGAAAAAATAATCTTTTTTCGTCTCTTTATCTATCACACGGACACCGGTTGCCCGTTTTTTATCTTCATCATATACTACTTCATACACAATAGAATCGGGGCGCAAAGTCATGTTGCCCGTCTCATTGGCGGCAGGCAAGGTAGAAGCCTGACTACTAAAATACCCACCATACGGACAACCGCGCATACAGCGATTTCTAAACTGACACGTACCTCTGCCGTTCAATCCCTTTGGGTCGGTGATATGCGCCGTTCTGCCGATAGTCATGATTCTATCGTTGTAGTTTTTGGCAATATTTTCGCGCAGCACCTCTTCCACGCAATTGAAATCCATCGGCGGTTGAAATATCCCATCGGGCAGATTCGCCAAACCTTCTTTTCTGCCACTCACACCTATATATGCCTCTACATAGTCATACCATTTCTTCAAATCATTGTATCGAATGGGCCAATCTACTGCGATACCATCCTTCGCATTTGCCTCAAAATCCATTTCACTCCATCGGTAACTCTGCCTTCCCCATACGAGCGAGCGTCCGCCCACTTGATAGCCACGAATCCAATCGAATCGCTTACCTTTGGTTTCCTCGTATGGATGTTCGCTGTCTTTTACAAAGAACCGCACATGCTCGTCTCGCACGGTATATCCTGTACGGCGTTGCTTGGGATAGTCGCGTTCCAAGTCTGCTTCTGATAATTTGTCTTCGGGCTTAAAATCCCATTTATCCATATTTGCGGTCGTATAATCGACTACATGTTTAACATTTCTGCCTCTTTCGAGTACCAATGTTTTAAGTCCCTTTTCGCAGAGTTCTTTAGCTGCCCAACCACCACTAATTCCACTCCCTACCACTATCGCATCGTATGTATCCGGGCTATTTTCCGTAAATAAATTCATTTAAAAATGGTTTTATATTTTTTTATCTATAAAATTATAATTGTTAATAACATAAAGATATAGAATTATAGTTGAGTATTTTTATCTTATTTCAAATTTTATTTTTTATTTAGAATAAATCTAATAATTGTAAGTAGTACACTAAGTACATTGTCTTCGCCAAATTGAGAATTGATAATGGAAAATTGATAATTACTTTACAAACGTAATTTATAATTAAATTAATTACAATTAATTACAAAATATTTTTTATTGAAATTGTTTTGATTGAATGCCCAATTTTCTATTTGGCGAACACATTGTAAATACATTGTCAATGTACTAAATAAATCGTAGCGTGTAGCTTTGCCTAAAACAAAGTCTCGTCAGACGAATCCCTTTGTTCGGAGTGAATATTTTACGCGACAAATCACCATATTTTACAACAACCTTCGTCTGCCGAGTAAACCCCACTGGCAGACTTAGACGGGTAGCTTAATGTGTTAAAGCTAGATTGGAGGAAAATGCAAAAATTGTCGACTCATCTAGAAATTTGGTGGAACGTAAAACGATTTTGTAAATCGTCCTGCGTAGATGCTTGCTTTTGCTTGACGATTTGCAAAATCGTTTTACGTTTACTCCGCATTAAAAGCCAATTCCACTAAAATACTAGATGAGCCAAATTGTCAAAGAATCGTATTTTTTAACACAAGTACATTCTACCAAAAGTCGATTTTAAAAGACGGTTTTGGTGTTTACGCTGTAAATAAATCATCCAAAACCAATACCGGATCTACCAAGCCTAGGCTGTGCATATTATGTTTGAGTCCGAAGGTGGTAATCATGGTCATTAAGGTATAATTTCGGGTTTTGGAAAGTCGCATAAATAGGTGCAAACGCTCTTGTACTTTGGCGGCGTAGGCTTTGGTAAATACAAATTCAGTATTATAAAATTTGACTTCAAAAAGGTTAATGACGCGGTCTGCGCGCTCTAAAAGCATGTCGATTTGTAAGCCTTTTTCGTCGGCTGTGGCTTTTTTATAGTAGGAATAAGTCGTTGTATAAACACCTGATACACCGAGTGCTTTTTTGATTTGTGGGACGTGTTTCATGCAAATGTTTTCATAGGCATAACCGCACCATATTTTAAATTCCTGCAACTGACTCAACTGCATAAAAGTACCGTCGCCCTCGTAAGTCGTATCTTCAATAAATCGTAAATAAAATAGCGAATATTCATCTGTAAGGCGGTAGATTTTATCTTTTTTCTTCTTACCAAAAGGGTGATATGCCATGATAAAATCCGACTGTTCGAGTTCTTCCAAAACGCGCGATGTGGAGCTTCCGTTGGGTACTTTTGCTGTCTTGATAATCTCGGTTCTGTTCATGCCGCTATGCTTTTTCGCCAAAGCGCGAATGACCGCAATATGGTGGTCGGCATGTTCGAAAAGGGCGGGATAGAGGCGATTAAATTCATTTTTCAGCAAGCCCGTTTCCGAAAAACAAATATCATTGATGTTTTGTATGGCACTTTTTCCGCGCTCCACTGCCTCCAGATACAAAGGTATTCCACCAAAAGCCATATACATTTGGGTGATTTGGTAGCGCGTAAATTTTGCCTTTTTTTCTCTTTGGAAATATTCTTCCGTTTCTGCCAATGTGAAAGGCTTTAAATGAATGTATTTGGTCACGCGATTATGCAAACCGCCTTTGTCGTTGATCACTTTTTGAATAATCCAAGAAGAAGCCGAACCGCAGAGAACGACGACTATATTTTGTTGTGATGCCCAGCTATTCCAAAAATGCCCCAATGCGCGTAAAAAAGAAGATTCTGGTCTTGCCAGCCAGGGTAATTCATCAAAAAACAAGACTACTTTTTTGCCCTTTTTTAAATGTGGTTCAAGATATTTTCTCAGCAAGAAAAAACCTTTTAACCAGTTATCAGGTTCTTCAAATTTTTCATCAGTAAGCCTTGTAAGTTCACTAAAAAATGCTTCCATTTGTTCTTCTTCCGAACCATGTTGTACACCTACCAATTCAAACAGGATACTGTCTTTATACACCCGACGTATCAAAAACGTCTTGCCCACACGCCTACGACCAATGACCGCTATCATTTCACCTTTATTTGATTCAAGGACGGTGTTCAAAATCTTAATTTCCTTTTGTCTTCCGATTATCATATTTTTATTTTTCACCAAAAGTACAAAATAAAATCGACTTTTGGTAGAAATTCAAGGCACTCTTCATGTATTTGGAAATATGAAATATAAAAGTGGCAGGAGGTAAATAAACGCGAGATAATTGGCTACCCGTCTAAGTTTGTTTGTAGCGGCTGTCTTTAACTGCCGACGACTGCAACGGATATTTCGGCTCATCTAGGAATTTAGTGGAACGTAAATTAATTTTGAGAATCGTCCTATCTGAAAATTGGAAGTTAAGCCTAAGTCGTCGGACATTTTCGAAGTCTATCGATACCCCACATCTTTTTCAGTTGCGCGAGTTGGCTGACATTTTGCAAATGGCAGACAACAGCATTTTTGTATTTTATTGACAATTAGAAACTTTATGTATTATTATAATTTTAAATAAAAAAACAAGTAATTCCGTTTGCTAAACTTTTCAAGTTTCGTAAACGTGGGCATATCACAGAATTTTGTAATCAACTAAAAATCAGTGCGTTGCTTCTCCGATAGCTATCGGAGTACGAAACTTTTAAAGTTTAGCAAACGGGGTATTTAAAGATGTGGGGTATCAATAGATTTGAAAAATGTCAGCCGTGTTTAGGTTAATTTTCGGGCAGATTTGACCTCCAATTTCAAATCATATTGTGAAAAAATATTTTTCTCATGTAGAAAATAGTTTAGAACACAGAGTTCGGGAATACACTACGGTTTCCTTGCAATTGCCATCACAGAAGTCCCCGAAAACGGTTTTTTCAGCAACTTCAATTCAGCTTTCATCATCCGCTTGAATAATGAATTGATGCCTTCGCTCGGTGGTTTAAAACCATTCTGCGCCACATCAGTACGTGGGCGCAAGGTGAGTAAAATCTTCCGCGCCACAAGCGCAGGCAACATCGAAAACCCCCAATATGCCACCCGAATATCCGTCAATCCTGCTTCGCGGAACAAATCGTGCAACATTTTTTTTGTGTATCGTCTTTGATGTCCCAGCACCGTATCGTAGCGACTGTAAAATGCTTGATATGCCGGCACATTCACCGTGACCAAGCCGCCGGATTTGACATGAAAGAGCGAGGTACGCAAAAACTCCAAATCATCCGTAATATGCTCTACGACATCAAATAGTATCAAACCATCGTAGTGATTTTCAAAGGTTTTTTCTTGTTGAAAAATATTATAACAAAATAATTCGCCCTTATTATTTTGAATTTTATGTAATGCGTATTCATTTAAATCACAACCATCTACCACACTATCAAACTCAGCTTCAATCTGATTTATCATTAATCCATGCCCACAGCCCACCTCAAAAAAGTGCTTGCCTGCGAGTTCTGCTTCTCCTACAAATGATTTGAAAAATTCATATCGCCACTGCACCCAAAAATGTTCTGGGTTGGCTATTTCAAACCACTCGTCTTCCATCGAAACCGCCTCCGGTTGTGTTAGATATTTGATATTTGGCATTGTGTTTTAGTGATGAGTTTATATGGTTTATTAAGTTCATTGAGTTTATTAGGTTTAGTGAGTTTATTAAGTATAAAGAACCAACGAACTTAATAAACCATATAAACTTAATAAACTCTATAAACTTAATAAACCCAATGAACTTAATAAACTCTATAAACTAAATAAACTAATTATCTTTGCACGAAGATAGCCATTCTTAAATACAAATTTTAAACGTAGATGCAGGATAAATTATTAGACGTGTTAAATAACACCTTAAAGGGGGTCGGCTTGGATGCCGTCGAAACCCTCAACGCCAATGCCGACCTTAGCGACGACCTCCAAATCGACTCTATCACCTTCGCAGAACTCATCGTGAATATCGACGAAGCCTTCGGCTGCAATATTAATGCAGAAGGACAAGTTAATACTGTTGGGGGTATTTTGAAACAGCTTGAAAAGCAAATTCCAAATAATAAATAATAAATAATAAATTCCAACGAAATACAACACAAAGCATTGGAATTTGGTGCTTGGGTTTTGAAATTTCTACGCAATTATGAAAAGAAATTTTGTCATCAATATGCCGCAAATGGCAGTCGAAGCCCTTTCGGAAAACTGGCTTTTGAAGGAGTTGGGAAATCTGCATTGGGAGATGATTTGCAACGGGCTGCATACGAAGTCATTTGACCTCAAAAATGATACGGGCAATCGCCTTTATGCGACCTTTGTGCGGATACGCATACGCTGTGCAGGTTCGCTCAAAACATTTCGGGAAAATGACCAAGCCGACCTGCATGGCAATATTAATCGTTTTGGTAACAGTATGTATTTCAGCGAGATGTTGTTTGATGCCAAGCATACGGGTATCAAAGCCGAACTGGTGACGACCTTCTCTATACGCGATGCGGTGGACAATACGCGCCTTGCGAAAAGCGAACCTGACATAGCCGCTAATGAGGTCGAAAAACTTCCGAAATTGCCCGTCTTCGGTAATGAATATCGCTTGGTGAAAAAGGGCGTCATGAAGGAATTGCCCTACGAAGGTTTGGTGTTTCCGGTGCAAGATGATTTTGTATTTGAAACGGAATACACGCTCAATCCTTATTATGATTTGAATGGGGTCAATTTATTGTATTTTGCCGCCTATCCTATTATTAATGACGTATGTGAGGCGCGTTTTTTTAATATGCAAAAAAAACAACGCTGGGAACAGAGTTATTATACAGGCAGTAAAGACGTTATGTATTTTGCCAATTGCAATATTGACGATACTATTATTTATCAATTGAATTATTGCGATTTTATTCAAAACGAAAATATACTCATCAGCAGTACCCTCCGCCGCAAAAGCGACGGCGAAATTATCGCTCGTATATTCAGCGTGAAAATTAAAGAATTTTGAGGATTTTTGATTGAGTGATTTTTAATTAGACTTTATTTAGGAATATTTTGTGTGCATGGAACTTTTGTATTTTTTCGATGATCGAGCCTCATTTTGAGCCGCATACCCTATCCCGATAGCTATCGGGAGAGCGAAAAATAGGTGAAGAGTATCGGAAAAAGACAAAGTTAGCTGCATACAAAATTTTTCTAAATAAAGTCTATTATATGAAATCAAAAATCGAAAATCAATCAATCAAAAATGATTCACTCATTCGCTCAGTCAAAATTCACTCATTAGGGAAGAGGAAGAAAATAATCTACCCCAAATGAAGAAGTTATTTTTTTTATATGTTTGGCTAAATTTGACGCGCATAGCCGAGCTACGTAAGGAAGATTTAGTGAAACATATAAGAAAAAGAACAATTCAGACGGGTAGATTATTTTTTTCGTCTTCCCTTAACAAACATTATCGCATTACAACATTTAAGCATTTAAGCATTAAATAAATGAATCACAAAGAGAGTCTATTAGACGTTTTGAAAGCCCTTTACCGTTGGAAAATTCCTATTATCGTGACCTCTCTAATTGCGGGTTTGATAGCGGTATTTTATTGTTTGAGTATTCCGAATTATTATAAGTCGAAGGTGGTTTTTTATCCGGCGAATCCGCGTATTGCGAGTCGGGGTGCGCTTTTTGGCGGTGCGGATGAGAATATGGATTTTTATGGCGGAAGAGATGAAACCAACCGCATTATGAACATCGCAAAATCACCGGAAGTCGTTAATTATATTGTCGATAAATATGACTTGTATGCTCACTATGATATTGATTCGACGGAATTGGAAGCACCACATTATGTGGTCAATGATTTTTTGGAATTATACAAAGTCAAAAAAAATGTAGAGGATGCGATTGAGATTTCGATTGAGGATACAGACCGCGAAAAAACAGCTGATATGGTATGGGCAGTCATCGGAAAAATCAATGAAATCAACAACCGATTGACCAAAGAAAACCAACGTCGGATTTTGGGTTCGTTTGAGCAAAAAGTGAAGGACAAACAAGCCGCTTTCAGTGCTTCTTCGGATAGTGTGCAGCTCCTTCGGACGAAATATGGTATCGTCAGTGTGGCTTCGCAGGAAGAATTTTTGACCACTCTAGTTGCCAAAACCGAATCTGCACTTGCTTCTCAAAAAGCCCGTTTGGAAGTGCTTCAAAGTACAGGCGACGCACCGAGAGATACTATTAAAGTGCTGCAAGCCAGAGTTAAAAGCCTTGAAAATCAGTTATTTGGACTCACATCTCCGAAAAGCGACAGCAAAATCAACCTTGCCCGCTTCAATAAAGGGCGCGAAAAAGTAATGCTCTTCGAATCGCGCCAAGAAGACCTCGCCGACGAAATTAGCTTCCTACGCGACCGCTTTTTTCAATACCAAACCGTATATGATACAGATGTCTATTCGCTATATATCACCGAGCCGCCAAGTACGCCCGTAGTACGCTCGCGCCCACGACGTACTTTGACGGTATTGAGCGTCGGGATGATTGCGTTTATTTTGAGTTGTTTGGGGGTCTTGTTGGTGGATTATTATAAAGATATTAACTGGAAAGAAATTATTAATGAGTAAATGAGTACATGAATAAATGAGTAAATATTGATGAGATATTCAGATTATCGTTGAGTTGAAAATATTTACTCATTATTTATTATGCAATTTTTCAAAGACATATCCATTCAATATTACCTATATTCGGCATACGCGATTGTGTTGTTGATTGGGGTAATACTTGGTTTAATTACGGGAATTTATCCCTTGATGGCATTGCCTTTGGGCTTGTTGGTGGTGTATGTTGCGGTGGTGGATTTTCGGAAAATATTCTATCTCTTAATTGCCTGTATTCCATTCTCTACGGAGATACATATTCCGGGGGCTTTCTCGGTCAATTTGCCTTCCGAACCTCTGATAATTGGACTGACACTTATTTGTATTTTTTATGTGTTGGGTAATCTAAAGACCATCAACGGGCGATTTTTTCGGCATCCTTTGATGTTGGTTTTGCTGCTGCATTTGGGTTGGATGTTTATTGCTACGCTCAATTCGGAATTGTTTTTGGTTTCTGTCAAATTTTTTACCGCAAAAATATGGTATGTACTTGTTTTTGTAGTGCTTACAGGTATTTTAATTAAGAGCGAAAAAGACTTTCGGAAATTATTTTGGTGGTTTTTTATTCCTTTGCTTATCACGATTTGTATTGTGGTGATACGGCAGAGCGCGTCGGGTTTTAGTCTCAAAGATAGCCATCGTGCCATGCAGCCGTTTTATCATAATCATGTGGTGTATGCGGCTTTATTGTCGCTGTTTTTGCCTTATGTACTCGTCGCGCAGGCTTGGTACAAACGCTGGTCGCGGACGTGGTGGATGGTCATTATCGGTGGTGCGATTATCCTTATCGGCATCCAGCTCTCCTACACGCGTACCGCGTATGTTGCGCTGATGATGGGCTTGGGTGCGTATGTCGCGATTCGATTGAGATTGGTAAAAGTCGCCGTCGGTTTGGGGCTTGTGGCGGTCTTGGCAGGTGTGATTTATTTGGCACACGATAATAAATACCTCGACTATGCACCGAATTACGAAACGACGATTTCACATTACGATTTCAACAGTCTGCTCGAAGCCACCTATAAAATGGAGGACATCTCGACGATGGAGCGTGTCTATCGTTGGGTAGCTGCGGTGCAAATGTCGAAAGAGGAATTATTGACAGGCTTTGGTCCCGGTAATTTTCAGAATTTTTACCAACAATATACCGTCAGCAGTTTCGAAACTTACGTGAGCGACAATCCCGAACGTTCCGGCATACATAATTACTACCTGATGATGCTGACCGACCAAGGGATTCCCGGTCTGATTATTTTCCTGATACTTACGGTGGTCATTCTTGTGAAAGGTGAACAGATTTATCATAATTGCCCCTCTCCTACCCGACGGCATGTGATTATTGCGGCTTTGGTGTCGCTGGTGATTATTGATGCCTTCCTGATTATCAACGATTTAATTGAGACGGATAAGGTCGGTGCTTTCTTTTTTATGAATATCGCGCTGTTGATTAATTGTGAGGTGGAGGAGTTTTGAGATTTACCATTTGGACTACTCTACATTATTCTACTGAACAATAATTTTATTTAAACTGTATTTTATTGATTATTAATTTTTTATAACGAAATTCAAAAAGAAAGCACGATGTATCTCCCCCTTTGGAGGGGGAGATAGTCCGCGTTCTAATTTTACACTTAAACTTGAATCGTACATTTATTTGATAATTAACCAAATTTAGACTTTGGACAGAGGAAATTAGGTAAACCCCTATTTTTTAGTTTTTTATGAAAAATAATTATTTACATGTTTTTTTACACTAATAAAAGTAGAACAACTGATAATCAATAGATTACGAATTTTAACCTAATTTCCCCAGCGATTTCCGCTTTGACAATTTGGTGACAAATTCGCATGAAATCCAAATGTCATAAAAATGATAACTCATTGAAAATCAGCAATAATAACTATTGACAAGAACAAGTAATATTAAGTTATTAAAGATTTCTTAGTCATAGAATTGTCAAAGCGGGAATTGCTGTAATTTCCCAGTTCCCTAATTTCCAAAATGTCCAAAGTCCAGTTAGACCTAATTATTGGAAAATGGTTTGTAACTATCTATCCTGAAAAAGTTAATAATATTGTCAACAACATTGTTTAATTTTTTGGTGGTAATTGCCCTAGTAGAACAAAAAATGAGTTTCAACGAAGTTGAAATAGATATTTTTTTTAATTTGTATTTTAAAAATTGAATTTCAAATTGCAGTTGAAGTTGCAGTTGAGGTTGAACCAATTTTATTATGAAAACAAGTACAGACAGAATTTTAACAACCCATGTAGGCAGTCTTCCGCGTTCAAAGGCGGTAACGGATTTGGTATTTGCCAAAGAACAGGGAAAAACGGTGGACGAAGCGCAATTTGACGCGACCATAAAAGAGGCAGTCAACAAGGTCGTAGCGCGACAAATACAATCGGGCGTGGACATCGTAAGCGATGGCGAAATGAGCAAAATCAGCTACGCGACTTACATCAAAGACCGCATCACAGGCTTTGCGGGTGATAGTCCGCGTAATGCACCGAAGGACTTGGAGGAGTTTCCGGGATTCCTGCAAAGAGCCGCAAAAGGCGGTGGTACGCCGACCTACTCGCGCCCTTGCTGCGTGTCGGCGATTGAGGTGAAAAGTACCTTGCCTTTGGAGAAAGATATTGAGCATTTCAAGGCAGCCGCTACGCAGCACCAGCCGCACGATACCTTTATGAATGCCGCTTCGCCGGGTGTGATTGCCTTGTTTTTGCCCAACAAACATTACGACTCGCAAGATGATTATTTGGAAGCATTGGCAGAGGCGATGCGTCCTGAGTATGAGGCGATTGTAGCGGCGGGGTTTGTGTTGCAGTTGGATTCGCCGGATATTGGCTTGGGTAGGCACATGATGTTTAAGCATGAAACGGAGGAAAACTACGTGAATTTGGCAAATCAACACATCGAAATGCTCAATCATGCCCTACGCAATATCCCCGCCGAAAGGGTGCGGATGCACGTTTGTTTTGGCAATTACGAAGGTCCGCATCACCACGATGCACCGATGAGTTTGGTGCTGCCTATCGCCTTGAAAGCCAAGCCGCAAGCCCTACTTTTTGAGACTTCCAATCCGCGTCATGCGCACGAATGGGTCGTTTTTCGGGATACCGATATTCCTGATGATAAAATCCTGATTCCGGGCGTGTTGGATTCGACGACCAACTTCATCGAACATCCCGAATTGGTCGCTCAACGTATAGAACGTTTTGCTAATATCGTCGGCAAAGAACGGGTGATTGCAGGTTCGGATTGCGGCTTCTCTACCTTCGCCGGTTTTGGTGCGGTAGATGAGGATATTGTGTATGCCAAATTGAAGGCGATGGCAGAGGGGGCGAAGATTGCGAGTGGGCGGTTGTGGACATAAGTTAAGTACTGGACTTTGGACATTCGGACATTGGGAATTCGGTAAAACTTTGTTGTTTAATTTTTTACAAAATAAAATAAAATACATGTTTTTTATTTTTAATTAAAATCATCCCGATAATTATCGGGATGATAATGAATAGAGTGTGTAAAACATTAGGGGCAATTATATATAAAAGGTGCAGCGCACCGTCTCCGTTTGTAGCAAGAAAGTTCCCCCAAGCTAATAAGGTGCGTTAGTACCGACCCCGTTTATACGCACTAACCCC